>Ga0189284_100079_pt1 | contig 158947 bp, 142 predicted proteins | sample N32C7minimetaG_FD_130314 | JGI IMG/M metagenome (GOLD analysis project Ga0189284, IMG submission 130314) | Marine microbial communities from the Costa Rica Dome - N32 C7 mini metaG | ecosystem: Environmental > Aquatic > Marine > Oceanic > Photic zone | place: Costa Rica: the Eastern Pacific...
ATTACCGCGGCTGCTGGCACGGAGTTAGCCGGAGCTTATTCTCCAGGTACTGTCATTATCATCCCTGGTAAAAGAGCTTTACAACCCTAAGGCCTTCATCACTCACGCGGCATTGCTGGATCACGGTTTCCCGCATTGTCCAATATTCCCCACTGCTGCCTCCCGTAGGAGTCTGGGCCGTGTCTCAGTCCCAGTGTGGCTGATCATCCTCTCAGACCAGCTATAGATCGTCGACTTGGTAGGCCGTTACCCCACCAACTATCTAATCTAACGCGGGCCCATCTAAAGGCGATAAATCTTTGGTCCGAAGACATTATTCGGTATTAGCTCAAATTTCTCTGAGTTATTCCGAACCTAAAGGCAGGTTCCCACGCGTTACGCACCCGTGCGCCACTAACCCCGAAGGGTTCGTTCGACTTGCATGTGTTAGGCATGCCGCCAGCGTTCGTTCTGAGCCAGGATCAAACTCTCAAGTTTGTGAGACTAACCAATCAAGCACGGGCAAGCCCGCCAGCTCGATCAGCCAGAATATCAAGGAGCCGATACCTGCACTGTCAAACGTAATGGATACGAATGAACATGTATCACCCAAGCCGCCTGTGGAGGCAGCAAGGATGTGGCATCGGCTTAAGGTTTAACCAGTATCGAACCCTTGAGGTGCTCGAACTGGACGCCGTCGCCCACATGTCCCTTCATCAAAAACCAACAATGTCAAAGAGCCGCCAGACACTAATAGCGGACAGCTAGGGCTTCCCCGATTTTGTTACCGGGGGACCGGCTATCCGTTTATGTTGGCGACCGAGCGTGGCGGGCGGTGGAAGCCGTCAGCGCCGCGTCGGTGGAGGTCATCTAGGCGCGCTCTCGGATTCGGTCAACGCCTTTTTGCAATTTTATTTCGTGAAAGTTCAAAAACCGCAGATTTCTGCGGGTTTCAGCGTGCAATTTGACAGGTCGGACAGCTCACTTCCCGCCCAACCGGCACCTCCATTAACGACTCAACCCACTGTATCGGAGCGATTCACGCCAGTCTGGAGCCGGTTTGAGGGCCATTTCTTCACCTTTTCGCCCTACCAGAATCCTCGATGGATCAGAATCCGCCCTCTCTCGAATCAGAATCGGGTGCGAAATCGCCTGCGCGGACACCTGTGCGCGATTCTGATTCGCATTTCGCTTCGCGCGTCCGGTCGGCGGTCGCGTGGCGCTGGGGAACGCAGGTCGGTGCGCAGATCATCACCTGGACCTCGACCTTTCTGGTCGTGCGGCTGCTCGATCCCACGGACTATGGTCTTTTCGCCATGAGCCAGGTCGTCATCACTGCGCTCGCTTTCCTTAATGGGCAGAGCTTTGCGACCTCGATCGTTCAGACCGACCGCATCGACCGGCGACGCGTGGGGCAGGTCTTCGGCATGCTGCTGGTCGCCAATATTCTGCTGGCCTGCATCCAGTTTGCCTTCGCCCCCCATGCCGCCGAGTATTTCGGCGAGCCAGTCGTCGCAGACATGCTGCGCGTACAGGCGCTATTCTTCCTGACCATCCCCTTCATCGCGCTCCCTTCCGAATGGCTCGCGCGCAAACTCGAGTTCCGCAAACAGGGTCAGGTCAACATGGGATCCGCGCTTGTCGGCGCTTTGACCGCCTTGGTGCTGGCATGGCTAGGCTGGGAAGTCTGGGCGCTGGTCTATGCGGGGCTTTCGATTTTCTTCGCGCGCGCGATCGGCATGATGATTGCGGCGCGATTCCTGATTCGCCCGATCTTCGATCCGCGCGGAGCGATGGACCTGTTCACTTATGGCGGCGTGCTGACCTTGTGCCAGCTGTTCTGGATCATCCAGAGCCAGAGCGACGTGGTGATCGCGGGCCGCCTGATGCCGACTTATGATCTTGGCCTATATACGCAGGCGCTGTTCCTCACGCTTATCGTGACCGCGCGCTTCATCCCGCCGATCAATGAAGTCGCGCTCGCCGCCTATTCGGAGCTGCATCGCGCGAAGAAACCGCTCGGCCCCTATTTCCTCAAGACCGCCCGGCTCGTGATGATTGTGAGCGCGCCTGTATATATAGGTCTCGCGCTCACCAGCGAGAACGCGATCCTTGTCCTGATGGGCGAGAAGTGGACCGGCCTGATCGATATCGTCGCCGGGCTGGCGCTCGTCATGCCGTTCTTTGCGCTGCATTTGATCTGCTCGCCCGTCACGAACGCGATGGGACGGCCGAAAGTCTATCTGTTCACTAGCGTATGCGGGGCGCTGATCTTCCCGACCATGTTCCTTTGGGGCGTATCGTCGGGCGCGATGGGGCTGGTTCAGGCTTGGTGGATCGCCGCGCCTCTGCTGTGCGCCATAACGTTGAGCGCCACCCTGCCCCGGATCGGCGTATCGCTGAGCGCGCTGCTCGATGCGATTGCTCCCATCGCGCTTGCATGCGGAGCGATGGCGGTATCGGTGCTGGCGGTGCAGCGGTTCGTTCCGATCGAGAGCCCCCTCCTTGCGCTCGCGCTTCACGCCGCTCTTGGCGCGAGCGTTTATGGTGCGACCTTCTGGTTCGGCTATCGCGGGATCGTGCACGAGACATGGGCGCTGCTGCGCGATCGCGAATCCGCGCCAGCGCCTGCCTGACCGCACCCATAGACTTTTCGACCAGCGACATTTTGGACCGGACCTAGCGTCTGATACAATAAGCATCGAAGCGTGCGGGCCTTGCGCTCTCGCGCGCATACGCAAGAGAGGCTATCTGCATGTCGGCATCAATTTGGGCGCTGCCCCAACTCACCGCATTGTTGATGGGCTCGAGCGCGACGGTCGCGAATGTCGAGCCGCCGATCGTACCGCAGACCCCCAATCTCGAAGCGATCGCGCCCGACCTTGCCGATCCCGAAACCGACATCATCGATATCGAGGACGATCGCACGCGCCGCTATACCGTGCCCGTCACGATCGAGGGCGCGGGACCATTCGACTTCATGATCGACACCGGAAGCCAGGCCACTGCGGTCACAGCGCAGATCAATGAAGGGTTGCAACTCACCCCGTTTGGCACCGCCACGCTCGTCGCCATGGCGAGCACGAGGCCGGTCGATGTGGTCGAGGTCGACAGCATATCCTTCGGCAACCAGACCATTCACGATCTCGTCTCCCCCGTGCTCGACCGCAAGAATGTCGGGGCGGACGGTATTCTCGGGCTCGACAGCTTGCAGGACTTCCGCGTGCTGATCGATTTCCGCGAAGAGACCATCGCCATTCAGGACGTCACAGGCATGCGCAATCAGAAGCGCGGGTTTGAGATCGTCGTGCGCGCCGACCGTCGCCTCGGCCAGCTGCTTATTACAGAAGCGCGCGTGGAGGGCGTGCGCGCGACCGTCATCATCGATACCGGCGCCCAGTCGAGCCTCGGCAACCTCGCGCTGCAACGCCGGCTGCGGACCAAGCGCGCGCAGGAAGTCGTCACCACCGACGTCAACGGGGTGGAATTGACCGGGGACATGTCGTTTGTCCGCTCGCTCAATCTCGGCGGGCTGGAAATGCGCAATGTCCCGCTCACCTTTGCCGATGCACCCGCCTTTGCGGCGCTTGGATTGCAGGAGGAGCCGGTCATCTCTCTCGGAATGCAGCACCTTCGCCTGTTCGACCGGGTTGCGATCGACTTTGCCAATCGCCGGGTGCTGTTCGACGTGCCGCGCGATGTCGCCCGCGCGCTGCGCCGACAGCGCAACCGCAACTTCAACGCGCTGGCCCAATAGCAAGGCACGCAACAGACGCCGCCTTGCCCTGAAGCGTCGCCGCGCCCACATGGGGCAGCGCGATGCCGCCTGATACAGCCTCTTCCGACCGCCCGACCTCGCCTGCCGATGCAGAAGGCTGGGCGACGCTGCGGCGCTTCCTTCCCTATCTGTGGCCCAAGAATAATCGCGAGCTGAGGACCCGCATTGTTCTGGCGATGCTGCTGGTGCTCGCCGCCAAGGGCGTCATGCTTGCCCTACCCTTTGCCTATAAGGGTGCGGTCAACGCGATGGAGGGATCGGGCGCGACGCAAGGCATTTCCGATGCCGCGCAAGTCGCGATGGCGCTGGTCGCGGCCTATGTTCTTGGACGCTTTACCGCGCTGATGTTCGACAATCTGCGCAATGTCGCGTTCGAGCGGGTCGGCCAGATGGCAACGCTGAGCTTGGCCGAAGACGTCTTCCACCGGCTGCACCGACTGTCTTTGCGATTTCACCTCAACCGCCGCACGGGCGAGGTCACCAAGATCATCGAGCGCGGGACCAAGAGCATCGATTCAATGCTCTACTTCCTCCTCTTCAACATTGCGCCGACCGCGGTCGAGCTGTTGGCGGTGGGCGTCATCTTCTATCTCAATTTCGGTTGGGAGCTGGTCGCGGCGACCGCGCTGACCGTGGTGGCCTATGTCGCGATCACGCGCTGGATCACCGAATGGCGCACCAAGCTGAGGCGCGAGATGAACGATCTCGACGGTAAGGCGCTACACCGCGCGGTGGACTCGCTGCTCAATTTCGAAACGGTCAAGTATTTCGGCGCCGAGGCACGCGAGGAAGCGCGCTACTCGAATGCCGCCCGCGCCTATGCCCGTGCGGCGGTGCGATCGGAGAACTCGCTTGCGCTACTCAACGTCGTGCAATCCGGGATCACCAACGCGCTGATGGCAGGCGCGATGATCTTCTCGGTCTGGGGTTGGAGCCGGGGTCAGCTGACCGTCGGCGACCTCGTCTTCGTCAACACCTACCTGATGCAGCTTTTCCGCCCGCTCGATCTGCTTGGCTGGGTCTATCGAACGATCAGGCAGGGGCTGGTCGACATGGCCGAGATGTTCAAGCTGATGGATACGGCGGTCGAGGTCGAAGACGTGCCCGGCGCGCCTGCGCTGGTGGTAAACGAACCCTCGCTTACCTTCGACAACGTCACCTTCGGTTACGAGACCGAGCGGACCATCCTGAACGGGCTGAGCTTCGAAGTGCCCGCCGGATCGACGCTCGCGATTGTCGGGCCTTCGGGCGCGGGCAAGAGCACCATCGCGCGGTTGCTTTTCCGCTTCTACGATCCGCAGAGCGGGCGCATCCTGATCGACGGTCAGGACATTGCGCAGGTCCAGCAGGAAAGCGTGCGCGCTGCGATCGGGATCGTCCCGCAGGACAGTGTGCTGTTCAACGACACGCTCGCCTACAACATCGCCTATGGTGCCGAAGGTGCCGACCAGGCGACCGTTGAGAGAGCCGCGCGCGATGCGGCGCTCATGCCGCTGATCGAGCGTTTGCCAGATCGCTTCGATACGACCGTGGGCGAGCGCGGGCTCAAGCTGTCAGGCGGCGAGAAGCAGCGCGTCGCGATTGCGCGGACGTTGGTGAAGAACCCGCCAATCCTGTTGCTCGACGAGGCAACCAGCGCGCTCGACACCCGAACCGAGCAGGAAATCCTCGGGACGCTGCGGCGGCTCGCGCAGGGGCGCACCACCATCGCCATCGCGCACCGGCTGTCGACCATCGCCGATGCCGACCGGATCATCGTGCTTGAGCAAGGGCGCCTGTGCGAGACCGGCACCCATGCCGAACTGCTCGCGAAACGCGGTCTCTATGCCGACATGTGGGCGCAGCAGGCGCAGGAACGGCAGGAGGAAGCGGCGGAGTAAGCCCGCTTCGGTCTACTCCCCTTCGCCTTCCGCCATTTCCACCATTGCGCGAAGATCTGCGCGTGCAAGGTCGAGCTCGCCCGCCGGGATCACTTCGACATCGCCGCGGATCGCCTGCAGGTCCTCGAGGAATTGCGAGGCATCGCCCACGATCACCACCGTTGCAAGCGCCGGATCGACATAGGTGCGCGCCGCTGCGCTCGCCGAAGCGGCATCGACCGCCGCCAGCCGCTCGGCGTAGCGCGCGGCCTCGTCTGCGGTGAGGCTCTGCGACAACAGCGTCGAGATGATGCCGTTCAGCCCACCGCTGGTCTCGGACCGGCGGGCGAAACTGCCCGAAAGATAGAGTCGGCGGCGTTCGAGCAGGTCTTCATCCAGCTGCTGGGTCGAAAGCCGCTCAAACTCGTTGAGGAAGATCTGCACGACCTCGTCCGCCGTGTCGTTCTTGGTCTGCGCGCTCGCGGTCAGGATCGAGGCATCGCGGCGATCGGCAAAGCCGGAATAGGCGCCGTAGCTGAGCGAACGCTTGGTGCGGATCTCGTCGAACAGTCGCCCGCTCGACCCACCGCCGAGCACGCTATTGGCGAGCTCGAGCGGGAAGTAGTCGGCATCGGTGCGCGACGGCGCGCGCACGGCTGCAATCACTGAAGCCTGCCCCGCATCGGGCATGTCGACGACGATGGTGCGAACGCCCGGCTCCTCGCCCGCACTTTCCGCAGGGACAGCACCCGGCGCGGTGTCGACGCTCCAGTCGCCGAACATGGCTTCAGCCGCAGCGATAGCATCGGCAGGAGCGATCCCGCCCGAGATTACAATCTGCATCCGTTCGGGATGGAAATAGGCCATGCGGTGCGCGAGCAGGTCTTCGCGGGTGATCGCCGCAAGGCTTTCCGTCGTGCCGCCGGGCATCGAGCCATAGGGCGCATCGCCATACATCGCGACGCGGGTGATCATGCGGGAGAGCCCGCCTGGCTCCTGCATCGCAACACGCAGCCCATCGACCGCACGCGCGCGTTCACGCTCGAATTCCTCAGCAGGATATTCGGCATCGCGCACAATGCTCGCCGCCAGCGCGCCAGCCACATCGAGATTGGCGACAGGCGTGGTCAGGCTGAAACTGGTCCCGTCGGCAAAGGCTCCTCCACCAAAGGTCGCGCCGAGGCTTTCAAACCGCGCGGCGATGGCTTCGGCATCCATGCCCGGGACGCCCTTGTCGGCAAGGCTCGCTGCGAGCTGCGCCACGCCAGCGCGTTCGCGCTCGTCGGTTTTCGAGCCGCCGGGAACGAGCATCGAAATGGTTGCAATCGGCACGTCGCCGGTCTGCACCGCTACGACCTCGATCCCGTTGGAAAGCTGTGCGGTGACGATTTCGGGGGTGGCGACCTCGGGCGTTGTCCCCGGTCCCGGAGGGGCCATGCGCTCGCCTTCGGGCTTCACGCTTCGGATCTCGCCCACGGCCGGGGGCAGCGTGCGGTATTCGGGCACCGGCGTGGGGTTGGCATAGGTCGAAGGATCGTCCTCGCCAGCCGTGTAGGTCACGGTGACGCGTTTCACCGGATCGAGGTAGCGAGCCGCGACGCGGTGCACGTCTTCGGCGGTAACGTCGCCGATCTCGGCCAGGCGGCGGTCTGCAAAGTCCGGGTCGCCGCTCGACACGAGCGCTTCGCCCAGTTCGAACGCCCGCCCGCGCGCGGTTTCGCGGCGGCGCAGGGTCGAACCGATAATCTCGTTCTTGGCTTCGGAAAGCTCGGCATCTGTCACCATTTCGGTGCGAACGCGCTCAAGCTCGGCATCGAGCGTCGCGCTCGCCGCTTCCATCTGGTCGGGGCGCACCACGGCATAGACATTGATGTCGCCCGCCTCGCGGAACATCGAGGCGAAGGCCGCGACCTGCACCGCCTCGCCGCTGCGGACCAGCGCGTTGTCGAGCCTGTTGTTATCGCCGCGCGAGAGGATCGCCATCAGCACGGTGATAGCCGCGGCGTCCTCGTGCGTGGTCGGCGGTGCCTTCCACACTCCGCCCACGACGGGCAACGGCACGTTGGGTGCGGTCGCGTTGACGGTGCGCGGCTCGGTTCGCTCGGGCTCGCGTGTTTCGATCGCGAGCGGGACCGGATTGGCGCGCGGCGGGATGTCGGCGAAATATTCGTCGACGAGCGTGCGCAGCGCCGCCATCTCGAAATTGCCCGCCACGATCAGCGTCGCGGTGTCGGGGCCGTAATAGGCTTCGTAGAACGAGCGCGCATCGTCGAGTGTCGCGCTGTCCAAATCCTCGATCGAGCCGATGCCGGGGCGGCGATGCGGCATGACGTCATAGGCGTTCTCGGGAAGTACAAAGCGCTGCAAGCGGCCATAGGGCGGCGCGAGCACGCGCTGGCGCAGTTCCTCCTTCACCACCCCGCGCTCGGTTTCGAACACTTCGTCGTCGACTACCACGTTGGCCATGCGCTCGCGGTGGGTCCACAGCATCGTCTCGAGATAGGCGGCGGGGACCTGTTCGAAGTAATTGGTGCGATCGACCCAGTTCGACGCGTTGCGCGTGCCGCCGATATCGGCGGTCAGCCCATAGATCATGTTGTAGGGCATGTTCTCGGTCTTGCGGCTGAGGATATGCTCAAACAGGTGCGCGAACCCGCTGCGCCCCTCGGGGTCGAGCTTGGAGCCGATGTCGTACCACAGCGAGGTCGTGACCGTGCTCGTCGTGTCGTCGGGGATGGCAATGACGCGCAGGCCATTGTCGAGCGTCCACATCGTGTATTCGATCTCGGGCGCGGTGAGCGTCGGCGCCTCGTCGCTCTCCGCATGCGCTTCGGCGAGAGCGGGCGTAGCGAAGGCAAGCGAAGCGGTGGCTGCGCTGGCGAGCAGGCCAGAGAGCGAGAGATTGCGGATCATGGTGTGAGGCCCCGTTCAAGAATTTGAGTGGACCTGAATAAAGCGCGGCTGGCTCGCCTTATCAACCGGCTATGCGGCGACCATCCGCAAACCGGCGATACTCATCGACGCGCGTCGAGGCTCAGCTTTTCGAGCTGCTTCAGGGCGCGCTCGCGCTGGTCCCACGGCACGAACAGGTAATCGTGGTGCGCGGCGGCGACGACGTTGCAGGCGATCCCCTTATGGGCGAGCGCATTGGAGACGGCCGCGGTCAGCCCCACCCCTTCAAGGTCGGAATGAACCTGCAAGGTGATCCGCGCGAACTGCACCGCACCGGTCGCGGCGGCGGTTGCGGGCAGGATGCAGGTCACACCTTCCTCCTCGCGGATGATCGCAAAGGCGGTGTCTGGAATGAAGGTGTCGTCGACGAGCGTATGGAACGCCCAGGCACGCTCGGACAGCTTCGGGTCCATCCCGACGAGCATGGCTTTCAGATCGGTAACGCTGCCCGGTTTCATTCGTGTCCCTCGACTCTCTCGCGCTGCGCGCTGTTCGATACGTTCTAGCGCAGCGCAAGCCTACCGCATTGCAGCCCAGCGACATAGCGGCGCGAGGCGGCTGCGGGTCATTAGAGGATATATTTCGACAGGTCCGAATCGCTCGCCAGCTCGCTCAGCCGTTCGCGCACATAGGCCGCGTCGATCTTGACCGTTTCGCCTTCGTGCTCCTCGGCCTCGAAGCTGATTTCCTCGAGCAGCTTTTCCATCACCGTCTGAAGGCGCCGCGCGCCGATATTCTCGACGCTCTCGTTCACCTGTGCGGCGATGGTCGCGACCTCTTCGATCGCGTCATCGGTGATGTCGAGCTCGACCTTCTCGGTCCCGATGAGCGCCTTGTATTGCTCGACAAGATTTGCGCGGGTTTCGGACAGGATGCGCACGAAGTCCTCCTGCGTCAGCGCGCGCAATTCGACGCGGATCGGGAGGCGGCCCTGAAGCTCGGGGAGCATGTCGGACGGCTTGGCAACGTGGAACGCGCCGCTTGCAATAAAGAGCACGTGGTCGGTCTTCATCGGACCGTATTTGGTCGCAACCGTGGTGCCTTCGATCAGCGGCAGCAGATCGCGCTGCACGCCTTCGCGGCTGACCGATCCACCGCGCACGTCGCTGACCGCGATCTTGTCGATTTCGTCGAGGAAGACGATCCCGTTGGTTTCGGCGTTCTGGAGGGCGGTGCGGCTCACGTCTTCATCGTCGAGGCGCTTGTCGGCTTCCTCGTCGACCAGCTTGTCCCACGCTTCGGGCACACGCAACTTCTGCTTCTTGGTGCGGGTGCGACCGAAGGCTTTGCCCATCATGTCGCTGAGGTCGATCATCTGCATGTTGCCGCCCATATTTCCCATGTCGAAGGGGGTGCTGGGCGCATCAGAGACGTCGATCTCGACCTCGACCTCGTTCATCGCGTTCTGGACGATCCGTTCGCGGAAGCTTTCGCGCGTGGCTTCGGACGCGTTGTCGCCTACGAGCGCGGTGAGAAGGCGCTCCATCGCGGCTTCCGAAGCGGCTTCGCGCACGCTTTCGCGGCGGCGTTCCTTTTCCAGCCGGATGGCCTCTTCGACGAGATCGCGCGCGATCTGTTCGACGTCGCGCCCGACATAGCCAACCTCGGTGAACTTGGTCGCTTCGACCTTCACGAAGGGAGCCTCGGCAAGCTTGGCGAGGCGTCGGCTGATCTCGGTCTTGCCGCAACCGGTCGGGCCAATCATCAGGATGTTCTTGGGCGTGACCTCTTCGCGCAGCTCAGGCCCGAGCCGCTGGCGCCGCCAGCGATTGCGCAAGGCCACCGCGACCGCGCGCTTGGCATCCTTCTGGCCGATAATGTGTTCGTCCAATGCGGCGACGATCGCCTTGGGGGTGAGGTTGTCGGTCATGAATTCTCGTGAGTGACTAGACGGTCTCAACCGTCAGATTGCCATTGGTGAAGACGCAGATATCGGCGGCGACGGCCATGGCCTTGGTCGCGATCTTCTCTGCATCATCCTCGTAATCGGCAAGCGCGCGGGCGGCGGCGAGTGCGTAGTTTCCGCCAGAGCCGATCGCCGCGATTCCGCCTTCGGGTTCGAGAACGTCGCCATTGCCGGTCAGGACCAGCAGGCTCTCGGCATCCGCAACGATCATCAGCGCTTCGAGATTGCGAAGATATTTGTCGGTACGCCAGTCCTTGGCGAGCTCGACAGCGGCGCGCAGCAGCTGGCCGGAATATTGTTCGAGCTTCTTTTCCAGCCGCTCGAACAGGGTGAACGCATCGGCAGTAGCGCCTGCGAACCCGGCGACAACCTTGCCGCCCTCACCAATCCGGCGGACCTTTCGGGCATTGGGTTTCATCACCGTATTGCCCATCGAGACCTGCCCATCGCCCGCGATCACGACCTTCTCGCCGCGTTTCACGCCGATGATCGTGGTGCCGTGCCACTGGGTCAGGCCGTGGCTGTCATTGGAATTGCTCATGGGCGAGATATGGGCGCTCACCCGAAAGGGTCAAGATTGACCGCGTGGTTAGCCGCCCGGACCCGGACCACCCGGAGCGCCCGCGCCGACTTGGCCGATATTGCCGAACAGGTCTTCAAGGAAGGTGCGCTCGCGACCCAGGGTCGGGGTCTTGTCGCCATCAGGCTGCAGGAAGACCACTTCGTCGATCCCGCGCCGTTCGACGCTGGCGACATTGCCGGCCTCGTCGAACTTCACCGCCATCACCGCGTGTTCGCGGATACGCGGACGCACGAAGGGGCGGCGACCGGTGATCGAGGAAATGTAGTACCAGGTGTCCTCGCCATACTGGCTGCGGAAGGTCGGGCGGCCAAGCGTCCCTTCGACCGAGCGGCGATTGTCGATCCCCGGCTGCACCGAGGAGACAAGCGCGCCGTCCTGCACATAGCCGCGCGATTCGCGGATCGAGGAGCAGGCGCCTAGCGCCAGCAGAGCGCACGAAAGCGCCGCAACCTTTACGAACCGGCCTCTTGCCGAACCACTTTTGACCATTGTGCCAGTGACCATTTGGACGATCATTTCCCGTTGTCTTCATCTTGCCGCGGAACAGCGGCGACCTATATGCCATGCGCCTTACGGCGTGTTTGGAAGGCTTGCAACGCCGCCGCTGCACAGCGCTGGGGTCAGCACGGTGAATTGCCCCTGAATATCGCCCCCGGCCCCGTCCGATGCGCGTGCGAGACTCGCGCGCCCAAAACCGTTAGAGAGCTGACCGATGACTTTCCTCTCCCGCCTGCTCGGCACCGGCCCCGACCCGCGCGAAGCCGTGCGCCCCCTGTGGCACCGCGTGATCGAGCTTGCGCGCGAGCCCTCCTACTACACCCACTGCAATGTCGCTGACAGCGTTGCGGGGCGGTTCGATCTCATCACCGCGATCCTGTGCGCGGTAATGGTCCGTGTCGAAGCCAACGACCTGCGCGCCGAAAGCGCATTGCTGGCTGAACTGTTTGTCGAGGACATGGACGGCCAGCTGCGCGAATTTGGTGTCAACGATGTCGTCGTCGGCAAGCGTGTGGGCAAGCTGATGAGCGTGCTCGGCGGCAGGCTCGGCGTCTATCGCAGCGCGCTGGTCGAAAAGGATCGCGAGAAGCTGGTGAGCGCGGTCGCGCGCAACGTCACCTTTGTCGACGGCGCAGACGAGGATCGGGGCGCTGAATGCGTCGCCGACAAGCTGCTCGGCCTGTCCGAAAGGCTCGCCTCCTATGACGATGCGACCCTTCTGAATGCGAGCGGGATTCGATGACCGCACTCCCGAACCCGGAACTCTCGCGCCCGATCAAGGTGCGCCCCCTGCCCGGCGAAGCGCAAGTGGTCGAGGCGGATGCCAGCGAACGCGCCGCGCTTGCCAAGCGCTTTGGCCTGCCGGGCATCGATGCCTTGCGCGCCGTGGTCGAGCTCGAGCAACGCGGTTCCTCGGTCCGCGCCTTCGGTCGGCTCACCGCCGCAATCCGTCAGGCCTGCGCCATCTCGGGCGAGGAATTTCCCGCCAATGTCGACGAGGAACTGGATCTCAAATTCGTCGAGGAAGGCACGCTCGCTGCGCCTGAAGACGAGGCCGAGGAGATCGAGATCGAACTCGACGCCGAGGATTGCGACGAGATCGAATATTCAGGCGACACATTTGATCTGGGCGAAGCCATCGCCCAATCGCTCGGCCTCGCGATCGACCCATACGCCGAAGGGCCTGAAGCCGATGCTGCGCGAAAGGCGGCAGGGATTTCGCAAGAGGGCGAGCAGGAAGGCCCGCTTGCCGAGATGCTCAAGGGTTTGACCAGGGACTGAGCAGACTCAGCCGAGCAGCGCACGCGCTTCTTTGTCGATGCGAGCAATAATCTCCGCCGCTGTCGGAGCGTCCCCGATCAACCCCGTTCCCTCACCCACGGTTACATGTGCGCGGGTGAAGTCGCCCCGCGCCACGCCTTCGCGGTAGTCGGCTCGCGCAGCTTCTGGGTTGGCGCGCAATTCCTCGATCCGGTCTTCCCAATTGGCGTGGAGCGCATTGCGTAGCGCGCGAAAGTCGTATTCGGCGGGCCAGTTCTTCTCGCGCAAGATGTCGAAAATGACGGTGCGCGCAGTCTCATCGCCGCTCGCCTCAATCGCGGTGTCGATCGCATTTTGCGGCGCGAGCGATTCGCGCGCCGCCCATAGCCGCGATCCGACCAGTGCCCCGTCTGCTCCCAGCATCAACGCTGCCGCCAGCCCGCGCCCATCGGCAATGCCTCCGGCGGCGAGCAGCTGCGTTTCGGGGGAGTGCTTTGCCAGCCAGTCTGCGACTTCGGGAACGAGGGTGAAGGTGCTGCGCCCATCGAGCGCGTTCATGCCATGCCCGCCTGCCTCGCCCCCTTGCGCAACGATTACGCTCGCGCCCGCCTCTACCGCCAGCGGGAGCTGCGCCATGGTCTGGATCTGGCAGATGAGCGGGATGCCGCGTTGGGTGATCGACTTTGATGCCTCTCGCGGATCGCCGAAGGACAGGAAGAGCGCGCCGGGGGTGTGCGGCTGGTCGAGCAGCCAGTCGAGCGCCGACCTGTCCTCATCAAGCCGCCAGGTGATGAACCCGCAGCCGAGCCGCGCGAGCGCACCTGCGTCTTCGCTCAATGCCTCGAGAGCGATGCCATATTCGCGCCGCGTCCAGTCGAGCTCGCCATAGGAACCCCCGACAAGACCCAGAGCTCCAGCGCGCGCCGAGGCAGCCGCCAACTCGCCCCCGCCTGCGAAAGCCATCGGCGCAAGCGCAATGGGCGTGGTGAGATTGAAGCTCTGGGCAAAGCGGTTTGACGAGAGGCGATCGGTCATGACGGCCAATCTAGCGCGGCAATTCCAACGCGTCAGGCGCAAATGAAACGGGCGGGGAGCCAATCGCTCGCCCGCCCGCCGGAAATTCAATGCGTTTCAATGGCGATCAAAACGGAATGTCGTCGTCGAGGTCGTCATAGCCGCCACCCTGGCCGCCGCCGTTTCCGCCGCCGTTGCCACCATTGCCGCCGCCTGAGCCGCCGCCGCCCTGGTTCCAGCCGCCACCGCCTTGGCCGCCACCACCGCCGCCGCCATAGCCGCCGCCCGAGCGTCCACCGCCACCACCGCCGCCTTCACCGCGGCCGTCGAGCATGGTCAGCGTGCCGTCAAAGCCGCGCAGCACGACCTCGGTCGAATAGCGATCATTGCCCGACTGATCCTGCCACTTGCGGGTCTGCAGCTTGCCCTCGATAAAGACCTTGGAGCCTTTCTTGAGGTAGTTCTCTGCGACATTGACCAGACCTTCGGAAAAGATCGCGACCGTGTGCCACTCGGTGCGCTCCTGACGCTCACCGGTGTTGCGGTCCTTCCACGTTTCGGTCGTGGCGATGCGCAGATTACACACGCGCCCGCCATTCTGGAAGCTGCGAACCTCCGGGTCGGCCCCGAGATTGCCGATCAGCATGACCTTGTTGAGCGAACCCGCCATCGTTTTGTCCTCTTCGTCAGATGTGTGAGCGGCACATGTGGCCGCGAATCTCTGAGACAGGTGATAGGGCAGGCAGAGGCGCAGGGCGACTCGCTCAGCCCGTTATCCACTTCCGATATGAAGGTTTCTACCTAGAGGGATACCTCAGCCGCCCGAGGAACCGCGTCAGGCTAGGCATTTCGCGGTCGGAATTGAGCAGCTGGTGCTTGAACTTTTCAAACTTCATCACGCCGTCGATCCGGCGGTCGAGGAAGGCAAATGTGTCGGCCTTGCCCTCGCTGTCGTCGTTGACGAAGACCGCGAGCGTCGCCGAGTAGATCCCGGCAAGGATCGCGCGCTTGGTGTAGTGATTGTAGTCGGTCGCGGTGTCGCCTGCGAGCCGCCACATGATGTCAGCCGAGCGCCAGCCGAGCTTCGCGGCTCGCGGAGCATTCTGCGGCATCGCCATCACTGAAAGTGCGCGCCGCACAGCTTCCTCGAACGGCATGACCTCTTCGAGACGGAAGGCGACGAGCGTGCGGATGCGTTCGCGAATCTTGAGCGTCGCTAGCCGTTCAGCAGGCCATTCGGCCTCCATCGCGCGGTCGACCGAGGCCACCCACGCCTCGATCATGTCCATCGCCTGCTCGCCGGGCTTGCCCTTCGGGAATGCCAGTCGCGCAATGTCGGGGTCGGCTCCGGCCATGTCGGCCGCGTTGACGAGCGCCTCCTCGGTCCAACCGTCAAAGATGGCCGACGCAGCGATTTCGGGAGCGAGCGCAATGCGCAGTTCGTCGAGCGTCATGTCGGAGAAATCGGGGGCAGCGTCCATGTCAGAAAGACGGTCCGTACTGGTCTGGGGTCTGCTGGCCTTCGCGCTTTTCGTCATTCAACTCAAATTCGCGCAGCAGCAGCGTGTTCCCAGTCATCAGCGCAAGATAGTCGCGCGCCGAACGGCCCGAATTGTCGTTGCGATCGGGATCGGCGCCTTCTTCGAGCAGCATGCGGACGAGCGAGACATTGCGCTGGTGCACTGCGGAGATCAGCGGGGTTTCGCCCTGGCTGTCGGAGACGTTGACCTGCGCCCCGCGTTTCAAGAGTTCCTCGGTCCCCTCAACAAAGCCGAGCCGGATCGCGAGCTGCAGCGGGGTAACGCCCGCATTGTTGCGGATGTTGGGATTGGCCCCGCGCTGGCACAGGAACCGGATCCATAACACGTCACGGCGCTCGGTCACGACATGCAGGCCGGTATCACCGGTGGTCACATCGCGGGTGTTGACCACGGTAGTGCCCGGCTTGTTGAGCATTTCGGTGACGGTGTCGCCATCGCGATCGCGCACGGCTTCGAGGAATTGGTAGCCTTCCGAATAAAGCTGCGCGGCGGCAGGCGTGAGCGCGCTGATGGCGAACAGGCTTGCAATCACCGCACTGGTAATCGCGCCCCTCAGACCTAACTTGCGCAAAACAATCGAACCCACGCTTTGAACCTTTCGCATTTCCTGTCACACTTTTCGTATGGAGAAGCCCCGTAAGGCCTCATCGCCGAAGGGCAATTAGCAGACCATGTACATTCGCGCCACGTCCTCTTTCGCAATCGCTGTTGCATCTGCGCTCGCGCTTGTCGCGTGCAGCGAAGGCGGCGAAACGGCGCCCGCTGCGCCGATCGACCCGCCACTTGCCGGCGCGGCGGTTGGAGGCGAGTTTGAGCTTACCGGGACCGATGGCGAGACGGTGCGCTGGTCCGATTTCGACGGGCAGTACCGGATCGTCTATTTCGGCTACGCCTATTGCCCCGATGCCTGCCCCACCGACGTCCAGCGCACGATGCAGGGCTTCACGCAATTCGAGGCCGCCGCACCCGAACGCGCGGCCAAAGTCCAGCCGATCTTCGTCTCGGTCGACCCCGAGCGCGACACCGCCGAAGTGGTCGAGGAATTCACCAACGCCTTCCACGACCGCCTGATCGGCCTCACCGGCACTGAAGAGCAGATCGCCGATGCAGCGAACGCCTTTGCGGTCTACTACGTCAAGTTCGAGCCGAACGAGGCCGGCGCCTATCTGATGGACCATTCGCGCATCGCCTTTCTGTTCGGGCCCGACGGCGAACCGATCACCATGCTCCCGCACGAAGACGGCGCGGATGCGGTGCAGGCAGAACTTGAAACATGGGTGACTTGAGAGAGCGGTTCTGGGAGCTGCCGCTAGCGCAGCTCACCCGCGCCGAGTGGGAGGCGCTGTGCGATGGCTGCGGGCGCTGTTGCCTGCACAAGATCGAGGACGAGGACACCGGCGAGATCGCCGACACCAATGTCGCGTGCAAGCTGCTCGACACCGGGACCGCGCAATGCTGCGACTATCGCAACCGCAAGGCCTTCGTGCCCGATTGCCTGCGCCTGACGCTCGCCATTGTCGAGGACGTGCCGTGGCTGCCTTCGACTTGCGCCTATCGTCTGCGCGCGGCAGGCAGAGACCTGCCCGAATGGCACTATCTCATCTCGGGTGACCGCGAAGGCGTGAAGCGTGCGGGCGTTTCGGTTGCTGGCCGGGTGGTGAGCGAGACCGACGCAGGGCCGCTTGAACACCACATCGTCGAATGGGGACCGCCCAAGGCCAACACTGGCACGAGTGCGCCGATGGGCTTCGCCATTCCTGAAGGCGACGAGCGGTGATCGACTGGCTCAAGCGCGCTCCGGTCGATCCCGAGATCGAGCTTAACGGTCACATCGTCCCTATCGTCCTGCGCCGCCACAAAACTGCGCGTCGGCTCACCCTGCGGCTCGCCCCCGATGGCAGCGAGGTGCGGATCACGCTGCCGCACTGGGCGCGCTCGGCCGAGGCGATCGCCTTTGCCCATGCGCGAACCGATTGGCTCGCTCAGCAGCACGCCAAGGTCCCTCAGCGCCAGACGACGGGGCCGGGCAGCACAGTGCTCTATCGCGGCGAGGAAGTGCGGGTCGAATGGGATGAAGCCGCGCGCCGCAAGCCGCAGCGCGACGGCGCGACGATCCGGCTTGGCGGCCCTCGCGATGGGCTGGAGAAGCGCCTGCTACGCTGGTTCGAACGCGAGGCGCTTGCCCTGTTCGAAGCCGACATGGCCGACTACACGAGCGCCGCCGACCTTGCCCCCATCCCGGTCGCGATCAGCCGCGCGCAGAAGCGCTGGGGCAGCTGCTCGGACAAGACCCGCATCCGTATCAACTGGCGGCTGGTTCAGGCCCCCGACTTCGTCCGCCGATCGGTGGTCGCGCACGAGGTCGCGCATCTCGTCCATTTCGACCACAGCCCCGCTTTTCATGCCCTGCTGGGCGCGATCTACGAAGGCGACATCAAGCGCGCCGACCGCTGGCTGAAGGACAAGGGCCGCAGCCTCTACGCCAGCTTCGGGTAGGTGTCTTGTGCGTTGAAGCGCGCCTACAGCCCGCGTTTTTGTCTGCATTGTCCCATAGCCCACCCCGCCTCCCCACCCGACCACCAAGGGTTCCATCAGGATATGGTAGTCGGGTGGGGAGGCGGGGCGGGCTGTCGGAACGCTTCAACGCACACAAACGTCGCTCGCAGAGCAGGACTGGTCACGTTCATCCGCGCCCCCTATATCCCCCCACATGAGAGTGAACCTCGCCAAGTCGCGTTTCAATCCGGCGCCGGGGGCCAAGGATTTCTGGAATGAGATCCGCAAGCCCAACCCCTATCGCTGGCCGATCCTGTTCGTCTCGTGCATGCCGCTCGCGCTGATCTTCTACTGGTTGTCGAGCGAGACCGTGTACATGACGCCCGAAAAGCCGCGCATTACATACATCACCACCTACGCGCCCGATCGAACCGATGACGAGATCATCGCCTCGAACCTCGAGAACCAGGAGGTGAAGGAGCTGCGCGAGGAAGCCGAGGCCGACCTCGCATCGCGCAAGCGCGAGATCTACAAGGCGCTGGGTGCCGGGATCGGCATGGATGTCGACGAGATCGAGCGGCGCGGCGATGAACGGCGCGCTGCCGAGGAAGCCGCCGAACAGGCGCGGCGCGACGAGATGTTCGGTCGCACCGATGGCGAAGACAGCGCCGACACTCTCAGCGAAAGTTCGACGCCATAACCGCAAGCCCCATCACCGACAGCGAATGGATGGCCGCGACCGCAAGGCTCGCCGCCCGTGCGCGCCCACTGGCGCGACCCAATCCGAGCGTCGGTGCGTTGCTGGTGCGAGCCGAAGAGGTAATCGCGCGCGGCTGGACACAGGGCGGCGGTCGTCCCCATGCCGAAGCGGTGGCGCTCGACGGATTGCCGCAGGGCGGCGCGAAAGGCGCGACGCTCTACGTCACGCTCGAACCGTGCGCGCATGAATCGCAGCGCGGCCCTTCCTGCGCGGACAGAATCGTCGAAGCGCGTCCTTCTCGGGTCGTCATCGGACAGCGCGATCCCGACCCGCGCACGGCGGGACAGGGCGCCAAGCGGATAGAGCGCGCCGGGATCGCGGTGGAGATGCTCGACGACGAGCACGCCCGCGCAAGCCTCGCCGGATACCTGACCCGCGCCGGACTTGGCCGCCCGCACGTGACATTGAAGCTCGCGATGAGCCTGGATGGATGCATCGCGCTCGCCTCGGGCGAAAGCCGCTGGATCACCGGCGAAGAGGCGCGCGCGCATGTCCACGCGCACCGCGCCAAGGCCGACGCGATCCTTGTCGGCGGCGGTACGTGGCGCAGCGACAAGCCGCGGCTCGACGTGCGGCTTGACGGGCTTGAGGAACGCAGCCCCAAGCGCGTTCTCCTCACCCGCGGCGTCGCGCCCGACGGTGTGCGCGTCATCAACCGGCCCGAACAGATCAGTGAGCTCGAAAGCGTGCTCTACCTCTACACCGAAGGCGGCGCGGGCACGGCTGCTAGCTTTCTCGAACGCGACATGGTCGACGAGCTGCACCTCTACCGCGCACCCATCCTGATCGGCGACGGATTGCGCGCGATTTCGGGCTTTGGCCTCCCGGACCTGCCCACCGCGCACGATCGCTGGGAAAGGGTCGAAAGCCGGCAGCTTGGCAAGGACGCGTTTGAGCGATACGTGCGGACGCGCAATTAGACCTTACGAAGTTTCAGGAGCCTAGCCATGTTCACAGGGATCGTGACCGCCATCGGTACCGTCGCGCAGGTTGACCAGCGCGGCGACCTGCGGCTGCGGATCGAGGCTCCGCTCGACCCCGCAAGGATCGACATTGGCGCTTCGATTGCGTGTTCGGGCGTGTGCCTGACCGTGGTGGAGCGCGGTGGAACGGACGGCGCGGCGTGGTTCGATGTCGACGTGTCCGCCGAAACCGTCAGCCGCACCCGCCCCGGCCTGTGGGAGAAGGGCGCGCGGATCAATATCGAACCCTCGCTGCGCGTGGGCGACGAGCTGGGCGGACATATCGTCACCGGCCATGTCGATGCGGTGGGCGACGTGGTGCTCCGCGAGGATGTGGGCGATTCCACTCGCCTCGCGATCCGCGCGCGGGCCGAAATGGCTCCCTTCATCGCCGAAAAGGGCTCGATCACGGTCGACGGCGTCTCGCTGACGGTCAACGATGTGCGCGACAAGCCTGACGGCACGTGCGATTTCCTCCTGAATATCATCCCGCACACGGGCGAAGTGACGACTCTGGGCGGGCTCGAAAAGGGCTCGAAGGTCAATCTCGAGATCGACGTCCTCGCGCGCTACCTCAAACGGATGCAGCAGCTCGCCCGCAGCTAAAGGCTCGCAAGCAAAGAAAAGGGGCGCAGGACCAATTGGCCCCGCGCCCCATTTTCTGTGCGAGCTAAGCGCGCGCGTCAGTTCTGCGTGACGTTCGCGATGTTGCTGGTGCCGGTCTGGCTGACGGCCGAGACGTCGCCCATGCCACCTTGCACGACGGTCGCCGAGTTGAGGTTGCCGCTCTGCGTGATGGTCGAGCCGTTCATCATCCCGCCCTGATCGAGATCGGCATCGTTGTTGGTGCCGGTCTGGGTGACGGTCGACGTGCCCATCGAGCCGGTCTGCAACACGTCGGCAAGATTGCCGGTGTCACCAGAGCCGTTGAGCTGGCTGACGGTCGAGGTGTTCATATCGCCCACCTGATCGACGAACACATCGCTGTCATTGGCGCGCTGGAACACGTCCGATGTGTTGTTATTGCCCGATTGGCTTACCTGCGCACGGAACGGGCCGAAGCCGCTGTTCACGTCTGCCCCCTGCTCCGTGGTCGCGGTGTTACCGTTGCCGATCTGCGTCAGCAGGCTCTGACCGTCGACGAGGAACTGGCGCACCGTGCCGGTATTGCCATTGCCGCTCTGGGTCACGACGCTGGCATTGTCGTCATCACCCGGACCGATGCGATCCACGCCTTGCTGCACGGTGATGGTGTTGCCCGTGCCGCTTTGCGTGATGTCGCTGTCCTGACGCCGCGAGAACGTGCCTTGCAGCACGGTCGCGGTGTTGCCGTCATTCGACTGGACGAGATCGCTGACCGAGTCGATCGAACGCTGGGTCACCGTCGCGGTGTTGTTGTTGCCCGACTGCGTGGTGTTCACGTCGCTTTGGGCGTTGCCGATACTGTCGCCATCTTCCTGGCTCACAGTCGAGGTGTTGCCATTGCCCGACTGCAGGATCGTCGACGTGTAGTTGCTGTCCTGCTGCGTGATCGTCGAAGTGTTGGTGTTGCCCGTCTGATCGAGATCGACATCGTTGGCGTTGCCGTTTTGCGTGATCGTCGAAGTGTTGCCAAAGCTCGTCTGGAACAGGTCGATGGTCTGGTTCGAACCGTTCTGCGTGATGGTCGAAATGTGCTCGTCACCATCCTGATCGGAGATGATCGACTGGCTGGTGCCGGTCTGGGTGATGAAGCTCTCGATCGTCGGCGAGTTTGCCGGGAGCGCGAGGTTCTGTCCCTCCTGGGTCACGGTGACCGAGGAATTGCTGGCCGATTGCGTGACGCCCGAGACGGTGCGCGCATGGCTGCCATCCTGCGTGACGCTGGTGGTCGAGGTCGCACCCGACTGATCGACGACGCTGGTGTTGAACACGCCGGTTTGCGAAACGGTGGTGGTCGAGTTGTCACCCGACTGATCGACGCCCGAACGGTTGATCTGGCCGTCCTGCGTCACCGTGATGGTCGCGCTGTCGGCCGACTGGTCGACCAGCGAGACGTTGTTGTCATACTGAGTGCCAGCATCGGCATTGGTCGCGGTGCCATCCCACCCGCGGTCACCGAAACCGTTATTCGCACCGCCCTGAGTGACGGTGACGTCGGATTCGTTGCCCGACTGATCGACGTCAGAGAAGTTGTCGTCGCTGTTCTGGTTGATGGTCGTGTCCGAATAACCGGTCTGGTTGACGCTTGACTGGTTATCGTCGGCGTTCTGGTTGATCGTGATGTCAGCGGTAAAGCCGGTCGGCGGCGAGACGTCCTGGATCACGTTCGACAGGTTGCGGTTGCCCGTCTGGAACACGTCCGTGTTCTTGGGACGGCCCGTGCCCTCCTGCAGAATGTTGCTTTCGTTGTCGTCACCCATCTGAGTCACGGTGGCGCGGATGCGCAGGCCATTCTGCTGAAGGATGCCCGAGATGTTGCCGTTACCCGACTGGATCACACCGCTATCGACCGCGTCGGCCGCATCGCCGACCGAGCTGCTGCTCGTGAACTGGAACACTTCGCTGGTGTTGTCGTCGCCGGTCTGGTGAACCTCGACCGAGGAATTAGTCGTGTCCTGCACGACTTCGGAGAAGCTGTCACCGATCTGGTCGATCTGGATCGAGAGCCGGTCGCCGCCGCGCTGGGTGACTTCGCTTTCTGCGCCGTCGCCGTCTTGGAATACGTCGACCGTGTTGGGGTCAACTGCGCTGGTGCCGACTCCGCCCACGGTCACGGTGGAGGTGCCGAAAGTGCCGTCCTGATCAATGTTGATATCGTTGAACTGCGAACCCGCCTCGGTCGTCACGGTCGAGGTGTTATCCGAGCCATCCGACTGGTCGACATTGACCACGTTGTCCGAACCGCCCTGAATGACGGTGCTCGAATTGTTCTGCGCGTAAGCCGGCGCGGCAGCTGCCAACGCGAGCACGGATACGCCTGCGGCGATAACGAATTTCATAAAATTTCCCCCCAACCGAGCGCAAGCCGCTCGAGTCTCACCAGCAAGGGTTAACATATTAAGCGTTTAAGTAAAAACACTTATTCGACCCGTCCCGCGATGTGTCAGAAAGCAAAAAGGGCGGTAGCCTCGCGGCCCCGCCCTTCTCGTTAGATGGCTTCTTGACGAATGCGCGCGGATTTAGAGCCCGTCGACGCTCTTCGAAACGAGGACGTTCACCGCGACGCGGCGGTTCTGCGCCTTGCCCCATTCGGTCGAGTTGTCCGCTGCCGGATCGCTCTCGGCCATGCCTGCGGGGCGCAGCATGCGATAGGGTGCCCAGCCGCACTGCTGCTGGAGGTAGTTCACCACGCGCTCGGCACGCTCGTCCGAAAGGCGCTGGTTGATCTCGTAGCTGCCGGTCGAGTCGGTGTAGCCGACTACCAGAAGCAGTGCATTGTCGGTGTTCTCGGCGATCTGAGCGGCCTGGCACAGTTCGGCGCGCGCTTCGGGCGACAGGTTCGAGCGACCCGTGTCGAAATAGACATTCGTGGTTTGCTTGATGTTGTACTTGTCGATGTCGCCAAAGCGGCCGCGCAGTGCCTCGGTGGCCTGCGTGTTCTCGTCGATCGCTGCTTCATTCGCGGCAAAGCGCTGCGAGGTGCCCGATGCGATCATCTGCGCGGTCTCAAGGTCGGAGCCTGCGAAACGCACCGAGGAAGCGACGAGGCCGCCATCCCAGTTGCGGGTCTCGACTTCGACCGGCAGGCCGTTGAGCAGCGCTTCGGCGCCCAGCGTTTCGCGGCCAAGGCCAAGGAAACCACCGCGTGCGCGGATGCTGGTTTCAGGCGAAACGGTGAAGACGGTGGTGCTGCCATCGGCTGCGGTGACCTGCACGCGATTGCCGCGGCGGGCCGAGATGAAGCCTTCGAGCGCGGGCCCTTCGGCCAGCGTTTCGAGCGCCGGCGGGGTCGGACCGACAACGGTGGTCAGCACTTCGCCTTCGGCAGTCACTTGCTGCGGGGCTTCCTGCTGGGCGGAAGCGAAGGACATCGGTGCAGCGATCATTGCCGCAAGGATGAGCGCCTTGGTGGTTGCGACTGTTTTCATTGTTTGGGTACTCCTGATTCTTTTCTTTTTATGTTCACGCAATCAAGCAGGGGGCCTTTGCGAAACCCACCCTGTCCTGGCGACCGCGCGAACGATCTTATCTGCCCCCAATTTGACGATTTGGCCGGTGCAACGGAGAGACGCCAAGGGGCGTATCCACGCACGTCTGAGTGCCGGTTGTCGGGGTCATCCTTGCATTTAAATGAACAATCAACTCAGAACTGTCGCTCATCTGGACAGCATGAGACTCAGATGCGGTGAATTGACGCTTCTTGCATTGAGTTAACGACTCGAAAGCCATGAAAACGGGCGCCGAAGCGATGGTCCGGCGCCCGGTTTTTCATCCCTCAAGCCGCATGGACGCGGCAAAGGATCAGTTCTGGTTCACGGTCACGTTGTTGGTCGTACCGTTGACATTGACGCTCGAAACATTGCCCGTCGTGGTCTGGTTCACGGTTACGGTGTTCATCGAGCCGTCCATGAAAATAAAGCTGTCATTGTCCGTGCCCGACTGATTGAGTGTGCCCAAGTTATTGCTGCCCAGCTGGATCACGGTCGAAAGGCCATCGGTGCCATTCTGGTTGACGTCTGCCGTGTTGTCGTTGCTCGACGGATTCTGGATCACGGTCGAACCGTTTCCGTTGCCGATCTGGTCAACGGTGATCGTGTTGTCGGTGCCCGACTTCAGCACATTCGAAATGTTGTCATCACCGATCTGATTGATGTTGGTACTATGAGTGAAGATGCCCGCCGAAACACCCAGATCGTTCACGATCGAAAGGTTGTCGTTGCCGTTCTGGTTGGTGTTCACAGAGGCAAGCACCGCACCGAGTGACGCGCCGGATTGGGTGATATTGGACGTGTTGTTGTCACCGGCCTGGTTGATACTGCCGATGGTGTTGTCGCCGCTCTGCAGAACCATGCCAAAACTGTTGGAGCCGCTCTGATTGGAGCTGAAAATGTTCGACCGGCCGGACTGGGTGACATTCATGTCATCGTTGGTGCCGGTTTGGGTAACTCGCACGCTATTTGCCGCGGTGCCTCCGGGAACCCCGGCGCCGAACGTTTCGTGACCTGCCGATTGATCGACGACAACCGTGTTGTCGGCACCCGATTGGTCGACGTCGGCATAGGCTGAATAGAGTCGCCCACCCGCATCGGTTGAACTCTGGGTTATCGTCGCTGTCTGATTGGTGCCGGCCTGATTGACATCTGCAAAATTGATATCGCCCGACTGCGTCACGTCTGAGGTGCTGCCCGAACCGGCGCTCTGGTCGACATTTACCTCGCCATTCGTACCGCTCTGATCGACGGTGCTGGTGTTGTTCTGCGCCGCCGCTGGAGCAGCAACGATAAGCGCGGCCATGACCGCGCCGGTCCAGAGATAAGTCTTCATTGATTCCCCCCCAAGAAATCCGGGCCTGAAACGCCCGTTTGTTTCGGTGTAGCCGCGAAAACACCTTAGGTAAATCCAATTATCCGAGCGCTCCCACGAGGGCGGAAAATCGCTTCTCTTTGCGAGCGAGAAAGACAAGACGCGCTTTCCTACAATCGCTTCGCTGTGGTCTGCATGGCCGCATGACCAATCCTCGCCTCTCCCCTGCCCGCCCCTATCGCGTGTTCACCCGCAAACGCGCGCGCCCGCCCTTCTTCGCGCCGGTTCTCCTCCGCTCGCGGCGCGATGGGTGGAGCCCGGCGGTCCAGTCCGCCTTCCTTGCGCAGTTGTTCCTGCATGGCTCGGTCGCAGCGGCTGCGCGTGCCGTCGGGCGCAGCCGGGCGAGCGCATATGCCTTGCGAAAAAAGCGCGGGGCCGAGAGTTTCGCCGCGGCGTGGGACCGGGTTCTGACAGGACCGGCTGACCGTGGCGAAAGCCCTGCGCGAACCCGCCGCTCCACCGATTATCGGAAGTTGACACTTCGCGACCTCGAATGGCGCATCGCGATCGGCCTCGTCCGCCCCATCATCTATCGCGGGAAGCACAAGGCGAACGTGCGAAAACCGGACAATTCCGCGCTTTTGCGGCTGTTGAGACGCGAAGATGCGCTGGCCCGCCGGGTGCTGGGAAGCGGCCCGTGATGCGTACTCGGCGAATATTCAAAAAGGGGGGTGTGAGTGTTCCACTTAGGACCTCGAAAGCGGCCCTTTGGCAAAGCTATCGCGGTCGATCACGTAGATCACGTGGTTGGCAGGCGCGCCCGCCATGCCGCGGTTCTCGGTACGGTCGGTCAGGCGACCGCCGATCTTCTCCATCGCCTTGCGCGAGCGCCAATTGGTCTCGCCCACGGCAAAGCGGCACTCGGCCACGCTTGCCAGCGCATGGGCGAGCATCAGGCGCTTGCAACTGCGATTGGTGGGGCCGCCCCAATGCGAACGCGCGAGGAAGGTCCAGCCGATCTCGACCGAGCCGCCATTCTGCTCTTCGAGACCCTGATAGCGCGAGGATCCGATGATCTTGTCCGTAGCCTTGTCGATCATCACCAGCGCGCCCCTATTGGCGAGCGCATCGTCGAAGAAGGCGCGGAACACCGGTTCCTGCCACCGGTCGTGCGCAGGGTGCTGTTCCCAGATGAGCGGATCGGAAGCGACCGCGAACAGCGCCTCCCAGTCGTCTTCGCGCAAAGGCCGCAAGCGGACCGCCTCATCCTCAAGCGTGGGCTGGCGGTCGAGCGGCATGGTGCGTCAGCCGGTCACATCGGCGCCGGTAACGTCAGACAACGCGTCGATGAACTTGTCGATATTGTCCATCGTGAGGCCCGCGACGTTGATGCGCCCCGAACCGGCCATGTAGATCGCATGGTCCTCGCGCATCTTGACCACTTGCTCGTTCGAGAGCGGCAGAACCGAGAACAGGCCGTTCTGCTGGCCGAGCGGGGCGAGATCGACGCTGCCCGCCATGCCGGCATCCGCGAGCCGCTCGCGCACCTGCCGCATCCGTGCGCGCATCTGGTCGAGCTCGTCCTGCCACATCGCGGTGAGCGCCTCGTCGCGCAGGATCAGGCGCACGGCCGCCGCACCGTGATCGGGCGGCATCGACCAGCTCGCACGGGCAAGCGCATTGGCGTTGGAAAAGGCAGTCTCGAGCGTGTCGGCATCGCTCGCCAGCACGTAGAACGCGCCGACGCGGTCGCGGTAGAGGCCGAAGTTCTTGTCACACGAATAGGCGACGAACGCCTCGGGCACCTTGGCCAGCACCGCGCGCAGGCCATAGGCGTCTTCCTCCATCCCGTTGCCGAGGCCCTGATAGGCGGTGTCGATGATCGGGAAGATGCCGCTCTCTGCAATCGCATCGGCGATCTCGTCCCACTGCTCGGGCGAATAGTCGATGCCGGTCGGGTTGTGGCAGCAGCCGTGGAGGAGAATGCCCTCATCAGGACCAGCGCTGCGGATCGCGCCGAGCACTGCGCCCATATTGGCGGTGCCGTCGGGATTGGCGTGCTCAAAGCCCTGCCAGGCAAGGTCGATGTCGCCGATGATCTGCGCGTGGTTGGGCCAGCTGGGCGTGCCCATGTGAAGCTTGGTCATCCCGGCGTGCTGGGCCAGCGCAAGCGCAAGCCGAACCGCACCGGTCCCGCCCGGGGTTTGCATGCCCTGGATGCGTCCGCCCATGGTCGGGTCGGCACCGAAGATATAGGGCTTCAGCGCATTGACGAAGCCCATGTCGCCTTCTGGCCCGAGATAGGACTTGCTGTCCTGCGTATCGACGAGGCGATGTTCCGCCTCCTTGATCGCACCAAAGACCGGGGTGGCACCATTGCCGGTGCGATAGACGCCGACGCCCAGATCGACCTTGTCGGTGCGATCATCGGCAGCGTGAAGCTTGATCAGCGCGAGCAGCGCGTCGGGCGATTGCGGTTTGAGTCTATCGAGCATGATCGACCCTGTGCCGCGATGGCGCGCGCGCTGCAACCGTCAATCGACGGGTTGGCTCGGTATAGGTGCATTCTGCCGGCTTGTGCGCCGGTCAGTTCGCCTTCGAGTGCGACCTCAGAAGGGCAGCCAGCGCTGCTTTTTGGAAAAACGCATATACCCGGCATTGACCCCGAGCCGCAGCCCCGCACCGACCCTGATCGGGATCAGCACAACGTCTCCGCGACGCATGTAGGAAGCGGTGAGGCCGCCGACGAAATAGGCTTGCCCCTCGCCTGCGGGGAAGCGCTTGTAGAGGTCTTCGCTGTCATAGAGGTTGTAGACGAGGACGAAGGTGTTGCCCGCATTGGCGCCGGCATCGAAGCCGAGCGAGGGGCCGGTCCAGTAGACGTCGCGCTGACCCTCGACCTTGTGGTGCAGCGTGCCCGAGCCGTAGCGCACACCGAAGACGAACGCGCCGCCGCCTTCGCGACCGACGATATAGCCATTGGGTTCGCCCTGCTCTTTCAACAGGTCTTCGATCAGTCCGGCGAGACCTTCTGCGCCCTTGCCGAACACGCCTTCGGCAGCGCCGATGAGGTCATCCTGCTGGTAGGTGGTGGGATCGGCCTGTGCGACCGGGACTTCGCCGGGAATGGCAGGCGCCGCATCGACCTCAGCCCCGGCTGCGGTCTCGGCATATTCGGAGAACTCGCCGTCAAAGCCTGTATCGGGAACGGCGGCGTCGGGAGCGCGCGGCTCGACCATGACGGGCGCTGCGGGCATGCCGGTCGAAGGTGCAGCAGGCGCGGTCCGCAGCGAGGGATCGGCAAGGTCGGCATCGATGCCGCCGGTATCCGCGCCGCCGGAGACCGACTGCTCATAGGCTTCGTCAGGGTCGAAGCTCTCGACATCCTGCGCGCTGGCAGGCGAGATGGCGAGCGCTGCGGCTGCGAGAGCGGCCGCTCCCGAACGAGCCCAGCCGGGGAGATGAGAGAGCCAGTTGCGTTCGCTCGTGTCCACAATTGCCATGACGTTTCCTTCCCTTCCGTCGCAAGCCGCACCTACGCACGAGCTAGCAGAGTCCTTGCCCTCGCTTGCGGCAACGGATCGTCGGCGAAGCGAATCGAAAATACGGTGAATCGAGTCGGTAAGGCGCTGGGGATTAAGCAAAGCTGGCCGGATTAGCGTGATATCGGCAAGGTTTGCGCGCTACTACGTAACACTTTCCATTGGCTGCCCAATCGGGTCTTGCCGCCATAGGGAAGGCCGACTATAGCGCGCGGCTCGCAACCGGGAAGCGCTTGCCGCCCGAAAGATGCGATGCGGAGACGTGGGTGAGTGGCTGAAACCAGTCCCCTGCTAAGGGACCATACTGTTTATAGCAGTATCGAGGGTTCGAATCCCTCCGTCTCCGCCACCATCTCCTTATGCTATTCGTCGGTGTCAGGTCGGCTCTCTTCAATGTGCCGAGCCAGTGCTTCGTTGACCAAGGTTGTCGCTTCGAGCTGGGGCGCGTGGCCCACGCCGTCTAGGCGAAGCACGGTGAGGTCTGTGGCAGAGGCTTCCATCAGAGCGATGAAGGCCGGATCGAAAATCGTATCGTCATTGCCCCAGATCAGCAGCGTCGGCACTTCCAGCCGTGCATCGCGTGAGGGCCAGTAATCGCTTTGGGAGATCGCGTCGGGCGCGGGAAGGTTCGCACGGTACCAGTTGATGTGGCGATCGATGCGGCGCAGGTCAGAGGTGGCATCCTGCAAGACCTCGGCTTCCTCGGCCGACATGCGCCCCGCTTCGAAGTGGTTCTGCGGTCCACTCGCGAGCCGGCCGCGTGTGCCGGTGAGCAATGCGAGCGCGGGCGTCGCGCCCTTCAACCGCTCGACATATTGCGAGATTGCGCGCTGGCGCTCTGACGTTTCGAGCATGGCGACCGCGATGTTCTGGGGAGGCGCGCTCATCAGGGTGAGGCTTGCGATACGGTCGGCGCGCGACTGAGCGTAAGCACCCGCAAAAGCCGCGCCCCAGTCATGGCCCACCAGATGGACGTGAGATACGCCCACATCAGCGATTAGTGCATCCAGATGGTCGGCCATTGCCGCGAGGCGATAGGGTTCGACCTCGCTCGGCGCATCGGAAAGTCCGGCTCCCAGCCCGTCGATCGCGATTACCCGGTAATCGCCGCGCATAGCCTCCATCGGGCGGATCATCGAATACCAGATCGTCGGGAAGCCATGGATGAAGAGCACGACTTCGGCGTCCGGGTTGTCCCCTTGTGCTTCGACGACATGCAGGTTGAGCCCGTCATGCTCGAAGCAGCGGTCGGAATAGACTTCGCTGCCCACATTCTGATTAGCAAGCGCGACAGCCGGGTCGACGCCCGCGACGCAGCCCTCCGGATCGCTACGTCCCCACATGAAGATCGCAAAGCTCGCAACAGCGGCAAAGAGAGCAACGCCGCCGAGGAACTTGAGAATAAGGCGCTTCACTCGGAACCCTCCTGAGGCAAGGCATAGGCAATCACATAGCCGCCTTTGCCATCGCGTGGCGTTTGCGAGTCCAGATACTTACCGGTCGCGGGATCGCGGGGATAGACCCAGCTCGGGTTGGGTACGGTGACGATCACTATCTGGCGCCCATCGGCTGTGGTGAAGCTCATCGGGGTCGACTGGCCGTTCCCCGGCAGGTTTTCGGACCACTTCACTTCGCCGGTGCGCACGTCATAGGCTCGAACCGTCGCATCCATCGTCGAGCTAAGGAAAGTGAGCCCCCCGCGCGTCGTCATCGTCCCGGCCCGCACCGCGGTTCCGACATTGACCGGCAAGCCGCTGCGCAGGCCAAACGGGCCAGAATTGCGCATGTCGCCTGCAGGGCGGCTCCACAGCAGTTCCTTCGTATTGAGGTCGATTGCCGCGATCTGCGACCACGGCGGCTCGAAGCAGGGGACGCCCGTGCCGAGGATCGACATGAACGGTATGGGCAGACCGTAAAAACCGATCTGTTCATAGTTGTAGGGATCCTGCGGGTCGGTTTCGGGCGCGGTTGCGTCGGGCGTCATGCGAACTGCAGGGTGTTCCTCACCCAACAACAGAGCGGCCTGCGGGCCGGCATCGGCCACCTGCTCGGGCGTTACCAGCAATAGCCGGTGCGCAAGCAGCATGGGCGCCGCCACCAGCAGGCCGTTGTCGGCATCGACCGACACGCTCCCCCAGTTGAACCCGCCGAAATTGCCCGGCGCGATCAGCGTGCCGCCGCGCGTGGGCGGGGTGTACATCCCCTCATAGCGCATCATGCGATACTCGATCCGGCACACCATCTGGTCGATCGGAGTGAGCCCCCACATGTCCGCCTCGTGGCGGTAGGGGTGGAAATTCGGCAGCGGAGAAAACGGCTGCGTGGGGCTAAGATATTCGCCCAGCTCCGGGTCCTGCGGAACCTCCCGCTCTTCCAGCGGAAATACGTGCGTGCCGTCGCGGCGGTCGAGGAGGAACAACTCGCCCATCTTGGTCGGGATGACGAGCGAAGGCACGCGCTCTCCATCGCGGGTCACGTCGACCAGCACGGGCTGCGCAGGCACGTCATAGTCCCAGATGTCATGGCGGACAGTCTGGAAAGTCCAGCGTTCCTCGCCCGTGTCTGCGTCGATGGCGACGACGGCGGAGGAATACCGATCGTCGAAATCGCGCCGCACACCGCCGAAATAGTCGGGATTGGCATTGCCGGTGGGCGCGAAAACGAGGTTCGTTTCGGCGTCATAACTCATCACCGACCAGACATTGGGCGTTCCCGGCGTGTAGCGTTCGCCCTCTGCCGGGAGGTTGCGATTATCGGGATTGCCGAGATCCCATGCCCAGGCGAGTTCGCCGGTAATGGCGTCGAAAGCGCGCACTACGCCCGAGGGCAGGCCGAGATCTTGCCGGTCGTTGACCAATCCGCCGACCACCAGCCTGTCGCCAGCCACAGTCGGCGGCGAGGTGTGGTAGTAATCGGCGGGAAGGTGCTCGCCCATGCCTTCGCGCAGGTCGACGACGCCGTTCTCGCCAAAGCCCTCACACGGCTCGCCGGTTTCGGCGTCGAGCGCGATGAGGGTCGCGTTGATCGTCGCGGTCACGATGCGAGCGGCACAGGCGCCTGCGTAATCGTCCCCCGCTGCGTGATAGGCGACCCCGCGACAGGTGATCGCGTATTGGTGCTCGGCAAGCGGCTCGAGGCCCGGATCGTGGCGCCACAGCTCTTCGCCCGTCGCCCCGTCGATTGCGATCACGACGTTGGCCGCCGCGCATAGATAGAGCCGCCCGTCGATCGCGAGCGGTGTTGCCTTGAAGTCCTCCTCAACACCCGTGCGGTAGCGCCAGACCTCTTCCAGACCCGCGACATTCTCGGTGGTGATCTCGGACAGAGGCGCAAAGCGCGACCCACCCTCGTCATTGCCGTAATGCGGCCAGTCTCCGCTTTCCGAGCCTGCGAGTGGTGCGCGCTCGGTTCCCGTGCCGAATTGCTCATAGCCTTGCAGAGAAGCGACGCCGAGCAGCACCAGCGCAGCAAGGCTAGGCCCGCCGATGAGCCAGCGATTGGGTGCGGGTGCAGGCTCGCCCTCGGTCTGGGAGCGCAGCGATTGGCGGTGCCAAGGCGTGAGGAAGTAAAGTCCAAGGCCAAGCCACGCGGCAAGCCTCGGCAGGAGCGCGAAAAAGTCGAGCCCCGCTTCAAAAGCCGACCACAGCACCGTTGCCACAAGGATAGCGGAATAGACCCAGATCGCCTTGGGAGATCGTCTCAGGGTGAACCACGCGGTCGCCAGCGTCGCGAGGCCCGCGATAACGTAATACGGGCTACCGCCAAGATAGACGAGAAAGCCCCCCGGCACGGTCAGCAACAGGCCGACCAGAAACAGCAAGATTACAAAGATCCAGTGGGCAAGCGCGCGCATCAATTCCTCCCAATGCGCATGCTTACATCGGATGGATCGTGTGACCACCATCAAGGATCATGCAACGCCCGGTCATGAAGTCGCTCTCTTTCGAAGCGAGGAAGACAGCGGTGCCCTCCATATCCTCCAGCGTGCCGATCCGCCCGATCGCCGAACGGCGGCGCGCAGCATCCTGAAACGCCTGGCTGGTGTCGAGCGACATCTCGGTTTCGATGAAGCCGGGCAGGATCGCATTGGCGCGAATGCCCGCCGTGCCAAGTTCAACAGCGAGCGCCTGAACGAGGCCGATGACCGCCGCTTTCGTGGTGGAATAGCCCGCAGCACCGCCGGTCCCGACGAGGGATGCGACCGAAGAGGTGACGATGAGGCGCCCGCCTTGCTTGCGGGCGAGCATGTGCTCGGTCGCGACCGAGAAGGTGTGGACGACGCTCATCAGGTTGAGGTCGATTGTGCCGAGCCAATCGGGCCGCGAGGTCTTGTGCGATGCCCCGCGAAATCCGCCGCCCCCGGCATTGGCAAACACGCTGTCGACATGACCGAAATGGTCGAGCGTTTCGGCGAAGCGCGCCTTGACTTCAGCCTCGTCGGTTACGTCGCAGAACCACGCTTCAGCCTCTCCGCCAATTTCGCGCAGTTCGGCGATGGCGGCAGCGTTCTTCTCCTCATTGCGGCCCCAGACGGCAACCTTTGCACCGGCTTTCACCAGCCCGCGTCCATAGGCGAGGCCGAGCCCGCCATTGCCGCCCGTTACCAGCGCCACCTTGCCTGTCAGATCGAACATTATCGCAATTCCCTAGATACCTTGGCCGTCGAAGTTCTTGGCCGAATAGATCGAGCTTTCCGGCAATGCCTGCAACCCGAGAAGATTGCCGTCCGGATCGCGCCCGAATGCGATCTCAGCCCCGTCGAGCTGATACGTACCCTCGATCAGCGTCCCGCCTGCTTCGACCAGCCGCTCGCGGGCGAGTGCGAGGTCGGCGACGTCGAAAACGATCATGTTGTAGCCGGGCGCATCGATCGGGCGCGGGGCTTCGGGTCGCTCGGTGGCGAGGTTGTGATATTGCGCGATCTCGATCTCGAGATTGCGCAGCTGGAACCACGCCATCTCGATTTCGCTGCCTTCGATCCCCGAAACCGCATCGACATTCTCGCCCGAGATCGAGAACCAGCTGCCGATCCGGCGCGGTTCCTGCCCGCCGAGGAAGGCCGACCAGAACGACACCATCGCTTCGAGGTTAGGAGTCGCAAAGGCGACGTGGCGCATACGGAAATCATGAGGCGGCGGCTCGGGCAGGTCGAGCGCCGCGATATCGACTTCCTCAACTTCGGTGACGATCCCGTTGGCATCGGTGATATAGCCGTATTTGACCGGATTGCGGCTGCTCAGAGCGACAAGCTCTTCAGCCCCGATCGGCGTCGCTCCCGCTGCGAGCGCGCGGGCATAGGCATTGGTGTCCTGCTTCGCCTGGAAACATACATGCATGATCCCCGGCCCTTCCACCGGGACCGCGCCGACGCCTGTGGGCGCCGCATAGGCATCGCCTTCGAAGCTCATCAGCCGCACCTGCGCATTGGCGCTGCGCAAGAGAAGCGAGCGGATGGCGGTGGCCTCGGCAGGCGACAGGTCAGCTGGAAGCGCATCGAGCGCGAACTCGCCTTCGCCCAGCGCCTCGACTTCGAACGCGGATTGGTAGAACGCGGAGGACGCATCCACGTCCGCCACCGTCACGCCGACATAATGGACACCGACGATCAGGTCGTCGAGCTCCTGTTCGGGTGCGCTACCCGTCAATCCGCATCCGGACACGCCGAGCGCGAGAGCCAGCGCTGCAAGAGCTCTGATCATTTCGATTCCTTCCGTCCCAGGGCCGCGCCCAACACCTCAATGAATGCCCATTGATGGACTAATAGTCAATAAGGGCCGTGAATGCGGCCAATTTAGCGCACATCTCCGATATCAGCTTAATCTTATTGACGCACTGTTCAACACAGGTTAGCCTTCGCGCAAACCATAAGGGAAGGGTGAGGGAATTATGCGTCTAACCAATCTGAAGCTGCGTCACGTCGCCATGTGCTCGACCGCTGCGGTCGCGCTTGCCATGCCGGTACAGGCTTTCGCTCAAGACGAAGAGCTTGAGGCGGGCGAAGATGAAAGCATCGCCGCGCCAGAAAATGTCATCATCGTCACGGCCTCCAAGCGTGAGACCACCTTGCAGGAAACGCCTATCGCGGTTTCGGTGACGGGTGCGGAGCAGATCGAGAACTCGCAAGCACGCGACCTGCTCGATCTGCAAACTCTGGTCCCCTCGCTGCGCGTCAACCAGTTGCAGAGCTCGGTAAATACCAACTTCATCATCCGCGGCTTCGGCAACGGCGCAAATAATGCCGGGATCGAACCTTCGGTCGGCGTCTTCATCGACGGCGTCTATCGTTCGCGTTCGGCCGCGCAGATCGGCGATCTCCCAAATCTCCAACGCGTCGAGGTCCTGCGCGGCCCCCAGTCGACCCTGTTCGGCAAGAACGCATCGGCGGGTATCATCTCGATCGTTACGCGCGCTCCACAATTTGAGTTCGGTGGCTCGGCCGAGGTCAGCTACGGCAACTTCAATGCAATCGTTGCGCGCGCCGACATAACGGGTCCGATCAGCGAGAGTCTTGCATTCAGCCTCGCTGGCAACATCAACAAGCGCGACGGTTATGTCGACGATATCAATCTCGGGATCGATAATAACGAGCGCAATCGCTGGGGCGTGCGCGGTCAATTGCTGCTTGAAGCCAGCCCCGACCTGAGCTTCCGTATGATCGCGGACTACGACAAGATCGACGAGAATTGTTGCTCGGTCGTCAACATCGTCGACGGTCCCACCGGCAACGCGATCCGTGCCCTTGGCGGTCAGATCATCTCCAATGATCGCTTTGGCGACACCAATGCCCTGAACTTCCCGTCGATCAATGAGGTCGAGAATTACGGTGTCTCCCTCCAGACCGACTGGACCATGGGTGCAGTGGACGTCACCGCGATCGCTGCCTATCGCAAGGTCGATTCATTCGCAGATCAGGACATCGACTTCACGAGCGCGGACATTGTCCAGCGCAGCGAAGGCCAAGGCGAAATCGATACATATACCTTGGAACTGCGCGCTGCCTCGGATTTTGACGGCCCGCTGAATTTCCTCGTTGGCGGCTTCTTCTTCAAAGAAGACATCGAGACCAACGGAGCGCTGGAATACGGCGCCGATTTCGCGGCCTATGCGAACTTCCTGACCGGCGGCCAGTACACTGCGCTCGAGCCGACGCTTCGGGCGCTGGTTCCCGGAATTCCCGCAGGATCGTTCGGCGGACAGGGGCAGGGTCGCACCACCAACTTCCTGTTCGACAACGAAGCGATTTCGCTTTTCGGTCAGATCGACCTCGAACTGCTTGAAGGACTGACCTTCACGGTCGGTGGCAACTACACCAACGACAAGAAGGCCGTGGTGCAGAACAATGTCTCGACCGACGTGTTCTCAGGCATCGACCTTGTTCAGGCCGGTGTGAATGCGGGTGTCCCGGCAGTTGTAGCTGCCGACCCGGCGTTCAACCCGTTCCTGGCACTGCGCCCGCTGCAGTTCATTCCGCCCTTCCTCAACTTCCCGAACGCAGTGGAAGACGGGAAGACCGAGGACAACGATCTGTCATACACGTTCCGCGTGTCCTACGACTTCCCGGACAATGTGAGCGTCTATGCGACCTACGCAACGGGCTTTAAAGCATCGTCCATCAACCTGTCTTCCGACAGCCGCCCGTTCCCGGCAGACTTCATTCCCGGCTCACCGTTCCAGGTCCCGCCGCCTGCCTCTTCGCCGATCCGCGATGCGGGGCTAGCGGTCACGAACCTTTCGACCGGATCGCGCTTTGCCGAACCGGAAGAGGCCGAGGTCTACGAGATTGGCGTGAAGGGCCAGTGGGAGGGCTTTGCCTTTAACCTCGCGCTCTTCGACCAGGCTCTCAAGGGCTTCCAGGGCAACGTCTTCACCGGCACAGGCTTCGTGCTCGGCAATGCTGAGAAGCAGTCGGTTCGCGGTTTCGAATTCGATAGTTCGATCTCGCCGATCCCCGAACTGACTTTTACTGCCGCCGTCACCTATCTCGACGCCAATTATGACAGCTTCCCCGGCGGCACTGCCTTCAATCCGGCAACTTTGGGGACGGTCCCGACGGATCTAACCGGCCTTCGCCCGGCGGGTATTCCGGAATGGAACCTGACCTTCGGCGCGACCTACAATATCGAGTTCGATGCAGGTCACGTCCTAACGCTTCACGCCGACTACCTGCATGAAAGCAACACCCAGATTGCTGAAGGGCTGCCGCAGTTCCTTCGCGAGGTGAACCAGGTCAACGCGACGGTTAGCTTCGCGCTGGAGAACGGACTCGAATTTGCGATCTGGGGCCGAAACCTGACGGACGATGTCTATAACACCACCGTGTTCCCGGCAGTTGCGCAAGGCGGTACGCTGAACGGCTACCGGAACTTCCCTCGCACCTACGGTGCACTGGTGCGGTTCGAATTCTGATCCGTTCCTCAAATCCGGATCGGAATCGGGGCGGGTGGAGAAATCCATCCGCCCCTATTCGTTTACATCAGAAGTGGCGGCGCAGTCGGGTCTTGTTGCCCGTCAGCGGCGCAGCCGCGTTCTATTGATCGTGTAGTCCGACTTGATCGCAGTGAAGGTGCCGAGGATCATCGTAACGGTCAGGTCCTCAATCTCCTCCAACGGCAGGCGCCGTTTCAAGAGGTAGCCGCCAGCTGCTGCGGGTATCCCGAAACTAATATCGGTCGCGGCGCGGGCTATTTCGGGCGGCAGATTGAACAAGTCTTCCATGACATGGACGAGATATTCGACCGCTGCATCGCGGCCGTAATCGGTCGGATCGTTGCCTTCGCTCACCGAAGGTTCGGATTGCAGCCGCTCTATCAAGAGACCGCGCTCATCAATATAGGTGAGGTAGGCGTGGGTGACCCCGCGCACGAGATCTTCAAATGTCTCGGCCGCCTCGGCTGCCTGTTGCTGCGAGGCACGCAGATGGCGCAGCTCACGGTTGAGCAAGACCTTCAGCAGATCGTTGAGATTGGGAAAGTAGTTATAGACCAGCGATTTGCTCACGCCGGCCTCGCGCCCGATCTGATCCATCGAAAGGTTCGCAATGCCTTCGCGGGCGACAATTTCGGCCGTGTGGTCGAGGATAAGTTCGCGGCGCTTTTCAGGCGAGAGACGTGTGCGTTTTCTGGCGGGCAAGGCAGTCATGGGCTGGCCCCTATCATCATTCAGGCGAGCGCGTGAGAGCAAACCAGCGCATATCCTCTATCGAGTGCTGCGCGCGTCGTTGCTGGAATGCGACGAGATTGCCTTCGGGATCACGGGTGAAGAAGATCTGCCAGCCAGCAAGCTCGAAAATTCCGGTCGCCAAGGTCAGCCCCGCAGCCTGTAGCCGCTCGTAGGTTCCCGCAAGGTCGGTGACCTCGAAGGTTATCGCGCTGTAGCCGATCTCGTCGAGCATCCGCGGTTCGCGCGAGAGCGGGGTCGATGGTTCGGAATAGTGCCACAGCTCGATCTGGATGTTGCCCGCATCGAACCAGCTGGCAGCAATCTCGATATCGTCGATGTCGACCACGTCGTCGAAAGTCTTGCGGCGCGTCGGCGGAATCTCGCGCTTGGGGCCATAGCCCAGGATCGTACGATAGAACTCGACCATCTGAGGCTTTTCCGCCGTGACATTGGCGACATGGGTGATCCACGCCTCGTGGGCGAGCCGCCGCTCGCCCAAATAGCCTGCGGCTTCGATCAGCGGACGGTCGACCTGCTCCATCTCGATCATGATGCCGTCGGGATCAAAGCCATAGGCATAGGTCACGCCATAGCCGCCGAGGTCGACCGGGCCATCCCCGCGTGAGAGGATGTCGAGGCCGACTCGCTTGAAGCGATCATATTTGGGCGAGTCGGCGGGCGACTGGAAGCAAATGTGGGTGTAGCCCGGGCCGGTTGCTGCTCGCCTGACGGGCGGCTCCTTGGTGTCCGGGTCGATGTCGATGAGGCGCAGAAAGATCGTCGCGGTTCGAACCAGTGCCACGTCGATCTCACCATCGCGCTTGGCAAGGATTTCCGCCGGGAAAGCGTCGGCTGGCAACGTTCCTCTTTCGACCAATTCGTAAGGAACAGCCGAGCCGTAGAACGCCAGCGTGTCGTCGATGTCCGACACGGTGATCGTGACATTGTGGGCACCGCGCACAGCCTCTGCCGTTGCCGGCTCCTCTGGACCCGATGCGGTGGCCGGCCTGTCTGGCGCGGCGCATCCGGCAAGCATCATGGCCGCGATGCTGGCAAGAAGTGCAGAGCGCATCATGAAGCCTCCTTCACGCGGTAGACGAGCAGGACATTGCCCGCGATTTCGCCGAACTTGTCATAACCCGAATTGACGATCACCATCCCGCCAGCGACGACCACGCCCGCGCCGTCGATCGAACCACCTTTCGCCTCGACGCCATTTACGGTTTCGAATGAGCGATTGGTCTCGCGCATCCACAGGATCGATCCGTCGCGCGCTGAATAGGCGATGAGCCTGCCATTGTGCGCGCCAGCAAAGACAACGCTGGGAATCGCGGTCAGCGGTGCGGAAAGCGCGGTTACGCATTTGTAGGCGATGTCCTCACAGGTTGGCTGTTCGATCCTCGACCAGAGCGGCGCGCCCGTTGCGGGGTCAAAGGCGTGGATGCCCGGACGCGGCGGGCCGACCGTGAAGCGGTTGCCCGGCGTGTCTGCGATCGGCACCCAGAGCGTGCGCCCGTCGCTCGCCATGCCCCAGTGGATGCCGCCATTGAAGCCGCCCATCCCCGCGCGCTGGCGCCACAGCACCTTGCCACCATCCTCCGGATCGAGACCAAAGACTTCGCCCGATTTCTGACCGGCGAGGATGATCTGTCCGCCGCCTTCGAGATCGACAAGAATGGGCGGTGCGCCGAAGTCGAAGTCGGGTCCGTCCTCGCTCGGACAATTGGGCTTGGGCTCCCGCCCGCAAGCCGCGTTCCAAGCATCGCCGGGCGTTGCCTGCATCGTCCAGCGCTGGCGACCGTTCACCAAATCGAGTGCGATGATCGCATCTGAATTGCCATTTGCGGGCGAGGAATAGTTCTCGCCTGTCCCGACATAGAGAAGGCCACGCGCGGCATCGACGGTTGGGGTCGACCAGACCGGTGCGCCGCTAGGCGCAAGAATGTCGGCCCCGGCGCTTGTCGTGCCAACTTTCCTCGGCTCGCCGACGGAGTACCAGCGCCACTTGCGCTCTCCGTTCTCGGTTGAAAGCGCGGTCACGCCGCCGCGGAACGTGCAGCAGGCATATTTGTCGCTATAGGCGCTCACGACCTCCATCGAGGACATGGGCACGAACAAAGTGCCGGCATGGAGCGCGATGCTGCCGGTGATCGTCCCGTCGGGGTGATCCTTGACCGAGCGGGTCCAGCGCACCTCCCCTGATCTTGCATCGACGGCATGCACGCCCGCCTCGACATCGCCAAAGTAGAGCGTTTCGGGGCGGCCATCCGCACCTGTCTCGATCACCGGTGCGTTGCGGACCTCGGCCCCGGCCTCGTAGGTCCACCAGGCGCAACCCGTTTCGGTATCGAGCGCATAGACCCTACCCGACTGGCTGCCGGTGAAGATTGCCTCTTGGGTTACGGCGGGCTGCGACCGGGCGCGCTGCGCACCGGGGAAGCCGAATGCCCAAGCGAGCTCAAGCTCGGGCACGTCCTCCGCGGTCAACCCTGCAGCGGCTGCGGGTTGGTAGCGGGTGTTGCGAGCATTGCCGCCCCAGCGGTTCCACTTGGGTGCACCTGAAAACTGCAGCTCGCCTTCGCAATAGTCGATCGCCACGTTGGCTCCGGCGGTTTCGTCGCCGAGGTGCTGGGCGAGGAGAATGCGGTCGATGCGATCGAGCGATGCGGCCTGTTCCTGCATGATGCCATTATTCATCGCGGCTAGGATCACCGAAGGATTGAGCGCCTCAAGCGCCTCACGCGTCGGCGCCCCCGCGATCGCCTCGTCGTGGCAACTGGCGCAATTGGAATCGTAGAGCGCTTCGGCATGCGCTGCCTGCCCGCTCTCGCCGACCAGCGACGGGTCGGCTTCGCTCGAATGGCAGCCTGCGAGCGTCAAGCCAAAAAGTAAGAAGGCGGTACGGATAGAAAACCCCTTATTGACGGATCGTATAATAGCAGCTCTCCAAAGCGATGCAAGACCGCAGCGCTGCATATCCGACAGCTTGCTGAGGCTCGATTGACTTTGAAATTAGCACTTAATATGCCAATAGTCTGACGGGTGGGAGATGATGCGCCGTGGAGAACTGGCACAAGATCCTTGTGGGCGCGCTGGCGCTGGTCGTCGTGCTGGGCGGGCTCGCCTACCACTTCCGCACCGATCTCATATTATGGGGGGTCAAGAACCGCGACCTGCCAGATATCGCCGCGACCACGCCTGAGATCGGCTGGGATCAAGGGCCGCAAACACCCGCGCTACCTATCGCGGAGCGACCTCCCAATGTCGTCCTGATCCTCGCCGACGATCTTGGGATCAACGATGTCTCGACGTTTGGCGGCGGAGTAGCTGGCGGGCTGGTGCCTACACCCAATATCGACCGGCTAGCCCGCGAGGGCGTGACATTCACCCAAGGCTATGCCGGGAACGCGACCTGCTCACCTTCGCGCGCCATGCTTATGACAGGTCGCTATGCGACGACGACCGGCTTCGAGTTCACGCCCACGCCTGCGAATATGGGCCGGATTGTTGGCACGGTTGCGCGCGATATCCGCCCTGATCTGCCCTACGGCAATTTCGATGCCGAAGCTGACGGAATGCGTCCTCCCTACGAGAATCAGGGACTTCCGGGCGAGGAGATCACCGTCGCCGAAATGCTCGCGCCGGCCGGATATCACTCGATCCACATCGGCAAATGGCATCTCGGGGTCAGCGAGGAAGTCGACGCACAGGCGCAAGGGTTCGATGAAAGCCTGCTGATGAACGAAGGGCTCTACCTGCCCGAAGACAGCCCCAACGTTGTCAACGCCAAGCTCGATTTCGACCCGATCGATCGCTTCCTATGGGCCTCGCAGCGCTTTGCGGGGTCGTTCAACCGATCGGAGCTGTTCGCCCCCGGTGGATATCTGACCGACTGGTGGACCGAAGAGGCGCTCGAAGCGATCGAAGCCAATCGCAACCGCCCCTTCTTCCTTTATCTCGGCCATTGGGCACCGCACACGCCCCTGCAGGCGACGCGAGAGGATTTTGAGGCGGTGGGCGATATCGAGCCGCACCGGCTAAGGGTCTACGCTGCGATGATCCGCGCACTTGACCGCAGTGTTGGCGAAGTGCTCGAAAAGCTCGAACAGGAGGGGCTGGCGGACAACACGCTCGTCATCTTCACTAGCGACAATGGCGGAGCAGGCTATATCGGTCTCCCGCAAGTCAACGCGCCCTATCGCGGGTGGAAGCTCTCGCTGTTCGAAGGCGGCGTGCGCGTGCCGTTCCTGATGCGTTGGCCTGCGGGCCTGCCGGCAGGGCGCGAGATATCCCGGCCCGTCACCCATATCGACCTGTTCACCACCATCGCCGCTGCGACCGGCGCGCCCTTGCCCGATCGCCAAATCGATGGCGTAAACCTGCTCCCGCTGGCGAGCGGCACCGGTCCGCTCGAACGCGCGGACGATGCGATCTACTGGCAAAGCGGACCCTATTGGGCGGTGCGCGCAGGCGACTGGAAGTTCCAGATCGACCGCAAGCAAAGCAAGATCTGGCTGTTCAATCTCGCCGAAGACCCTACCGAGCAAGTCAATCTCGCCGACAGCAATCCCGCCATAGCAGAGCGTCTGCTCGCGCTGCTTGAGCGTCATCAGCGCGGACGCAAATCGCTCTACCCACCCGTCACCTCGATGCCGGTGATGATCGATAAGACGCTCGCCGATCAATACGAGGAAGGCGACGAGCTCATCTACTGGGCGAACTGAGGGTGATTTCGAAATGAATGTAACAAAATCAGTCTGGCTCGGCGCGGTTGCGCTTTTTTATGCCGCCTTCTGGGTCTGGTATGGCGGGAATGGCGATCCGCTGAACAAAGCGGAGGCCGATGCGCTATTGGCCGAGATGGAGGATCTCTACGGAGGCTCGCTAGAAGGAGCCGCTCGGGGCAGCATGCTGCGCAATCTCACCGAGATGGCACCGCGCGACGACGGTAAGGAATTCTACGCGGTCAACCTCGAACGCCTGAAACAAGGCCCCGAAGCCGAAGCCGCAGACCACCGCTATGTCGACATGGTCTTCCCGCTCCTGTTCGAACGCGGCGGGCACCCGGTTTTCGTCGGCGATCGGGCCGGACTGTTGCTGGGCGATTACGGCGCGGAGGTCGATCGTGTAGCGGTCGTCCGTTACCGGTCCTTGCGCGACCTGTTCGATATGATCCTCGACCCCGAAATGCAGGAGGGCAATGGCGACAAGTTTGCCTCGCTCGAACACACAGAAGTCTTCATCGTCCGCCCCGCGATCAGCTTTGTTCAGGTGCGGCTGATTGTCGGATTGCTGCTCGGCCTGATCGCGATAGGCGGCGTGGTGCTGATCGGCGCGGTGCAGAAGCGCAAGGGCGCCAAGCGTGCAGCCTGAACCGAGCAACAACCCCAATGGCATGCTGATGACCGACCCGCCCACATTGTTGCGGCATGCGATGAAGTATCTGTTCGCCTCGGTGGTCGATCCTGACAAGCGGGCCAAGGCGCGGCGAAAGGCAGAGCGCGAACGTGTGCGCAACAACGCGCCCCATCGGGTCGAATATTTCCACCAGCACGACGATCCCTACTCGCACCTTGCCGAGCAGGTGCTCGACACTTTCGCCGAACGCTATGACATCGAATTGGTGCGCCACGAGATCAGAGCGAGCGGGGGCAAGAACCAGCCCGAGCTCGAAAAGCTCGACACCTGGGCTCGCCGCGATGCGGACCTTATCGCGCCGCATTTCGGACTGGCGAAGCCTTCGCAGCTTGGCCCTGCGAAGAAGCCGGACGAGGACGCGATCAATGAGGGCAGCGCGCGGCTCGCCGAACTCGGGCACTATTCGGGCGCGATGTTCCACTATGGCGGCGAGTGGTATTGGGGTGTTGACCGTCTCTTCCACCTCGAAGCACGACTGCGCGAGCTCGGCGTGTGCCGCGACGCGTCGCTGCCCTTTATCTGTCCCCGGCCCGAAATCGATACCGGCGGTGTCGATGCGAGCGGGTTGACGCTCGATTTCTACCCCTCGCTCAATTCGCCCTACACCTCGATCATCTACGACCGGACGATTGCGATGGCGCGCAAATGCGGGATCAGGCTCAATCACAAGCCGGTTCTGCCGATGATCATGCGCGGCGTACCTGCAACGCGCGAAAAGGGGCTCTACATCATGTTCGACACTGCTCGCGAGGGCGAGCATCTGGGGGTGGGCTTCGGCCCGGTGATGACCCCGATCGGCGAGCCAACGCGGCGGATCTATTCGCTCCTGCCATGGGCGCGTGAGCAAGGGCGCGACACGCAGCTGATGTCGGCGGCGCTCAACCTTGCGTTCAGGCAGGGGGTTGCGCTGCATCGCACCAACGGTCTGAAACGTGCGGTTGAGCAGGCAGGGCTGGACTGGAATGAGGCGAAGGCGCGTCTCGGCTCTAAGGATTGGAAAGCGGAGACGGCCCGAAATCAGAATGAGATGACCGACGAACTCGGCCTTTGGGGTGTGCCGAGCTACCGCCTGCGCGGGGGGCATGGTGAACCAGATCTCTGCGTCTGGGGACAAGACCGGCTGTGGCTCGTAGCCGCGGATATCCGCCGCCGTGCGTCCGAGGAGGCTGGCAATGACGAGTAAGTCAGCCGCTATCAGCGACGCCATTCAAGCCGGGAAGCCGCACGAAGACGGCAGGCGCGAACGCAGCCGCGCCTCGCGCCGCGCCATCGTGAAGGCAACGATGGACCTGATGGCGGAGGGCGACATCAATCCCAGCGCCGCGCGGGTCGCCGAGCGTGCTGGCGTCGGGCGGCGATCCGTCTTTCGGCATTTCGACGACAAGGAAAGCCTCTACCGCGAAATCGACGCGATCCTTACCGATGCCTATGCCCCGCGCCTGTTCGAGCCTTACCTCTCGGATGACTGGCGCTTGCAACTGGGCGAATTGATCGAGCGCAGGGCGCGAGTATACGAGGAGATCGCGCCGTTTCGCATCGCGACCAGCATCCAGCGCTTTCGCTCGCCGGTCCTTATGGAGAACTATCGCCGCATGCTCGCCGCCGAGCACAATGCGCTCATGTCGATCCTGCCCGCGCGGGTGCGAAAGGACGAGAAGCGCACGCGCGCGATCCTGCTCGCCACCAGCTTCGACAGTTGGCGACTGTTTCGGCAGGATGAGGAATTGTCGCTTGCGCAGACGACGCAGGCGCTCAGGCAGTTGCTCGACGACATCCTCGATCAGATCGAGGAATGAGATCGTCCCCAGCCGTGGTCGCGTGTCCCTAGTCGGCCTGCTCCTTTTCCGGCCAGAGCGCCAGAACCAGCATGACAAGCGCGAGGATCGGAAAGATATTTGCTGCCGTGGCGCCGGGTGCGGTCTCGACAGTCTCGAGCGGCTTGTAGATCATCACCAGCTTGCGCCCGCCATATTCGAGCAGGATGAACAGCCAAAGCAGCGGTACCATCGACCGATATCGGATCGAGGCCAGCAGCATGATCAACCCCATCGCCAGTTGCGCCAGCCCCCAAAGCGCGAAAATCGCGACGACGCTCTCCGCCCCGCCTCGCGTATAGGCGTCGAGCGGGATGGTCGCGATGGTCTGCGCGCCGCCATCGGGGGCGAAGATGTGGTGCTGGCTGCGCCACAAGGTCATGGCCGTGAGCGCATAGAAGACCCACAGCGCGATGGGGTGTCCGCGATAGACATTGTCGAGTTGCGTAGGGAAAAGGCGGGTTAGTACGTGCTTCACTGGAGGAAGTCCCGACAACCCGCGCGTTCCAGCACAGGATCGATCCGCTCGCGCACCTCTGCGCCCAGCGCCGAATAGCGCGCGCGCAGGTCAGCAAGGCATTTCAGCTGGTATTTGAACGTGCCCTGTTCGTAGCCCATCCCGTCAACGTCGAACCGGAAGGTCTCTCGCCCCGCCAACGCAGCCTCTTTGTTGGCGAGGAGGAAGGGGACGTAAACCCGGCCCACTTCGGCGAGCAGTTGCTCGACAACCGGCGCGGGACTCTCGCCCGTGGCCCGCCATTCGCCCTCGATCCCCGAAGCATCATCGATGTGGAGCAGCCAGCGAAACGTGTCGGGAAAGCCCGCGCGCATCATCTTTTGGGCGGTCGGATCGACGCCTAGCTGCGAAAGCTGGCCGTAGATCCCGAACTCGGCGAGCGAGGGGCGCGTGCCGAACAGGAAGTGCCGGTCGATCACATGCGCTTCGAGCGCGCCGAGCACCTTGCGGGTCGAATCTTCGATAAGCGCGAAGTTCTCGCGCGTGCAGCCGACCAGCGCCATGCGCCCGACCTGCCGCTCGCGGAAAGTCGCCGCGTGGCCTGCCACCCGCTCTTCGCCGCCGCCTTCGAACGCGTCGAAGGCAAGCCAGCGGCTCATCTGCAACTGGTCGACCTCCTCCAGCCAGCGATAGCCGAACATTGCCTTGGTCAGCCATTCGTCGCCGAAATCTTCGAGAAGGTGGGCGAGGAAAGCATCGCCCGCATCCTCGGGGACGACCGAGCGGTCGGCGTGGCGCGCCTCAAGGTCGTAGATCACCGGGGTCGTGTCATTGGCAAAGCTGCCATCGGGATACTCGAGCACCGGAATGACCGGCGCCTTCACTTTGGTCGCCGCCATTTGCTGCGCGATCATACCGTGCGACCAGACATGGACGATCCGCCGATAGCGCAGCACCGCGCGCAGCTTGAGCGAATAGGGCGAACCGAGCGCGCCGTAGAGCGTGTACATTCCCAAGGTCTCCTTACATCAGTTCGCGCTGTTCGATCCTATCGCTGGCTGCAGGCATCGAGAACAGCATGCCGTCCTCGCCCACGACCAGCTCGCCGTCGAAATGCTCGGGCGCATCGCCCAGGAAAGCGGGATAGAGATAGGCGCTGGGTAGAGGCGGAACGAGGTGGCTCAACACCAGCGACCGCGCACCTGCGATCTGTGCACTCTCAGCCGCGTCGCGGGGCGAGGCGTGGTAGTCCTGAATATCGTGCATGATCTTTGCGGCCGTCTCGATCTCTGCATCGGTCATTACCTGCTCGACATGCGCGACCATTTCCATCGACAGGGCCTCGTGGACGAGCAAATCGACGCCTTCGCAGACTCGTTCGAGGTTAGCAGACTTAATCGTGTCTCCGCTGATGCATGCCGAGCGGCCTTTATAATCGAAGCGATAGCCGACCGCCGGGGCGACCGGATCGTGCGGCACTTTGAAAGCCGTGACCCGCAAACCGTCTTGCTCGAAGATCACCGCTGAATTTCCCGATAGCTCGAATGGACGAGCCACAGAGCCGCCACCCGTTGATGGCGCGACGTCTTCGCCATGGTGCGCAGTGCGATAGGAATTGTCGGTCGCATAGGCGGCATTAAACCCGTCGACGATCGCCTCGACACCTGTCGGGCCGTGGACCGAGAGCGGCGCGGCATTTGTCCCGCGGACCCAGTGATTGAGCGCGAGCGGCCCCAGACCGTCGACATGATCGGAGTGGAAGTGTGTGAGGAACACTGCGTCTAGATCGCCGGCGTTAAACCCCATCAGCGTGACATTGCGCGCCCCACCCTCACCGATATCGACGAGGAACATGAGGTCACCCGCAATCACAAGATTGCACGGTCCAGCGCGATCGAGATTGGCCATGGGCGAGCCGGTGCCGCACAGGCCGACATGCAGCCCATCCTCAAGATTCGCCATCGTGTCGGCGGCGACATTCTGCTCGATTGCTCGCTCAAACAGCCAAGTGCCGATGGGCTTCTGAAAGGCAAAGGCAGAAACAATCGCCATCGCCGCGAGCGAGGCCAAACCCCAACCGATCTTCTTAAACACAGCCGCCCTCCCCTCACGCGGCCAAAACGCCAGCGCAAACAAGTGGCACAGTTAGTGCAATTAGATCAGCCCCGCAAGCGCGGGCCCCGTTGATCAGTCGGGCGCAACCAGATTGTCGTCCGAATTCCGGTCGACATACTTGTTGTAGGGATCGACCCCGACCCATTCGGGCCTGCGGTCTGTGACGACCACGATCTCCTGCTCACCCGAGCGGATCGGCCGCCGCTGGAGCTGGATCACGTTCGCAGCATCGAACGCGGCTGCGCCAGGTCGCTCGGTGAACAGACCGACCTCGATCTGATCTGACAGATCGGCCTCGGTTTCCGCTCCCTCACCATCTGCATAATATTTCGACGCAGCGATGGTGATCGTGATTTCAAACCGGCCATCGTCCAGTTCGCGCACCGTCGCCTCTTCCGCCTTCAGGTCGTAAACCGTGATCCGCTGCAGCAGATCGCGCACCAGTTCGCGCTCCTCCTGATTGCGGGCGAGCGAGTAGAAGCCGTCAACCAAATCGGTCGAGGTCGCATAGGGCTGTGATTGGAAACGATAGCGGTCGAGCAGTCCGGCGAGCATTTCGTTGATGCGATCCTCGCCCAACCGGTCCTGCAGCAGATACATCACCACCGAGCCTTTTCGGTAGTGAATGTACCCCTGGTTCTCGACCCGTTCGAGCGGCAGCTCCTCGATCGCCTCGCTGCCGCGCGACGACAGGTAATTGTCGAGCTCGAACTTCAGGAAGCGGCGCATCTGGTCTTCGCCATAGAGCTGCTTCATCACCATCAGCGCCGAATATTGCGCGAGCGTTTCGACCATGATCGTCCCGCCCTGCATGTCGGCGCTGATCAGTTGGTGCGCCCAGTACTGGTGCGCGACTTCGTGCGCGGTGATGTATGTGACGTAGTCAATTTCACCCGGATCGGCGAGATTAGCGAGGAAGCCGAGATTCTCCGAATAGGGCATCGTTCCGGCGAATGCCTGCGCGAAATTGGCGTAGCCGGGGAACTCGATAATGCGCGCATGGTCGAACTGATACGGCCCGAAATTGGCGCGGTAATAGCCGAGCGAGGCATCCATCGCATCGAGCATGCGTTCGACATTGTAGGGGTGCTGGCCGTCATAATAGACCTGCAGTTCGACCCCGTTTGCTTGCCGTGTCGCGATCTCGTAATCGGCCGATTGGATCGAGAAGAAGCCGAGGATCGGTGCCGTCGAACGGAAGCGAGCGGTGCGCCTGTCGCCATCGGTCACGTCGGAAACCCTCGTGCCTGGTGCAATCGGCACCTGATCGGCCGAAGTGGTGATTGTGATGTCCGCATTCGCCCAGTCGATATTGCCAACATAGTTGCGCTCGCGCGCCGCCTCGTCGCCAAGCTTTGCCGGGCGCAACTCGGGTTCGAGCCCGTATTTGCGCCGCGTCGCACGATCGGTCAGCAGACCACCGCGATCCATGCCGAGCTGCACGGCGAACTCGCTGTTGTTGAGGAAGGTCCCATTCTCGACCAGCCGCGTACCATAGCCAGACGCGCTCATCGCCTTGTGGTGACGGCGGCTTTTGAACGAGAGCGACATGGTCGCATCGGGTGCGAGCGGCTCATCGAGGCGATAGATGCGATATTTGTAGGTCTCGTCATTACGCTCCAGCGTCGCGCCGGGGACCGTCACTTCGAGCAATTCGGTTTGCGGATCGCTCATGCGAACGTGAAGCACTTCAACCGGGGCACCCGTGTCGTTGACGAGCTGATATTCGCCCGAAGCCTCCAGCCGGCGCTCTTGCGGATAAAGGTCCACTGCGAGCGTTATGTCGGTGATCGAGGGCTGTTTCAGGCTCTCATACTGCAGGTATTCCTTCTCGAAATTGGCGAGCAACTCCTCCTGCGCGTCCTGGTTCCGGTAGGTGTTCTGGACGTTCATCTGGTTGTACAGAAACGCGCCGGTTGCGCCCGTTACCAGCAGCCCGGCAATAGCCAGCCCACCGGCGGGCGACGCGAAGTTGCGAGGGAGCTGCTTGAGGCGCGGCATCAACCGCGTCTCTGTCCCGCGCCGCCACAGCAGGTGCGCGAGGACGGCGAGCGCCAGTGCGACACCTCCCCAATAGATCCGCAGCCACCAGCCAAGTGCTCCGGCAACATTGTCGGCATTCATGTCCGAAACGGGGTTGGGCACGCCCGATCCGAACAGGATCAGTGGGTGGTTGAGGCCGATGGAATTGAAAGTGATGCCCGCCACCAGATAGAGCGCCATGATCCCCCAGCCGACGTACTTGTTGGGGCTCAATGCCTGTACAAAGACCGACAGGATCGCGAGCAGGACCAAGTCAACCGTCTGCGGCAGGATGTACCAGGCGAACCACTTGTCGATCTCAAAGTCGAAATAGCCTCGGGTTGCCTGCACCAGGATCGCGGCGATGACCGAGATGATGAGCGTCGTCAGCAAGACGAGGGTCACGGCAATGCTTTTCGGCACCATGTAGGCCCAGCCGGGCAGCGAGGTGCTGTCGATGACTTCATGAAACTTGCGATCACGATCGCGCCAGACAAGCTCGCCGCCGTAATAGATCGCGATGATCACCGGGATGATCGTGAACGTGCCCGCCAGCAGCGGGATCAGCGCGAAGGTCGCGGGGATCGCAGGCGTTCCATAGAGCTCGGTTCCGAACAGTAGCGCAGTGCCGGAATTGAAGAGGCCGATGATAAGCAGCACGACGAAGGCAGGGCTGCGCACGACCTGAACGATCTCGAATTTCGTCGTGGCGAGGAACCGGGCGAGGCCCGCCTTTTCCGGTGTCGTAGCGGGAAGCTTGGAGACGGCGCGCGGCTGCGCTTTGGCGAGCTTGGCCTGCTTCTTCGCGAGCTTCCTCGCCTTGCGCGCGCTCATGCCTTTCTCGGCAAAGCTGAAGCGCAAATAAGCGAGTGCCAACGCCAGCGCGGAGACGAAAAGGACGCCGACGCGATTGGCGAGGATAGAACCTTCGACCGCGGGGATGCCGGCATTGAGCTCGGATGCGGTCCAATAGCGCACTTCGTTGCCGACCGCGCTGAAGCCGAGCGGATCGACCAGTGCGGCAAAGTCGCGATACTCGGGCTCCTGCCCGACCACGACGTTGAACGAGACATACATGACGAGGAACGCCACGACCGCGACATAAGTATACATCATCGAGCGCGTCATCGTCGCGACCGCGAAGAACACCGCCGACAGCAAAATGACCGTAGGCGCTGCGAAGAACAGGTAGCTGTTCGCGTAGGCGGAGAAGTAGTTGGGGCCGAGCGTTTCGGGATCGATCCATGGCATCTGCGACCCGACGAATATCGCCAACGGCACCACTGCAAAGGCTACCAGTGCGGCGAGCGCTGCCCCGGTGAAGCGGCCAATCAGGTAGGAAAACTTGGAGACTTGCGTAGATCGGACCATCGGCCCGAACCCGCTATCGTCGTCGCGCACAACCACGTTCGCGACGAACGCGGTGGTTACGAACATGAAGAACAAGGTCAGCACCAGCTGCGTCTGCAGGATCGCGAATGGCGCGTTGACATTGATGTTGCCGCCGCTGCCGATCTGGATGCTTTCCGACGCGGTTGCCCCGAATGTCAGCAGGAAGAAGATGAGCAGCGCGACCCAGAAAACCGGGTTGCGCGTCTGGTAGCGCAATTCGAACAGCGCGATCGATCCGAACATCGTATCTCTCCCGCTCAGGCCGGCATTGCAGCAGGCTGGACAGCTTCGGCTTCGCTCTCGCGGACACGTGGTAGCGTCGAGAAATAGACATCCTCCAGCCCGCCTTCGACCAAAGCGAACCCGTCGCCCGGATCGGTATTCGAGGTAATATGGATGATCGTGTTGCCCGCAAACAGGCGGGTCGAGATCACCTCGTACATCTTCTTGTAGGCTTCAAGCTCGCCGCGCTCGATCGTCTTTGCCCAGATCGTGCCGTTTGTGTCGGCGATAAGCTCCTTGGGCGCGCCTTCGAGCATGATCTTGCCGTTCGCCAGCACAGCCATGCGAGGGCATAGATCGGCGACGTCATCGACAATGTGCGTTGAGAGGATCACCACAACATTCTCCCCGATCTCGGCAAGCAGATTCAGGAAGCGGTTGCGCTCTTCGGGGTCGAGCCCTGCGGTGGGCTCATCGACGATGATGAGGTCAGGATTGCCGATCAGCGCCTGTGCGATACCGAAACGCTGCCGCATCCCGCCGGAAAAGCCCGCGATCGCCTTCTTGCGCACGTCCCACAAATTGGTCTGGTTGAGCAGCGTCTCGACCGTGTCCTTGCGGTCGCCGCGGCTCGAAATGCCTTTCAGCACCGCCATGTGGTCGAGCATGTCGTAGGCCGAAACACGCGGGTAGACGCCGAAATCCTGTGGCAGATAACCCAGCCGTTTGCGCAGTGCCTCAGGGTCGGAGAGGATGTCAATACCGTCAAAGCTGATCGCGCCTTCGGTCGGCGTCTGCAATGTCGCAACAGTCCGCATCAGCGTCGACTTGCCCGCACCGTTGGGGCCGAGCAGCCCGAACATACCCTTGGGGATCGAAAGCGTGACATCGTCGAGCGCGCGCACGCCGTTCGAATAGACGTGGCTGACATTCTGCAGTTCGAGCATGAAAGTATCCCTCCTGATTGCTGGGCAAGCTAAGGAGGTGTGTTACTCATGTAAAGCGGCTCAAATGAACGAGCTCTGCGAAGGTCAAAGATATATCGACGAATTACGTTGGCGCTTTTCAGCTCACCGCACTCGCGATGGCGCGACGAGGACCGCATTGGCGATCAGCAGGTCGAGCCCGTCGAGATAGGCGCGTGTAGAGGGATCGTGCGCAAAGGCAATCGTCACCCCGCGCCCGGTATATTGCGCCATCAGGTAGGGCTTGAAAGCCAGCTGGCGCCGGTTCTCGTCCCATACATAGCCCGATGCAATCAGATCGTCGGCCGCAGCGAAGCGCAGCACGTTGACCCCGTTTGCGCGATCCAGCGGCGTGTAGATCTGCGATCCGCTCGCAAGCACCACGGTGCCATCGTCATAGCCAGCCGAAAGGAAGCTCTCGCGATCGGCAACGGTGCGCAGCAGCGCGCCGGGCAGCGTGTCGGGAAGCGCGCTTTGATCGGCGATGATCTCCCGGTATTCTTCTTCGCTCGCGATTTCGCGTGCAGCGGTGAGCGAGGCATCGTCTTCGCTCTCGCCGGGATCGCGGCCCAGAGCGGCCTCGCGCTGCACTGCGATCAGCGGGTTGTCGCCGGATGAAAAGGTGGTGAGGCTGCGGCCGACAGTGACCAGCACGCCCCCGCGCTCGACAAAGCTGCGTAGGTTCGCAATCCCGCCTTGCCCGAGCGCGCTCGATGGCGACCCTTCGGGCACCAGCACCACATCGTAATCGGAGAAGTCTGCCCTGCCAAAGCGGTTCGTGCGGATCGGTACGACCGGCAGGCCAAGCCGTCGCTCGATCACATATCGCATTGCGCCGGCGCTCAGCTGCGAAATGCCATCGTCCCATGCGATCGCGACCTTGGGCAGAGTGAGGCGCACAAAAGCATCGCTGCCGAGATTTGGGCCGTCCTCGACCCAACTGTCGCCAAAGCGCACGGTCTCAGCACCGATCTCGCGCGCGAGTGCTGCAAGCTTGGTCATGGCCTCGCCGCTATTGGCGCGCGTGGTGAACAGGACGGTTCCGCGCGGATAGGTGCGTCCGTCTTTGGTGAAGGCTTCGTCGGTCACCCGCCCCTCAAGCCCTGCGCGAAGCGCCAGCGTTACCAGACGCGCCTGACCGCTATCGGTCCAAGGCACCGCGACCGCGAAATCACCCGAGCCGCCGGTGAGCGGGGTGATCGGCGCTTCGGCTGACAAGGCTTCGCCGCCGACCGCGCTTCCGCAAAGATTGACCTCGACCCCCGACATGAAGCCAACCGACCATGCTGTGACGTCATAGAGCTGGTGTGGCAGGTCTTCGGAACGGCGGCGCTCCTGCTCGATCACGAATTCTCGTGGCAACGGCGTGTCGGTGTCGAGCAGGCTTCGCACCAGCCGCGCCGCGGGCTGGGCCTGCGGCACGGCGAGATAGCCCGACGGATAGCTCCGTCCGCATGCTGTTGCAGGGCCATCGCGGCGGCGCACCTCGATCCCTTGCGCGGCGAGCCTGCGCCCGAGGGTCTCGGCATTCCAGCGACGCTCGCCAAGATCGATCACATAGGTGCCCGATCCGGCGCTCCCGCGCGCATTGGCGGCGCGATAGGCCGCGTAGTCGCCAAGGAAACGATCGGGGTTCTGCGCCACGGCTTCAGCGGTCGAGAAGCTTGCAATAAAGTGATTGCGCACGCCGTCGGCATAAGTGAGCACGGTCCCGTCGCGGCGCTCGAACACCAGCCCGCGTGCCGATCCCTGCTCATATGTCGAACCGATCGCGCCCTGGTGGGTGTTCCATGTGTCGCCATAGCCGGGATAGAACAGGTCATAGACCTCGCGGGTGAAATAAGGCTCGCCCATGGCGTCGAAATAGCGCGCATTGTTGCGCCCGATGATCTCATAGGCGCGGCGTTGACCGGCGGTGATGTTGGGATTGATCGGCTGAGCGGCAGGGGAGAAGAAATAGGTCTCGTCCCCGCCCATTTCATGGACATCGACCACGACAACAGGGTTCCACTGGCGGATAGCGGCGATCTTGCCCCGCGTCTCGGGCTGCGAGAGCGTGAACCAGTCGCGGTTGAGGTCGAACATGTAGTGATTGACGCGCCCGCTCGGCCACGTCTCGTCATGCTCGGCCGCCTGTCGGTCTGCGGCGGGTTCGATGCCGACAGCGCCCCGGAAATGGTCGACGAAGCGCGCGCGTCCGTCGGGATTCTGCATTGGGTCGAGAACCACGATGCTCTCGGAAAGAATCTGCGCGACGCGGGGGTCGCTCGGTGCGGCGAGCAGGTGGTAGGCCATCATCAGCGCGGCATCGGTCGAGGAAATCTCGTTGCCGTGCACGCCGTATGCAAGCCAAGTGACCGGCAGCGCGGAGCCATTGCTCGCGCGGCCTGCGGCGACATTGGCAAGGTCGGACTGGATAGCGTCGAGTTGCGCCATGTTCTGCGGGCTGGAAAAGACGAGATAGTGGAGCGGGCGCCCCTCCCAGCTTTGCGCATATTGGACCATCCGCACCCGATCGGGCGCGGCCTCAACCAGTGCGCGCTGATAACGGTTGGCTTCGTCGGGGGAGGTGATCCGTTCGCCCGGTTCGTGCCCGATAACCTCGCTCAAGGTCGGGATCGCAGGATCGAACTCGGCTTCAAGGAACGACTGCGCTTGCGCATGTGCCCCCAAGCCAACGATCGCGAAAATGGCAAGAACGATACGGAACAGAACGTTTCGAAGCACGGGCTTCCCCCAGATGTGTGCGGATTGCACGGAGTGTTAGCGAGGGGTCTTGGGCAATCGTCGCCGCTGGTCAAGCCAGATGCGAAGTTCGTCGATAATGGGGCGACCATTGCCGATGCGAAGCGCAGCCAAAAGCTGGGGGAAACAAAATTGCAACGCTCGGGGCGGAATCCTTAGAATCTAATGAAACCGGCTTGACAGTTTAGCGCGTCGCAAAGATCATTTTGCGCTGCACCAATTCTCAACTGGACGGGAAAGAACATGAAACCTCTCAAACTATCGAGCCACGCGCTCCTCCTTGCGGCTGCGAGCTCTGTCCCCTTTGCCGCGCACGCACAGACGGCCCCAGCCCCGGCGACCGAGGTTGCCGAGGATCAGGAAGAAGGCGATCGCATCGTCGTCATCGGTTCGCGCATCTCGCGTGACCCCAATATCGGCGCTCCGCAGCCGGTTATCGCAGTCGATGCTGAGGCGCTGACCCAGTCGGGTACGCCCGACGTCGTCGAAACCCTGCGCGACGTTCCCGCGCTCTCGACTTCGACCACTTCGGAAGGCTCGATCGACGGCGTGTTCGCACAGGCAGTCGGCCAGTCGATCCTCAACCTGCGCGGCCTCGGTTCGAACCGTACGCTGGTGCTGGTCAATGGCCGCCGCCACGTTTCGGGTGTTGCAGGCCAGCAGGCGGTCGACATCAATTCGATCCCGACCGCACTGATCGAGCGGGTTGAGACCCTCACCGGTGGCGCATCGGCGCTCTACGGTGCCGATGCTGTGACCGGCGTCGTCAACTTCGTGCTGCGCGACGACTTCGATGGGATCCAGGGCAACGTCCAGTCGGGCATCTCCTCGGAAGGTGACGCATGGCGTATCAATGGCGACCTCACCTGGGGCACCAACTTTGCCGACGGTCGCGGTAACATCACCATCTCGGGCGAATACGCTTATGGTGAAGAGCTGCAGTTCGGCGAGCGCTCCTTCTCGCGCAATAACGGCCTGTTCGACGATCAGGCGAACCCGGCGCTGCGTTTCCAGACCGGTGAGCTTGGCGCTGATACGCCCAACTTCCTTGCCAATGGCGCGATCATCGGCGGGCTGATCCCGACCGACACAACCGGGTTCACCCCGACCGCTGCCGAAGCTGCGCTGATCGCGCGTTCGGTGAACGCGCCACGCCGCTTCATTGCCGGCGATCCGCGCTTCTCGCTGTCGTCTGCTGGCGGCATCATCGCGCCGGGCGATATCGGCCTCAGTGATGGTCCCGACATCAACAATAACGGCATCGCCGACTGCCTTGAGAGCGCGGTTGGCTACAACTCGACCTTCAACCCCGGCGCTTTCGGGCTTGCAGGCGGTTGTGCAGTCATCAATGCCGATGGCAGCCTGAGCGTTTATCAGGACGGTCAGATCACCGGCCTGTTCAACCAGTTCGGCGGCGACGGCATCCAGAACAACTTCGACGTCAACTCGCTGATCCCCGAAACCGAGCGCTATTCGGTCAACGCGAACCTCACCTACGAGTTCTCGCGCGGGGCAGAGGTGTTCTTCGAAGGGAAGTACGTGTTCAACTCGGCCGAATTCCAGGCCCAGCCGAACACGTTCTACGACCTGCTGACCATTCGTGAGGACAACCCGTTCCTCACCCCGGATCAGCGCGAATATGTCGGTGAGCTGTTCTTCGGCAATGGCGAGCGCGGCATCTACCTTACGCGTGACCCGGCTGACCTTGGCCCGAATCGCAACCGCAATGAGTTCGAGACCTGGCGGTTCGTCGCTGGCGTCCGGGGCGAAACCTCGGATCACTTCAGTTACGAATTGTCGGCGAACTGGGGCAAGTTCAACCAGACCACGTTCGACCGCAACCGCGTGATCATGGACCGCTTCTTTGCAGCGATCGACGTGACCACCGATGCTGCCGGCAACCCGATTTGTCGATCGGACATCGATCCGACTGCTCCGGCAACGACCCCGTTCGGTATCCCGGCAGGCGATCCGGGCTTCTTTACCTTCAATCCGGGTGACGGCCAGTGTCGTCCCGCCAACGTGCTTGGCGGTATCGGCGCGATCAGCCAGGAAGCGATCGACTTCATCACCACCACGGTCGTTAACGAGTTTGAGCTTGAACAGCTCGTCTTCAGCGCGATCTTCACCGGCGATACCGGTGCCTTCTTCGAACTGCCCGGTGGTCCGGTCGGCTTCGCTTTCGGCCTCGAATATCGCGAGGAAGATTCGACCTCGACCTTCGACCCGCTGGTGCGCGGCGTGATCCCAGTGGATACGCCTGACGCGAACCAGGGCGATCTGCTGCGCAACCTCGGTTTCTCGCAGAACTCGCTGGTCTTCGACCCGGCATCGGTCATCAGCAATGCAGGCGGCGGCTATGATGTCTACGACATCTTCGCCGAGGTCCGTCTGCCGCTCGCCGAGGGCGTACCGTTTGCCGAAACGCTCGAAATCAGTGGTGCGGCGCGCTTCTCGCGTTACTCGACGGTTGGCGACACCTTCACCTGGAACGTCAGCGGTCTGTGGGCTCCTGTTGAGGACATCCTGTTCCGCGGCACCTACGCTGAAGCGATCCGTGCACCGAACATCAACGAGCTGTTCAACCCGCCGCAGGGCGCTTTCTTTCGCCCGGTTGATCCGTGCGATGTCGGCAACCTCGTCAGCGCGCCCGACCCCACGCTGCGTCAGGCGAACTGCACCGCGTTCTTCAACTCGATCGGCTTCGACCCGACCTTCGGAACGGGCACGTATAGCTATGTCGATCCGCTGACTGCGCGTTTCTCGGGCTCGATTTCGGGTAACCCGGACCTGCAGGAAGAAACCGCCACAACCTGGACCATCGGTGCGCAGCTAACGCCGCGCTTCCTGCCGGGCTTCGTGCTCTCGGTCGATTACTACAACATCGAGATCGAGGACGCGATCAACGCAGTGGGTTCGCAGGACATTGTCGACAATTGCGTCGACAGCGCAGACATCAACAACCCGTTCTGCACCCTGTTCGATCGTAACCCAGCAACTGGTGGCTTCACCTTCCTGCGCCAGAGTTCGCTGAACTTTGCGCGTCGCGAGACCGCCGGTGTCGAAGCTGCGATGCAGTATCGCTTCGGTGCGGGTCCGCTGGACTTCACCTTCAACGCAAGCGGCACCTATGTCGACAAGCTCGACGACTTCTTCGATCCGAGCGACCTCACGCTGGTCGACCCGGAACTCGGCGAGCTGCAGCGTCCCGAATGGGCCGGTCGTGCATCGCTGACGGCGGAGTATGAGAGCTTCAGCCTGACCTGGGGCACCACCTACCTCGACTCGATGGGCCTGCGTGCCGTCGAAATCGAAACGGTTGGTGACACCGGTACGGACACCTACTCGCGCGCCAACGGCCTCACCAACGAAGCTTGGATCCACGACATCTCGTTCACTTGGGAAGCGACCGACATGATCGACATCTATGGCGGCGTGAACAACGTGTTCAACCGCAAGCCCTTTGTGACCGAGCAGGCCTATCCGGTCAGCCCGGTTGGCACGCTGTTCTTCCTTGGTGCGACCGTCACCATGTAGGACAGGGCTTCAAGCCAGACACAAAAAGGGGCGCGGAGGTTCAGACCTTCGCGCCCCTTTTCTTTGTTCGCTTGTTTTGAGACCTAGTTCTTCGCGTGTTCGGCCCTGGCAATCTCGTGCAGCCAGTCGGCGTGGCGCGGAGCCTTCTTGGTCTCGCTCCATTCGTCGAGCATCATCGGCGCAACGCGCTTCAGTTCAGCATATTGCTCGTCGGTGCCGATATCGGCGGCAAGCTCCACGCGGTGGCCGTTCGGGTCGAAGAAATAGATCGATTTGAAGATGCCGTGATGCGTAGGGCCGAGTACGTCGATCCCCTGTGCCTCGATATGCTCCTTCGCTGCGAGCAATTCTTCCTCACTGTTCACGCGGAAGGCGAGGTGCTGGACCCAGGCCGGCGTGTTCTCGTCGCGACCCATATCCTTCTGATTGGGCAGCTCGAAAAAGGCGAGGATGTTGCCATTCCCCGCATCGAGGAAGACGTGCATGTACGGGTCGTACTCGCCGGTCGAGGGCACGTGGTCCTCGGCAAAGGCGGTGGTATAATCCATGCCGAGAACGCGGCCATACCATTCGACCGTTTCCTTGGCGTCCTTGCAGCGATAGGCGGCGTGGTGAACGCCTCCGAGCTTTACGGGGTGATTGGCAAGGTCGGTCATTCTGCGGGCTCTTTCTCAGCGGTGTCGAGCACGCCGCGCGCGATCTGGTCGCGTTCGATGCTTTCGAACAGAGCCTTGAAGTTGCCTTCGCCGAAGCCGTCATCGCCCTTGCGTTGGATGAACTCGAAGAAGACCGGGCCAACCTGCGCTTCTGCAAAGATCTGGAGCAGCAGGCGCGGCTGGCCACCCTCCGTGGTGCCATCCAAAAGAATTCCTCGCATCTTGAGCGCGTCTGCATCCTCGCCGTGGCCGGGCAGGCGCTCGTCGAGCATCTCGTAATAGGTTTCGGGCGGTGCGGTCATGAACGGCACCCCGAATTCCTTCAGACGATCCCAGCACGCAATCAGATCATCGCAGATCAGTGCAATATGCTGGATACCCTCGCCGTTAAACTCGCGCAGAAACTCCTCGATCTGGCCCTTGCCGCCTTCACCCTCTTCGTTGAGCGGGATGCGGATCTTGCCGTCGGGTGCGGTCAGCGCTTTCGAGGTAAGTCCGGTATACTCGCCCTTGATGTCGAAGAAGCGGATTTCCTGGAAGTTGAAGAGCGTCTCGTAATAGTCCGCCCAATACTTCATCCGACCGGTGTAGACATTGTGGGTGAGGTGATCGATCGTGTGGAAGCCCGCACCTTCGGGATAGGGATCGACGCCGGGCAGGTAGTCGAAATCGATATCGTAGATGGTGAGGCTCTTACCTTCGGCGCCCGCATAACGGTCGACGAGGTACAGGATGGCGCCGCCAATTCCGCGGATCGCGGGGATTTTGAGCTCCATCGGGCCCGGCTCGTTGGCGACCGGCTCTGCGCCGGCTTCGATCAGGTGATCATAGGCCGCTTGAGCGTCGCGCACGCGGAAGGCCATGCCGCAAGCCGACGGACCGTGCTCGCGCGCGAAATACCATGCAGCCGAGCGCGGCTCGTAATTGGTCAGGAGGTTGATCCCGCCCTGGCGCCACAGGTGCACGTCCTTCGAACGGTGCTTGGCAACGCGGGTGAAGCCCATGGCTTCGAAAACCGGCTCGAGCACGCCCTTTTCGGGCGCGCAGAATTCGACGAATTCGAAGCCGTCGAGGCCGGCGGGGTTGTCGAACAGATCACCGGGATGCTTGGTCATAGGAAAGCGCTCTCTCACATGTCAGAATAGTTACGTTTGAAACTAAATAGGCGAATCGCGCCCGTTTGTCAAAGCCCTTGCGGCTATGCGTCCGCTCCACTTAGTCTCGGCTGCGAGGGAGTGAGCCAAATGATCAAGACCAAGGGCATCAACCACATCGCACTGGTGTGCCGCGACATGAAGGAGACCGTCCGGTTCTACACCGAGGTGTTGAACATGCCGCTCTTCAAGACGGTCGAGCTGCCCGATGGCGGTCAGCATTTCTTCTTCGATTGCGGAGGAGATAATGCCGTCGCATTCTTCTGGTGGAAGGACGGCCCGCCCGCAGCCCCCGGCATCGCGTCGGTGAAGTCATTTCCGGGCGAAGCGAAAACCGCGGTCGGTTCGATGAACCACCTCGCCTTTGACATGGCGGAAGACGAACTCGAAGCCGCGCTCGACCGGCTTGAGGAAGCGGGGGTCGATCACACCCATGCCGTGGTCAATCACGATGACAGCAAGATGGGCGTCGCTCGCGAGAAACACGATGGCGTGTTCGTCCGCTCGGTCTATTTCACCGACCCAAACGGCATCATGCTCGAGTTCGCAGCGACGACCAAGGCGTTCGGGCCTGACGACATCGCCCACGAGCCCGCTAGCGCGGAGGCCTACTGACATGCCCCGCTTGAGACAGGTTCCGAAGACCGAGGCCGAAGAAAAGACCGTCCAGCCGCTCTATCGCGTGCTGTTTGGTGAGCGCGATCCCGTGGCCGAGCCGGGCACAGCAACGGGCACGCCGGGCGATTGGTGGACGGTGTTTGCCAACTCGCCCGCGACGCTGAAGCACGCGGCGCAGGGCTTTGCCTGGTATCGCTCGCCCGAGCGAAAACTCGACCCGGTGCTGCGCGAGCTTGGCCAAATCTGGGCGGGCTGGGCCACCGGCAGCCAGTTCGTCTTTTCCCAGCACTGCAAGAGCCTGCGCGCACTCGGTTTCGAGGAAGCCAAGATCGAGGCGCTACCACATTGGCAGAGCGCATCATGTTTCAGCGAGCGCGAACGGCTTGTCCTTGCCTATACAGACAGGCTCGTGATGCATGGTGGGCGCGTGCCCGATGCGCTGTTCGAACAACTGCGAGAGGCACTGTCGGACGAGGAAATCCTCGAGCTGACCTATGCGACCTGCCTCTATCACATGCACGCGATCATGAGCCGCGCGCTGCGCACCGAGTTCGATGATCGCGATGATCCGATTGTCGAAGTCGCTCCGCCCCAGGGCTATGACGAGCGAGAGGTCTTCGGCGACCCGCCCAAACGCGACTAGGCGACACGCCCGATATTGCGGCCGCGATCGTCGCGAGAGACCGCGAGTTTCGCGCCGAATGGGGCTCCGCCTTCGAACAATGCCCGCGTGGGCTCGTGCGACAGGTCGGCATTGCCAGCCACGCGCTCGCCATTGTCGTTGCGCCCGATCCAGACCGCGTCGCTGCCGCTGCGGCCGTGATTGATCGTGTAGGTCTCGACCGTCACGCTGTCGAAGGGCTCGTCGCTGCGAGGAACGCCATCATTTGCCATCTCAAGCTTCGCCATGCGGGCCTCACCCGACCAGTCAGCCGGCTGGGTCGAGTAGATCCCGGTCGCATATTTGCTCATCCACCCGCCATTGGCGCCGACAAGCGCGAAGCTGCCCCGATCCTCGCGTACTTTGCCGACTGCCTCGCAAATGGCGTGAGCCGAATAATTGTTCCCTGCCCCGCCGAAGAACGGCAATCCCCCGGTCAGCGTCAGCCCGCGAGGGTCGTCGCTGGTGAGACCGAAATGGTCGCACTGGTTGAAAACGGGGATCGCGAAACACGAATAGAAGTCGAGATAGGCCATATCGCCCAACCCCTTGCCCGCCATGTCGAGCGCGGTTTCAACCGAGCGGATCGAGGCCGGATTGGCGGCGAGATCGGGCCGGTCGAGCAGCGGAAGTTCAGTCGCCGCGGTGACGGCGTGGATGTGGACCCACTTTTCTTCGGGCACGCCCAGTTCGCGCGCCGTGGCAGCGCTGGCGATGATGATCGCAGCCGCCTGGTTCACCTGGTCGCGCGCCACTGTCATTCGGGCATAGGGCTCCGCCACGATCCGATTGCGTTCGGTGACGGTCGCGAGTTCCTCGGCACTGCGCTGTTTGGGAGCAGCGGCGTGCGGGTTGTTCGCAGCGACCTTGGTGAAGGGTTCGAACAGCTTGCCAATTTCGCTGCGGTATTCTTCGAGGCCCATGCCGATCTTTGCCCGCCGCGCATTTTCCGCAAGCGCGTAAAGCGGGATCGCGCCGCTCGCGCCATGCGCGAACAGGGATGGCTCGAGCAGACCCTCAAGCCCGAAACCACGATCCTCGAACGTGCCGCCGATTTGCTCCGACCAATCTGGCGTCTCGCCTTTGGCCGCGAGAGCGAGCGCGGTGGAGATTACCTCCGAACCGACGATCACCGCGCACTGGCTCTCACCCGCTGCAATCGCAGAGGCGAACTCGCCGACATACTGCTGGTTGGTCTGGCCGCCTGTGGGCGAAAGGATCAGTCGCTCGGGCGACGCTCCAACACGTTTGGCGAGTGCGCCCGGGATGTTGTCAGGCGCGCCGAAGGGCGGCTCCTTGCCGGGGCGCGACATCTCGAAGGCGCGGATCGCCGCGAGCGTGTCAATCGCGGGCGCGACAGGGGCGTTTGCACCGCTATCGGCAATCGCCGCCGCCAGCGCCCGGCCGCCAAGGTCCATGTAGGAAAGCGCCTCGTAGCCCGCCTCGCCGACGCGCTCCGAATACTGCCCGACACCGATGATGACGGGCGTATTGTCGCTCACCCTAGTCAACGAAGTCGTCCACGCGCTCAACGATGATTGCTGGCGCCATGCCGCCAGCGGCGCACATGGTCACGAGGCCAGTCTTGAGGTCGCGGCGTTCAAGCTCGTCAACGATCGTGCCGATCAGGATCGAACCCGTCGCACCGATCGGGTGGCCCAATGCGATCGAGCCGCCGTTCACATTGACCTTATCCCAGTCGAGGCCGAGGTCGCGCACGAACTTGGCGGCGACAACCGCGAACGCCTCGTTGATTTCGAACAGGTCGATATCGTCGAGGCTCATGCCCGCTTTCTCGAGCACCTTCTTGGCAGCCGGCACCGGAGCGTTCAGCATAAGCGTCGGATCATCACCCATGTTCGCGGTCGCTACAATGCGCGCGCGGGGCTTGAGCCCGTTCTTCTGCGCATAATCCTTCGACGTGACGAGCACGGCGGCAGCGCCATCGACGACGCCGCTGGAATTGCCAGCGTGGTGGAAGTTCTGGATGTCGACGTCGGGATATTTCTGATTGATCAGCCCGCGGAAAGTCGTGCCGTTCGCATCGAGCGGCACGTCGGCGATCTTGGTAAAGGCGGGCTCGAGCTGAGCGAGACCCTCCATCGTGGTTTCGGGGCGCGGATATTCGTCGTGATCGAGCACCACGGTCCCGTCGTCCGCGACCACCGGCACAACCGACTTTGCAAACCGGTCTTCCTTGATAGCCTCTGAAGCGCGCTGCTGCGAGCGGTAGCCGACCTCGTCGAGTTCTTCGCGGGTGAAGCCTTCGATCGTCGCGATCGCATCGCCGCAAATGCCCTGGTGTGATTGTGGGTGCACGCGCTGCAGCCGCTCATTGTAGCTGCCCATCATCGGCGGCTTGATGCCTGCCTGCATCTTCTCCTTCGACATCGCAGCGGTGAGGCTCATCATCTCGGTGCCGCCTGCAACGATGCAGTCTTCCATCCCGCTCATCACCTGTGCTGCGGCAAGGTTCACCGAAGTGATCCCGCCCCCGCAGAAACGGTCGAGCGTGGTGCCGCTGGACGTGATGTCATAACCCGCATCGAGCGCAGCCATGCGCCCCATGTCGCCCGCCTGCATCCCGTCCTGGGTCGAAACCGACCAGATCACGTCGTCGACGGTCGAGGTGTCGAGCGAGTTGCGCTCTGCGATCGCTTTCAGGACCGTGGCCGCAAGATGCTGCGGGTGCTGCTCGGCCAGAGCGCCCTTGCCTTGCTTGCCGATTCCGCGCGGGGTGCGGACTGCGTCGATGATATATGCCTCGCCCATGGGCCTTCCTTTCGTCGATCTATCGAAAATGCGGTTGACGTATCCGTAAGCCCCCTGCACCACTCGCACAACAATTCAGTTGCATTTCGCAATCGCATTTTAGCTAGGAGAGAGCCCCCGTGACTGACACCCAAGAAGTCCTCACCGAAGTTGAAGACGGCGTTCTGATCGTCACCATCAACCGCCCCGAAGCCAAGAACGCCATGACCAAGGCGGCTTCCGAAGCGATCGCTGCAGCGATGGACCGCCTCGACGCAGAGGACGAGCTGCGGGTCGGCATTCTGACTGGCGCCGGCGGGACGTTTTGCTCTGGCATGGACCTCAAAGGCTTCCTGCGCGGCGAAAGCCCGAGCGTCGAGGGGCGCGGCTTCGGCGGCGTGGTGCAGGCTCCTCCGGCCAAGCCGCTCATCGCAGCGGTCGAGGGCTACGCGCTTGCAGGCGGGCTCGAGCTGATGATCGCCTGCGACCTTGTAGTTGCTAATTCGGGCGCGAAGTTCGGCATCCCCGAAGCAAAGCGCGGCCTGGTCGCAGCAGCCGGAGGCGTGATGATGCTGCCCGACCAAATCCCCGAACGGATCGCGATGGAACTCGCGCTGACTGGTGACTTCATCGATGCGCAGCGCGCCTACGAGCTCGGCCTCATCAACACCGTGACCGATGGTGCGGCGCTCGACGGGGCGAAGGAACTGGCGCAGAAGATCGCCGCCAACGGCCCTCTCGCCGTGCGCGTGTCGAAGCAGGTGCTCAAGGAATCGCGCGGTTGGGCGATGGAAGATCGCTACGACAACCAGGCCAAGCTGATCGCGCCCGTCTTCGTCTCCGAAGACGCCCGCGAAGGCGCCGCCGCTTTTGCTGAAAAGCGCGCTCCGAATTGGAAAGGTAAGTAATCATGCCCGTCATCGACGTCCCCCAGCCCGAATTCATGGAAGACGAGGAAATCGCGATCTTCGCCGATGCCGTGGGCAAGTTCTTCAAACAGCACGCTCCTGAAAAGCGCGTCGCCAAGTGGCGCGAAGACGGCCAGGTCGAACGCGAATTCTGGAACGAGGCCGGGGCCGCTGGTCTTCTCGGCGTCTCCGTGCCCGAGGAGTATGGCGGCCATGGCGGCGATTTCCGCCACGACATGGTGATCCTCGACCAGCAGGCCAAACATGGTGTCGACGGCTTTGCCGCCTCGCTCCACAACACCATCATCCTGCCCTATCTCGTGCGCCATGGGACTGAGGAGCAGAAGAAGAAATACCTGCCCAAACTCGTCACCGGCGAATTGGTGAGCGCGATTGCCATGACCGAGCCGGGCGTCGGTTCGGATCTTCAATCGATCACCACGACGGCGCTCAAGGATGGCAATGGCTACCGTATCAACGGGGCCAAGACCTACATCTCCAACGGTCAGACTGCCGACTTCATCGTCGTCGTCGCCAAGACCGACCCGGAACAGCGCGCATCTGGCATCTCGCTTATGCTGCTCGAAACCGAAGGCACCGAAGGGTTCGAACGCGGCAAGAAGCTCGACAAGATCGGGTTGGATGCGGCCGACACCTCCGAGTTGTTCTTCGACAATGTCTTCGTGCCGGCCGAAAACATCCTCGGCGGCGAAGAGGGCAAGGGCTTCTATCAGCTGATGGGCGAGCTCGCGCAGGAACGCCTCGTCATCGCGATGGGGGCGGCGACGGGGATCGAGAAAGCGCTCGATACGACGATCGAGTACGTCAAGAACCGCAAGGCTTTCGGACAGACGATCTGGGACTTCCAGAACACGCAGTTCGTGCTCGCCGACCTCAAGGCTCGCGGGACTGCCGCGCGCATCTTCGTCAACGATTGCATCGCCAAGCTGCTGAAAGGCGAGCTCGACGTGGCGACGGCTGCTATGGCGAAATACTGGGTGACCGAGCTTCAGAGCGAAGTGGTCGACAAGTGCCTGCAGCTGCATGGCGGCGCGGGATACATCAACGAATACCCGATCGCTAAAATGTACCGCGATAGCCGGATCAGCCGCATCTTCGGCGGCTCGAACGAAGTCATGAAGATGCTGATCGCTCGGTCTATGTGACCGCAGTCTAGTCAGGTCGAATTGTTAAGCGGGTGGTGGGCGATTTGCCTGCCACCCGCTTTTTTGTTTGCGCTCCCCCATCCGGGGGAGCGTCCTCGGTGCTGTTCTTCCTTCGCTTCGCTCAGTCAGGCACCTGCGGCTCGCGCGCGTGCGCTCGCGGCTCGCTGGTCGCGAGCCGAACCATTCCCGGCCTCGGAGGCTTGTAGCGGTCCTTGGTCACGGAAGTCAGAGCGCGACTGCGCGGTCCGCAGCGGGCGCATCTTCGATGCGCGTCTAGCGAGGACGCAGCCCCGGATGGGGCTGCGCAAAACAAAAACGCCGCCCCCGTTTCCGGGAGCGGCGCTTTTTGTTTTGACCTTCTAGCGGCTTAGAACCGGCTGCGAACCGTCACACCGTAGGTGCGCGGCTCTTCGATGAAGGCGCTGCGGCTGTCGCCTGCCAGCGGCGTGTTGAAGGTGATGCCGCGGGTGATCTCGTTGGTGAGATTGCGACCCCACAACTCGATCGCGATGGAGTCGTCCGCGGTGCTGACACCGATACGGGCGTTCACCTTGAAGTGTTCGTCCTGAACATCGAACGGAACCGCTACCCCGGCAGTCGAGAACGGCCGCGTGCTGGTGCGACGGTCGCTTTCGTAACGAAGGTTGCCCGTAGCCAGGAAGTTCCAGTCACTGCCCGAAATCGGACCGTCATAGGTCATGCCTGCGACGACCGTCAGATCGGGAGCGTTGGTGAGCGAAGCACCGCACAGGCCCGCTGCAAGGTTCGGTGTGCCGGTTGCGATGAAGGTCGCATCGCAATTGTCGCCGTAGCTTGCATCGGTGTAGGTCACTGCGAGCGAGTTGCTGATGTAAGGAGTCCAGGACGCGAACAGCTCAGCCTCGAAGCCTTTGGCGGTCACATCGTCGACGTTGAACGTCTGGAACTGAGTGCCGGTAAACTCGAGAACCTGGAAGTCCGACAGCTCGTTGTAGAAGAACGCGAAGTTTGCGCGCGCCCGTCCGTCAAGAAGGGTCGCCTTGATCCCGATTTCGTAGGAATCGATCTCTTCTGAACGGAACCGCGGATCGCCGCCGCTTGCCGCTGCGGTGGAGTCGAGGTTGAAACCGCCTGCCTTATAGCCGTGCGTGAAGCTGGCATAGGTCAGGAGGTCGGGATTCGGCTCCCACCCGATCTGACCGGTGTAGATGAACTCGTCATCTTCGAAAGTCAGGTCGAACTCGGCCGGCAGGAACGAAACGCCCAGTGCCGGAGCTGCAAACGGGAAGCAGCCGATGAACGCGCCCGGACCGCTTAGCGCCGGGTTTGTGAGCGCTCCGGCGACCGCCGTGCCGAGGATCGGCTGCAGTTCGGCGAATGCCACGGCCTGCGGCGTACCAGCCAGCGTCAGACCGGCAAGACATGCCGGGTTATTGGCGTCTAGCTGTTCGTACTGACCGTCCTTCTTGTCGTCGACGTAGCGCAGACCGAAGGTGATATCGATCGTGTCGGACACCGCAATGATGTTGTGGGTGAATACGGAGAAGCTCTCACCCTGTTGCGAATAGCGGTTGTAGCCAAACGAGTTGTCCGCACTGATCGGCGTGGCGAAGATCGACGGGTCGGGCGCACCGGCGAAAACGCTGTTGAGGTAAGCACCCGACTGCGCAACCAGTCCGAGGAATTGCGGAGCAAGCGGGCCGAGCACGCTTCCGAAACTCGCCTGACCGACAAAGGACTGGAAGTCCGGGCCGAGCGTGAGCGAAGCTTCTTCGACGATGTCCTCGTCCGCGTAATAGACGCCCACGAGCCAATCGAGCGGACCGGCATTGCCTTGCAGACGCGCTTCGGCAGTGAAAGTCTTGATTTCGTCAAAAGTCGGCGGGAGGTTGTCCTCGGTGACGCCCGCCACCGAATAGACCTGCGCGCCCTGGAAGTCGTCCTGAATGCTTTCACCAAGGAAGTCGCGATAGGCGACCAGCGCGGTGAACTCGGTTCCGCCGAAGTCCCAGACGAGCTCGCCCGAGATACCCCATTGCTCAACCGAGTTCAGGAAGCCGTTGGCATTGGACACCAGATCGCCGTCGCGAAGGCTGGCGGCGCGCAGCTGGCCGGTCGCTGCCGGCTGGAAGCTCTGGTTGAAGCCGTTGGGGAACGCCGCGGCCACGAAGGCCGGGGTGTAGCCCGAAGGCGGGTTCATCGTGACCGAGTCGCAGCAGCGCTCGTCCGATTCCTGATAGTCACCGATGATACGCAGGCTGATATCGGCATTCGGCTCCCACAGCATCTGGCCGCGAACCATGAAACGATCGCGATCGTTCTGTTCGTTGCCATCAGCGTTGATCAGCAGACCGTCACGCTCGCGATAGGCGCCAGTGAAGCGGAAGCCGAGGCTGTCGCTCACAGGCGTGTTGAGCGCGCCTTTCACGTTGATGAAGTTGTAGTTGCCGTAAGTCGCCTCGGCGAAACCGCCAAAGCCGTTGAGGTCGGGTGCACGGTTGCGCACGACGAGCGCGCCTGCCGTGGTGTTACGACCGAACAGCGTGCCCTGCGGGCCGCGAAGGACTTCGACCTGCTGCACGTCGACAAGCTCGCCCAGCGCGATGCCGGGACGCGATTGATACACGCCGTCGATGAACACGCCGACTGCGGATTCGAGGCCGATATTGTTACCCGTGGTGCCGACGCCGCGAATACGGATCGAGGTGCCCTGCGATTCGGTTTGCGAAGATTGGATGTTAAAGCTCGGCGCGACCGAACCCAGCGTCTGGATGTTGACGATACCCTGGTTGTCGAGCTGCTTCGGAGTAACCGCGGTCACAGCGATAGGAATGTCCTGCACGTCCGACGCACGGCGCGTCGCGGTCACAATGATTACATTGTCATCATCGTTCGAGGCGGTGGTCGTGCTGTCGTTGTCCTGAGCAAATGCCGGGGCAGTGAACGCACTGCAGGCCATAAGGCCAGCAGCATAGGCTGCAAACTTGCGTGTCATTGATTATCCTCTCCACATTCCGCCCGAGCTATTGTGATCGGCACGGTTCTCCAATTGCGGAGACTATCAATGCACGGCCCAAAGCCAGGAGTCAGAGGCGGGTTGTCGGGCGGTAGTAGCAAAAATGCAACAATATCGTCGATGGCGAAGGATCACTTCGCGCAAAGCCCTGCTGGACACATTTTATTGCTTGAGCGGCGAACTTACCAACTGGTCAGAAGCCGTAGCGCAAGCCCAGCCAGAAGGTTTGCGGGACGCCGAGATCGATCGCTCCGCCCGAATTGCGCGTGACGATCGTCTCGTCGAACAGGTTTTCGGCCCTAGCGACCAGCGCCAGCTCACCTTTAAGCGGAACCTGCGCGAACAGGTCGAGCGTGGTTGCAGCAGGTAAGACTGCGGTTTCCTGATCGTCCTCGAACTGGTCGCCGACATGGCGCAAGGTCGCAGAAAAGCGCGTGCCCTCTCCCGGCTCCCACGCAAGGGTCGCTGATGCGGAGAACTCGGGCACTTGCGGCGGACGATTGCCATCGAGCGCGAGGCTCGCGCCGCTGCCGTCGATCGTCGCGTCGGTGTAGGCCAGCGAGGCGTCGAAACTCACATCACCGAATACCGCAGCGACCGCGCCTTCGATCCCGCGCGCGTCGATCGCGGGCAGGTTCTGCCGCTGGCGTAGGTTAGTGGCGAGCGTGACATTGGCGATGGCATTCTCGACCTCGTTGTCGAACGCGGTCAGCGTCACGACGATTTCATTGACCGGTTGCCAGCCGAGCCCGACCTCAAAGCCTTCAAGCCGCTCTTTTTCGAGCGTGGCGTTGGCCTGAGTGACCACTGGGAACACCACGAAAGGGCGGTAGAGCTCATTGAGGGTTGGCAGCCGCGTGCCCGAATAGACCGCCGCGCGCAGGTCAAGCCTGCGCGTCGCGTAAAAACTCGCACCAGCACGCCAGCCGAGCGCCCAGTCGGAACGGTCGGGCGCGATGGTCTCGCTGACGAGTTGCCCATTCGCATCCAGAGCGCGGAAGAACCCGTCCTCGATCCGAGTGTGATCGAGACGCAGCCCCCCGGTGACCACCACTGGGCCGATCTCCCAATCGTCCTCTACAAAGAAGCCGAGATTGGAGTTCGTTCCGCCTGCGCGGCGACGTTCGCGCAGGAGCGTGGTGAAGGCGCTGTAGGCTTCCTCTTGCAACTCGCCGTTCGAGCGGCGGTAGTCGGCACCAATGCGCAAATCGTGCCCTGCGGCGACGGGCGGGCGCAGTTCGAACTTGCCGCCCAGCCCGGTCGAGGGCGTATTGCGCTGGTCGAGCACGCGCACGAACCGCGTCGAGGAGATGACGACATTGGAAAAATTGCGCGCCTGCACATAGGCAAGCGCCTCGAACGCCCAATCACCGCGACCGACAATTCTTAGGCTCGCATCCTGCCCCTCGCTCGAGGAATTCGCGCCGTCGAAGCGCAAGGTGCGCTGATCGTCGAACAGGCTCACGCGCGCCTGCAATTCGGTGTTTTCGTCGAGCGGAGCAACGCCGCGAAGCGCCGCGTTCCAGCTATCGAAAGCTGCCCGAGCGCTCGCCGGCACACGCTGGCCGGCCGGGGTCGTGAAGAAGCCCTGCCCGCGGTCCCATCGTCCGCTCACCTGCCCGAATCCGCCGCCGAGCCGCGCGGTAACAATGCCGCTCGCCTCGGTCTCTTCGCGGTCGTTGATGAGCAGGCTTCCAGCGAACGTTCCAAGCGTGTCCGGCCCGGCGCTGCTCATTTCGATCGTACCCGCAAGCGCGCCCTGCCCAAACGGTCCCGAGCCGCCGCCGCGCGTCACGCGGACGCCGGAAAGCGTTTCGGGCGCAATCGCATTGAACGGGATGTAGCCGAAGAACGGGTCCGAGATCGGCACTCCATCGAGCAGCACCAGCGCGCGGCTCGTCGCATTGCCTCCAAGCGCCCTCAGCGTCGCACCTTGCGCGCTAGGGTTCGACGATCGGCTATCCGAACGACGGAATTGCTGGAAGCCCGCGACATTCGAAAGCACGTCTTCGAGCCGCCCCGATCCGGTCGCAACAATCGCCTCGCGGTCGATCTCCACGGTCGAATAGACGATGTTCGAGAGCGCCGGCTCCAGCCCCTCGCCGGTGACGACGATTTCGGGCTCTGGCGCTTGGTCATCTTCGACCTCCTGCGCGATGGCGGGACTTGCGGTGATGGCAAGAAACGAGGCGGAAAGAAGGGGCGTGAATCTCATGTGCGCAAGCGCTAGCGGCATTGTCCGGCCAAGTCAGTTGCAAATTGCCATTCAGACTCGCTTTTGCCGTTCACGTGTGTTTACATTGCTGTCAACAAGGCGAGAGAGAAGAAGCATGCTGGCAACACCCCCCGATTTCGATGTGCTAATCGTAGGCGCAGGCATTTCCGGCATCGGAATGGCCGCGCATATGAAGATGAAGGCGCCGGGTCACTCCTTCGCCATTGTCGAACGGCGCGAAAATCTCGGCGGGACGTGGGACCTGTTCCGCTATCCCGGAATCCGGTCGGACAGCGACATGCACACGCTCGGCTTCGACTTCGAGCCGTGGAAGCACGAGAAGAGCATCGCCGACGCGCCCTCAATCCTCGAATACCTCAACCGCATCGTCGATGAGCGCGGCATTCGTGACCAGATCCGCTTCAGCCACAAGGTCATCAGCGCCGATTTCCGCGAGGACGAAGCGCGCTGGCACGTCGAAGTCGAAAAGGATGATGGCTCGCGCTCCACACTGACCGCGAACTTCCTCTATCTCGGATCGGGCTATTACGACTACGACGAGCCCTATGACGCCGGGTTCGAGCTGGGCGACTTCACCGGGCAGGTGCTCCACCCGCAATTCTGGCCCGACGATCTCGACTACAAGGGCAAGAAGGTCGTGGTGATCGGCTCCGGCGCAACCGCGGTGACGATCGTGCCTTCGGTGGCGGAAGATGCAGAGCACGTCACCATGCTCCAGCGCACGCCAACCTGGATGGTTTCGCGTCCGGCAAAGGACGGGATTGCGAATTTCCTGCGCAAGATCCTGCCCGAAGACCTCGCCTACAGCATCACCCGGTTCAAGAATATCCGGATGCAGGACTTCGTCTTCAAGACCGCTCGCAAGAAGCCCGAGAAGGCGAAAGATGCGCTGCGCAAGGGCTACCAGGAATGGCTCGGCAAGGACTACAACAAGGCCGATTTCGACGTGCCCTACAATCCGTGGGAAGAACGCCTCTGCCTCGTCCCCGACGGCGACATGTTCGAAGCGCTCAATTCGGGCGCGGCGAGCATCAAGACCGGCCATATCGAAGCGTTCGAAGCCAATGGCATCCGCCTCAAATCGGGCGAGCTCCTTGAAGCTGACATCATCGTGACCGCGACCGGGCTCAAGCTCGCGGTCGCAGGCAAGATTGACGTCCGGTTGAACGGTAACTCGGTCAATTTCGCCGAGCGATTCTACTACAAGGGCTGCATGTTCTCGAACCTGCCAAACCTTGCGGTGGTGTTCGGCTATCTCAATGCCAGCTGGACACTGCGCGCCGATATCAACTCCGACTATGTCTGCCGCGTGCTCAATCACATGCGCGCAACCGGCACCGACATCGCCACGCCCGTCCTCACGAAGGAAGCCGAGGCAGCAATCGAGGAGGACGACATATTCGACTTCTCGAGCGGCTATATCCAGCGCGGCAAGCACATCATGCCAAAGAACTCGATCGAATATCCGTGGCGGCTCAACCAGGAATATGTCCTCGATCGCAAGCGCATGAAGAGCGATCCGGTCGCCGACGGACTTCTCACCTTCACCCGTGCGGGAGCCAATGCGAAAGAAGCCGAGGAGCAGCTCGAAGCGGCTGAATGATGGTGGAATTCGCGGGCACGGTGCCCTAGACGAACGCGCATGACAGCTTCCGACAAGATCTGGACCGCAGCGCTCATCGTTATCGGCGATGAGATCCTGTCGGGTCGCACTCACGACAAGAACATCGCGCAGGTCGCAAGCTGGCTTCAGGTGCAGGGCATTCGCCTTGCCGAAGTGCGCGTCGTGCCCGATGAGCAGGACAAGATCGTCGAGGCGGTCAACGCGCTTAGGGCAGAGAACGACTACCTCTTCACAACCGGCGGTATCGGTCCGACGCATGACGACATCACCGTCGATGCCGTGGCCGAGGCGCTGGGCGTGCCGGTCGTGATCCATCCCGAAGCGCGCGCAATGCTCGAACGCTACTACAAGAGCATCGATGCTGAACTGAACGAGGCCCGCTTGCGCATGGCGCGCGTGCCCGAAGGAGCCGACCTCATCCCCAACCGCATGTCGGGCGCGCCCGGCATCCGGCGCGGCAACGTGATCCTGATGGCGGGTGTCCCGCACATCACCGCCGGCATGCTCGACGCGCTCACCGGCAAGCTCGAAGGCGGTGCGCCCCTGCTGACTGAAACGATCGGCTGCTGGACGCCCGAGAGCGAGGTCGCAACCCTCCTGCGCGAAGTCGAGCAAGCACACGAGACCTGCCAGATCGGCTCTTACCCCTTCTTCCGCGATGGCAAGGTTGGCGCGAACTTCGTCATCCGCTCGACCAGCCAGGAGGACCTCAAGAGCTGCGTCGACAGCCTCACCGACGGCCTCGCCACGCACGGGTTCGACTTCACGCCGGGCGGGATCTGAATTGATCGCTACTGAAGCGTAATCGTTTGGTGCTATGACCCCGATTGCAATGCAGGACGGGATCGACATCGACTTTACGATCGGCGCGCGGCGACTGCTTTCGGTGCGCTGCAATCTCTCGACCTGGGCATTCACTCTTGAGGATATGCTGGGCGGTGATCCCATGCGCCTCCGACCAGAGACGTATGGGCCTGACGGTTTGCGGGTCTTGTCAGCGCCAAGCAGCGCGGTGGATGCGATTGCCGCGGCCTATCCGAAGCTGATCCTGGGTGCGCGGCAGGATTTCAGGCGGCACTTCATCGCCATGGACACGACGTTCGAAGATTACATGGCGGGCTTCTCGAGCAAGACCCGCTCGACCTTTCGCCGCAAGGGTAAGAGGCTCGCCAAAAAGTGCGGCGAGTATCGCGTGCTGGAATATCGGACGCATAAGGAGATAGCGGATTTCCTCGATAAGGCCCTCCCGCTCTCCGCAAAGACATACCAGGCTCGGCAGCTTGATATGGGGCTCCCGGATACGCCTGCGGATCGCGAAAAGATGGTGCGTGACGCCGAAGATGACCGGATGCGCTGTTTCATCTTGGAAGTGGACGGCAATGCGATCTCCTATCTTGCGTTGCCGGTTGTCGGGCGCACGCTGATCTATGCTCATCTCGGCTACGACCCCGAGTTCGGTCGGTTTTCTCCCGGAACGATCCTGCAGCTCGAAGCGTTAGAGCGGCTCTTTGCAGAACAGCGCTTCGCCTATCTCGATTTCACCGAAGGCGATGGGGCGCACAAGGAGATGTTCGGCACTGACAGCGTCCCCGGGTCAAGCTTCGTGCTGCTCGAGGCGAGCCTTTCGAACCGGGCGCTGCTCGCCTCACGCAGCCTGTTCGACGCTTCGGTCGGAGTGGCGAGGAGATTGGCGGAGCGGACCGGGTTGTTGTCCAGGCTGAGATCGGCGCTGAAGTCCTAGATTCATGCGAGAAGGGCCGGCAGCTTGTCGCTACCGGCCCTTCTCATGTCTTTGCTTAGCTAAGTAGGAAAGCGGTTTCTTACGCTCCCTCCACCTCGTTGAAGTCGATCTTCAGGCCCGGGCCCATGGTCGAGGTCAGCGAGACCTTCTTCACATACTTGCCCTTGGCGCCCGACGGCTTCGCTTTCACGATTGCGTCGGTCATCGCCTTGAAGTTGGCCTTCAGGTCCTCGTCCTTGAACGAGAGCTTGCCGATGCCCGAGTGGATGATGCCCATCTTTTCGACGCGGAACTCGACCTGGCCGCCCTTGGCGTCCTTCACGGCCTGTTCGACGTTCGGGGTGACAGTGCCGAGCTTGGGGTTCGGCATCAGGCCCTTGGGGCCGAGCACCTTACCAAGACGGCCGACAACGCCCATCATGTCCGGCGTGGCGATCACGCGGTCGTAATCGAGATTGCCGTTCTGCATGTCTTCCATGAGGTCTTCAGCACCGACCTTGTCGGCGCCGGCTGCGGTCGCCTTCTCGGCATTGTCACCGCGAGCGAACACGGCAACCTTCACGTCCTTGCCGGTGCCGCCCGGAAGCGAAACCATGCCGCGGACCATCTGGTCTGCGTGGCGCGGATCGACGCCGAGGTTCATGGCGATCTCGACGGTCTCGTCGAACTTCGCCTTGTGCTCGCGCAGCGTGGCGATGGCTTCGTCGACCGTGTAGAGCTTCTCATTGTCGAGCGCTGCGACGGTCTTCTGCTTTTTCGTCTGCTTTGCCATGGTCCTTAGCCCTCCACTTCGAGGCCCATCGAGGCAGCGGAGCCTTCGATGATCTTCATGGCCTGGTCGATGTCGTTCGCGTTGAGATCCTTCATCTTGGTCTCGGCGATTTCCTTGATCTGGGCGCGGCTGATCTTGCCGACCTTGTCCTTGTTCGGTTCGCCCGAGCCCTTCTTCACCTTGGCGGCCTTCTTGAGCAGGTAGCTCGCAGGCGGCGTCTTGGTGGTGAAGGTGAACGAACGGTCCGCATAGACGGTGATCGTGGTGGGGATCGGAGCGTTCTTCTCAAGGTCCTGCGTGGCGGCGTTGAACGCCTTGCAGAATTCCATGATGTTGACGCCGCGCTGACCCAGCGCAGGCCCGATTGGGGGGGAGGGATTGGCGGTGCCGGCGGGCACCTGGAGCTTGATATAGCCCTCGATTTTCTTGGCCATGAGAGGCCTCCTTTTCTCACTGTTGCCGCGCTGTTTCCAACTCGGCTCATGTTAAGCGGTCCAGCAGCTCGATTGCGTCGAACCTCCCGCGCGGAATTCCCGTCGATTTGATGGGAGCGGCGCACATAGCGATTCTGCGGGCTTTTGCAAGCCGAATGAGGTCGGCGAGAGGGGTTGGCGGCGGGGCCGAGAGCCGGGTGAATATGGAACAGTGAACCCCACCTTTTGGAAAAAAGCGGATTGCGAACAAGTGCCTGCAATTGGGAGAGAAATCAGCATCAGCGCAGCGCGAAGTGTCAACTTCCAGATTTGCGCGCATTTTCAGGCATTTCGCGGCGTTCGGATCGGGACGTGGCAGCGCAGTCATGCCGCTCATCCTAGCCGAGCGCTATCGGGGTAGGAAAATGCGGGAGGTGTATTACTAGCACTAGACACCTCGCCTCACCCTCCTTATCTGGCGATGGAACAGGGAGGATACGTGACCATGCCGACACCCGATCAATGGTTCGGATATGCGGGACAGGCCGCGATGCTGGGGTGGGTGATCCTGATCTTCCTGCCACGCCGCTGGCCGATCCTGACGGTTATCCCGCGCTACATCATCCCGCTTGGCCTCTCTCTGCTCTATTCGGGGCTCGCGATGGCGCACCTGTTCACGGTCGAGGGCGGCGGGTTCGGATCGCTCGACCAGGTCGCGGCGCTGATGAGCAAGCGCGAGATGCTTCTCGCAGGCTGGGTCCACTACCTCGCTTTCGACCTCTTCATCGGCGGATGGATCGCGATTGAAGCCGACCGGATCGGCATCAACCGCGTCATTCAGGCGCCGATCCTGCTTGCAACCTTCATGGCCGGACCGCTCGGCCTTGCGACCTTCCTCGTGATGCGCGCAGGCTATGTCCGCGCGCGCAGCGAAGAGACCCTCGGCGAAGGAGCGGCGGCATGAACCTCTTCAAAACGCAGACAAACCCGCCCGGCGAGTGGATGGCCTTCACCAACCGCCTCGACAACGATCACATCACGCGCCTGCACCTGACGCTCTCGATCTTCATGTTCGCGAGTTTCCTCGTGTTCATCCCGGCCTGGTTGCTCGACAGCCGAGTGCTCGACAGCGCCGCGGTCTGGACCAAGCCGCAGAAGTTCAACATCTCGCTCGGCCTGCATTTCCTCACTCTGGCGGTGCTGATGCAGTTGGTCCCACGCGATGTGCGGACCGGGCCGGTGCTGATCCTCTTCTCCTATCTCGCCGCGGTTTCGCTGGTGTTCGAGTATATCTGGGTCGCGCTGCAAGCGGCCAAGGGCGTGCGCTCGCATTACAATTTCGACAGCGGGTTCGAGGCGATGATGTACGCGATGATGGGGCTAGGCGCGTTCTTCCTGATGACGGTCGCGCTGGCGCTCGCGGTGCAGATCTGGCGCAAGGGCGACCGCAAAAGGCGTGGGCTGTGGCTCGGCGCGATCATCGGGCTGACGGCGGCGTTCTTCTCGACGCTCTATTTCGGCTTCACCATGTCGAGCAGCGGGCGCTATGTCGGCTCGGACCTGACCGGTGGAGGCGCGACGGTGCCCTTCTTCGGCTGGTCGAGGGAATATGGCGACTTGCGCCCAGCCCACTTCGTGAGCCTCCACATGATGCAGACCGTGCCTTTCGCCGGTTGGCTTGCCGACCGCTATGGCTGGAACACGGTGCTGGTCGTGGTCGGTGTAGCTCTCGTGCAGTTGGCGCTGGCGAGTGCACTCTTCTTCCAGGCGCTTTCAGGTCAGCCGTTCTGGCCGGTGTGATCGATCAGGCGTCGGCGAGCACCCGCGCTATTATTTTCGCGCCAGCACGCGCTTGGGGTGCATGCCGTCGACATAGCCCATGAAAGGTTCGTGGATCGAATAGCCGAGTAGCTCCTGCACGCGCGGAGGCAGCTTGGCAGCTTTCTCGGGCGGCACGGCGAGCAGCTGCTGTTCGAGCGGACGGCACCATCCCATGCAGAATTGCGGGGTGACGATCAGGCGGCGATCGTCCGATGCGTTCGCCCCACCGCGATGCCACAGCGTTCCCTTGGCGATCATCAGCGAGCCCGGCGGCATGGTCGCCTTGATCGCGCCTTCGACTTGGCCGGACCCGGGCTCCTTGTCGACCTTGCCAGTCAGGAAGTCGTCGGGGTTAGACGCGCCATCGGGCCGCTCCTCGCCCCACAGATGGCTGCGCGGAATGATCTCGGTCGCGCCGTTGGTCTCAGTGGTTTCGGAGAGCGACCAGAAGGTGCTCATTGACAAGGGCGCGCGGGGCCGAGCGAGATTGCAATGGCTGTCGTCGAAGTGCCACGGCTGCGCGGTTTCACCGGGCAGCAGGTTGATCGCGAGGCAGGCGTAGAGCAGGAACGAGCGCCCCAGCTCGCGCTCGCCAAAAGCCAGCTGCAACGGGTGCGAGACGAGGTCGGCGAACACCGGGTCCTTTGCCAGCATCGCGTAGATCCGGTTCGAATCTGCGCCTTCGAAATTGTTGCGCCCGCGCACATCCTTGCCGAGCCATGTCTCGAGCGCATTGACCTGCCGCTCGATAGCAGCCTCATCGAGCACGCTTTCGAAGATGACATAGCCTTCGCGGTCGAACTCTTCGAACAGCTCGTCGAGCGAGCGTCCGTTGAGGAAGGGGGTGAGATCGTCCCTTTTCGTATCTTCTGCCAAGCTCGCCAAGTGTTCCTTCTCACCCCTGCAAACCACGAATGCTGCGGCTTGCACATTCTGCATCACAGCCATCATTGTCTATAGCAATCGTGCGAAAATTGGACTCTATGAAAGCGCGCTTCGTAGCCCATGCGAGGCCTTGGAGGAGAGCGGGACCAATGGAGAGCTTCACCGATATCTGGCAATACATGCCGCACGGTATGTGCCTGCTGTGGCAGCCGTGGCTCGTTGTTCTTTGGGCCGGTTCGGACCTGCTGATCTTCCTTTCCTACATGGCGATTCCGCTCGCGCTGCTGATCGTCCTGAAGAAGCGCAAGGAAGTGCCGCATTCGGGTCTGCTCGCGCTGTTTGCCGCGTTCATTCTGCTGTGCGGGCTGACCCATTTTTTCTCGATCGTGACGCTCTGGTATCCGATCTATCCCTATGTCGGGTTCGTGAAGCTGGCGACGGGGATTGTCTCGGCGCTTACTGCGGTCGTGCTGTTCCGGCTGGTGCCGACGCTGATCGCCTTCCCCTCCCCGCGCGAACTTGAGCTTGCCAACAGGAATCTGCGCGAAGAGGCAGCCGCGCATGATGCCAGCCTCGTCAAACTGCGCGAGGCGCGCGACGGGCTGGAGGAAAAGGTCGCAGAACGCACCCGCGAGCTTGAGGAAGCCAATGCCATGCTCGCAGTGGTGACGCGCGAGGCGATCCACCGCAGCGGCAACCTGCTTTCCGTGGTCAATTCGCTCGCCAGTCAGACCGCGCGCGGAGCCGATAGCGTCGAAGACTATATTGCCAGCTTTCAGGGCCGCCTGGCTGCGCTCGCCGAAGGAACTGCCAGTGTGCTTCGCGGCCAGAACGCGACCAGCGGCTCGCTTGGCGAGATCCTGCAGGCACGGCTCGCACCGCTTGGCCGTTCGGTCGGGGAAGGAGCAACGCTCGAAGGCCCGGACATCCGCATCACCTCCGAAGCCGCGCAGCAGATCAGCCTCGTCGCGCACGAGCTTGCGACCAACGCGCTCAAGTACAATTCGCATGGACAAACCCCGCCGCCGATCCGCATCGAGTGGGGGCTTGAAGGCAAAGGCGACGAGCAGAGCTTCGTGCTCACCTGGAGCGAGGTACTCGGCGACGATCAGGCCGAAAACTTCGCCGCGCAGAAACGCGTGGGCTTCGGATCGAAATTGCTCACCCGAGTCATCCCGATAGTACTGAATGGCGAGGCCGAGCGCACATTTGTCGACGGACGCTTCACCTACCGCCTGCGCGCCCCCGCCTCATCGGTGGTCGCCCCCAAGCGCGGTGACAAGCGCGCCGCATTGGCCGCGCGCATCGTCGACGAAAACTTCGGTGCAGACTGAGAGGGCGCGCAGCGATTAGCGCAACCCAAAACAAAGGGCGCCGGAGATTGCCTCCGACGCCCTTTTGTTTCGTTTCCAGTGATGAAGGTGGTTACTTGACCAGTTCGACCTGTTCGAAGTCGAGCTCCACCGGGGTCGCACGGCCGAAAATCGAGACCGAGACCTTGACCTTCGCCTTGTCGAAATCGAGCTCCTCGACCACGCCGTTGAAGCTGGCGAACGGCCCGTCGAGCACCTTGACCTGATCGCCGATCTCGTAATCGACATTGACCGCCTGCTTGGGTGCGCTCTTGGCTTCCTCGACGCCGCCGAAATAGCGTGCGGCCTCTTTTTCGGAGATCGGCTGCGGCTTGTTGTTGTTGCCGAGGAATCCGGTCACCTTCGGCGTGTTCTTCACGAGGTGATAGATGTCGTCGTTCATCCGCAGCTTGGCGAGGACGTAGCCGGGCATGAACTTGCGTTCGACCTGGACCTTCTTGCCGCGCTTTACTTCAGTTACGGTTTCGGTCGGAACTTCGATTTCCTCGACGCCTTCGGACAGGCCCAGACGCTCTGCCTCAGCGATGATCGCTTCCTTCACCTTGTTTTCGAAACCGGAATAGGCGTGGATGATGTACCAGCGGGACATGATTGGATCCTTGATTGGGAGCGCGCGGGACTAGGCCAGCGTGAGAAGGTAGTTGACGACAGCGCGGAACAGGCTGTCGATACCGAAGAAGAACAGCGCGAGGATCACCATGAAGATGAAGACGAAGATCGCGGTGCGGATCGTCTCTTCGCGTGTCGGCCACACGACCTTGCTGGTCTCGGTGCGGACCTGATTCACGAATTCAGGGATAGAGGTCTTGCGCTCTTTCTTAACGGCTTTTTGTTCGTCGGCCATTTTGCCTACTCGCCTTCGCGTGTGTGTGCGTGTTGATCCGGCTTTCAGGTAGGGTCTGTCGCCGTCCGGGACAAGGTCGCGGAGGGGCTATAGCACTTACCAATGTCGGAATTGAGGGTGCTAATATGGTGAGCGCCCCGGTAAATCAAGGCCAAAGCAATAGGCCGAAGGAATGGGCCAAAGGAATGGGGAAGCGTGCGAGAAGGGCTATGCAAGCGCGAGCCGCCTCTCTAGCGTGCGCGCTTTACCTTCGGGGACACGATTAGAGGGGATAGCCAAAAATGGCTGCAGACGTATCGGGCGCAGAAGCATGGATCGCGCCGATCACCAATATTTCGGACTTTATCTGGGGTGGCACGTGGAACGGGGTGGAGGTCATCCCCTTCCCGCCCATGACGATCTTCCTGCTCGGCATCGGGCTGTGGATCATGGTCGGCCTCAAATTCTATCCGCTGAGGAAGCTCGGCGCGGCGTTCAAGGGGCTTCTGGCCGGACGCAAGGGGCAAGGCGAGGGCGAGATTTCGCCTTTCGCCGCGCTTTCGACCGCGCTTTCCGGGCAGGTCGGCACGGGTAACCTTGCAGGCGTCGCCACCGCGATCGCGTTGGGCGGTCCGGGCGCGATCTTCTGGATGTGGATCACGGCCCTGTTCGGCATGGCGCTCGCCTTTGCCGAAGGCTCGCTCTCGATCCGCTATCGCGAAACCACCTCGGACGGGGTCAAGCGCGGCGGTCCGATGACCTATATCATGATGGGTCTGGGCAAGAAGTGGACGTGGCTCGCTGTGGTGTTCTGCCTCGGCACGCTTTTCTCGGCGCTGGTCACGGGTAACTCGATCCAGGCCAATGCGGTCGCCGACGGCCTCAATGAACTGTTCGGGATCGAGGAATGGCTCGGCGGGCTTATCGTCGCGATCCTCGTATTCGTCGTCATCATCGGCGGGATCAAGTCGATCGGCAGCGTGGCGGAAAAGATCATTCCGTTCATGATGGTTGCCTATATCGTGATGGCCATCATCGCTCTGATCATCAATTTCGCCGAAATCCCGGCTACCTTCGGGCTGATCTTCTACAGCGCCTTCAACCCCTCGGCTGCGGTCGGCGGGTTCGCAGGCGCGGCGATGATCATGGCAATCCGCGCCGGTGTCGCGCGCGGGCTGTTCTCTAACGAGGCAGGCCAGGGCTCGACCGCGATCGCGCACGCCGTTGCGCAGACCAACGATCCCGAGGCGCAGGGCCGCATGGCGATGCTCGGCACCTTCATCGATACGATCGTGATCTGCACCATGACCGCTCTGGTGATCCTCACCGTGCGAGGCGACTTTACCGCGGCGGGCGCTGCGGTGGATTATGTGTGGCAGTCCGACCGGGTCGGCTTCGAAATGACCAGCGGCGCCTTTGCTGCGGCCTTCCCGACCGAGATCGCGGGCGTTGCGATAGGCACGCTCGTTGCCTCGACCGCACTGATCCTGTTCGTCTTCACCACTCTGCTAACGTGGTCTTACTACGGCGAGCGAGCGATCACCTTCCTCTATGACCGCATTCCGGGCTCGACCCGCAGCGGCGAGAAGAAGCTGCACCTCAGCTGGCGCGTATTGTGGTGTCTTGTGATCTTCGCTGCCGCCGCCCAGCCTTCAGAGCTGGTGTGGAGGCTCGGCGATATCTCGAACGCCGCGATGGCGCTGCCCAACCTTCTGGCGCTGCTGCTGCTGTCGGGCGTGGTCTTCAAGCTCGCTCAGGGCAACAAGACCGCCGGGGCCGACCATCATGTCGATACTGTGGAAGAGCCCAACGAGTACTGACACGCGGTGGGTTAACCTTCCGCCAACGCACATGAAAAAGCGCGCCCGGTCTTTATGACCGCGGCGCGCTTTTCATGTGTGGCGAGGGACGGGAGGGGGACGGGCCGCCCACGCCACAGCAGGTCTGGCGTCGGTTTACCGAAGGCCAAACCAGCGTTCGAAGAATCCCGGCTCTTCCATCGGGCGGATCGCGCCATATTTCATGCGACGGATCGACGCGTCGTTAAATGGTTTGGGATTGGACCAGCTATCGCGGCCTGATGAGTGTATCGGTGCAGAGGTCATACCCCTGATCTCCTTGATTAAAGTGTCTCCCGATTTGCTAGTAACAATCCGGCACGGGCCCATAGGTTCCCGCCAGGTGAGCAGGCGAAACCGATCGGAGCGCGCCCCAGGTGAGGCGGCACTCGATCGGCATCAAATCGGCAAAATGTAAGAAAATGGCAGGGGTGACAGGATTCGAACCCGTGGCCCTCGGTTTTGGAGACCGATGCTCTACCAGCTGAGCTACACCCCTGCAGGAGAACGCGCGCTTTATCCGAGGGGTTTGCGATACGCAACACCTCATTGGCCGCAAGAAACGAATGGTCGTGTCGTTACTAGAACCGCGCGCAGCCAGCGCCTAGGATTGTCCCATGCACTCGCCCATCCGCTCTCCCATTCCGGTCGATACCCTGCTGCTCGCCTATCGTAGCGGGATCTTTCCGATGGCCGATACGCGGCAGGACGAAGAAGTCTTCTGGGTCGAGCCGCGCGACCGGGCGATCATTCCGCTCGATGGGCTGCACGTGTCGCGCTCCACTGCCAAGGTCCTGCGCGCCGATCGCTTCACGGTGACAATCGACCGCGCTTTCGAGCAGGTGATCCGCGCCTGCTCCGAGCCGCGCCCCGGCCATCCCGAAAGCTGGATCAGCGAGCGGATTATCGCAAGCTATATCGAGCTGCATCGCGCAGGCCATGCGCATTCGGTTGAATGCTGGCTCGAGGAGGATGGCGAGCAGCGACTTGCCGGTGGGCTCTACGGCGTTTCCTTCGACCGCGTGTTCTGCGGGGAGAGCATGTTCTCTCTCGCGCCCAATGCGAGCAAGGTCGCGCTGTGCTGGCTGGTGGCGATGCTGCGCGAGGCCTGGTTCAAGCTGCTCGATTGCCAGTTCATGACCGACCACCTCGCCTCGATGGGCGCGGTCGAAATGCCGCAGGCCGATTACCTCGAGCTTCTTGTCGAAGCGCGGGGGAACGCACGAGCTGAATTGTCGGAAGCGTGGCGGAAATTTGCCGAGGCCGAGACCTCAAACGAGCCTCATTCCTCGCCCGGAAAGCTCATCGCGCAATCCTTGACCCAAACGTCGTAGATAGGGTGTTCGACCACGTTGAGGCTTGGATTGTTCTTGAACAGCCAGCCTGAGAAGATCCGGCGGTGATCGCTCTCACCCCGGTCGAGCACGTCGACTTGCACAAACGCGCCGGTTTCCTGCGGGAATTCATGCGGTGCGGTGCGCTCGCAGTTCTCGAGCGTGATGATGATCGGACCTTCCTCGCGGGTTTCGCCGGTGCGCATTTCAAGGTCCACGCTCACATTGTTGCGCTTGTTAAGCAGGCCGATTGTAGCGACGCGCTCCTCGATCGGGGTCGCGCCCTCGGCTGGCGCTGTGCTCTCGCCAGTGGGGGCTTCAGCGGCATCCTCGATCGGCACGCGAACGCTGCCGTCATCCGTTTCCTCTTTTCTGCTGTCGCAACCGGCCAAAGCCAGCGCGGCGATGGCTGCAAGGGAAAGGGAGATGCGCATAGCGGGTTAGCTCAGCCCTCAGGGCTCCACGCTTCGTAGTCGCCATCGGCAGCGGCGCGCTTGCCTCCACGCTCGATCGCGCCGGCGGGGCGATAGGCATCGGCGGTGCCAGTGGCGTTGGGGGTGTAGTCTGCCTCCCACACCTTGGCGGGCGGCAGATTGCTTTCGGGCACATCGTCGAAAGCGCCGTGGAGCCAGCCGTGCCATTCGCTCGGCACCCGGCTCGCATCATTGGCGCCGTTATAAACCACCCAGCGGCGCTCGGCCTGCGTGTAGGAGCCGTAATTGGGGGCGTTCTTGCCGCCGTAATTGTTCTTCGCACGGTAATACTTGTTACCCTGCGCATCGGTCCCGACATGCTCGCCGCCCGTGCGCATGGCCCACCAATGCGTGCCAAGCGTTGCGCCATCCCACCAGGTGAAGATTTTTGAGAAGATGCTCATGCGCGAGCCGTTAGCGGATTCGCGCGCCCGAGAAAAGCGCGAAGGTCAGGGCGCGGCGTCTGCTGGCAGCTCGTACTCCACCGCGTCACCCGGTCCGATCCCCAGTTCCTCGGACAAACCGCCGCGAATCTCGAACACGGCGCTCGCCGGACCATCCGAAAACACGCTGTCCTGCGAATAGGGCACGCCCGCTTCGATATTGGTGATCCGGCCATCGGGGCCGATGAAGATGATGTCGAGCGGCAGCGGCGTGTTCTTCATCCAGAAACTGCGCGCCTGCGGGGTGTAGGATGGAAACAGCATTCCTTCATCGTCGCCCATCTCGGTGCGGAACATCATGCCTTTGGCCTGCTCTTCATTGGTGAGCGCAAGCTCGGTGGTGAAGACGTGGCGCTCTTCCCCGCTGATCACGGTGACATCGGTTAGCCTCAGTCCGGCCTCCGACACCGCAGGCGTGCTCTGCGCCGAAGGCGTGACCGCCGGCTCACCCGCCGCGCCCGGAGGCGAACATGCGGCGGCAATGAGCACGATTGGCGCGGTGACGAAACACGGGAGAGACCACGAGGATTCCCCAGGAAAACAGTTAATCGGCATAGTCGTCACCCTCTTCGATCCATTGCTCCACTTCATCCTCGGATGCAGCATCGAGGATGAACCGGACATGGTCGTATAGATGGCCAGCGCGCAACATGGCGGCAACCTGTTTTTCGCGCATTTTATGGCGTTCTTCGGACGAAGCGTCCTCGTCGGGCCGCGATCCGAATGGGCCAAAGCGGCGTTTGCGCGCAAGCAGTGCCGCTGCCCTTCGGCTCTCGCTTTCACCCGGTGCGCTGTCGGAGCGCACCCCCCCCTCGACGCCCGCTGCCCAGAGCGTTTGCTCGACCCGCCTCGCGCCATATCCGCGCGCGGTGAGATCGCGCGATTTGGAGCGCGCATAGGCAGCATCGTCGATATATCCGAGTTCGATGAAACGGGTGACAATGCCTGCCACATCGAGATCGCGCGTGCGGCCGTCTTCGTCCTCGGCCACCCCGCGCTCGCGGACCTTGCGGGCGAGATATTGCTCAAGCTTTGCGCCCGTGGTCGCGAACCTTGCTACATAGGAAAGGGCGAGGTCGCGCAGGCTGGTCTCGTCGAGCGGACGCTTCTTCTTCGGCCCCTTGCCGCGCTTCTCGGACCATCGCTTCTTGCGCTCGGATGGAGAGGATTTGCTTTCGCGTGAAACCATTTCGCCTTATTCGTGCCACACTCCTTATCAAATGCACAATTCTGAATGAGGGTAGAGTGGGAATTCGTCCCACCAACGGGATGTTCCAGGGCGCGGAAACGCGCAGCAAGTTACGGGTATCGCTGATAGATTATGACCGACGACGTTTTGACGCCGACGCCGAATGATTGCGATCTGCCACGCATCAGGGCCGAGTTTTCGACCTTCAATGAGGCCGTTGACTATGCCGCGCGCAGCAAAAAAGGCATGAATTTTCACGATATGCGTGGACAATTGGAGCGGGTCTATCCCTACTCCGAGATGCGCGCAGACGGGATCGAGTGGGCCTATCGCCTGATCGCCGCCGGGATCAAACCCCAGGATCGTGTTGCGCTGATTGCAGAGACCGCTCCCGATTTCGTCTCGCTGTTCTGCGGCTGCGTCTATGCCGGCGCATGGCCGGTCCCGCTGCCGCTGCCGACCACGTTCGGAGGCAAGGAAAGCTATATCGACCAGCTGACGGTCCAGCTGAACAGCTCCGATCCCAAGCTCCTGATCTTCCCTGAAGAGATCGCCGAAATGGCGGGCGCAGCTGCCGATCGGCAGGGCTGCGACGGCATCAGCTGGCAGGAATTCGGCAAGCAAGAAGCAACGCCGACCGACCTCCACGAAGCCTCGCCGGATGACATTTGCTACCTTCAGTATTCCTCCGGTTCGACGCGCTTCCCCACCGGGGTCGCGGTCACGCACGAGGCGCTGCTGCACAATCTCTACGGCCACGCGGTTTCGATGGACCTGAAGGAAAACGACCGCTGCGTAAGCTGGCTGCCGCTCTATCACGACATGGGGCTGGTCGGCTGCTTCCTCTCGCTGGTCGCCAACCAGTTCTCGGTCGACTACCTCAAGCCCGATGCGTTTGCGCGCCGCCCGTTGGCATGGCTCGACATGATCAGCCGCAACAAGGGCAATACGGCGAGCTATTCGCCGACCTTCGGCTACGACATCTGTGCACGCCGCATCTCCAGCCAGTCGAACGTTGCCGAACGATTCGACCTTTCGCGCTGGAGGGTCGCGGGCAATGGCGCCGACATGATCCGCCCCGATGTGATGCAGAACTTCGTCAACGCCTTTTCGGACGCAGGCTTCAAGGCTTCCGCCTTCACTCCGTCCTACGGCCTTGCCGAAGCAGTTCTTGCCGTGACGGTCATGCCGCCGGGCGAGGGCATCCGCGTCGAGCTGGTCGAGGAAGAGCGTCTGTCGGGCGCGCCGCGCGACATCTCGCGCCCCGCCCGCTACCGCGCCATCGTCAATTGCGGCAAGCCGCTGCCTGACATGAAAGTCGAGATCCGCGGCGAGAACGGCGCGGCCAAGGGCGACCACCAGATCGGCAAGGTCTGGTGCCAGGGTCCGAGCGTCATGCACTCCTATTTCCGCAATCCCGAAGCGACCGAAGATTGCCTCGTCGACGACGCAGACGGCAACACATGGCTCGACACCGGCGACATGGGTTATGTCGCGGACGGCTACCTGTTCATCGTCGGCCGCGCGAAGGACATGATCATCATCAACGGCAAGAACCACTGGCCGCAGGATATCGAATGGGCGGTCGAGCAATTGCCCGGCTTCAACCACGGCGACATCGCCGCATTCGCAATCGAGACCGAGGGCGGCGAGGAAGCGCCTGCCGTGCTGGTCCATTGCCGCGTCGCCGATCCGGTCGAGCGCGTGAAACTGCGCGAGCAGATCGCCGACAAGGTGCGCTCGGTCACGGGCATGAGCTGCGTGGTCGAACTGGTCCCGCCGCGCACTTTGCCGCGCACAAGCTCGGGCAAACTGAGCCGCGCGAAGGCGAAGAAGCTCTATCTGGCGGGCGAGATCGTTCCGCTGGAACTCGCGGCCTAGACCGACCGAGCGGCTATTCCTGCTCGCCCCAATCAGCGCGCATCACACCCGAACCACGCTGTACCGTCACGCTCACGCCGCTGCGCGCCAGCAATTCGGCCGCCATGGTCGTGTCGCGCGCATTGCCGGTAAGCACGATGGGAAGATCGATGCGGCTAGCGGCCCACTCGATCGTCTCGAGCGCCTGTGCGCCTTCGGGCGTGGGGCCGTCCTCGCCGAAGGGAATCGCATCGGGCAGTTCGACGGTGGGCGGGAACAGCTCGATGGCCCAGTCGGGCTCGGTCGCCGCGATCCGCATTTCGAGCGCGCGATAGGCGGCGAGCGTTGCACCGTCGAGGCGCCCCGCACGCACCGTCGCGCGGCGGCGGGTACGGTCGACCGTCACCTCGTCCTCGTCCACGCCTGCAACCAGCGCGAGCCGCTTCGCAAGATCCTCGGCCCGTTCGAGCGCAGCGGCCTCCTCGTTGGCGCGCGCCTGGCTGAGCTGTGCCTGCTCCGCCGCGGTCGCGCTGGTGCCGACCTGGTATTGTGTAAGCGTCAACTCAACCGTTTTGCGAAGCTGGCGCTCCAGAGCCCGTTCGGTTTCGTCTTCGGCCTCGGGGTTGAGCCGCGACGTAAGAACCGTCGCATCGATGGTCACCGTGTCCTCATCGTGATCGATCTTGAGATCGTTGAGCAGCGTGCGAGCCGGAAATTTCTCGAGAATCTCGTTGCTGGTGATCCGCTGCGTGTTCGCTTCTTCGGCAATCTGGATCAAGGAAAGACCGAGCGGCACCGCAAGCCCGATAAAGACGCCCACGATCAGGAGGTTCTGAAACGCGGTGTTGCGCGCTGAAAGGCTGGTCTGGAAGCCGTAGAGCTTCGCCATGCCCCACGCGGTGAGCGCGATGGTGATAAGGTTGGTCACGTAGAGCAGCAGTGCGCCGGAAAAGACCGTCCAGTTCCACGTCGCAAGGCCGAATCCCACGACGGCAAGCGGCGGCATCAAGGCGGTCGCAATCGCAACGCCCACGATCGTCCCCTCGCGCCCCCGGATCATCGCATAGGCACCCGCGAGCGCCGAGAACAGCGCGACCATCAGGTCGAACAGGTTGGGCTGGGTGCGCGCGGCGATCTCTGACGTGATCTGCTGGATCGGCGACAGAAAGACGAGCAGCGCGGTCCCGCCGATCGCAATCGCTGTCCCCCACGCAAGGCTGCGTGCGCTTTTCTTGAGCCATTGATAGTCACCGATGGCGAGCGCGAAGCCCAGCCCGATGATCGGGTCCATCAGCGGCGAGAGAAGCATCGCGCCGATCACCACGGCAGGCGAGGACAGCAGCAGGCCGAGCACGGCGATGCCCGCGCTCATCGCGGTCATGAACAGATAGCGTTCGGACAACTCGCATTCGGCGCGGCGCTTCTCGATCACCTGCGCTTGATCGACGGTTCCGACCACGTCTTCGCGCCACCAGCGCTGGACGCTGAACATCACGCGGCTCGACGACATGCCTTGCACCTGTGCGGCAGATACTTCCTTGTTCGGAAGCGGGGTATATCCCGAACTCGAAGGTGCGGGTGGTGGTGTTTCGTCGTTTGCCAAGTTTAGTCAGGCCCCCAAATGGAAGCGCCCACCTAGGAGAATTCGTTCCGGAGTGAAAGTGAATTGCTGGCAGCGTGCGAAATGGCGATTGGCGCGGGCGCGCGAATACGGCTAGTCTTGAAACACGTGTTTTAGATCACTAATACAGTAGGGAAAGAACGCCGTACGGACCGCAAGGGCGCGAAGGGACGGCGTATCAGGGAGTTTAACAGGCCGCATGAGCACCGAAACGACGCCGACGACAAAGACTGCAACCGCCACCGATTTCGAGCTTACCCCGCCCGATCCGGTGCCTGAGGTCGCGCCCGAGAAAGCATCCGGCCTTGTGCCCGTCTCCGACGAGCAGAAATCGAAGCTCGACACCAAAGTCGATGCTTTCGTCACCGATCTCGTCAGCGTCGATGCCAATTCGCCCGCTTTCGGCGAGAAAGTCGACCAGATCACCCGCATGGGTCAGGAACAGATCCGCGCTGCGGCCGCTCATTCCAACCGCTTTCTTGATCGTCCGGTGCGCGCAATGGATGCGGATAGCTCGGTGGGCAAGGACCTCGCCGAACTGCGCCGCACGGTCGAAGACCTCGATCCGGGCCGCAAGAACAAGCTGCTTACCCCGCGCAAGCTGTTCGGCATCATTCCGTTCGGCAACAAGCTGAAGAACTACTTCGACAGCTACACCTCGGCGCAGGGTCACATCCAGGCGATCCTCGAACGGCTGGAAGGCGGCAAGAAAGAACTCCACCTCGACAACGCCGCGATCGACACCGAACGCGCCAAGCTGTGGGAAGCGATGGGCGAGCTTGAGCAGATGATCCACATCGCCAAGGCGCTCGACGCGAAGCTCGAAGCCAAGGCATTGGAACTCGATTCGTCCGACCCCGAAAAGGCCAAGGCGCTGCGCGAAAGCGCGCTGTTCTATGTCCGCCAGCGCACCCAGGACTTGCTGACCCAGATGGCGGTGAGCGTGCAGGGCTATCTCGCGCTTGATCTCGTCAAGAAGAACAACGTCGAACTGGTCAAGGGTGTCGACCGCGCCAGCACCACGACCGTCGGCGCGCTGCGCACGGCGGTTACTGTGGCGCAGGCGATGACCAATCAGAAGCTGGTGCTGCAGCAGATCACCTCGCTAAACCAGACCACCACCGACATCATCGATTCGACCAGCACGCTGCTGCGCGAACAGACCGGCCAGATCCACGAACAGGCCGCTTCCTCTACCATTCCCCTGGAGACGCTCCAGCGCGCCTTCCAGAACATCTACGACACGATGGACGAGGTCGACGACTTCAAGGTCCGCGCGCTGGCGAGCATGAAGCAGACCGTAGACGTGCTCTCCGACGAGGTCGAGAAGTCGAAAGGCTACATCGCGCGCGCCGAGGGTCAGGCGCAGGCGCAGGCCAAGGTCGCTTCCGAACCGTCGCTGCTGGCGCTCGAGAACTAAACGGAAAAGAGCCCCCAAGTGCAGGAAACCCCCGACCAGACCCTCGCCGCCGCCAAGCGCAGCCTCGCGGTGCAGCGCGAGGGCGGCACGCATCGTCCGGGTGTTGGCTCAAGCAGTATCGGCAAAGCCAGCGCCGAGGCCAAGATCAAGGCGCTGTTGAGGCGCGGCGCCTATCTGGCGGCAGCAATCTTTGCGATCTTCGTTGCGACGGGGATCGTCGGCTGGATGATCGGTGGGATCGGCCAGATGGGCCTCATGGCGCTCGGCCTTGTGGTTATGGCCGCAATCGCGATTTTCTTCCTTGCGCCAAAGCCCAAGCCGCCCAAGCGAGCCGATCTTGGACAAGGCAATCCCAAGCAGATGGTCGCGCGCACCGAGCTCTGGCTCGAAGCGCAGCGCGATGCCCTGCCCGCGCCTGCGGCCGCCATCGTCGACCAGCTCGGCGTGCAACTCGATGCGCTAGGGCTCCAGCTCGACCAACTCGACGAGCACGTCCCGGCAATGGCCGAAGTGCGGGAATTGGTGGGTGAATACATCCCTGAAACGATCGACAATTACCGCAAGATTCCGGCGCATCTGCGCTCCGAGGAGCATGCAGGGCAGACCGCCGACGAACGCCTGGTCACCAGCCTCACCAAACTATCGGGCGAGGTCGACCGGGTTACACGGCGCTTGGCCGAGGGCGCACTCGACGATCTCGCGGTGAAGTCGCGCTATCTGGAATACCGATATGGCGGCGACGAGATGATTGCCGACATGACGGAGGACACGGACACCGGAGTCCCGTTGCCCGATCTCTCGGTCACTCCCGAAAAGACCCGTTGAGGAGCCTCGCTGAATGCGCGTCAACCTTCCCCATTCGCTCGGCAAGGCCGAAGTCCGTCGCCGCTTGCACGAGCGGGGACACGAGATCGGCGATCACTTTCCGCCCGGCATGGCCTCGGTCGAGACCAGCTGGCCCGACGAAGACCGAATGAACATCCACGTCAACGCCATGGGGCAGCGGATCGAAGGCGGCGTCGAGATCGAGGAAGATCACGTCGTGGTGGAGCTCGATCTGCCCGCCATGCTCAGCTTCCTGCGCGGCACAATCGAAGGCGCTGTGCGCAAGCATGGCGGACGTTTGCTCGAAAAGAGCTGACCGCCATCGCGGGACGCGGATTGTCGCGGATCTGCCCCGGAATTCGCTCCGACTTAACCTATGCATTTGCAAAGCGCGTTGCGGCGTGCCATGCGCTTTTGCGGGATCCGTTGGCTGCAACTCATTGTGAGTTGCAGTTTAGCATTTGTTTTAGAATGAGAATTTTCTCGGGGCATAGATCCTGCAAGCATGGCGCCAGGCACTCAAAATCTGCGACTCCATCTGCGCGAAGCGACCGCGCAGGCGCATGATCGGCTCGACGCAGGCATGCGTTCGGTGGCCGGGTGGAGCGATCTGAGCCAGTATTCGCGCTTTCTCTCGCTGCAATATGCGGCTCGCCAATCGGTCGAGGATTGGCTGAGTGAACACGCAGAGCCGGGCTTGCTACCGCCTCCTCAAATCCAGTTGATAGCGCGCGACCTTGCGGCTCTGGATGCGCCGATCCCGGAGGCTGCACAATTCGCGTTTTCCGAGACAAGGCCCGCGGCGGTCGGCGGCATTGCCTGGGCGCTGGCCGGTTCCTCGCTCGGCAATCGCGCTATCTTGAAAGACATTCGCCGCGCAGCGGGCGGTGCCAGCATCTGGCCCGAAACATTCCTTGCGGATCCCGCAATGCCGGCTTTCTGGGCCGACCTGCGTCGCCGGATCGAAGGCCCGGCGAGCCCGCACGAGGCCGAGGCCGCTCGGGCAGCCGCCGCCGCGCTGTTCGATCATTTCACGACCGCCGTGCTTTCACACACCCCTCGTGAAGCGGTCTTCGTGTCATGAATTATCGCGAGCAAACACCCGACCTCACCGAATGTGATCGCGAGCCCATCCATCAGATCGGGGCCGTTCAGCCCTTTGGTGGCCTTTTGGCGTTGACGTCCGACTGGCTCGTTGCGCGCCGCTCGACCAATTGCGCCGAACTATTGAGCCTCGATGAGCTGCCGGCGATCGGCACGCCTCTTGGCCAGTTGTTCTATCCCTCAGCCGTCACCCAGTTGCGCGAGGCACTCGCACGGATCGGCTCCAACAACGAGGTTGAGCGGCTGTTCGGCGTTCGCCTCAATTCCGGCGGACCTCTGGTCGATTGCGCGATTCATTGCTCGGGCGAATTGTTCGTTATCGAATTCGAACCGCACGCCGCAGACGAATATCGCGAACACGTCTCTATGATCGCGCCGGCCGTCGCTCGCCTCGAACCGATCAAGGACATACAGGCGCTGTTCGACGAGGCGGTCACGGTCGTCAAATCCATGCTCGGATACGACCGCGTGATGCTCTACCGCTTCCACCACGATCTGAGCGGCGAAGTGGTGGCCGAAGCGCGCGAGGAGAACCTCGAACCGTTTTTCGGCCTGCGCTACCCCGCGACCGACATTCCCGCACAGGCGCGCGAACTGTTCAAGCGCAATCGCTTTCGCGTCATCGCCGATATCGAGGACGAAGCTGCACCGATCGAACCGGAGCTCGGCATCGATGGCAAACCGCTCGACCTGTCGCTGAGCGTGCTTCGCGCTTCCTCGCCAGTGCACCTGCACTACCTCGCAAACATGGGCGTGAAGGCGTCGATGACGATCGCGATCATCCGCAATGACAAGCTGTGGGGCTTGTTCGCGTGCCACCACTACGCGCCCAAATGCCCGCCATTCTCGCTGCGCACAGTGGCCGAGATGTTCAGCCAGATGTTCTCGCTGATGCTCGACCGTCTTCTGATCGACCGATCGGAGAAGCTGCGCGGAGAAGGGCGCAAATTGCACGATCAGCTGATGATGCGGCTAGCGGGAGACACCTCGCTTGCGACCCACCTTCCGATGATCGAGCAGATGCTCGTCGATCTGGTTCCGCATGACGGGATCTCGATCTATTTTGAAGGCGACTATCGCAGCGAAGGCGATGCGCCCGACGAGGAACAGTTCCTTGCTCTGATCCCGCCTATGAGCGGTTCACCGACCAGCGCCTTGGTCGCCAGCGATGCGCTCGCCGATCGGATCCCGCAGGCCAAACCCTTCGCGGACAGGGCGGCGGGCGCGCTGGTTGTGCCCGTTTCGCGGTCTCCGCGCGACTATCTCGTCCTGTGGCGCAAGCCGCTCACTCAAAAGGTCAGATGGGCGGGCAATCCAGCAAAGGCGGTCGAGCCGGGCGAATCGCGCCTGATGCCGCGCAGCAGCTTTGCCGAATGGGGAGAGACGGTCGAGGGGCGCAGTGAGCGATGGAGCGATGACGAACTGGTGATCGCCGAGGGGCTTCGCGTCACCCTGCTCGAGATCATGCTGCGCATGACCGACGAGGTCGCGCGTGAGCGCAAGCGCGCACAGGAACAGCAGGAACTGCTGATCGCCGAGCTCAACCACCGGGTCCGCAACATTCTCAACCTGATCCGCAGCCTCGTCGCACAGTCGCAGGACGATGCGATGAACATCTCTGAGTTCGCGAAGATCATCGGCGGGCGGATCGGCGCATTGGCGAGCGCGCACGATAACATCACTCGCGAGAACTGGTCGCCCGCACCGCTCTCTACACTTTTTGAAAGCGAGATCGCCGCCTATATCGGCGAGAAGAAAGAGCGTTTTGCGCTCGACGGCGATGAGGTGCTGATCAAGCCGGACGCCTACACCGTGCTCGCGCTCGTGATCCACGAGCTCGTCACCAACTCGGCCAAATATGGCAGCCTGTGCGACAATAGCGGGCGGCTCGATGTCGGGGTCAACGTCAACAAGGCGGGCGATCTCGAGATCAAGTGGCGCGAAACCGGCGGGCCTCCGGTCAAGCCGCCCAAGCGCCGCGGCTTTGGTTCGACCATCATCGAACGTTCGATCCCGTTCGAGCTAAAGGGCGATGCCGATCTGCGGTTCAAGCTGAGCGGGCTCGAAGGCGATTTCCTTGTCCCATCGCGCTATATCGAACGGATTGAGCGGGCCGTAACGCCAGAAGACAACGAGGACGGTTCAGAAAGCATGATCGCGGGCACAAACGGCAAGACGGAGCGCGAGGGTCTGCCCGAACACGTTCTGGTGGTCGAAGACAGCATGATCATCGCGCTCGATACCGAGGACAATCTCAAAGAACTCGGCGTCAAATCGGTCGCGGTTGAAGGCACGGTACAAGGCGCGCTCAAGGCAATCGCAGACCGCGAGCCCGATTTCGCGCTGGTCGATTTCAATCTCGGGGCCGAAAGCTCGGTGCCGGTTGCCGAGGCGCTCAAGAAGCGTGGCATCCGGTTCGCGCTGGCGACCGGCTATAGCGAGCTCAGCGAGAACCTCGATGAGCTCGGCGCGGTGGCACTGGTCCGCAAGCCATACGGGATCGAGGAAATCGAAGCGCTGCTGAGACCCAAGGAACCGGGCGGCTCGACCGCGGAAGGCGGCGAGGAACCGTCCGCCGACCAGGCTTCCGCCTAGTCAGCTATCTTGGCGGTCGGGCGCGTCAGCAGAGTCACTTCTGCGTCCGAGAAATCGAGCGAGGCAATGCTTTGCGCGAACAGGCATTCGCCCGCAGACGCGCTAGCGCCGCCATTCTTTACGCGAACGCGGCCTGCTAGCGGCAAGGCCAGCAGCCCTCCCTCGTACAGGGCTGCAAGCGCTGTATCGGGTGCGCCTTCGACCCGGTCGAATCGCAAGCGCGCGGTTTCAGCAAGCGCGCCGCCCCGGCTCTCGATCGTGCCCCGGAGCTCGGGCGGATAGGGCGAGGTGTCGGCGACCGCCATCGCGCGCTCAAGATGGAGGTCGCGCGGGCGACCATAATCGTAGAGTCGAAAGGTCGTGTCCGAATTCTGCTGCACTTCGACCAGCGCAAGGCCCGGACCGATCGCGTGCACCGTTCCAGGGGGCAGGAAAAAGACGTCGCCCGCTTTTGCCTCGTGCCAAGTCAACAGGCGCTCAATCGAACCATCGCGCGCCGCCGCCTCGACCTCTTCGGGTGAAAGCTCCTCCTCAAACCCGATCGCCAGCTTGGCGCCTGGCTCGGCGTCGAGCACCAGCCAGCACTCCTCCTTGCCATCTTCGCCGGGCAAGGCATTGGCATCGGAAGGGTGGACCTGAACCGACAGTTTCTCACTGGTGAAGAGGTATTTGACGAGCAGTTCGGGCAGTTCGGGCGGCGGCTCGAACCAGATTTCGCCGATCCGCTTGCCAGCAGGCGCGGTGAAGGATTCGGGCAGGGTGTCGCGGCCCCAGACCTTTTCGACCATCAGGGTCGGCAATCGGCGGACCGTGCGCTTCACTGGTTGGCGGCTCCCGGAAGCTTGCCGACATCCTGCGCGCCCTCGCGCGTGGTCACAAGCACTTCGCCATCCGAGACGATGATGCAGACATCCTCAAGCCCCACCGCGGAGAGGCGCGGCCCATCGCTTGACGCCATGACGCCGGTGCAGCCGGAAAGATCGACCGAGCCGCGCGTGATGTTTCCATCATCGTCTGCAGATTCGGCCAGGGCATCCTGCAAGGCGGCCCAATTGCCGATGTCAGACCAGCCCATATCGGCAGGCACCATCGCCGCGCGCGCGGTGTTCTCCATCACCGCATAGTCGATCGATTCGCCTTCAAGCCCTACGAAACGTTCAGCCTCGGGATGGAACCGCGCGCCCTCTTCCCGGCCATTGGCGACCGCTTCTCGCACCGCTTCGGCCATGGCAGGTCGGTGCGCGGCGAGCTCATCGAGCAAGCGCCCGGCACGGAAAGCGAAAATTCCTCCATTCCAGCTGTAATCCCCGCTCGCGAGGTATTGTTCGGCGCGCGCTCGATCGGGTTTTTCGACGAATTGCGCGATCGCATAGCCCCCGGGCAGCTCGTCGCCGCGGCGCAGATAGCCATACCCGGTTTCGGGCCGGTCGGCGGCTATTCCGAAGCTGACAAGATAGTCCTCGCTCGCAAGTCGACCGGCAGCGAACGCGGCTTTGCGAAAGGCGGCTGCGTCAGCGATATGGTGGTCGCTCGGACAGACCAGCATGATCTCGTCTGCTGGCAGAAGAGCAGCGGCGAGCGCGATCGCGGGCGCCGTGTTGCGCGCGCATGGCTCGACGATCAGCCGGTGCGCCTTCCCGTGCATCTGTTCTTCGATCATGGTTGCATGGGTCTCCCCCGCAACCACGACAGGCGCGCCAAATCGCTCATTCCCCGAAACCCGGTCGACAGCCTGTTCGAACAAGGTCGTGTCGCCAACCAGCGCGAGGAATGGCTTGGGCTTGGCCTTGCGGCTCACCGGCCACAGGCGCGTACCGCTCCCTCCGCATAGGATGACGGGGTGGATTTTGAGGTCCGTTTCCATGGGCGCGGATCTTAGCAGCGCGTGGTTAATATCCAATGCGAAGTGTCACCGGAACGGGTCTAGCTGCCTTATCGCGACCTGAAATCAACGCGATAGCCGTAGCGCGCCTCGACCGGCTCGCCCGCGCGGTTGCGTGCCGGGTTAAAACGTATCTTCTCGACGACAAGGCCGCAAACGAGCGCGGTTGTCTCAGGGTCGGCGCTACTGCGCGCGACCGAGCAATTGCGCGCACGCCCGTCAGTCTGAACCGTGAAAGTGACCGTGACTGAAGCGCCGAACCGTGTTTCGCGTCCACCAGGAGGCACAGGGAAGTCGCGCCGCGGGTCAAGACTGCCCGATCGCACGCTTGGTCGGACGGCGATGCCATTGCCCTGTCCACCACCGCGATTACCGCTGCCCGTGCCGAGCCCTTCGCCTTCCGCGCCGGTGCCATCGCCGCTCTCACGCGCGCCTGAACGGTTTGCGGTCCCAGTCGATGATGCGCGCGGGCGCGGTTCAGGGTTGGTTTCGACCCTGCTTTCAGGCGCGGTGACGGGTGCCGGCACCGCATCCTCTCCTGGATTTCCCGCCGCGCCTTCGTCGGGTTCGGGCGGGGTTTCGGGCTCGGGATCATCGGGCGCCGTGATGGTGACGGTGAGCGCGCTCACTACCTCTTCTTCAATCGAAGCGGTAAATTCGGGCGCGAGCGCGCGCGACAATCCGTAGAGCGCGGCGATATGCAGGATCACGATCCCGACCACGAGCGGCCAGCGCACGCCCCTCGGTTTTCCCTGATAGCCGCGTTGGCTTTTCATCATGTAACCTCGTGCGAGGAAGAGACCGGGCTATTCCCTCCGAGCTCCGGCCCGGACGGCGTTGCGGAGCAGTCTTGCAACGAAATGCCCGCCCCTGTCGACCACTTGTCGGTGTGTTTTTGATGGAGCGCATGACCAAAAGCGCGAGCACGATATTGGCTTCGGCCTCACGCAGTGCACCCGACGCGGTGCGGCCCTCTTCGCCAGCGGACGAAGGAGGGGCGGCTGTCCGTGTGAGCAAGTGGGTCGCGATGGGAAAGGTCGACGGGAAAAGCCTTGTCTATGCGACCGGAGCGGGTGCGGGCTTCTTCCTGCTGGCAACGCTGTGCCTTGCGCTTTCGCGTTTCGATGCCGCTTTGGCGAGCCTTTGGCTGCCCAATGCCGCCGCCGTAGCGGTGCTGCTGCTCGCGCGGCTGCGCAATGAAATCCCAATGCTCATCGCCATCGGCGTAGGCAGCATTGCCGCCAATTTTGCCTCGGGCAATTCGCTCTACCTCTCGCTGATATTCACATCAGCCAACCTGACCGAGATCGTGCTCGTCCCTCTGCTCGTGCGCCGCACATGCGGCGGATTGCCCGACATGACAGATCTCGCCGACCTCGGACGCTTCCTCCAATATGGAGGCGTAGTCGGGCCGCTTGTTTCCGCGTCGATTGCCGCGATCGCGCTCGCTCCGGGCACTCAATCACCTCTGACCGAGATGTTTGCCTGGTTCCTTGCCGACAGCATGGGAATGATCCTGATCGTTCCTGCGCTGCTTCTTATTGCCGACGCCGTGCGTTCGGGCGCGCTGCAAAATCGAGAAGGCCTGGTTGCACGTGCGGGACTGATCCTTGGCGGATTATGCGCGATAGCGCTGGTCACTGGTCAGGGAAGCTATCCGCTGCTGTTTCTCGCTCCCCCCGTAACCCTGCTGATGGCTTTTCGCCTCGGCGGGCTTGGGACTGCCCTGTTCGTTCCCGCTCTTGCAGGCGTTTCCGCCTATATGACCTATCTGGGGTACGGACCGATCGTGCAGAACCACACGTCGGACATCAGCAAGATCTTCGTGCTCCAAACCTTCGTCGCCGCCAATTTTCTCACTGGCCTGCCGATCGTCGCGATCCTTGCCGGGCGCGAGCGATTGACCGAACAGATGCGCTCAAGTCAGGCCGAATTGTCGCTGCTGGCGGACAATGTCACCGACGCGGTGATCAAGCTCGATAACGATGGCGTAGTAACCTACGTCTCGCCTTCGGTGCGCGAAGTGCTCGACCGCGATCCTGAAGAGATGATTGGTAGTTCGGTGATACGCCGCACCCACGAAGACGCCACTGACCGAATTGTCGCGACGCTTGATCGCTTGCGCAATGGCGAATGCGAGAAGGAGCGCGTCACCTACCGCCGCCTGCTCGACGCGGAAGATGGAACGCCCGTCTTTATCGAGGCCGATTGCGCGACTGCTCACGATCCTTCAACCGGCGAGCGGCTGGGCTTTATCGTCTCGGCGCGCGACGTGACTGACAGGGTCGAGCTTGAATTGCTTCTTACCCGCGCGCGCCGTACGGCGGAAAATGCCGCGCGCGCAAAGTCCGAATTCCTCGCAAATATGAGCCACGAGATTCGCACCCCGATGAACGGCGTGCTCGGCTTTGCGGAGCTGATCCTGCAGGACGATCTCGACGAGGAGCACCGCCGTCATACCGAGATGATCGTGCAGTCGGGCCGCTCGATGATGCTGCTCTTGAACGACATCCTCGACCTGTCGAAGATCGAGGCCGGGCAGATCGCAATCGATGAAGCGCCGGTCGACCTGCACGCAACCCTCGAAGAATGCGCGGCGCTGCATCGAGTGAGCGCCGAGAGGAAGGGACTTGAGCTCGAGTTCGCCTGCATCGGGGGGAACGACGGGGCTTGGCTTATCACCGACGCGCTGCGAGTGCGCCAGATCGTTCTCAACCTCGTGGGCAATGCGGTGAAATTCACCGACAACGGACGCGTCGCGGTGCATTATCGCGCTGATGAGGAGCAGGTAACGGTCATGGTCAGCGATTCGGGCATCGGCATCAGCCCATCACGGATCGACACGATCTTCGCCCCGTTCACTCAAGGCGAAAGCGACACCGCGCGCCGATTTGGCGGGACCGGGCTGGGACTGACGATCAGCCGCCAGCTTGCCGAATTGCTGGGCGGCTGGATCGATGTTGAAAGCGAACTCGGCGAAGGCGCGACTTTCACGCTGACCTTGCCAGCCAACTACACAGAACCCAAAGAGCCAGCACACGCCGAAACGCAAGCGATCAAGCCTGCCGACCTGCCCCAGGCCGCGAGCGTGCTTCTGGTTGAGGACCACGACGTCAACCGCCTGCTCGGAACCGAAATGCTCGAACGCTGCGGGCAGAGCGTTGCGATTGCGCATGACGGCAACGAGGCCATCGCCATGGTGATCGACAGCGTCATGCGCGGGCGCCCCTTCGATCTCGTGCTGATGGACATCCAGATGCCCGGCTGCGACGGCTATGCCGCGACCCGCGCGATCCGCGCCGAGGGGATCGGGCCCGAAACTATGCCGATAGTGGCCCTCACCGCCAATGCTTTTCCAGAGGACATCGCCGCTGCGAAAGAGGCCGGGATGCAGGCTCACCTCGCCAAGCCGCTGGTCTTTGCCGACCTCGCCCGCGCGCTGCAACGCTGGCTGCCGGTGCGGATCGTCGAGGCCAAGCATGAAGCGGGCGAGGACGATAGCCCTGCATTGAACGGTGAAGTTCAACCCCCGCCGCCGCATCGATCTGCGCGCCAAGAACCCGTGTCCGCGCAATATTCCGGTTCGGATGCGCACATGAATGATGGCGCTCGGGCCTCGCCCCGACCGGCGCCTTCCGAAACGTCTCAGGGCCGACAATCCGCCACCCATTCGCCGGCCCTGCTGGCCCGCTGGACAGAACGCAGGACCGAGGCGATCGAAGCGGTGCGCACGGCGCTTGAGGATGGCGCGCTTGGCAGCCGCGCGGGTGATGCCGGGGACGAGCTGGCAGGGCTCGTCCACAAGCTGGCCGGAACCGCAGCGATGTTCGGCGAGGCCGAGCTCGGCGATCAGGCCGCTGCGTTCGAACGGGCCTTGCGCATGAAGCTCGCGCCCGAGGTACAGGAGGCGCTCGCGTTCGAACTGCTCAGCGCTGCCGACAATCCGACCGATCGCCGATCCGCGTCAGGCGGCTGAGCGGGTACGATCAGCGCCCCAAACGCAAACGGCGGAGCCCGTGGGGCCCCGCCGCTGCTTGTTTCAACCGATCGGTTGCGTGACGATTAGAACTCGTAACGCGCGCCGATCTGGATCCGCCATGCCGACGAGTTGATCGAGATGAAGTTCTGATCGTCGGGGTTGAAGCCGTCGATGATGTAACGACCTTCATCGTCCACATCGCCATCGGCAACGTCCACCAGACCGTTGAAGCCACCGCGCGAGCGAAGGATGTTCGCGCCGCTGTCGATGAGGTTCAGCAGGTTGGAGAAGTCGGCGAAGAGTTCGATGCGATCTTTGGCGATGCCGGTGAAGCTGCCGATGAACGGAATCTCTTGGCTGATCCGCATGTCGAGATCGAAGAACCAGTCGTTCCGGCAGGTGTTACGCTTGATCGTCTCACCCGGCTCGAAGTCACAGCCCGATGCTTCGACGTAGTCGATCACGGCCTGGACCGCTGCGGGGTCCGACTGCGGCGACACGAACGGATCGTTGACGCTCGAGGGGACGTAGAGCAGCGCGTTGTCCGAACCCGACGAGCTGTCGGCGAAGACGCCGCCACCGTCGAAGGTCAGCGAGTACGGACGACCTTCGCGTGCGCGGAAGAAGAAGCCGAGGCTCGTGTCGTAACCGTCGATGAACTCTTCGCGGAAGTTGATCGCCGCGGTGAAGTTGTGACGGGTTTCGGTGGTTGCGGTCGAGTTGGCCGGGTTCTGCCGGTCGAAGGCCGCGGTAACGTCGAACGACGAGGTTGCCGTCGAGGACTGGTTGTTACGCGCATTGCTCGCGTCGGTGAACGCATAGCCGAAGCGGACGAAGGTCGAACCACCCTGCGTGAACACACCGCCATCGAACACCTTGCTGAGAATGATCGATGCCGAGTGCGATTCGGACGAGCCGTCATTGGTCAGCTGGATGTTGTCGTCACGGCGAGTGTTGAAGCACTCGGGCGTGAGACCGGTGTACACCGGCGGCGTGCCGCCCGTGCCGACCAGTTCGGCGTTACATCCGGCAGCGGTCGCATCGACAGCCTGGTAGATCGGGCGACCGTCGACGGTGAAGCCGTTGATGCCCTGGCGGATGTCGGGTGCCTGCGACAGGTCGACGAAGTTCAGCGGGTCGTTGAAGCGCGAGTAGATGTAATCGAGCTGCAGACGCCAGTCGCTGAAGAAGCCGCTTTCCGCGCCGATATCGGTCTGGAAGGCAGCGCTTGCGCGGGTCACGGTCGGAACCTTGAAGTCCGGCGCAGTCGACTGGACGTCGGCCTGACCTGCGGCCGCATCAGCTGCACCACCGTCGATGACGCACTGCGGGAAGCCGGTGAACTGGCCGTTGGTGACAACGTCGAACTGACCGGTGCCCGGATCGACCGCAATGTCGCCAGCGCCGCAATCGAAGCGGGTGGTGCCAAGAGCGCTCGAGAAGCCGTTGTTCGAGAACGCGTTGGAGTAGTACACCACCGGGTCACCGCCCGAGAAGATGCCGACACCAGCGGTCACGCGGCTGTTCGAGAAGAACCCGGTGTTGTCGAACTCGTAAGTTGCCGAGAAACGCGGCAGCAGAACCGGGTCGAGGCGCGCGAACGAGTTGGCGTTCGAGAAGCCGTAGCGGGCAAGGAAGTTCGGGTTGAACGTCGGTGCGTCGCCGTCATAGATCTGCACGCGCAGACCGGCATTCAGCGAAAGCTGGTCGGTCGCCTGCCATTCGTCCTGTGCGTAGAACGAATAGATCTGGCGGCTGAAGCGAGCTGCGGCGTTGTTGATGTCACCGTCGATCGCTGCGTTGATGTCGCCGCCATAGGCCTGGCCCGTGGCAACTTCATCGGCGTTCGGGAAGAACTCGGTACCCGGCGAAAGCAGACCTTCGCGGAAGTCGTCGAAGTTCTGGAAGTAGAGCGAACCGGTCGCGTTAATCGCGAACAGGTTGAACACTTCCAGATCGTTCATTTCGGCGCCGATCTTGAAGAAGTGACCGCCACCGGCGTCCACGTTCATCTGGAAACGGACCTGATCGATCTGCGTGTCGAGCTGGTTGGCCGAACGGAAGATGCCCGGACCGGTCGAGAGAACGCCGTTCTGGGTGGTGACGCCGGCAACCGGCTGGACGCCGACAACGAGACGCGGGGTCGGGTTGTCCGACTGCGCTTCGCCGAAGCCAACCGGGCCCTGAACGTCGCCGACTTCGGCGCGGCTCACGCGCAATTCGGTCGAAACGCTGTCGCTCCAGTCGGAGTAGAGACGGACCGAATAGTAGTCCGAAATCGTGCCTTCGTCTTCGAACGAGTTGAAGCCGGTGAGGTTCGACCCGCCGAAATCGCTCTCGATGTTGGTTTCCTCGAGGCGCTGATAGGTCGCTTCGAGACGGTGATCGTCATTGATGATCGCGTCGAGACGACCGAAGTAGCGGACGTTACCTTCAGCCAGAGTGGTCGGGTAGCCGCCCACGTCCTGGCCGTAAACGTCACGCGCGATCTGCGCGAATTCTTCGAACTGTGCCTGGGTGACGAAGTTGGCTTCGTTGGTGAAGCCGCCGCCAGCGGGGCCGAAGTTGTTGCCCTGACCAAGATCGGCTTCTTCGTAGCCGAACGAGAAGAACAGGCGATCGGGAATGATCGGACCCGAAAGGGTGGCGCCCCAGCGCTTCTCGGACGAAGCGTTGAGCGGGCGACCGTCGATCGAGTTGGCGTAGAGGCCGTCGTCGAAATAGGTGATGAAGGCCGAGCCCGAGAAGCGGTTGCCGCCCGACTTGGTCACGACGTTGACGAGACAGCCGGTGAATTCCGAATACTCGACGTCGAACGGAGCGAATTCGACCGAGGTCTGTTCGATGATGTCGAACGGAAGCGGGAGCGAGTTACGCGCGGCGAACGGCGTGCCGTTCAGGCCGAACACGTCCGACTGCACGATGCCGTCGACGGTGAAGGTGTTGGTGCGGTCGTTACCACCAAGGCACGAAATACGATCGACGTCGTTCGAGCTTTCGAGGCTGACACGCGGGTCGATGCGGATGATGTCGCGAACGTCGCGGGTGATCGACGGGAAGGCTTCGAGCGTCTCGGTGCCGAACGCGGTGCCTGGGCCGACTGCGACCTGGGTAACGCGAGCGCGAGCCCCGGTGACGACGATGGTGTTGCCGGTCGCGCTGTCGTTAAGCGCGAAGGTAAAGCCGGTGTTGCCCGAAATGTTGGTGAACACGTCTTCGACCGTCTGACCTTCATAGCCATCGGCGGTGACGGTGACGGTGTAGGGGCCGCCCGGGGGCAGCTGCTGAATACGGAAGTTCCCCGAAGCGTCGGCGGTCGCGGTGCGGACCTGCGCGGTACGCTCGTCGGTCACGGTGATGATCGCACCCGGAAGCGCTGCACCGCTGGCGTCGGTGACCTGGCCTTCAACGCCCGAGGTGATCGACTGGGCGACGGCCGGAGTGGCGAACGTGGTTGCGGCAGTGAGGCTGACGACGCTCGCTGCCAGGAGATACTTGAGTTTCATGGTGATGAAGCCCCTGATGGGTTGGAGGAGAGTTGGTGTTGGAGATAATTCGATGCGCGCGTCACTAAGCGCGAAGCGCTGCACAAAAAAGACCGATTTGTGACGGCTTGGTGACAACCCCCAGCACCAAGCCTACGCGCTGCCTCATCCACAGGCTTATGCACTGTCTAAGCCACGGAAATCCGCAGGACTCATCACCCCTGTTGCAAAGCTGCAACGAGGGGATTTTTTCTTGCAAAATCAATCGAAGGGAGGGCGAATCTCATGCCGTCGCCCCTTCACCGCGCGGGAACGCCATCGCGTTTCCTCGATTCGCTGGTCGGATAGCGAAGCCAATCAGGCCAGATTGATCTCGCGCAGGCGCTGCAACAGGAAATCGTGGCTACTTATCGGCGGCTGTACTTCGCCCACACCTTCCTCGACGCAGGACGGCAGCGGATCGATCATGAAGTCCGGCCGAAAGTGCAGGAAGAACGGCATCGAATAGCGCGACCGCTGCGCTGCAGGTCCGCTCGGATTGACGACGCGGTGGGTGGTCGAGCGCAGCTTGCCCGCGGTCAGCCGCTCAAGCATGTCGCCGACATTGATGACGAGCGAGCCTTCCTCCGCATAGACCGGGTGCCACTCACCCGCCTTGGTAAGCAGTTGGAGCCCCGCCTCCTCCGCACCGAGCAGCAGGGTGATCGTGTTGATATCGCCATGCGCAGCAGCGCGGATCGCGCCTTCCGGGGCGTCGGGTCCGAGGGGCGGATAATGCAGCAGACGCATCACCGAATTGCCGTCCTCGACCGTCGCGGCGAAATAGTCGCGGTCCAGACCGAGATGCAGCGCGATCGCTTCGAGCACGCGCGCACCGGCGGTTTCGAAGGCCGAATAGAGCTCGCTGAAAGTCTCCTTGAAACCGTCAATCTCGGCGGGCCAGACATTGGGAGCCATGAACTCCGAAAGCTCGTGACCTTCGGGCAGCGAGCGCCCGACATGCCAGAACTCCTTGAGGTCGAAGATTTCGGCGTCCTTGGCCTTTTCGGTGCCGAACGGCGTGTAGCCGCGCGCACCGCCGCCGCCTTCGATCTTGTAGGCGCGCTTGGTTTCGTCGGGCAGTGCGAAGAATTCCTTCGACTTCTCTTCTGCCCGGTCGATCAGGTCCTGCGGAATGCCGTGGTCGCGCACGACAGCAAAGCCGAACTCGGCGAAGCTGCGGCCAAGCTCGTCGGCGATTTCGTCGAGCGGCCGGGCGAGCGAAACGGAAGCAATATCGGTCATGTCAGTCCTAGTGAGGAATCGGTGAGGGGGTGCGCATGGGCGCTTGTCAGCCGCCCCAATACGTCGAAAGGGGCGCGCTAATCAATCGCTCGGCGATGAGAGGTCGCAACCGACGCGGGACGCGGTGCTGCAATCTCTAAGCGTGAACCTGCGCCTATAGCGGCAGGAACACACTCGCCAGAGCCGCGCTCATCAGGTTGGCGAGCGAACCGGCCGCCAACGCCTTCAGACCCAGCCGCGCGATTACCGGGCGCTGGTTGGGAGCCAGTCCACCGGTCACCGCCATCTGGATCGCGATCGAGGAGAAGTTGGCAAAGCCGCACAGCGCGAATGTCACGATGGCGCGGCTGCGCTCGGTCAGCTCCCCGCCCGTCATCGCGCCAAGCTCGATAAAGGCGACGAATTCGTTGAGGACGATCTTGGTCCCGAACAATCCGCCCGCGATCTGCGCCTGCTCCCAATCCGAGATGCCGATCAGGAACATGACGGGCGCGAAGATGTAGCCGAGCAATTGCTGGAAACTGATGTTGCTGAGCCATGCTGCGGTCGCTTCGCTGAACGGCAAACCGATTGTCGCGGCAACCGATACAAGCCCCGACCCGAGGCCTGCGAGCATGCCGTTGGCGAGCGCCACGAGCGCGACGAACACCATCACCATCGCACCCACCGCGACCGCGAGTTTCACGCCGGTCTGGGTGCCCTGTGCGGCGGCCTCGATGATGTTGGCGGGACGGTGCCCTTCTTCAAAGGTCTCGGCCATCTCGACCTCTTCAGGCTTGCCGCTTTCCTTGATCGCAGCAGGGCCGCCCGCGCTGATCCGCGATTGCGGAAGCTCGATGTCTTCGCCGTAACTGCCCACCATCGTCACGCGCGCCTGATCGTCGCTCACCGCTGCGCCCTTCTCCACCTCGGAAGCCGCCTTGCGCGCCACCGTGCCGTTATCCTCGAATTCGGGCTCAGGCAGGTCGGGCATGATGATCTTTGCCATCAGGATGCCGCCGGGTGCCGACATGAAGGCTGCGGCGAGCAGGAAGGGCACGGCTTCGGAACCAATGAAGCTTGCATAGGCCGCGAGAATTGTCCCCGCGACGCCCGCCATGCCGACGCTCATCAACGTGAACAGCTTGGAAGGAGGGAGCGAGGCGAGATAGGGGCGCACCACGAGCGGGCTTTCCGACTGGCCGACGAAGATGTTGGCCGCGCTTCCCAGCGCCTCGACCTTGCTGATGCCGGTGATCCAGCCGATTGCTCCGCCTACCCAGCGCACCAGCTTCTGCATGATGCCAAGGTGATAGAGGATCGAGACGATCGCGGCGAAGAACACGATCACTGGCAGCGCAGCGATGACGAAGGTGTTAGTGAAGGGATTGGCGTCCATCGGCCCGAACACCGCCTCGATCCCGACTTTTGAGAAATCGAGCAGCGCGATCACCCCGTCCGAAAGGAACTGGATCATCGCAACGCCGAATGTCGTCCGCAGCACCAGCAGCGCCATCACCGCTTGAAGCGCAAAGGCAGCTCCGACCACGCGCAGATTGATGTTCTTGCGTCCCGAGGACAGCGCGTAGGCGATCCCGAGAATGACGATGATGCCGATCAGGCTAAAGAGAATGGACGTGACACCTTCGCTCACGGATCTGTCCTGACTTTGATATCTATAGTTTTTGCGACCCCACACCGACAGGCCGCCGGTGCCAATGCAGGGCGGCGTGGCAGCTTGCGGCGCGTATGGCAAGATTTGCGAGCCACGGCGTGGTTGAAAGCGGACCTCGTGCGGCTTTCCTTTTGGCGTACCCGCGACTACCCCTTGCGCGCATGAGCGACACCACTACTCCCGCCTCCGCTGCTCCTGCCGTCAAGATGCCGCTGGGCCTGTTCGTCTTTACCCTGCTCTATGGCGGGATGACCGTGCTGGCGGGCGTGGTGGCGTTCAAGCAGGTGCAATTGGTGCCGACCGACCTGGCAGTGGAGGCTGGGATTTTTGCCTTCCTGCTCCTGGTGGTAATTTCGAGCACGATTGCACAGCTTTACGGCAAGCATCTCGCGCAACGGATCGTATGGTGGGGGTTCCTGCCGCTCGGCATGTCGGCGGCGATCATATTCCTCGTCCTCGGCCTGCCGCCCTCGCCTGAAATGGTCGAGTTCCGCAGCGAAGACCTGTCCGCTTTCGAACGTGTGCTGGGCCAAACGCCGCGCATCATGATGGCCGGCCCTGCCGCCTATATCGTCTCGCTCCTGCTCAACATCTGGATCTTTGACCGACTGCGCGGGAACACCGATGGCAATTCGACAATCGGCCTGATGGTGAGAGGGGCCATCGCATCCGCGCTTAGCCAGGCAATCGATTCGGTGATCTTCGTCACACTCGCCTTCTACGGCCAGTTTGACATCACAGACCTTTTGATCGGGCAGGTAATCGCCAAGGTCGCGCTCAGTCTCGTGCTGGTGCCCTTCCTGATCACCGGCGGCGTCAAGGCCGCGCAATGGCTGGACAGCCGCGCCTCGGATTGAGCCTGCTCAGCCCAGCACGGCGGGCTTGATCAGCATCCAGATCGCCATGCCGATCATGAACAGGTTCTCGGTCAGCGAGACGAAGCCCAATGGCACATTGCTGTCGCCACCGACGCATGCGCATTTGAGCTCGCGCCGGTCGATATAGACCGCCTTAAACACGCTCACAGCGCCAATGGTCCCGATGAACAGCGCGACGGGTATCGAGACAATGTCGAGAATGTGCGCAGTCATCAGCACACCCGCCAGCCCCTCTGCCCACGGATAGATATAGCCATAAGGCACCCAGCGCTTGGCAAGCAGGTCGTAGTTCAGGAACATGCTCGAAAAGCTCTCGACATCGCGCAGCTTGAGATAAGCGAGTGCGCACATCGAGAAGCTGACAAACCATTCGGCGGTGAGGATCGAAAACGGCTCGCCGGTCGTGACGAACGCTGCGCCGAGCGCCATTAGCGCGGTCATCGCGAACAGCACCGCAACCGGCCAGTAAGTCGTGCCTTCCTGCTTCACCGGATTGCCGAAATGCGCGGCGAGATCGGTGTAGCCGCCGATGCGCTCATCGCCGATCCATGTCTGCGGAGTGGTCGAAACGCCGTGCTTTTCCTTGAAGGCGTCGGTTTCCTCGCGGGTGGTGAGGTGGTGATCCTCGACCGTGTAGCCGTGGCGTTCGAGCAACCACTTCGACTTGATCCCGTAGGGACAGGTGTGGTCGTCCATCACCATGCGATAGAGCTTTGCTGTCTTGGGCTGTGTCATGTTGATGCTCCTCTTTCGATCGAGCTTACATTGGAACAATATACCCCCCGGGGGTTTGGTTCCAAAGAAAGGAACCTCTCATGTCGAAATCCGAACACACCGGCCATCAGGGCAAATGGACTACCTTTTTCGCAATGATCGCGACTTCGATCGTGACGATGTTCGTGCTCAAATATTCGAATATCTATGAAGCTGATCATGCCTTCTTCAGCCAGACGCGGATGTGGATGGCGCTGATGATGGGAATGGCGATGATTGTGATCATGCTCGGCTTCATGTGGGGCATGTACAAGTCGTTGACGACCAAGATTTTGGTCATGGTCGGAGCCGGGATTGGGTTTGCCCTTTTCCTTTTCCTTGCGCGGAGCCAGCAGACCGTCGACGATGCGTCCTGGATGAAGGCGATGATTCCGCATCATTCAATCGCGATCCAGACGTCGAGCCATGCCGAGATCAGCGACCCCCGCGTGCGCAAGCTTGCCGATGAGATTATCAAGGCCCAATTGCGCGAAATCGCCGAGATGAAAATGCTGCTCGAGGACATCGAGAACAATGGTGAACTGGGCGATGGCACCCCGATCGAGCCTGTTCCTGCAGTCCTGACGCCGAAATTGCTCGAAGAAGCGGAGAAACGCATTCGGGAGAACGGCCGCGAGGTTTCCCCTGAAATCCGCGATACGGTCGAGGTGGGGAGCTGATCGGATCATAAGCGCCTAATCATTGTTGAGCAGGTCTGCTTTCATAATCTGAAAGATATGGCTCGCCGTGCAACTGATCAGAAGAAAACCGGTCATCGCTTCAACACCGGCGAGGAGCTTTAGATGACCCTCGGGAACCACATCTCCAAGTCCAAGCGTCGTTAGGTTCACAAGCGAAAATGAGTAAATCTCCATGAGCCCGACGCTTGAAGCTGGGTCAAAATTGCCCAACCCCGCTTTAATGGAGAGCGCATAACCAAATGCAAAGATGAGCGCGGCGAGGCATTGCCCAACCGTGCCCGCCAGAAGGATGACGAGGAAGGATGGAAAGGCTCCGACTTCCATTTTGCGAACTAAGCGCGCAGCGGTTCGCAAGCCGAAGAAATGCAATGACCCCGCCAAAAGAAGTGCGCCGAAGGCGATCAGCATCTGTGAAATCATTCGAGCACCTCAATGCGACGCGAACAGATGGTTTTCACCGTGGGCCAGTTCCGCTCCGAGATAGGCTTGCGGGAGCATGGCCAGGCAAATGAGCGCGAGCAGCAAGCGCAATGCGCCTCGGCTACCTCCATGATTGCCTAGGGCAAGCCACGCCGCCACGAGCGAGAAACCCGCGATCGCGGTGCCAATCCAGCGATGCCAGACCATCGTAGATTCACCCCCGAGCCAGAAGCCGGTGTGATACCAGCCAAACCCGGCTGCCAGGACTGCTCCACCAGCCCCCAGCACAGTCATCGCGCTGACGGCAGGCTGCAGGTTCGATCCGGGGCGAAACACGAGAAATGCTTCCGTCAAGGCAGCGGCAATCAGCAATGCGATGGGGAAGTGAACAGTCGCGGGGTGCAAATTTCCCAGAACGGTGCCTACAGCGGAACTCTCCATCGCGACGGCGGGCGTTTCGAGGTCCACGACCTCGTTAGAAACGCTTGGTGCACCGGCTGTTGACGGCTCCACTGGGTCGGCACTCTGCTCCTGCTCAGCATGCGGTTTGTCACCGTGCGCGATCACTGGAACGGATATTCCGGCCAGCAGAAACGCCACCGAAATAGTGATCGCTGCTAGGGCGGTACGCATCACTGACGCGGCGCCCGGCTTGAGCTGTGGTAGCGCACGATTTTCCAGCCGTCCGCTCCGTGTCGCAAGACGCTGGTCGCAACCCCTTCTCGCTCGATCACTCGCCCATCGTGAAGTTCGATGCGATAGGTATAGCGTTCAACCCCCAGTGCCTGATGGCCGTCGACTTCGATCTCTACTTCGTAGGTCGGGAATTCAAAGCTCACGAAATGGCCGAGTTCTGGGCCGAGATGATGTTCCTCGTATTCCGCCCAGCTCCCCTCGGCCTTGCCGTTTTCAAAGACGAGCGAATCTGCGGCGAATACGGCGCGAGCTGCAGCAATATCCTTTGCCACCAAGGCGTCGCGATAGGCTTCGAGCGCCGCTCCAGCGGAATGATGGACGGTCGCGGAGGCTGATGGTTCGCCGTGTGCCTCGTGAGCGTCATGCGCGCCCTGGTTGCCTGCAAACGCCATCGCGCTGGACGCTAGCAGAGTGGCCCCAATCAGAGCACCGAATGTAGTGTTTTTCACAATAGTATCCCCTTTGGATGCTTAGCGTTTGACCTTCTCGAACAGATCGACGAGCTCGCGGAACTTTTCCCGCTGATTTTCTTCATCCCCACTCGCGATTGCTTCAGCAACGCAGCAAGCCGCATGGTCATTCAAGACCTCGCTTTCTACCTTGGCGAGCGCCGACTTAACGGCCTGGATCTGATGCAAGATGTCCATGCAGTATCGATCGTCCTCGATCATCTGCGCAACACCTCGCACCTGCCCGGCGATCCTGTTGAGCCGGTTGATTTTTGCGGTAGATTTTTCAGACATTCTCGCAATCCCGTTGAAATACCCTATGGGGGTATATATAAAGCCGGAAACCAAATCACACAAGCCAGCGTATATATCACTATGACAATTGCTCTGAACCGCCGTCGTTTCATCACTTCGACCGCTGCCCTATCGGCGGCTGCCTCGCTTCCGATGCCCGCCTGGGCGCGCGGTGGATCGCTCGCTCATGCCTCGCGTGGTTTTGGCGAAGTATCGGGTGAAGATATCGCGCTCTCGATCGGTGAGGCCCATTTCCAGACCGGCTTGCGCTCGGGTCATGCCATTGCGGTGAACGGCACCGTGCCGGGTCCGCTTGTGCGGCTGCGCGAGGGGCAGGACGTCCGCCTCCACGTGACCAACAATCTCGACGAAGACAGTTCGATCCACTGGCATGGCCTGCTTCTCCCATTCCAGTTCGACGGCGTGCCGGGGGTGAGCTTCCCGGGTATCAAGCCGGGCGAGACCTTCACCTACGAATTCCCGGTCCGCCAGACTGGCACCTATTGGTGGCACTCGCATTCTGGCCTGCAGGAACAAGCTGGCCATTACGGCCCGATCATCATCGAAAGCGACACGCCCGACCCGCGCTATGACCGTGACTACGTGGTGCTGCTCAGCGAGTTCACGCCGATGCACCCGCATGAGATCATGCGCAAATTGAAGGTCGGCGAGCATTATTTCCAGCGCGACATGCAGACCGCGACCAATGGCGACATGCCCGGCGATATGCGGCGCATGTGGGGCCAGATGCGCATGAACCCGCGCGACATTTCGGACGTCACTGGATCGACCTACACCTTCCTGATCAATGGGCACGGTCCGGCGGATGATCTGCAACTGCAATTCCGCCCCGGCGAGAGAGTTCGGCTGAGAGTGATCAACGGTTCGGCCATGACATTCTTCAACATGCGCATACCCGGCGTCCCGATGACGGTCATTCAGGCCGACGGCCAAGACGTCGATCCGGTCGAGGTTGACGAGTTCCAGATCGGGGTCGCGGAGACCTATGACGTGATCGTCACGCCGCCCGATGGCAGCCACGCGATCACTGCGGAGGCGATGGATCGCTCAGGAATGGGGGTTGCCAGCCTGACCTCGCATCCCGGCCACATCGCCACTCCGCCTCCGCTGCGCGAGATCCCGACGCTGACCATGACCGATATGGGCATGATGGACCATGCAGCGATGGGGCACGGCGATATGGGCGGCGAGATGGAGGGCATGGACCACAACATGCGCGACACCTCGCTGCTGCCCGCTGACGTTGAAGTAGGCCCTGGCCTCGACATGGTTGCGCCTGCGCCGAAGGACCGAATGGATTTCCCCGGCCTCGGGCTCGACAAGGTCGAACACCGCGTGCTGCGCTACACCGACCTCAAGGCCAAGCGGATGAACCCGCACCGCGAGGTCGACCGCGAGATGGAAATCCATCTCACCGGCAACATGGAGCGCTACATGTGGGGCTTCGACGGCAGGAAGTTCACTGCCGTCACCGATGACCCGATTCGCTTTGGTTATGACGAGCGCGTGCGTGTGAAGCTGGTCAACCAGACCATGATGGCGCATCCGATCCACCTGCACGGCCACTTCTTCGAGCTGGTCAACGGCGCTGACCATATGCACCAGCCGCTGAAGCACACGCTGATCGTTCAACCGGGAGGCACCGCGACCTTCGACCTCACCGCAGACGAGCCGGGCGACTGGGCGTTTCACTGCCACCTGCTCTACCACATGCACGCGGGCATGATGCAGGTTGTGACAGTCAGGCCCTTCCCGGATGGGGGGCAGGGCTGATGCGCTCGTTTTTGCTTGCAGGGGCCGCACTGGTGGCCTCACCGCTCGCCGCGCAGGATCACTCCGCGCACGGTTCCGATGAGGCACCGCAGGAGATGGACCATTGCGCCATGGGCCACCTTCCGCCCGAGCAATGCCCTCCTAAGGAAGGTGAAACCGAGCCGGAAATGGACCATTCGACCATGGACCACGGCGAGATGGATCATTCGGATCACGGCAAGGATGATGCGCAGGCCATGGATCACTCGACCATGGATCACTCCGATCATGGTGCTGCCGAGCCGGATGCGATGGACGATTCGGCGATCGATCATTCGGCGATGGACCATTCGGAGCACGGCTCGACGATCGACAAGTCCGCCCCCGGCGCTGCGCCCGAAGCCGCTGTTCCGCCCCGCGCCTTCGAAGGCCCACGCCACGCTGCCGATGCCATCTGGGGTGAATCTGCCATGGCGCCCTCGCGCACGCAGCTTGCCCGCGAGAACGGTGGCATGCGCACCGGCATGGTGCTGATCGAGCGGCTTGAAGCGCGCATCGCGGCCGATAGCGGCGAGGACGGTTACGTCTGGGACGCGCAGGCCTGGTATGGCGGCGACATCAACCGCTTCGTTCTCAAAACCGAAGGCGAAGGCGAATTTGGCGGCGAACTGGAAGACGCTGAAGTGCAAGCGCTCTACAGCCGCGCCATCGGCCCGTTCTTCGACTTGCAGGCCGGCGTGCGCGCCGATCTCGAGCCTGAAACGCGCGGGCATGTCGTACTCGGCGTGCAGGGCCTCGCGCCCTACATGTTCCATGTCGACGGGGCGATATTCCTTTCAGATCGCGGCGATCTGACCGCGCGGATCGAAGGCGAATACGACCAGCGCATCACCCAACAACTGATCCTGCAACCGCGTCTGGAGGTCGAGCTTTCAGCGCAAGACATCCCCGAACGCGACATCGGCGCAGGGTTTACCAAGATCGAACCCGGCCTGCGCCTACGCTATGAAATCGCTCCGGAATTCGCGCCCTATGTGGGCGTCGAATACGAGGCAAAACTGGGCGAAACCGCCGACATTGCTCGCGCGGGTGGCGAGGATCCCGACGGCTTCAAAATCGTCGCCGGGATCAGGGCCTGGTTCTAGCGCAATAGCGCACCCTCTTGCGCCCACCTCCAAACTGGTCTTATATTGAAACCAGTTTGGAGGTCCGATGAAGCAGACGTCGTTTGCGGATATGCGTTGTTCGGTTGCGCGCACGCTCAATCAGGTTGGGCCTTGGTGGTCGCTCCTGATCATTCGCGACGCGATGATGGGGGTGCGCAGGTTCAAGGACTTCGAGCGCTCGCTCGGCATCGCCAAGAACACGCTTGCAACCCGGCTGACCGAGCTGGTCGATAGCGGCATCCTCACGCGGGTCGCTGCGAAGAGCGGTTCCAAATATCTCGACTATGAACTGACTGAGAAGGGGCGCGATCTGGCGCCTGTCATCATTGCGCTGGCGCAATGGGGCGATCGCTGGTCGGCGCATGAAGATGGCCCTTCCTTCGCGTTTCTGGATCGCAATTCGGGCGAGGAGATCGAACGCATCTGGCCGCGCGACGAAGGCGGAGAGACCATTCGCCTGGCGGACATCACGCTCAGGAAATGCGCGCCTGAGAACACCAAGGCTCAAGCAGGAGAGACAGCATGATCCCCACCATGTGCATGGTTCAGGCCGGGCAGGTCCCGGCGGATCTTCAGGCCCAGTTGCGAGAGGATATGGAAGGCTTTTCTCAGCGTTCCTTCGGAGCTCCCCCGGCGATCAGCTGGATCGAAGTGCCCGAGCGCAGCGGCTTCACCGCCGGGGTACCCTCGACCTCAATCCTCGTTTCGATGCAGTCCAGCGAACCACTTGAATCACCGCGCCGGATCGAGCTGCTCAAGGAGCTGTGCGACATCTGGATCGAGCGGACCGGCAAGTCGATCAACGAGGTGGTCGGCGTCATCTCGGACCCCAAGAACTGAAGGAGAGACCGCCATGCCACTTTACGTAGTCAATTCGCGAGCAGGTGCGATCTCCGACGATGCCAAGGCGAGGATCGCCAAGGACATCACCGATATCCATTGCGAGGTCACCGACGCACCGCCCACCTTCGTCCATGCCTTCTTCTTCGAGGAAGCCCCGCACGTCCCGCTCGGCGACAACACTGCGCTTCTGTTCGGTCAGATCAGGGCAGGCCGCAACGACGAGCAGAAGGCCGAGATCGTCGAGCGCATGAGCGCATCGATCCACGAGCACGCGTCAATCCCGCGCGACAAGATCTTCGCCTCGACCACCGACACGCCTGCAAGCTGGGTCATGGAAGGCGGCGACCTTCTCCCCGAGCCCGGCGAGGAAGCCGAATGGCTAGCCGCGCATGAGGCGAAACTAGCCGCAAGCTGAGCAGCTACTCCAACGCGAAGGAGCTTCCGCCATGGCCGGAACAGTTGTCATCCTAGGAGCAGGCGTCTCGCAAGGGATTGGCGGAGCGCTCGCCCAAAAGTTTGCCGCCGAAGGGCACCACGTCGTGGTCACCGGAAAGGCGCTCGAAAAGGTCGAAGCCGTTGCGAGCGAGATCGCGGAAGCGGGACACTCAGCGGAGGCCATGCGGGTCGATGTGACGCAAGAATCGGATCAGGACGTGCTGTTCGAGCACGTGGCCAAGCAAGGGCCGATCGCCGCGGTTCTGTTCAATGCGGGCAACAATGCGATCATCCCATTCTCGGAACTGACAGCCGACACTTACGAGCAATTCTGGCGCATTGGATCGCTCGGCGCCTTCCTCACCGCCAAGCGCGCCGTGCCTTTGCTCGAAGCTCAAGGTAAGGGTAGCTTGTTCTTCACCGGGGCTTCGGGCTCGCTACGCGGCAAGCCTAACTTTGCGCATTTCGCTGCCATGAAAGCGGGCTTGCGGATGCTCGCGCAGGCACTCGCCCGCGAATACGGGCCCAAGGGAATTCACATCGCACATGTCATCATCGACGGCATTGTCGATGCAGAGCGCACCCGCTCGCGTTTTGGCGACTATATGGACAGCCTTGGCGAAGACGGGGTGTTGTCGCCCGATGCGGTGGCCGACACTTATTGGCACCTGCACAACCAGCCGCGTTCGGCATGGACGCACGAACTGGAAATGCGTCCGTTCGGAGAGAAATGGTGATGCGGTTTCGCGTGCTCTCGTTGGCAGCATTCGCGTCGGCGCTCGCCGTGGGATGCGCGCCGACCGCGCCCCAAGGCGTCGCCACGGCAAGCAAGGAGCGCTCTGCCATGATCGACCTGTCCACCCTTGAACCGGTCGCCACGGTCGATGAGCGCTTCCAGTCCTACAATGTCGAGATGGTCGAGGTAACGGGCGGGCGCTTCTGGGCGCCCTACGAAAATCGCAATGGCGAGCGCTACCGGATGCGGCCGCCGATGGATCTCTCCTCGCAGCGCTTGCGCAATCTCGCAAAGCAGCTCGGTCCCGCTTTTGTCCGCGTCAGCGGGACCTGGGCCAACAGCACCTATCTGCAGGCTGAGGGCGAGCAGATAGACGCGCCGCCTTCGGGATTCGAGCAATTGCTGACCCGCGATCAATGGCGCGGCCTGGTCGATTTCGTCGAGTCGGTCGATGGCGCGATCGTCACCAGCTTTCCGATCAGCGCAGGCGCGCGCGACGAAGCCGGCGTGTGGCAGACCGAGCAAGCGCAGCGGATACTCGACCTCACGCGCGAATCAGGCGGAACGATCGCCGCCGCCGAATTCGCCAACGAGCCCAACGCAACCGCGCTAGGGCGTTTTCCGGCAGGCTACAGCGCGCAGGATTACGGGCGCGACTTCCGCATCTTTCGCGATTGGGCGCGCGCCAACGCGCCGGAGATGAAAATCCTCGGCCCCGGTAGCGTCGGCGAGGGTGCAATCTTCGGCAGCATCCCGGTTGCAGCGCAGGCAGGCTTCATTCGCTCGCAGGACATGCTGAGAGAGAACGCCGGCAACGTCGATGTATTCTCATACCACTTCTACGGCGCGGTTTCCGAGCGATGCGCGGGGCTAGGCGTCGACGTCGCGGAATTCGATGCAGCCTTGTCCGCACCATGGCTTGAACGCTCCAATTCCGACCTCGCCTTCTATTCCGAGCTTCGCGATCGGTTCGAGCCGGGCAAGCCGATCTGGCTGACCGAAACGGCGCAGGCAGCCTGCGGGGGAAGCCCGTGGGCAGCGAGCTTTGCCGACAGTTTCCGCTATGTCGACCAACTCGGCCAACACGCCAGCGGAGGCGTCGAAGTGGTGATGCACAACACGCTCGCCGCCTCGGACTACGCGTTGATTGATGAAGACACACTGGAGCCCCGCCCGACTTACTGGGCAGCGCTGCTGTGGAAGCGGGTGATGGGCGAAACGGTGCTGTCGCAACCTGCAACACCATCGCGAGATCTAAGGATCTACGCGCACTGTCTGCCGTTCAGGGAAGGCGGAGTTGGCCTCGCCATCCTCAATCTGGGACGCGACGCGCATCAACTGCCCTTGGGCTCGGCTGCCTCGGTTTTCAGCCTGACCGCAGCCGAGCTCGACTCGCGCACAGTCATGGTCAACGGCGCCATTCCAGCAATGGACGATGCTGGCAAGATCACCGGACTGGTCCCGGTCGAGACCCCAAACTTGGCAATCGCCCCGCAATCCATCACATTCGTGTCAGTTCCAGCAGCTCGCAACGCCAGCTGCTCGTGAAAATGTGAGCGAAAGAGAGATGGTGAGCCCTGCTGGGTTCGAACCAGCGACCTACTGATTAAAAGTCAGTTGCTCTACCGACTGAGCTAAGGGCCCCCATGGGGGTGTTCGCCAAGCTTGGCGCGGCGAACCGGAGCGCTCACCTAGGCAGGGTGTGGCGAACCGTCAAGCGCGATTGCGCGCAGCAAGCTGGCGCAGCGTCAACCCGGTCACCGGGTCGCGCCAATCGGGTGCGATGCGGCTTGCGGGGCCCAGCACGAAATCACGGTTGCGAAACTCGGGATGCGGGATGGCGAGATCCTCGGTAGCGAAGTTTCCGCCGCTCCACAGCACGATGTCGAGGTCGAGCACCCTTGCGCGCCACCTCTGGCCTTGCCGGGTGCGGCCCATCAGGTTCTCGACCCCCTGGAGCAGGCCGAGAAGCGCGGCCGGGGTGAGCGCGCAGACGACCACTGCGGCAGCGTTCGCATATTCGCGCTGTGAGGGTCCGAGCGGTCGCGAACGGATGATCGGCGAGACCGCCGCCACCTCGACCCCGGTGAGAGCGATAAGTTCGATCGCCGTGCCCAGGACTTCGCGCGGCGACCCGTAGCGGGCCGAGCGCATATTGCTCCCGAGCGCAATCAGATAGGTGTCGCTGACTTGCCCGTTCACGCGATATCACCCCCCATGACGGACAGGTCAGATGTCCTTCGCAATGCGCTTGTATAGCTGCGGGCGGCGGTCGCGGAAAAAGCCCATGCCTGCACGGTGCTTGGCCGCGCGTGCCAGGTCGAGCGTGGGGACCAGAACGCCGCTTTCCTCTGCGCCGAACTGTTCGACCAGATCGCCCCATTCATCGCTGATGAAGGAATGGCCGTAAAAGCTCTGCTTGCCTTCCGGTCCTTCTGCTCCGATCCGGTTCGCGGCAACCACCGGCATGCAGTTCGAGACCGCATGGCCGATCATCGCCCTGCGCCACATGCGGCTGGTGTCGAGATCCGCATCATAAGGTTCGGAGCCGATCGCGGTCGGATAGAGCAGCAATTCGGCACCCTTCAGCGCCATCACTCGCGCCGCTTCGGGATACCACTGGTCCCAGCAAATGCCGACACCGATGCGCACGCTCGATCCATCGTCCGCTGACACGTCCCAGACCTTGAACCCGTCATTGCCGGGGCGGAAATAGAACTTCTCCTCATAGCCCGGCCCGTCGGGAATATGGCTCTTGCGATATGTGCCCACGACTCCGCCATCGGGGCCGATCATGGCGAGCGTGTTGTAGTAGTGATGGCCGTCGCGCTCGAAGAAGCTCGTCGGAATTGCGACTTCCAGCTTTGCCGCGAGCTCCTGCATCGCGATCACGCTGGGATGCTCGCGCGTCGGGCGCGCGAGCGAAAACAGCGCCTCGTCCTCCTCGCGGCAAAAATAGGGCGAGGAGAACAGCTCGGGCGGAAGAATTAGTTTCGCGCCCTTAGCCGCCGCTTCCTCGACCAGAGCGGAAACGGCGGCGATATTGGTGGCTTCGTCCTCGCTCCCGAGAGCGAGTTGGAGTGCGGCGACTGTGAGCTTGGTCATTCCACCGTCACTAGCGTCATTCGGCCTTGCGGAACAGCAGCGTCATGCGGTCGCTTTCGCCGATCGCGGCGTAGGTCTCGCGCTCCTCGTCGCCGCGCGCATAGGTCGGGGGCAGGGTCCACACACCGCTCTCATGGTCGGCAGTGTCGCGCGGATTGGCGTTGATCTCGCTCTCGTCGATCAGTTCGAACCCGTTGGCCTCGAAGAAGGCGACGAGATCGTCGCGCTTCAGATAGCCGTTATTGCCGTCGACATAATCGTCAGGTGCATCGGGCTTCGCGCGGTGCTGGACCACACCGAGCAGCGCATCGTCCTTCATCGTGTCGCGCAAGGCAGCGATCTCGCTTTCGGCGATGCCCCAGCGAATGAGGTTGTGCATCATGCGGATGATGAGCACCCGGTCGACCGTCCCATCGAGCTCGTCGGGGACTTCATTGCCGAAGTGGAACGGGAGCTTCTCGGCTTCGATGCCGAGCGCCTCGCTCTGCGTGGCGGAGAAGGTCTCGCCGCCTTCGCGCACCTGCGCACGAAATTCGGCTGGCAGGCTCTCGATATTGTCGGGGTCGAAGCTGACCGCGACATAACCGCCTTCATCAGCGAGATACGGCGCGAGGATGCGCGTGTACCAGCCGCCGCCGGGGGCGTATTCGAGGACGGTCTGATCAGGGGCGAGCTGGAAGAAGCCGAGCGTTTCCGCCGGATTGCGAAATTCGTCGCGAGCGGCGTCCTCGGCGCGGCGTTCATGCGCGAGGACTTCGGCGAGCTTGCGGTCTTCCTGCGCCTCTTGACCGGTCGCGCTGCCTTCCCCCGCATCACCCGGCGCGCACGCCGCGAGCGCGATTGCGCTGGCGGCGGCGATTGCATGCAACATCCTCATGTCTCTCTCCCTTTCTGTCGCTTCCCGACCCGTAGCGTTCAGTCCGCCTTGCGGAACAGGAGCGTCATGCGGTCGCTTTCGCCGATCGCGAGATATTCGCTGCGGCGCGGATCGTCGGCGCCCGTGCCGAGCACCGGGGGCAACGTCCACACGCCGCGTTCCCAATTGGCAGGGTCGTTGGGATTGGCGTTGATCTCGCTCGAATCGACCAGTTCGAAGCCGTTTGCGGCGAAGATCGCGACCACGTCTTCGGTGCGCATATAGCCGCGCTGGCGGGCCCCGTAATCATCATAGCTCGCGCCTTCGGGTGCGCGGTGCTGGACCACGCCGACCATGCCATCATCCTTGAGCATGACGCGCGCAGCCTTGAGCACGTCGTCGGCGCGGTTGCCGATATTGAGCCCGTGCATCGAGCGGAAGATCAACACCCGGTCAACCGTGCCGACGACTTCCTCGGGCATTTCGTCGGTTTCGAACGCGTTGACCTCGGCGGCGGGAATTCCCCATGCTTCGGATACCGCTTCCTTGAAGTTCTCGGTCCAGCTCTTGCTTGCCGCTTCCTGCCGGCGGTCGCGATATTCGCGCCCGTCGCTGTCCTGGTTGAACGCGATGTATTGACCCTGCGGCAGGATCCAAGGCGCAAGGACGCGGGTATACCAGCCGCCGCCGGGACCGTATTCGGCCACCGTCATATCAGGCTCGACCTGGAAGAAGGCGAGCGTTTCGACCGGGCGGCGATACTGATCGCGCGCGCGATCATTGTCGCGGTGGTCCATCGCAAGCACTTCCTCAAGGCTAGGCGCGTCGGTTTCCATGTGCGCTTCGGAAAGCGCCTGGCTGGAAGCGGTGGCGAGCACCGCCGCCATTGCGAGCGCGGCGGGGGCAAGGGTTGCGAATTTCATGGCAGCAGTCCTCTTCTCTTTCAGTCTCTCATCCTGTCCTGACCCAGCGCGCGCGCAAAGACAAGGTTCGCTTCCGCCTCTGGCAATCCCGGTCGTCGTCGCTATGTCGTTCGTCGAAAAGGAGATGTGACGATGGAACAGGCGATCGTGGCTGGCGGGTGCTTTTGGTGCACCGAGGCGGTGTTTCGTGACGTGATCGGCGTGAGCGAGGTCGAAAGCGGCTATATCGGCGGCGACAAGCCCAATCCGATCTACAAGGAGGTGTGCTCGGGCACGACCGGCCATGCCGAAGGGATCCGCGTGACCTACGATCCTGAGGTCATCACCCTGCCCGAAATCTACGACGTATTTTTGGGCACCCACGATCCGACCCAGCTCAACCGGCAGGGCAACGATGTCGGCACGCAATATCGCAGCGCCATCTTCCCCTTGTCCGACGACCAGCGCGCCGAGGCCGAAGCGGCGATCGCGCGCTGGAATGCGGAGAATTCGTGCACCGCTGTCACGACCATCGAGGGCCCTGCCGAATGGTATCCGGCGGAGGACTACCATCAGGAATACTGGGAGGGCGAAGGCCAGCGAAACCCCTATTGCCTCGCGGTGATCCCTCCCAAGATCATGAAGCTCAGGAAGAGCTTTCAGAAATACGTGAAGGAATAGGCGCGAGTGCACTTGCAGACATGAAGCTCGAGCGACCCTACACTTTCAACCATCGGATTGAGACCGATGGCTCGCAGGTGTTCGAATGCTCGACGGATACCGGCGAGTGGCCATGGCTCGAGCTCGGACCGCAGCATCCGGTGGTGGTGCAGGCGCAGAACTTCTGGGCGAGTGTCGGGGCGGCCTATGCGCATGGCTCGATGAAAGATGGCCAGTGGTCAGCTTTGACCTGGACCGATTGGCATTGCGGTGAGCCGGGCATCGGGCTGCCCACGCATGGAACCTATGGCCGAGAGGCCGATGGTGACAACGAGAACTTCCGCATTTCGCTGTTCGACGAGGCCGATCGCCATGTCGTCACCATGCGCGGTCGCGGGGTGATCTTCCGCAACCGCAATTTCGAGAAATGGCGCGAAGGGTCAAAGCGCGAGGCGGCGAAGGCGAGTAGCGAACCCCTCGACTTCGTACCGCGCGATGCGATCGGGATTGGCGCGCGCGAGCACCCGCTTGTCGGTCCGGCTGACGGTGATACGGTTCCAGCGCTGGTCAGCCGCGAAAACGGGCTGCCCCCGGCCAATCCCATGCTCGGCGGGTCGGGCGATCATGTGAATTCGGTGCATATGATCGAGGCCGCGCGCCAGGCGCTTTGCCTGCTCGACGGCGAGCCCGCGCGCCACTTCACCGGCGGCGAGATGCAGCTCAACCGTTATGTCGAATTGGGCACACCGTTTCGCCTGATCGTGTCAGAGCGCGAACCGGACGCGATTACCCTCACGCTGGAGCAGCTGGAGCGGCCTTGCGCGCTATTGTCCCTGCGCTGGTGAGGCCTAGCGGTACTGCCCTGCGGTGATGAACTCGCCGAAGCTTTCGCACCACACGACCACAGTGTCATATTGCTCGACGTCGACACCTTCAGGCACGTCGAGCAGGAAGCCTTCGAAGCTGTTGACGTCGCCGATATATTGAGCGTCGTCTTTGATCGCCTCAAACTCCGCCTCATCCTCGACAAAGCCGCTGGTGAGATAGAGCCGGTAGTCCGGCCCCGGCGCGAGCTCGCCCTGATGCACGATATTGGTGGGAGAAACGCTAATCGTACCCTCGCCCCAATGCAGCGCGTCACTGCCAGCCAGGTCACGGGTGAGTTCGGCGCTGAATTGCGCGGCGCTGGCCTCGGTCGCGAGCACCTCTGGCTCGGGCGAGGGAGCGGCTGTCAGAATTGGCAGGAAATAGATGCCGAGCGCAAAGCCGATGCCGAGCATGGCAAGATGCGAAACGGTCAGGACAGCGGTTCGAAGCATGGCAAGATCCCCTTTGCTGGGGCCAGCCTAACGCCCTCACCCATGCCCGGCTAGGGCTTGCGCCATCTGCCCACGAAGAACCCGTCCAGCCCACCGTCCTCGCCGAGCATGCCGGGATGGGTGCGCAGCCAGCCTTCCGGCGTCGGTGTGAGGCTAGCAGGCAGTTCATCGCTGGTGATCGGCACAGGGTCGAGATCGAAAGTCGCATCGATCCAGCGTGCCTGTTCTTCGCCCTCCTCGGCTTCGAGCGAGCACACGGCGTAAACCAGAACGGTCCCGCTCTGCATCCACTCGACCGCGCGCATAATGAGCGATTGCTGGATTTCACTCATCTCCCCGATCTGCCGCGAACCGACGCGGTGGAGCACGTCGGGATGTCGCCGGCAGGTGCCGGTTGCGGTGCAGGGCGCGTCGAGCAGGATCGCGTCAAACTTCTTGGCAGGTGTGTAAGAAAGCGCGTCGGCCTTGACGATCTCGGCTTCGAGGCCCGTCCGCATGAGGTTGTCACGCAAGAGGCCGAGACGCTTTTCGCTGATATCTAGCGCGGTCACGGTCCAGCCTTGCGCAGCGAGCGCGAGCGTCTTGCCGCCGGGAGCAGCGCACAGGTCGAGCGCGCGCCGTCCTTCGCCCGCACCCAGCAAGCGGGGTGCCAGTTGCGCGGCGAGGTCCTGCACCCACCATGCGCCCTCTTCGAAAGTCGGCAACATGTCGATCGGAGTGCCACGCGGCATGCGAATGTGACCGGGAGCAAGGCTAGTACCGCCCATGGACGTGGCGCGTTCCTGCGTTTCGGCCGGATGCTTGAGTGAGAGGTCAACTTCGGGCGGGTCGATCAGACCGGGAGCGATCTCTGCCGCGCGCTCACCCCAGCGCACCTGCACAGCGTCGGGCATGGTCGGGGCATCGGGCAGGCTCACCTCGCGCTTCATCAGCGTCGAGAACACACCATGCGCGAGCCGCCTCGGCCCGCCTGCGAGCAGATCGAGCCCAGTCGCGACCACTGCGTGCGGAGGCGTGCCGAGCCGCAGGGCCTGTGCCAGCATCAATCTCAGCACCACACGCGGCTTGGCATCGTCGGGCAGGCGTTTTTTCGTCGCGCTATCGATCAGCGCATCTAGATCAGTGAGCCAACGCAGGGTCTCGCCTGCAATCGCGCGCGCCAGTGCCCGGTCGGCGGGGCCGTCAACCCCCTTGAGCGCGCCATTTTCCGCCTGCTCCAGCGTCTCTCCGCGGCGCAGCACCGCATCAAGCAGCTTGAGCGCAGCGCGCCTTGCGGGAAGTCCGGTTGTCTTGCTCATCGCGAGCGGCCTCTAGCGGTCATTGAAACCAAGTGCCAGCATCCGCATTGTATGGGTTGATATGACCAAGCAAAAGAACGACGCCGCCAAAACCTTCAAAAAGCCAGCCCACTGGACCAACGATCCTGCGCCTGAACCCAAGGCCGTCGATCCGCTGAAGGACGAACCGCGCGAAATCTCGCCCACGCGCTATGGCGACTGGGAAAAGAACGGCATCGCCTGGGATTTCTGAGCCCTATCTCTAAAGCTCGACGAATTTCACCTTTAGCCCGTCCTTAGGCTGGGGGATCGGCCAAGCCTGCCAGTCGGGCGCGTAGCCTTCGGCAACCTCGATCCGGTAGCGTTGCAGCACCTGCGCCATCAGAACCTTGATCTGCATGTAGGCAAAGTGCAGTCCGATGCACATGTGAGCTCCACCACCGAAGGGCACCCATGCATATTTGTGCCGCGCCTTCACCTTGTCGGGGGTGAAGCGCATGGGATCGAACTGGTGAGGCTCGTCCCAGTATTCTTCCGAATGATGCGTCCAGCGAATATTGATCCCGACATGCGCACCTGCCGGAATGCGGTAGCCGCCGAATTCGAAGCTTTTGAGCGCGCGGCGCGGCATTGACGGGACCGGCGGCATCATCCGCAGCGTCTCCTTGAAGACCATTTCGGTCAGTTCGAGCTTGGAAAGGTCGTCATATTCGAGCGCGCGCGGGTTTCCGTCGCCATCGGGGCCACCGGTCACCGCCATGATTTCCTCGCGCATCTTCTCCTGCCATTCGGGGTTCTTGGCGAGGTAGAACATCATCGAAGTCGCCGAAGATGTGATGGTGTCGTGCGCGGCCATCATCAGGAAGCTCATGTGATCGACAACCTCGTCGACGGGGAGCATCTCGCCATCTTCGCGGGTGGCGGTGGCGAATTGGCTGAACATGTCCTGCCCACCGCCTTCCTTGCGGCGGCGGATTGTCTCTGCAGTCAGATAGTCGACCATGTAGGCGCGGCCATCGACACCCTTTCTCATCTTGGTGAACGGCAGCGGCGCGCGCACCGGGGCGACGCTTGCTTGCACCATATCTACAAAAGCATTGTTGATCTTATCGGCTTCCGGCCCCCACGGGATGCCGAGGAAGCTGTCAGCCGCAAGGTCGAGCGTCAGCTGCTTGATCGCGGGCTGGAACTTCATGTCACCCGCCCATGCCTCGACCTCGCGCGCGATGCCGGAATTGAGCGAGCCGATATAGTGCCGCATCGGCCCGGGCTTGAACGCGATAGAGAGCGCGCGGCGATCGACCTTGTGGTGGTCGAAATCCAGTAGCATGAGCCCGCGCGGGAACAGCTGGTCGAGCACTGGGCCCCAGCCCTGTGTGCTCGAAAAGATCTTGTCCTTGTTGAACAGGACCAATTCGTTTGCCTCGGCTCCGATCAGCGCGATGTTCCAACCGCCGAAGGAGTGGACCTTGTAAACCTTGCCGTAGGTCTCGACCATGCGCTTGGTAAAAGCATGTGGGTCGGCGAGCTGGGTGAAGGTGTTGCCAACCAGCGGCCAGCCCTTCTCGCCCGGAATATGCGCGACATCGGTGTCGGTGGGGTTGCCTTCTTCCCAGTGCTTGGGAGGCGTTTCGCTCCCGATCTGGAGAGAGTCATCGTGGTCGGTCTTGGCGAGAGTAGCCATCTCAGACGGTCTTCCGGGTCAGCCTAAACGGGATCTGGTGTGCGTATGCTGCGTGCAACTTACCACAGTGTAAATAAGCCACCAATGTCATTCATCGATAGGATCGATCCGGCGAATTAGATCCAGCCCGAGAGCTCGCGGCGAACCATGCCATCGAGCATCGCCATCCCGGCTTCTGATGTGTTGAGGCAATCGAGCACCGCGTAGTCGCTGCCACCGGCCTCAAGAAACGTGTCGCGACCTTCGAGCGCCAATTCCTCTAGCGTTTCCACGCAATCGGCGGCAAAGCCCGGCGCCGCCACGACGAGACGCTTTGTGCCTTTCGCGCCTTCGGCTTCAAGCGTCGCATCGGTCGCCGGTTCGAGCCATTTGGCCGGGCCAAAGCGCGACTGGAAGGTTGTCTCAAACCGCACCCCTTCGAATTCAGCGCGCCCGCTTAGCCTCTCGCGCAACAGGCGCGCGGCCTTCTGACAATGGCAGTGATAGGGGTCGCCCAGTTCGAGTGTGCGCTGCGGCATTCCGTGGAACGAGAGCAGCATGACTTCGGGACGGAAAGCGAGATCAGCGACCTGACGTGTCAGATCGCTCGCCAGCGCATCGAGATAGAGCGGATCGTCGTGATAGGGCGGCACAAACCGCAAAGCCGGCTGCCACCGCAATCCCGCCATGACCCGAGCGACCTCGTCGAAGACGGTCGCGGTCGTCGCTGCGCAATATTGCGGATAGAGCGGCGCGATCAGGATGCGGTCGCAGCCCACCTCCATCAGTTCGTTCATCCGCATCTCGATCGAGGGATTGCCATAGCGCATCGCGTGGACGACCAGAGCGTGCTCCCCCAGCGCTTCGGCAACGAGTCCGGCTTGCCGCGCGGTGATGTCGGCGAGAGGCGAACCGTTTTCGGTCCAGACCTTAGCATAGGCCTTCGCGCTCTTCTTGGGCCGGGTGTTGAGGATAATGCCGCGCAGGACCGGCTGCCACGCGATCGGTGGGATCTCGATCACGCGCCGGTCGGAGAGGAATTGCGCCAGATAACGCTTCACCGACGTGGCGTCGGGCGCATCCGGCGTGCCGAGATTGACGAGCAGAACACCCACGCGCCCGCTCGAAACCGGCGGATGGTCGCCGGGAAGTTTCTGTTCCTGCCAGGTCATAGACCGCCTGAAAGTAGGGGCAGTCGGCGCAACCGCAAGCCGGTCGCGGAAAAGAGCGCGTTCGCAATCGCAGGCGGGGCAACCGCGACGCCGATCTCACCCGGATCTGCGGGAGCGGCCTCGGAGTCCAGAAAATCGACTTCGACCTCGGGACAGTCGGCAAGGCTGGGCAGGCCTAGGTCGGCATAGTCGAAGCTCGAAGGCAAACCGCTTCTGAGGCGCAACGCATTGCCGAGCGCAATGCCCAACCCAAACAGCAAGCCGCCTTCGACCTGCTGGTGGGCGATGTCGAGATTGACGATCCGCCCGATATCGACGGCGGCCGAAAGCTTGGTGACGCGCACCCCGCCTTCACCGCGCCGCGCTGTTGCCACGCAAGCGATGCGCGCTCCGGTTTCAACGTCGCCGATGCGGTGACAGGCAATCCCCTGCCCGCTCTGGTCCATGCCCCCACCCCACTGGGCCATCGAAGCGGCGCGCTGAAGGCACGCGGCGAGCCGGATATCCTGGCCCAGCATCGACATGCGGAAAGACAGCGGTTCGCGCATCGAGCTCGCGGCGATCTCGTCAATGAAACTCTCGATCGCAAAGGCGTGCGGGACGTGCGAATTGCCGCGCACACGGCCAGTGGGCTGGCCGATTTCGACAGGCACGTGCCGGACCGAAACCGCCGGCAATTCATATGCCGGGAGCGCGCCCTCACATACGAGCGGGTCGCCCTTGCCTTCGCTTTCGCGGATCGCGGCCCATGCGGTGAGATTGCCGAACAGGCGCTCGCCGAATTCGTGGGTCGTCGGCGGAGCGGCGATACGCATGCGCAGCGCGTCGATCGCTCCGTTTCCGCCCTGCGAAAGCTGTGCGCCGATCAGCGTCCAGACCGGCGGGCGCGGACGCGACCGGATCATTTCCTCGCGCCGCTTCCAAGTCAGCTGAACCGGACGCTCAAGCTCCTTGGCCAGATGCGCGACCTCGATCGCGTGGTCGTGTTCGAGCCGCGCATCGAAGCTGCCGCCGGCGGGCATGGGATAGAGCGCGACATCTTCGACCGACAGGCCGACCGCGCGCGCCGCTGCCTTGCGCGCTTGCTCGGGCGCCTGGCTCGCGATCCACAGTTCGAGCTGCCCACCCGAATAGCGCGCGGCTGCGCTCGCGGTTTCGAGCGGCGCGGCGTGCGCGGGCTCGATCTCGTAGCGGCGCGCGAAATCGACACGGGTGAGCGCTTCCTCACCAAACCCTGCTTCCGCAACCTTGAAGCTGCCGCCTCCGCGTAGGAAGGTGTCGAGTCTTTGCGCGACCTCGTCGCTATCGGCGGGAAACTCGGTGGTGAATTGCGGCTGCATCGCGTCGAGCGCTCTCTCTGCGCTCCACCACGTTGTCGCCGCGACCGCGAGCCAGCGCTTGGTCCGCACCGCGCCGACAATCCCGGCTATGCCCGCCGCGCGGCTTTCATCGAATCCGGTAAGCTCGCTGCCATTGTTCGGCCCGTGGCGGATCGCGGCATAGACCATGCCCGGCAGGCGCACATCGGCGGCGAAGAGGAAACTGCCGTCGACCTTGGAAGGCAAGTCGATGCGCGGATAAGCGGGCGCGGCAGAGACGGTGTCGGGCACGGTCTGAGGCAGCGGGTTTTCACGCGGCGCTTCGGTTCTGAGCGGCGGTGGGCTTGGCGCGGATTGCCCGGCGGCGCCATCGGCCAGCTCGCCGAAGGTTGCGCTCTGGTCGCCCCAGGTGACGAGGCCATTTGCGACCTCGCATTCCTCCCAAGACACGTCCCAGCGCGACGAGGCCTCTTGTGCCAGCATTGCGCGAGCAGCCGCAGCGGCCTCGCGGCAGGGTTGCTCATAGGCGGCAAGTGATGTTCCATCGGCGGTCGCGGTGAAGCGCGTGCTGCGCGCAAAGCTTTCCGCCAGCATTTCGTCCGTGCCTTCGGACAGCCCCGCTCCGACCCCCTCCCACATGACCGACCAGCGCTTGGCGAGCGGCACGTTGGGATAGGCGGCGGCGACCGGGGCCGGCTCGACCGCGATCTGGCGCCAGTCCGCGCCAAGCTCCTGCGCGACGATTTGCGGAAGCAGCGTCGTGATCCCCTGCCCCATCTCGAGCTGCGGGACGGCGACAGTGACCACCGAATCCTCGGCAATCTTTATCCACGCATCGAAAACATGTTCGCCCGCGGCAGGCTCAAGCGGATTGGGATAGGAGCGCGGCACGAACCACCACGCAACGATCAGCCCGCCGCCTACGGCAGCGCCTGTCATCAATCCGCGGCGTGTGACCTGCACTAGATCGCCCCACTCGTGATCCAGCGGTCGAGCTTGGCAGCGATCGCTTCGAACGGGGCCGCACCCTCGCCATCACCGGCAGCAGGCGGTTTACCCGCATCGCCAGCAAGCCGCGTTTCCAGGGTCAGCGGCACACGGCCGAGGAAGGGTATCTCGAGCGCTTTCGCGAACTTCTCTACGCCGCCCTGTCCGAACGGATCGGAGACTTCGCCGCAATGCGGGCATTCATAGCCCGCCATGTTCTCGACGAGACCGATGATCGGCACGTCGCCATCGTCGAACAACTGGCCCGCGCGCGCCGCGTCGAGCAGGGCGAGATCCTGAGGAGTCGAGACCAGTACCGCGCCATCGGGCTTGGAATCGGCCATCATCGAGATTTGCACATCACCCGTGCCCGGCGGCAGGTCGATCATCAGCAGCTCGGTATCGCCCCATTCGGCATCGACCAACTGGTTCAATGCCTTGCCCGCCATCGGTCCTCGCCATGCGAGCGCCTTTCCGGCGGGCACGAGATGGCCCATCGAAAGAACCTTGACCCCGTGCGGGCTGTCGACCGGAACCAGCTTTTCTCCGTTAAGCTCAGGCTTGGACTTATCGGTTGCGAGCAAGCGCTGCTGCGAAGGGCCATAGACATCCCCGTCGATCACTCCGACCTTGCGCCCCTTGCGCGCCAGCGCGACCGCGAGATTTGTGGTGAGCGTCGACTTGCCCACGCCGCCCTTGCCCGATCCGACCGCGATGATCATCCGTCGCCGCCGATCCGCAACCAGCGCCACGCGCACTTCGTCCACCTCCTCGAGCTCGCCAAGAGCGTTTGTGATCAGCCCTTCGAGCTCCTCGCGCGCCTTGGCGCCTAGATCACCTGCCTCGGCCACGACGACCGCGCGCCGTTCGACGATCCGTGCCGAGCGCAGGCGTCCGTGAATTTCGACCGGCAATGCGCTTCGTATCAGCGCTTCTTCTTCGCCCGGATTGCGGGGTTCTTGGGGAGCGTCACTCATCGCATCCGCGCTCTAACATCAAATTCGTCCTTCGCATCAATTTCATGCGCGAACCCCTGTTTTTCCTACGAAGCGTTCCTATAAGGAGATCATGCGTATTTTCGACGGTTTCAGAAACCTTGGCCTTGCAATGGCCGGAAAGAAGAATCCCTGGGGCAAGCCGGGGAGTGGTGGTGGAAGCTCGAATGGCGGCGGCGATGAGCCGACCGGTGCGGGCGGCTCCGATGACGGGCAGGACGGCGGTTCGAAGGACGGACCGCGCAATCCGTGGCTGCCCGGCGGCGGAGGCGGAGACAAGAAGCCCGGTGGCCGTCGCAGCGCCAATATCGAGGATATCTTCAAGAACCGCGGCCCCGAAGGTCCGCGTCGTCGCGGCGGCGGCGGCGGTGGAAGCGGGTTCACCTTCCCCGAACGCCCCGGTGGCGGCAGCTGGCTGCCCGTCCTGTTGGCCGGTGTGGCTATTGTCTGGGTTCTGTTCACCAGCATCCACCAGGTCCAGCCGGGCGAGCGCGCGACCGTCACCCGCTTCGGCGGCGAGTTCGTCGACACGTTCGATCAGGGCATCAACCTTTCCGCTCCTTGGCCGATCAGCATCGTCGAGAAGGAGAATGTAGAAGCCGCGCGGATCGAAGAAGTGCCTTCCAAGCTGATCCTCACTGGCGACCGCAACCTCGTCGACCTGTCCTATTCGGTGCGCTGGAACATCAACGACCTGTCGCTGTTCCACTTCCAGCTCGAAGACCCGATCGAAACCGTGCGCGAAGCGGCTGAGACCGCGATGCGTTCTTCGGTCGCGGAAAAGACCTTCGACACCGTCATTTCGGGTCAGGGCCGTGCCGACATCCAGCTCAACGTGCAGACGCGCATGCAGGCGATCCTAGACGGATATGGTGCAGGCATCACAGTGCTCGCGATCGAAATCGACGAAACCGATCCGCCCGAATCCGTGGTCGAGGCGTTCAACGACGTGCTCGCCGCGCAGCAGGACGCCGAGCGCGCGCTCAACACCGCGCGGCTTTACGCCCAGCGCCAGCTCGCCACCGCTGAAGGTAGCGCAGAAGAGTTCAACCAGATCTACGAGGAATATCGCCTCGCACCGCAGGTGACGCGGCGCCGTCTCTATTACGAGACAATGGAGAGCGTTCTCGCGCGCACCGACAAGACCGTGATCGACGCCGATGGCGTAACGCCCTACCTGCCGCTGCAGGAATTGCAGCGCCGCGCTCCGGCAACGCAGACACAGCCCGCAACCCCCACCACCACAACGGGAGGCCAGTAAGATGCAGGACATCTGGAACCGCTATCGCCTCGCCGTCATCGGTGTCGCTGTTGTCATCGTTGGCTTCTTCGCCTCGCTCTTCGTGACGCCAGAGACGCATCAGGCCGTGATCATCCGTGCGGGTGAACCGCGCGCCATCGTCAACATGTATCGACCCGATCAGCCGTTTGGTCAGACGGGAGCAGGCTTCTGGTATCGCATCCCGTTCTACGACCGTGTGCAGATGGTTGAGCGCCGCGTGCTCGACCTCGACATGGATAACGAGCAGGTGCTCACCAGCGACCAGCAGCGTCTGCAGGTGAACGCCTATGCGCGCTATCGCATCATCCAGCCGGTCACCATGATCGAGCGTGCGGGTGACGAGAACCAGCTCAACACGCAGCTGGCGCGTATCCTTCGCTCGGTGCTGCGCCAGGAACTGGGTCGCCGGACCTTCCGCAGCCTGCTCACCGCCGAACGCGGCAGCGCGATGACCAATATTCGTGATAGCCTGGACACCCAGTCGCGCGAATACGGCGTGCAGATCATCGACGTGCGGATCAAGGCGGCCGACCTTCCCGAAGGCACTCCACTTCAGGCCGCGCTTCAACGCATGATATCGGAACGGCAGGAACAGGCCGAAACGATCCGCGCACAGGGGCGTAGGGACGCGCAGATCATCCGCGCCGAAGCCGACGCAGAGGCTGCGGCGACCTATGCCGATGCCTATGGCAAGGACCCGGAATTCTACGATTTCTATCGCGCCATGGAGAGCTATCGGCGCACCTTCATTTCCGGTGAGGGGGCCAGTTCGATGGTCCTCGATGCGGACAATGAATACTTCAACCAGTTCAATGGCCGTTGATCGGGGGCGTTGATAAAGGGTCAAGCCTCCCGACCGACGAAGTGTTGACTGGGGACTACCGACTACAAGCGTCTTCATCCGCTGTTCAGTGCGTCTGAGGGCATTGTGGCTGCGTAGTTTGAGCTAGGTTTCGCGGTGCGGATGACGCGCCGCGACGAGAAGAAAAGGAACGAGAGGACGTGAACAACGTGCGGTATGTTTATGGACTGACGAGCGCGCTTCTGGTCGGAGGCGCGGCAGTTTCGCTGATGACAGGCTATCCGGCAGGCGCTCAGGTGGCGCAGAATGATGACCGGGTGATGGAACGCGTGGTCCCGATCGAGGGTGCGCCCGCGAGCTTTGCCGACCTCACCGAGCAATTGCAGCCCGCGGTGGTCAACATTGCCACGCGGCAGTCGATCGAGGTCAACCGCAACCCCTTCGCCGGAACACCCTTTGCAGAGCTGTTCAATCGCCGGGGTCGCGCTGATGAGCCGCAGCGCCGCGAAGCACAATCGCTGGGTTCGGGCTTCATCATCAGCGCCGATGGCTTCGTCGTGACTAACAACCACGTGGTTTCGCCGGACAACCGCGCACGGCTTGAGGAAATCACCGTCACCATGCCTGACGGGACCGAGTACGAAGCCGAGCTGGTCGGGGCCGATGCGCAGAGCGACTTGGCCGTGCTCAAGATCCGTTCGGACACCACCTTCCCCTTCGTCGAGTTCGGCGACAGCTCGCAAACCCGCGTGGGTGAGTGGGTGGTCGCGATCGGCAATCCCTTCGGACTTGGCGGAACAGTGACCTCGGGGATCGTCTCGGCGGTCTATCGCAACACCGGCCAGGGCGGCGCCTATGACCGCTACATCCAGACCGATGCCAGCATCAATCGCGGCAATTCGGGCGGTCCGCTGTTCGACATGCGCGGCAACGTGATCGGCATCAACAACGCGATATTCTCGCCTTCGGGCGGCAGCGTCGGGATCGGCTTTGCCATCCCCGCCGAAATCGCGGCCCCGATCGTCGACCAGCTCAAGCAGGGCAATACGATTGAGCGTGGCTATCTCGGCGTCGGGCTTGAACCGATGAGTGATGACCTTGCCGGTTCGCTTGGCCTGCCGCGCAATCGCGGCGAGATCGTGCAGACCGTGCAGGACGACAGCGCTGCGTCGCGTGCAGGCCTTCGCCCCGGCGACATCATCGTCAATGTCAATGGCGAGGACGTGACCTCGGACCAGACGGTTTCCTTCCTCGTCGCGAATATCACGCCGGGAACGGCGGTTCCGATCCGACTGATCCGCGACGGGCGCACGCTGACGGTCAATGCGACGCTTGGTCGCCGGCCGAGCGAGGCGGAGATTGCGCAGCAGAACCAGACTTTCGATCCGGATGCCGAAACACCGATGACGCCCGAAGCCTCGGACGAGATGATCGCCGACGCGCTCGGATTGCAGGTGCTCGAAATGACTCCGCAGATCGCGCGCGGCCTGGGAGTTGGCAGCGATGTCGACGGGCTGGTCATCAATGCAGTCGATCCCAATTCGGATGCGGGCCGCAAGGGGCTGCGTCGCGGCGACCTGATCCTTTCGGCCAACTATCAGGCCGTGACCACGATCGAGGGACTGCGCGAACAGATCCGCGCCGCCGAAGCCGACAATCGCGACGCCGTGCTGCTGCGCGTGCAGCGCCGCGGCGCCCCACCGCGCTTCGTGCCGGTGCGCTTGCGGTGATCGCGACGCGCTGACGCGTTGCCCGCCAAGTAAAAAGAAGGCCCCGGAAGCTCGAAGCTTCCGGGGCCTTTTCTCTGTCTAGTTTCCGCCGGGCCTGGTGCCGGCGCCCTGCGGTTCGACGCGGGTTGGCGGGGGAAGCTCGGCAGGCTCACGAGGAGGCGGCCGGGGCGGAGAGCGCGACGGTGGCGGAGCGCCCACAGGCGCTCCGATCGCGTCTTCGAGGAAGTCTTCGTCGACCGCAGGCCGCGGCTCTTCGGCGATCGAGCCGCGCTCGCCATCCTGATCGAATGGCTCGCCAATCGGATCGCGCCTGCCCGGCTCGATCAGATTGCCCTGCTCGTCGATGTAGTAGTAATCTTCCGGGTCGCCGTAGAGGAACTCGTCATCCGGCTCTAGCCGCCATTCGGGCAGGTTCAGATCGGTGTCGAATTGCTCGACCGGGCGATCCTGCACCGCGTAGCGCATATAGGCGGCGAATGCCCGTGCAGGCGCGCGTCCGCCCTGCAATCCCGGCACGGCACGCGCATCGTCGCGGCCCATCCAGACGCCGGTTGTGATCCCGGAGGAAAAGCCCACGAACCAACCGTCCTTGTTCGAACTAGTCGTGCCGGTTTTGCCGGCGACCGGCCTGCCGATCTGCGCCGCGCGGCCCGTGCCGGTAGCGACTGCAGCCTGCAGAAGATCGGTGATCCCGGCAGCGACATAATCGGGCACAAGGCGCCGCTCGCGCGCGGCTTCGTGTTCGTAGATCGTTTCGCCATCGGCGGTCCGCACGCGCAGGATACCGTAAGGCTCGACCGCCATTCCCTTAGCCGAAACGCTGGCAAAAGCGCGGGTCATTTCGATCAGACGAACCTCAGACGAACCCAGAACCATCGAAGGGAAGGTCGAAATGGGACTCGTCACGCCAAAACGTCTCGCCATCGAGGCGACGGTGCCGAAACCGACCTCGTTGCCGAGCTGCGCTGCCACGGTGTTGATCGAGTAGGCAAAGGCAGTGCGCACATTCGTTTCGCCGACATTGCGTCCGCTCGAGTTGCGCGGGCTCCACCCGTCGATCGTTACTGGCGTGTCGACCACGCGATCGTCGGGAGTGTACCCGGCTTCGAGCGCGGCGAGATAGACGAACAGTTTCCACGAGGACCCCGGCTGCCGCATTGCGTTGGTCGCGCGGTTGAAGTTGGTTTCCACGTAATCAGTCCCACCCACGAGCGCGAGGATCGCTCCATCGCGGTCCATGCTAACCAGTGCGCCCTGCGAGCCGTCGGGCGTGTTCGAATCGATGCTCGCGGTAGCCGCGCGCTGCATGCCCACGTCGAGGGTCGTCCACACTTCGAGCGGCGCATTGGTTTCGGGCAGCAGAATGTCGAGCTGTGGCAGTGCCCAGTCGGTGAAGTAGCGCACCGAGTTCTGCCCGACCTGCTGCTTGATCTCGACCGTATCCACATCGACCCGGGCCTCGGCCTGCGTGATGTAGCCCTGCTCGCGCATCAGCCGCAGCACGACCTGTGCCCGGTCCACCGCTGCCTCGGTGTCGGCTGTGGGTGAGTAGCGGCTTGGTGCTTTCACAAGACCTGCAATGATCGAAGCTTCGGCAACCGAGAGTTCGGTGCCCGGGTGGCTGAAGAATTTGCGGCTCGCGCTGTCGACCCCGTAGGCGCCGCCGCCGAAGTAGACCTTGTTCAGATAGAGCTCGAGGATCTGCTCCTTCGAGAAACGCCATTCGAGCGCCATCGCCAACACCGCCTCGCGCACCTTTCTGTCGATCGTGCGGTTGGACGAGAGGAACAGGTTGCGCGCCAGCTGCTGCGAAATGGTAGAGGTGCCGCCGACGCGGCTGCGCGATCCGGTGATCCCCTCGACAATCGCGCCTGTCGTGCGGATCGGATCGACGCCGTAATGCGAATAGAAGCGCTTGTCCTCGACCGCGATCATCGCATTGCGCATGTTCTCCGGGATCTCGTCATGTTCGAGCCATTCGCCGAAACTCGGCCCGATCTCGACGATCTCGCTGCCGTCACGCGCGCGCACCAGGATGGTCTGACCCGCCTGGCTCGCCTTGAGTTGGTAAAAGCTGGGAATCGAGCGGGCCGCAAAACCCACAGCGAAGGCGAGAAAGATCGCACCCAGCAAGGCAATCCCGCCACCCCACAGCGCGACCCGCTTGGTCCATTTCCACGCGCGCGAAGGCGGCTCGTCCTTCGACTTGATCTTGGAAGACGCGCGTTTCTTCGCGGGGCTCTTTGCACGCGCGCGTTCGCTCGCGGCACGCCGCGATCCGCGTTTGCCCTTGTTGGTCAGGCGATCACCGCGTTTGGACATCGGGTTCCATCAGGTTTGTTTGCGCGCAGGGGTGCATCTTCTCGCCAAGTGCATAGGCCAGTTGTAACGCCGCGTGAACGGGCCGCGTCATCCTTCCGGCGCGAATTCGAGCGCGGCGGAGTTGATGCAGTAACGCAAGCCTCCTTCTTCGGGCGGGCCGTCGGGGAAGACGTGGCCCAGATGGCTGTTGCAATTGCCGCAGCGGACTTCGGTGCGGATCATGCCGTGCGAAGTATCGCGGTGTTCGTCGATTGCATAGCCATCGGCCGGCTTGGTGAAGGCAGGCCAGCCGCAGCCGCTATTGTATTTGGCGGCGCTGATGAACAGCCGCGTGCCGCAGGCGGCGCACATATATTCGCCCGCCTCGTAGAACTTGTCGTATTTGCCGGTGAAGGCCCGCTCGGTCCCCGCTTCGCGCAGGATGTGGAACTGCTCGGCGTTCAGGCGCTCGCGCCATTCGGCTTCGGTGAGGGTCTTGGGATCGGTCATCGATTTCTCCTGTGGCGCCGCTCAGCCATCGACCAGCGCGTAGTGCGCAGGCGGCTTGATCACGTCCATGCGTTCGGACAGCAAGGGGCGGAAGCTCGGGCGGCTCTTGAAAACGGCATACCAGCCGCGCGTCTGTTCGTGCCCCTTCCAGTCGATCCCGCCGAGATAGTCGGCAACGCTGATCTGCGCGGCTGCGGCGAGGTCGGCCATGCTCATCATCGATCCGGCGAGCCACGGGCGGTTGTCGATCAGCCAGTCCATGTAATCGAGATGGCCGTGCGCCATCCGCATCGCATCGCGCAGGCGTCGGCTGTCGGGCGGCTGCTTGAGTACAATGCGTTTCTTCATCCGCTCCATCAGCAACGGCGCGGTGACGTCCGCGTAGAAGTTCTCGTCGAACAAAGCGGTTAGCCGCCGGACCTCTGCCCGGTTCGCCGCCGTGCCGTTGATCATCGGCGATTTCTCGACCGTCTCTTCGAGATATTCCGCGATCGCGCGGCTATCGGCGAGGGTCAGCCCCTTTTCCTCATGAACGAGGACCGGCGTGCGCCCGGCGGGATTGAGATTATAGAAGTGGTCAGACGCCGCCCACGGGTCTTCGCGCACCAGCTCATAGGCGACGTTCTTCTCGCTCATCAGCAGCCTGATCTTGCGCGAAAAGGGACATAGGGGGAATTGATAGAGCTGCCACATTGCGGGGCCTCTAATGCCCGATATTCGCGGCCAAATCCACTTGGATTCGTTAGCGCCGGATCAGGCGTCCGAGGCTTCCAGCAACAGCAGGCAGGAAGGGATCATCTCCAACGCGCTGCGGCCTTCTTCTGCCATGTGGCGCTGAACTTCGACGCCGACTATCTGCTCCAGTGCCTCCCGGTCGAGACCGGTTTCATCCATCAGGCGGACCATGGCGAGCACAAAGAACTCGCGCGCGCCCGACCCTTCGAGCGTGGCGAGCTCGTTCGCGCCCGGATGCCCTGCTTTCTGCATACCCTCAACCACCGCAAAGGCGATCCCGCAGCGAGCCGATGTGGTCTGCTCGATCGGCAGTTCATCGAGCGAGGCTATCGCCGGCGCGGTCGGTGCGTCGGCCGGAGCGGCGGTGTCTGAAGGAGCGGATTGCAGGGCGAGCGCGGCGGTAAGGCCGAAAGCGAGGAGCGTGTTCATCTATCCTGCCTAGCTGCACAAGGATTAAGCCGCCACAACAAGTTTGCGAAGGCTTGCCCACCAGAGCCGCGCGCCCTACCCCGCTCAGGTAAGTTTCAAAGAGGAGACCAATTGCCATGCTCAATCACGTTATGCTCGGTTCGAACGACATCGAACGGTCCAAGGCATTCTACAATGCCGTGCTCGGCGTGCTCGGCGCGGGCGAGCCCTTCGTCAACGTCAACGACACCGGCCACACCCGCCTGTTCTACATTCACGATGGCAGTACATTCTCGGTCAGCGAGCCGATCAATGGCGAACCCGCAAGCGTCGCCAATGGCTCGACCATCGGGTTCGTGTGCTCCTCGCCCGAGCAGCTGCAGGAGTTCCACGATGTCGCGATCGCCAATGGCGGGACGACGATGGAAGACCCTCCCGGTCCGCGCGAAGGGAGCATGGGCACGATGTATCTGTGCTATTTCAAGGATCCCGACGGCCACAAGATCTGCGGCATCCACCGGCCGGGCTGATAGGGCTTAGTCGCTCAGTTCGAATACCGCGAATTCAGCGCGCCAGTTGGCTCCAGCGGAGCCGACGGCGCGCTCATTTGCAAAGAACCATTCGCGCTCGATCCGCGCGCCCTTTGAGCGGGCGAGGTCTCGGAAGTCGTCGACAGTGACGTGGTGAATGTTCTGCGTCTCGTACCAGCTCACCGGAAGCGCCCGCGTCACCGGCATGCGGCCACCAAACAACAGCGAGGCACGCATCCGCCAATGCGCGAAGTTCGGGAAGGACACGAAGGCTCTCCGGCCCACCCTTAGAAGCTCGTCGAGCATCAGGTCGGGGCGCGAGGCGGTCTGCAATGTCTGGCTGAGAATCGCGTAGTCGAACGCGTGATTTGGATAGTCGGCAAGGTCGGTATCGGCATCGCCCTGCACCACCGAAAGCCCACGCGCCACGCAGCGTTCGACCTGGCTGCTGTCGAGCTCGAGCCCACGCGCATCGCAGCCTTTCACATTCTCCAGATACCCCATCAACTCACCATCACCGCAGCCGATATCGAGCACCCTCGTCCCCGGCGTGACGTGGTCGGCTATGGCGCGCAGATCGGGGCGCAGGTCTTTGGCGTTGTGGCTCATTCAACAAACCCCCGCACCACGCGGTCGAGCTGTTCGTGCTCGAGCAAAAAGCTGTCATGCCCGTTGGGCGCCGAAAGCTCGACAAAGCTCACCTTCGCGCCCGCAGCGTTGAGCGCGTGGACGATGTGGCGACTTTCGGCAGTAGGATAGAGCCAGTCGGTGTCGAAACTTACGAGGCAAAACCGTGCGGAAGTTCCGGCAAAGGCATCGGCGAGCTTACCCCCATGCTCTTCGGCGAGATCGAAATAGTCCATCGCGCGGGTGATGTAGAGGTAGGAGTTCGCGTCGAAGCGCTGGGTGAACCCGCTGCCCTGATAGCGCAGATAGCTTTCGACCTGGAAATCGGCATCGAAGCCGAAACTCTTGGACGTGCGATCCTGCAGGCGTCGCCCGAATTTCTCGGTCAACCCGGCTTCGGAGAGGTAAGTGATGTGCGCCGCCATCCGAGCCACCGCGAGGCCGTTATCGGGGCGCGCATCGCCGCCATAATAGTCGCCGTCGGCCCATGCTGGATCGGCCATGATTGCTTGCCGCCCAACCTCGTGAAATGCGATGTTCTGCGCCGAATGTCGCGCGGTCGAGGCGATCGCCAGCACGCGCTCGGCCCGTTCCGGCCAATTGGCCGCCAAGCTCAACGCCTGCATCCCGCCCATCGACCCGCCGATGACCGTGTGCAGCCGCTCGATCCCCAGCCCGTCGAGCAGCGCGACGAGCCCGCGCACCATGTCACGCACGGTTATGACGGGAAAGCGCATCGCATAGGGTTCGCCGTCCGAGGCTTGAGATGCAGGCCCGGTCGAGCCCATGCACGAGCCGATTACATTGGCGCAGATGACGTGGAAGCGGTCGGTGTCGATCGGCTTGCCCGGCCCCACCATGCGTTCCCACCAGCCTGCCTTGCCGGTCACCGGGTGAGTGCTCGCGACATATTGATCGCCGGTGAGCGCGTGGCAGATCAGCACCGCGTTCGAACGGTCCTCGGCAAGTTCGCCATAGGTTTCGTAGGCCACCTGCGCGTCCACCAGCGACTGCCCGCTATCGAGCGGGAGCGGATCGGGGAGGTCATAGACCGTCGAGGCATGGGCCGCGTTCATCGCCCCCGCGATTGGGCGAGGGGCGAGCGGCTGTCAATCGGGGTGTTCAGCCGTGCCGGAAGCGTTTATCGCCCCGCGCAATGTCAAACCGTCCATCTCCCAAGCCCTACATCCTCGGCATCCACGCCTATGTCCCCGGCAAAGCGAGCGCGAGCGATGGTCGCCCGCTCACTAAGCTGTCGGCGAATGAGAACCCGCTCGGCACCAGCGAAGCCGCGCTGACGGCGCTCGAAACCGCGCGGGGAGAAGCGGCGGGCTATCCCGATCCCGATGCAAAGGCGCTGCGATCAGCGATTGCCGACCTGCACGGCCTCGACGCTGAGCGGATCGTGTGCGGGACGGGATCGGACGAATTGCTCAACCTCGCTGCGCAAGGTTTTGCTGGGCTAGGCGACGAAGTGCTGTTCAGCCGCCACTCCTTCGCGGTTTACGACATCGCGGCGCGCCGATGCGGCGCAACGGTGGTCGAAGTGCCCGACCGGGATTTCACCGCCGATGTCGACGCGATGCTGGCCGCCGTGACCGAGCGCACGCGCGTCGTCTTCCTCGCCAATCCGAACAATCCCACCGGCACATGGCTCGCGCCATCCGAGGTCGAACGGCTGCACGCCGGGCTGCCTTCGGACGTGCTGTTCGTACTTGACGAAGCCTATGCCGAGTATCTCGCGCCAGAATATCAAGGCAGCGGCTTCGCGCTCGCAATGGCGCATGACAATGTGCTTGTGACGCGCACTTTCTCCAAGATTTACGGACTCGCTGCCGAGCGGATCGGCTGGGCGACCGGCGCGCCGGGGCTGATCGATGCACTGAACCGCATTCGCGGGCCATTCAACGTGACGGTGAGTGGGCAGTCAGCCGCGCTCGCAGCCCTTAGCGACCAGTCATTCGTGACCGACAGCCGCGCCCACAATGCTACCGAGCGCGCCGTTTTCGAGGAAGCGATCGCCGCGCTTGGTAATTTCGGGCTTTCAACCGTGCCAAGCGAAGCCAATTTCGTGCTGGTCCGTTTCGAGGGCGAGGTGCAGGCTGCAATCGCGCTCGAGGCATTGGCCGAAGCGGGATACGCGGTGCGCCACTTACCGGGACAGGGGCTCGGCGATTGTTTGCGCATTACCATCGGCAAGAGCGAAGACATGGCGCGCGTGGCGGCTTGCCTGCGCGAGTTGTGCGGGGAAAGCGCATGACGATCCAGAACGTCGCAATCATCGGCCTCGGCTTGCTCGGCGGCTCAATTGGGCTGGCGGTTCGCGAGCACCTGCCCGACGTCTCGACCACCGGCTATGACCGTGACGATGCTGTGCAGGCGAAGGCGCGCGAACTGGGTCTTGCTGACCGCATTACTGAAATCGCTGCCGAAGCGGTGCGCGATGCCGATCTGGTTATCCTGTGCGTTCCCGTCGGCGCGATGGAAGAGGCCGCGCGCGAAATTTCCGACCACCTGCCTGGCGGCGCGATCGTCTCCGATGTCGGCTCGTCGAAAGAAAGCGTCGCCAAGGCGCTCGCACGCGCGCTTCCTGAGGCGACGATCATCCCAGCCCACCCTGTCGCGGGCACCGAGCAGAGCGGGCCAGAAGCTGGCTTCGCATCGCTGTTCACGAATCGCTGGTGCATTCTGACCCCGCCCGAAGGCACCGACGAGGCCGCGGTTGCAGCGCTCTCGGACTTCTGGACGGGGCTCGGCGCGAATATCGAGATTATGGATGCCGAACACCACGACCTCGTCCTCGCGGTAACGAGCCACATCCCCCACCTCATCGCGTACACGATCGTCGGCACAGCGAGCGATCTGGAGGAAGTGACGCGCGGTGAAGTGATCAAGTATTCGGCAGGCGGTTTTCGCGACTTCACCCGCATCGCCGCCTCCGACCCGGTGATGTGGCGCGACGTGTTCCTCAACAATCGCGGGGCAGTGCTCGAGATGCTCGGGCGCTTCACCGAGGATCTGACGGCACTCCAACGCGCAATCCGGTCAGGCGACGGTGAAACTTTGCACGAGCTCTTCAGCCGAACGCGAGCCATTCGCCGCGCGGTGATCGAGGAAGGCCAAGACGACGAGCGCCCCGATTTCGGGCGCGAAGACCATGGGTGAGTGAGGGTCAGGCCCTCGCGGTCCGCGAACCTTCATTCACCTCTTCACCGGTATTCAAGACGTTGATTGCTCGGTGCACATGAGCCTCAACCTCGCGCCTGGGCAAGCCGGCAGGGATCGTCTCGCCGACGCGGTAAGTGATGCGGCCCGGTTGTTTGACGACGCGGTGATAGCGCGGCCCGCTATTAACCGCGATCGGCACGACCGGAAGGCCGAGCAGCTTGTAAATCCCGGCAAAACCCGATTGCAGCGGCGGCTCCTTGCCGTGGGGAACGCGAGTGCCTTCGGGGAAGATTACGAGCGGGCGGCCTTCGTTCACGCGCAATTTTGCGGTCGCGATCATGTCGCGCAGCGCCTTCGCCCCGCCATCGCGCGCGACCGGAATGAGGCCATATGTGCGTGCCGAGTAACCCCAGCCCGGAATCATGAAAAGCTCGCGCTTGGCGAAGACGACGGGGAAGGAGAACAATCGCGACATGTCGATCGCCTCGAAGAAGCTTTCGTGCTTGACCGCGATCAGAACAGGCTCGTCCGGCACCTCGCCTTCGACCACGACCTCGATGTCGAGGATGTTTTCGAGGCACCAGCGATGCCAGCGCCCCCACAGCTTCACCACGCGCTTCAACGTCTGGCGCCCAAACGCGACTGCGATCACCGAGGCGATCACCAGCAATGAGCTGAACCCGTAGAATACCGGGTAGAAAAGGAGGCTGCGAAGAAGGGCCACGGCTCGCCCCTCTAGAACCCGAGAAGACCTGCCAGCATGCTGGCGAGGAGCTTGTGATATTCGAGGAATAGGCTCGGCAGGCTCGGTTGGGACGGCACGGCGTCGTACACCACGGTCACGTTGCCGGGCAGCTTGCGCGATAGCTCGCTTGCCGCCCTGCGCATGTGCCAGTCGGTCGTGACGAGCCGCAGCGAGGCGACCTGATTGTCATCGACCCATTGCGCGGTTTCGGTCGCGTTCGAGCGGGTGTCGACCGCGGCAAAACCGAGGGTTACGCAGCAATCCATCTGGGCCTGCTCGACCTCGAACTCGGATGCGAACTCATCGGGCGTAACCTCTGGATCGACCCCAGTGACGAGCATGCGCTTTGCGAGCCCCTCGTCGAGCACGGCGAGCCCCTGCGCGATCCGGCCCGCCCCGCCAGTCGGCACGATTACCGCGTCGGTGGTGAGGTCGTCCGCCGGCTGCGGCAGCGCGACCGCGAACCACAGGAAACCAAGCGCCCACACGAGCACCACCGCAGAAATGATATACTTGAATATCGACATGAGACTTACAGCATGGACCTTAGCGCAAAGCCGATCGTGATGCGCGCAGTAATCAATGCGAGGATCACGCCGCCCAGCGGGACCGCTGCTATCAGAGCCCAGTCGGTCCAGTCCAGCCCTCCGCCGCCGACCATCCCGCTGTCGAGCGCGGCGAATTGCGTGCCAAGCAGCCACACCGCTCCGATCCCGAGGACCAGGCCCACCAACCCGCCAAACACCGCATCGCGCAGCACGACGCGCTGGAACATGCGCGTCACCTGTTTGTCGGTCCCGCCCAGCAGGTGGATGATCTCGACAGTGTCGCGGTGATTGACGAAGGCGTTGCGCGCCGCCAGCCACACTGCTGCGGCCGTCGCAAAGGCGATCAGCGCGATCAGCACCAGCGCCAGATATTGCAGCGCCGCGAGCGCATCGTAGACCGGCCGCAGCCACTCGGACTGCGCATCGACCCGCGTGCCCGGTGACACGTCGTCAAGCGCGGATTGAAGGCTTGCAAGCTCGTCGGCATCGGCGTCTCGGTTGAGTTCTACATCGATCAGCGCAGGGATCGGAACATCACCCGCCGCCGCGTTCGCGCCGAGCCAAGGTTCCAGCAATTCGGCGAGCTCGTCTTCGGGCACGACCCTCACCGAAGTCACCAGCGGATGATCGCCGAGCGCTTGGGCGACCGCTTCTGCCTCGGCATCGCGAACCGCCTCGTTCGCCTCGACGATCTGGACAGTCACCGCCCCGGATAGGTCCGCACGGGCATTGTCGGCAAGGTTGCGCAGCGCAAGCCCTCCTGCCGCCGCGATCACAACCAGAGCGATCAGAATCGCGATCACCCACGGCATTGGCCCTCCGAGCCGGGTCGAGGGCAGCAGGCCCATAGACTGTTTGCTCCCCGCAGCATTGGCGGAATCGAGACGTTCTTCTTGAATCGCGGGCGAGTTCACTTTTTGCCTCCGCTCACGCCCTTGCGTTTAGAGGACGGCACGGGCGGATAACGCAGCGCGCCGGTCGGGTCGCTCAACCGCCCCTTCTGCAAGCGCATGATCAGCGAATCGGGCACCTTCTTGAGCAAGTGCACATCGTGGGTGGCGACGATCACGGTCGTGCCCACCCGGTGATTGAGCGCTTCGAACAGGCGCAGCAGCTTTAGTGCCATTTCGGGATCGACATTTCCCGTCGGCTCGTCGGCGATCAGCATTTGCGGCCGCGCGATCACCGCGCGCGCGATCGCCACGCGCTGCTGCTCCCCGCCCGACATCTGCGCCGGGATGGCGTGGCTGCGATGCGTCAGACCGACCCAGTCGAGCATATCGCCGACCGCTTTAATGACCTTCTTCTCATCGGTCCCGGCAAGCCGCAGCGGCAACGCAACATTGTCGAAAGCCGACAAGTGCTGCACCAGCCGGAAGTTCTGAAACACCACGCCCAGCCGCCGCCGGAAATCGGGCAGGCGCTGGCGAGGGAGCGTGATCATGTCCTTGCCGAACATGCGGATGCTCCCGCGCGAAGGACGCTGCGCGAGATAGAGCAGTTTCAACAGGCTGGTCTTGCCCGCGCCGCTAGCGCCGGTGAGGAAGTAGAAGCTGCCTGGATAGAGCGTGAACGACAGGTCGCTCAGCACCTCGGCATCGGTGCCGTAGCGCAGGCCGACATTGTCGAATTTCACAATTTCGGCCGGCCGCTCGGTCATAGTTCCCGCGCGTTTATCAGTGGGCCGGTTGCGGGGGAAGGGGTGAGAGTTGCGCTATCGCCGACCAATTCGCTCCGCTCATGGGCGCATAGGCGCGCTTCAGTGTGGAAAAGCCACGCGTTTTTCGCTCTTGGGCGTGGCTTGCCCTTGTGCCTGGCCGCGCGCTGGCACATGCCAATTCACGCGATGATAATCAGCTGTCCGGAGTGCTCCACGCGCTATGTCGTGCCCGAGACCGCGATTGGCGGTGACGGTCGCACCGTGCGCTGCGCCAAGTGCAAGCACAGCTGGTTTCAGGAGCCGCCCCCGCTGGACCTGACCGAGCAGGAATCCGCTCCCGAACCCGCGTCGGCACCGCCGCCTCCTCCTCCGCCTCCCGAGCCGGAGCCAGAAACCGAGCCGGAATCCGAGGTCGAAGCGCCCGAAGCCGTGGCGGCCCCCTCGATTGACCATTGGCGGACCGAGGACCATCCCGACGCGTCGGCTGCGGCACCACCGCCCGCACCCTCAGTGCAGCATCCCGATCGGCCAGCCCCCGAGCCTGAGCCGGAACCCGAACCCGAACCTGTGGAAGAAGAGGGTTTCGCCCCCGGCATCGATCCGCTTGCGGGCGAGGGCGACAAAGAGGGATTCGACGAGGCCGAGCCGTTCGAAGAGCCTTACGAAGAGCCTTATGACGAGGATGAGGGGTCGAGCTTCGATTACAGCCCGCCTTTCACCCGGCGCCGCAACACGGCCAAGATGTGGACCATCGCGGCGGGGGTCTTCGCGCTGCTCGCAACCGGCACCGCCTTTGCGGTCAACTATTATGGCCTGCCCGACTGGGTGCCCGTCCAGCGGCCGACCTTCGGGATCGGTGAGGCCGACCTCGAGCTCGACTTTCCTCCGACTCAACAGCGCAAGGAAGAACTGCCGAGCGGCGAGGAAATCTTCCGTGTCCGCGGCACGATCTCGAACACCGGAGCCGAAAGCGTGACCGTGCCGAGCCTGCTGGTCGTCTTCCGCGACGAGCGCGAGCGCAATGTCGGCAACTGGATCGTGGTGCCTTCCAAACGCGAGCTCGCCCCCGGCGAAAGCCTCAACGTGACCGAGGCGATTACCGATATCCCGCCCGCCGCGCGGGTCGCCGATTTCGGCTGGGCACCGAGCTGAACTGCGGACCAAGCGACCGGCTTTGCGCCAACTAATTCGAACTGGGCATCAAAGCTCTTGCGCAGGCTTTGACCTGTTGCTAGAGGCGCGCGCCTACCAAGGGCAAGCGCTGACACGCGCTCGCCCAAGACCATTGAGTGCGGTCGTGGCGGAACTGGTAGACGCGCAACGTTGAGGTCGTTGTGGGCTAACGCCCGTGGAAGTTCGAGTCTTCTCGACCGCACCAAACAGTCTCCTAGCGAACTGAAAAACGCATTCCCGGCGCAACCCGCGCCGGGAAGTGCGCAGTTCTGCGCGATTTCGGGGTTGGTGGTGCTCGATGTGGGCCAGAGCACTCGGTGTTCGGCTCCTGCTCGCCGCCCATTTCCTCGAATGTCTCTGTCTGAAATTTCCTCGCCCATTTCGGGCTCCGATTTGGATCGCCGTTTGGGCCTCAGCCTGCGAAACCTAGGAGTAATTCCTGGTCAGACCAGTTCAGCGGTAAGTCGGCTTCGAGCAGCTGCTTACGAGTAACGCGCTGTGGCGTTCTGCCTTCAACTATCGCTTCGATGATTTTCGGACTGAGCCAGCTTAGCCGAACAAGCTTGGTCAGTTGTTTGCGACACCGGCCTTCGCGCTTCGCAATCTGATTTAGGCTGAGATCAAGCGATGTCATCGCGAGTTCTCGAGCGGCAATCGCCTCGCCAATCAGGGCGACGATCTTGGTATCGATCTCTTTGCCACAAGGCGCTGCATCAATTCTGATTTTAGCCTCGCGAAACGGCTTTCGCTCGGGCAGCGGCATTCGCCATTCGGCGAGATTGTCTGCATCGAGACCAAGCGCAAAGCCTCTCAGACAGACGCGCATTTCATCCTTTGCTATTGCGATTGAGTCGATGATCTCCTTGAGCGTATCTGCCCGCTCAGCGTGACGCTTCAACCGTTGTAGGAGCCCTGCTGCAGCACCGTACATCTCCTCAAGCTGAGCGCCGTTTTCAGAATTGCTCCATCGGCGAAGCTGATGCTGATCTTCAAGTCGCTTCGTGAGTTCTCGAAGCAAATGCGTCTCCAGCGCTGCCTGCCCAAACCGTGTCGCCGGAGGGTGGTGAGAACGCGCCAGATCCTTGCGGCTCTCGTAGTAGGCATAGCGCCTCGATCCCTTGGTCGTGTAGGTTGGCACCATCGGCCTGCCCTCGGGATCGATCAGCAAGCCGCGTAGCATCGCTTTCTGCTTATCGTTCGTCTTCCGCTTTCTAGGCGGCGCCTTCTGATTGAGCTTGGCCTGAACTTGCTTCCACAGGTCTTCGTCGACGATCGCTTCGTGTTCGCCTTTGTAAACCTCGCCCTTGTGGACGATCTTACCGCGGTAGATCGGGTTCTTCAGCAAGTAGAATAGGCTACCTCGCCTAAACGGTATTCCGCCTCGGTGGGGTCCGCTCGTGCGGCGCTGGATCTTTGTCCTGATACCCTCTTCCTCAAGCTCAAAGATAAGATCGTTCGCGGAAGCCGATACAAGGTAGCCACGCATAATCGTTCGAACGCGCTCTGCCTCTTCAGGCACGGGGACAAGCTTGCGCTCAACGACCTCGTACCCAAGCGGTATCGGCCCTCCCATCCAGAGCCCCTTCTTCTTCGATGCGGCGATCTTGTCCCTGATCCGCTCGCCAGTGACCTCTCGTTCGAACTGCGCGAATGAGAGGAGCACATTGAGAGTGAGCCGCCCCATACTGTTGGTCGTGTTGAACGCCTGGGTGACCGATACGAAGCTTGCTTCATTTGCGTCCAGAAGCTCGACGATCTTAGCGAAGTCAGCAAGGCTGCGGGTCAGCCGATCAACTTTGTAGACGACAATTACGTCGACGAGCCCACTCTCGACATCTTTCAAGAGGTTCTTGAGGCCTGGCCTCTCCATGTTGCCGCCCGAGAAGCCTCCATCGTCATAGGGCGCATCGAGAAGCGTCCAGCCTTCGTGCTTTTGGCTGAGGATATATGCCTCGCAGGCTTCGCGCTGAGCATGGAGACTGTTGAACTCCTGCTCCAGTCCGTCCTCGGTCGACTTGCGCGTGTAGACGGCACAGCGCAGCGGCTTCGGGGCGCTCATCTCGACAAGCCGAAGAACCGTGGGCCGTTTCGATGCGTGCCGGTGATTGCCTTGGCGATCGCTGTCAGCGAACGCCAAGTTTGCCCGTCATACTCGAAGCCCTCGTCGAGTACGGTCACGACGTGTCCTACGCCATGCCAGTCGCGCACTAGCTTCGTGCCCGGTGTCAGCTTTCGGGCCAGCAATTGAGCAGGCGCATAAGGACTCTGCTGCGCCGCCTTCGAGCACTCAGTCAGGAGGTGCGTAGTCTCAAGCTTGAGGCCTTCGTCCTTCTTGCACTGTAGCCGATAAGCGATCCCGAGCCGCAAAAGGTCGGGAGACAGGCAAGGAGCAGGGGTGCGATAGACGCGCGCCCATTCAGTGGCGAGTTCGTATCGAGACAGCTCTTGAAGGTAATCTACTGACAGCCCATCGTCGTTCGCCATCAGCTTTCCGCCGTCACGAAAGCGCTCTCGACGCGATAGACGCTTTTGCCCTTATCATTGACGTCGCGGCGGACGTCGTGGCCTTTCTTGCGAAGTCCGGAGAGAAAAGCCCGGCATGTGTGCGGCTGCCACTCGGTCGCCTTGCCTATCTGTTCGAGCGTCACTCCGGTCTCGCGGCGCAACATCGCTTCGACTTTCGATGCCTTGGTTTGCCGCTTGTTCTTCGGTCTTCCTGGCATCGCCGACATTGCAGATTTGAGTTGTGATGAAGCGATAGTTTTCTTGCTGCCGTTGGTCATGGGTGGTTCTCCTTGATCGAGCCAGCGCCAATCGCCGCCTCATCACCCAAAGCCCCGAGACGCGAACATCTTCGGGGGCTGCGGCTCATTCCAGCCGTGGTTCTGTGAACGCACCAGTGCTTCGTTTGCGAGTGAAGTCGAGTGGAAAGATCTGAAGCGCCGAATTACCGCTTTGCGCCAATCTCGGTCATTCGAGAAGTCGGTGATTAGGCCCGAAACCTGCCGTTCGTAATTCTCTGGTGCAAGGTCAGCCACGCGTCCTGTCAGGTCAGTAGTTTTGTTAATGTTCGGGCTGTTTTTAGCGCCGGAGCTGCCCACACACCCCACGAGACACGACTATGGCAAGTGGCGCCGCATTGTTGCCGAAGAGCTGTTGCGACTGCGCGTTATGGCCGACAGACTACGTATCCCTGGACACCCATCTCAACACAGGCCGAAAAATAACTCATCAGTAGCCAGTAGAGCTGGACGAAGTGCGGAGAAGGTGCTGTTCCCTGTACGACATCGGTTAGGACCCCTTCGACCTGCGCACGGCTGAGCGATGAGGTCACTATATATACTCTCTGGAGCGCATCCGGGGCGGCGCGCACTGCGTCGAGTTTCTGGGAAATCTCTTGTGACGTTCCGCCGCGGATCATCCGGGCGATGTCGGTTTGGACGCCATTGTTACGATAGCGATTAGCCCAGCCGGTCAGTTTCTGGGGTAGCATATCGGCTGGCAACCCCATCCGGCCAAGGTTCTTGATAGCTTGGCCAACCGATTCATGAAAGGCCGACGCACTCAGAGATTGGTTGCCGTGCTTAGCATGGTAGAAGCTGATCATTTTCGGGCTGCTTTGGGTGCTAACACCGATAAAGTCGGCCCATTCATCACCGAGATCATCACAGAGCAGTACGTCATCGCCGTTGGCGATCGTGTCCACTACTGAGCGGAAAACGCAATTTTGTGCAAACTCGAGCTGACCAACCGTAAAATCGCCTTTCTCACTGGTTGTGTGCGCAAGCGACGGATCAACCTGTAGGCGTGCGAGAAGCGCAGAACCTCCGCCAGCAAGCGCCTCATCGCGGAATAGTGCCCCGTCGATATAAGCTAGGGCTAGATCGCTAAAGAGTATCGTGAACAGATCTTCGCGGTCGAGGTAGCGCGATAGTGAGACCGCGTTGTCGTCCTCTCCCAGGGGCAGGCTGCGCTTCTCGACCGAAATTCCGGCAATTTGCGGGACATCTAGCTTTCGCAGTCCGATGCGCGTTGCGCCGATACGCAGCGTGGCGATCGGGGTAACGCCGTCTTCAGCGCGCACTTCGAGCAAACGGCGGCGGCGCACGACCGGAAATGCTGGCTCGAGTGCAGAAAGTACGGCCTCGGCTTCAGCTTGCAGCAGCTCCTCCGCACCGTTTGCTCCCTCTCGGACCAAGCGGACCCCGTCATCGGCATTGAACAACCTATCAGCTAGGCCCATCGTATCGATGCCAACAAAGGTTGGTCGAATATCAGCTGGAAGCGTGGTCAGTTCGATTGGGCGCGCAAATCCTCGAATAAACCCAGCAACCGCCCCGTCATCGGCCTGAAGCAGTTCCGAGATTTGGATGGCCCAGGCGACGATCGCTTCGGCCCGTGAGCGGTCGGCGCGCCGTGAAATTCGGCCGGTGGTCGGCGTGGCGGAATAGACGCCATCCCCGCGCCGCACGCTATAGGCCTGGGGAATGAAACGGCTGGCGCTGCTGGTCGCGACGGTGTTCTCGAGATCGCGGGCCTCGAGAGATTTCGAACGTAGCGCGAGCGGCGAGATCGACATATTGCGCAGCCGCAGCTTCTCGAACACCGCATCCTGCTGGGCGATCGCGCGCTCGATCCGCTCGTTTGCGACCTTGCCAAGATGGGCGGTTTTGAATGCTGAAGGCAAATCAAGCCCTGACTTGAACACCGCAATGTAGGGGCCGTGCTCGACAATCAGCACATAGCCATAGACACGCTCGACAGCTTCGGCTTCAGGTGCAAGGAAGGACACATCGCGTTCGTGCGAGAAGCAGATCGCTGAGTAGCGGGCATCGTCAAGCACGGCCCGATCGACTCGGAACAAATTCTGCGAAGGCCGTCGAGCCTGGGCGCGAATCGTCGTGAAGAGGCGATTGATCGCTTCGTTCGACAGGCGGCGTTTACGCTGGTGAAAATATCCCGATTGAGCGATTTCGAGATGATCAATCATTCTTCGTCCTTAATCGTGTCAGTTTGTCCGGGGTCTGGCGGCACAGTCGAGAACTCGGTGGGAAGATTGACCGGCTTATAACCTTCTGCCATCCGTTCGATCACCGAATGATGGAGCAGCGCGCCTTCGGGAATTTTACGCGGTTCCGCGCACGGTAGATAGTAGCCCCTGCCCGACACCTTGTCAGGGAAGCGCTTCCAGCTCCGGTTCTTGGGCAGATATTCCAGCGGTTTCCAAGCGATGGTCATTGAATTGTGGATTTTGCCATTTGCATTAGGAGCGACATACATGCGTTTGCCGCCCGGCAGAGGAGCGCCCTCGGCTAGATGATTGAACAGTGACTCGTTGATTTCAAGGCCGTGCTCCTGTGCTTCTCGGGCCATCCAGATCAGCGGAAACTTGGCGACCTGACTTTCGGTCTCGGCCCAGCCACCACCAACATCGGAATGGTCCCCAGCGAACCAGACGGTCTGCTGGTCCTGCAAACCTTCGGTATTGGCGAACGGATCGGGTTTGAAGTTCTGGCCCGGGGTCCAGTTGTAGAGCCGGAACATCCGACGACGCTCGTCAATCGCAGCGGCTTGCCGGAATACGCGTACGCTCGGATTGGACTTAGTGTACGGCAGGAAAGACTGGCTGGGAAATCGCAGCAACCCCGGACGGACCAATACCGAGGCGACCGTGTCCCACACTCCCAAAAAATGGATCGGCACACGTCGTCCGCCAATCACACGGCGAAACTGCCAAGCGATGTCGAGCCGGTCTTCGCGGTCCGCGCGTTTATAGGCCTTGAGCGCATATTCGGCGACGTTGAGCTGATCGGTTTCGAGGAGACCGACCAGATGGATCAGACCCGCGACTGCGCGGGCAGTATAAGCGCCCCGGCTGAAGCCGAACAAGAAGATCCGGTCGCCTGGCTGATAGTTGTCGATCAAATAGCGATAGGCGACGAGAATATTGTCATCGAGACCCCAGCCTGTTGCGAGCCCGAAGGCCGCGATCGCGCTTTGCGCGGCAGGGCTCCAGTCGGTGGTTAGCGGGACGGTGCCGATGCCGGGGTGATAGAAGACGCGCTGACTATCGCTCCGTTCTGCGCAGCGATAGAGCTTTACGACGTTGGTCAGGTTATCCTTGACCTCGTTGCTGGTGCCATCGAGCAGTAGAATCAGATTACGCGGCATCATTTTTCCCTGAGCTCAAGGGCATCAACAGGCCCTTCTTTGGGGCAAGATTTTTTGGAACTGAAATCGATGGACAACCGCCTTCGTGCGTTTGACGACTTAAGATCCGATAGACCTTACTCATCACCTTCATCGACCGATCACCAGCCGTTGTTGAAAGCCACCCTGGTCGCGGCGTTCGTCCCACAGGATTAGCGGCAAATCGGCCTTTGGCATCCACACCCTACCGACTTCGATCGCCATTGCGACGGGCAGCGCCGGAAAGACGTGAATCTCGGCATCATCACCATGTGCGAGACGAATTGATGCGAAAGTCTGCCGGAGCAGCGTACGGAACGCCGCAAGGCATTCGGGGCGGCCCAGAATGTCATTGCCGGGGCTCTTTGCCTCGATCGCCCAGATTGGTACGTCGCCTCCAAGCACGCTGCTGATCCGTTCGTCATCAATCGTGGCGCTGATGCCCAGGTTTAACGCCACCTTTGGCGTGGTTCGTGGTTCGGCTCGGCGATCGAGAAAGGTGATCGGCGGCCAATTTTCGCGCCACACCCAGCCTTTGGGTTCGCGCGAAATCTGGCGCACATCGACATCGGCGATATCGCTTAGCAGGCTGCCAAGCTGGATCAGTAGGGGCTGTGGCGCGATCGCAAACACGCTCACATGTCGAATTTCGCCTTGGCGGAGACGTTCACCCACCCGCAATTCGAACTGCCGAGCGAGATGGTCACGCTGAAATTGCCAATAAGCAGCGTCATTCTCACTGAAGCTGGAGTCTTTGAGCTCAAGCGTTAGCGGATGGCCAAGTGGATAGCGCGCCGGTAACACCGCTGCCCGGCTGTGCGTAGCAGAGACCGGACAATCATGTTCCCCGATGCGCGCGGCATAATGGAGTAGGTGCGTGGCCCGGTCAGCATCAATCGCAGTGACTAGCGCTATCCGAGCTTCATGTGCTGTTTTCATCTCGAGAAGCCGCGCTTCAGGGTGACCCACAACCTCCTCGCGATCAATCAGGCGGTGGTGCACGTCACAAAGCAGCATCAGGTTGTTGATGTCGTCGGCCAGCGCATGGGAACGGACCGGGTCGCCACGCGGACCGTCGGGCGCAGCTGCGACGATGTGCGCGATATAGGAGGTGTTGAGCTTCTCAGCGCCAGAAATGATGTCGCCGAGCAGGGGTTTGTTACAGCCAGAATATTGGCAATTGCCACCAGCTCGGGTCCACAGGATCAAGCGGTTTTTCTCGGACACCCGGACTGCCGCGCGCCCCTTGCCCTTGATGATGCGGGTCATGCGGCCCTCACCAGCAGTTCGGGAACGGGATCGTTGATCGGATTACGCAACCGCGAGAAATCGATGTCGCGAAGCCGATCGGCCAGCATCCGCCGATCGACCGTTCCGGACTGACGCTGCTTGATAGTGGCGATGGTCAGGCGACTTGTGTGCATTCCCGTGACCGTGCTGGTCCGTTGCAGCTTCCGCTGCCATCCTGACCGTCCGTTGCCAAAGGCTTCCAGAGGCTGCGAGGCGCCATGGTCGCGGCCGCCGCCATGCCAAATGCCTGTCGCTTGCCACGCCTCGTAGAAGCGCAGCCATTCGGCAATCCAGGGCACGGTCGTCGCGCCGATCGCTTGCGAGGTGTCCCATCCTCCGCAGGCGGGATCGAATAGGCAGAGGTTAGGATCGTCCGGCTCATCGTAGACATGCGGGATCGGCGTGTCGGGATCTTCCGCACGCCGCTCGATGCGGGGTGAGAGTATGCGTACTTCCGGAAACCACGCATGGGCATATTCGAAGCCCTGCTGGAAGTGCCGGCGCACATAGAGGATCGATACTTCGTAGCCTTGCGACAAACCATACACTCGGCCGCGCCACAGCGCGAGATCGTCTCCCAGCAGGACGGTGCGGAAGGGCCAGTCACGCCTCAGCAGGCGATCCTGTTGCCACAGAGGGAGCGGCGGCGCGTTGTTGGTCAGTCGCGCCATCGAGTGCCGCCATAAAAAGAGGTTTGCGGCGTTGCGTGGGCCTGCGAGCTGGTCGCTGCAGCCATTGTCGGCAAGACGAGTCTCCCAGTGTGCTTCTGGTACCGGCTTTCGCCCAGTTCCTTGGCCCGACCCATCCGGTCGGCGAAAGCACGGACCGCTTCCCCGGCAGCATGTTCACCGAACAATTCGGCGAGGATTTCCTGGCGCTCCCGAAGCGTCACTTCGTCATGGACGTAGCGATAGAGCTGGCGGACCAGATGGTTGAGATCGCCAAGCCAGAGCGATTGGTCATAACCGCTGCCCGGCCAACGATCTGTCAACACATCTGCCTCGCAGCGTGGGTTGGTCTCATGGATGTAGGTGCTACTGTTGACGTGATATGCGAAACGGTCGCGCAAAGCGACTGCATGCTCCAGCAATGCTTCGGCAAAAGTAGGGCTGGAGGCGCGAAAGCCTGCCACTAGCTTGGCCAGCAGCACGCTCGGCGGGCAGCGACGATCACGCAGATCATAGCGCAGATTGCGGAACCGTTTGATAAGCTGGAGGCTGGCGAGGGCGCGCGACATGCCATGCGGTCCCACCTGAGCTGGCAGCGGCTCGACGTCGGCGCGTTTAGCCAGTACCCGCGCACTATCGACCGCGATGACGAACAAGGGTTCGGGCGGAGTCTGTTCCTTGAACCATTCGGTGAAGCCGAACGGATTGGCTGTGACGCGCTTGCCGGGATTGTTCGGCTCCTCGACGCGGTGGTGGAAGATAGTGCTCTGCCGCGCCAGGGTTCCGAGCTGCAGAATTGCCGGGGTTAGGTCGACATGCATCTTGTCGGCATATTGAACTTGGACGCAGCGCGTGCAGCGCGTCGTTACCTTGTAGTAGCGCGAGCCCGGCTCGCCACGGATGGTATGGTAGAGCAGGTCCAGCACAAATGCGGGTCCACGATCGATTTCAGGATCAAGCTCCAGCATGGCATCGATATCGAACTCATCGTTGGTCGCGCGCGAGGCTACGGATGATCCCTGCGCGGCACCGCCTTGACCGTAAACCCGCCGAACACGCCCTTTCAGCGGACTGCCATCGCGCTCCACCCATTCGCCGAGTGTATTATACCGTTGCTCGGCCACCGCATATTGCGATGGCGGGAGCTGAACCCCGGCGAGCACATCAGCGAGCAGAATGTCGGCTTCGCTGGCAAGCGCGTTCGGACGAGAGGAGACTGGTGTATCGGCTCGCACGGAGTGGGCGATCTGGCGATTGGTTGGCTCGGCATCGCCGCTGGTCCGATTGCGGGACGCGAGGTCGGTGCCGGCGAACTGATGCGCGGACTCACCGGTATTCTTCATGGCATCCATATTGCCAAGCTCCTTTACGGTCCCAAATCGGGAACGCTTTTATAATCTCACGATCCGCAGCGATTCGCAACCATCAACGTTCCCGAAATGGGAACAATTATACTTGCGAAAAATGTCGGGCTATGCGATCAGGGAATGAGATTGATTGGACGACCATTATTTTTGCGTCTGGCCGAGGTTGCGGATGAAAAGCTGCAAGATGACTTGCGCGCATTGGCCGCCGAGGTTGAAGCGGCATCGTGGAAATCTTCGAAGAGCCTTAAGCGGGCCTTTCCAGAAGCGCGTATTGAGGGGCGCCGGGTCATCATCGACCTTGACGAGCGCCATTGTGCGGTGATCATTATAGACTACGAGAGGAGCGTTAGCGTGGTGGAATACGCTGGAGCGAGCGCAAAATATCGATTGGCGGCTGCGACCGCCGCAAATTCAGGGCGGCGCAAGTGAGTCTCGTGAAGACCGTGCGCTCCGAGGCTCAGTATGAGGAGATGACGGCACGGCTAGCCGAGTTGGTCGCTTCTGGCGGACCGGGAGAGGAAATCGAGCTGCTTTCTCTTGTGCTTGAGGACTATGAGCGCAAGCACTACGAGATTGAGGCTCCCTCCCCGTTGGCCGCAATACGCTTTCGTATGAAGCAGGCATCGCTGACCTCTCGGGACCTCGAACCCTTCATCGGATCGCGTTCCCGTGTCTCTGAAGTTTTGTCTGGCACGAGATCCCTATCGCTGGATATGATCCGAGCCCTTAACCGTCATCTTGGCATACCAGCTGACGCCCTCATCAAGGAGGATGTCTCGCAACAAGAGACTGCGATCGAAGCACCTTCTGCAAATGCGATTAAGAAACTTCGCGATCTCGGGGTGATGAAAGCGAAAGAGGGATTTGAGGCCTTCATGGTCCGGATGGCCGGACCGGATCACGTGCCGGCCTTCCTGCGCAAGTCGCGCACCGAGCGCACCAACGCAAAAACAGATCAGGCCGCACTAACGGCTTGGCTGGCGGCCGTGCGTCATTTCGCGGATCAGGCAAAGGTGTCCAAGCCGAAGAAGAAGATGCGGGGAGCCGCGGCAGGTCGAAAGCTGGCACAGCTCAGCACGCTTCCAGACGGTCCGAAGAAAGCGCGAGAGCTTCTTCGCGAGTGGGGCATCGTCCTCGTCACGCTAGATCATCTTCCCGGCACCTATTTGGATGGGGCTGCCATGCGCGGCAAAGACGGGGCTGATATCATAGCCATGACGTTGCGGCACGATCGCATAGACAACTTCTGGTTCACGCTCCTCCACGAATTCTGCCATGTGTCCGAACATCTGGCGGAGGATACGCCTCTCATACTCGACGATCTTGATCTGAGGAGCTCGGAGGAGATCGAGGAGGAAGCCGACCTTTTCGCGCAGGATGCGCTTATCCCAGCGAATATTTGGAAGAAATACGTCACGCCAGAAATGAGTACCGAGGAATTGGAACTCGTTGCCAAGAAGGCCAAGGTGCACGTGGCCATCTTGGCAGGTCGCTGGCAAAGAGAGCATTCTGACTACCGGCGCTTCGCGAAGAAGCTGGGACGCGGTGAAGTACGCTGCCAATTTAGGAAGCGCACTTAGATTTTTAGGCAATAGGAAGCTAGCGTAAGTTGCGAATAAGCCTGCTGTTGTGACGCATGCGCAATAACCGCTCTTCGGTCCTAAGTTCTCAAACCGGACATTCCGCTTACGGCCCATAATCCGCAATAGGTTTAGGCGAATCTCGCTGCGCGCTCACGCCAGTTTGTCGCCAACGCGCCTAGCTCGCTAAGCTCACCGGCAGCTTCAGATTCTCGTTTGGCTTCACCAGCG
>Ga0189284_100080_pt1 | contig 158557 bp, 150 predicted proteins | sample N32C7minimetaG_FD_130314 | JGI IMG/M metagenome (GOLD analysis project Ga0189284, IMG submission 130314) | Marine microbial communities from the Costa Rica Dome - N32 C7 mini metaG | ecosystem: Environmental > Aquatic > Marine > Oceanic > Photic zone | place: Costa Rica: the Eastern Pacific...
CTATGATCTGGGATACATTGACCTGGAGCAAAGAACATTACAGACAATCGACAACCCGTTCGGCACGAGGTTGTAACCCATGTCTCCGGTACAAACTGTTACCTATGTCTTCGGGCTGGACAGAATGGTGTTGGTAGCGGGAGAGGGACTCGAACCCCCGACACGCGGATTATGATTCCGCTGCTCTAACCACCTGAGCTACCCCGCCATCCGATCAGCGGCTTTTCGTTCAAAGCGCTGCGATGTGGGGAGCTTATAGTTAGGCGGCGAGCAGGCGTCAAGCGTTGAATGCTTGCCTGCACGCATTCTTTCTAAACGCCGATCAGGCGGCGGGAACCGGGGCTTGCGCTTGTGGAAAGTCCACCGCCCAAGTGCCGGTGCGCTCGGTCTTGTGGATCCAGCCGCCCCCAAGGACGCGGGCCGTTTCATCATCGCTGTCGAAGAAAACGCACGCCTGACCGGGTGCGACACCCGTTTCGCCGTTGGCAAGATCAACAAAGGCCTTGCCGTTCAATATCCGCAAGGTCGCCGGGGCCGGCGGGCGGGTGGAGCGCACTTTGGCAAAGACCTCGATCTCGTCGCCTTCATCGAGCGGCTGATCACCTATCCAGTTCATCTCGCGCAGCAGGATCGTGCGTGTTGCCAAAGCCTCACGTGGGCCTACGATCACCCGGCGTTCGTCCGCATCGAGGCGCACCACATAAAGAGGCTCGCCCGTGGCCACACCAATGCCTCGGCGCTGGCCGATCGTGAAGTGGATGATGCCATTGTGTTCACCCAGGACCCGGCCGTCCATATGGACGATTTCGCCAGGTTCGGCAGCGTTTGGCCGCAGCTTTCGGATCACCGCGGCATAGTCGCCGTTCGGCACAAAACAGATGTCCTGACTGTCGGGTTTGTTGGCAACTGACAACCCGAACTCTTCGGCAAGGGTGCGGACTTGAGACTTCGGCATGCCGCCGAGCGGAAAGCGGACGAAGTCCAGCTGTTCCTGCGTTGTGGCGAACAGGAAGTAGCTCTGATCACGGTCAAGGTCTGTCGGGCGGAAAAGGGCACGCTTGTTGCCCTTTGTCGCTGAGCGAACGTAGTGACCGGTGGCCAAGGCGTCCGCGCCGAGATCCCTTGCCGTTTTCAGGAGGTCGGTGAATTTGACGGTCTGGTTGCAAGAGACGCAGGGAATGGGCGTTTCACCGGCAATATAACTGTCTGCAAACCGGTCCATGACCTGTTCCTTGAAACGGCTTTCATAGTCGAGCACATAATGCGGGATGCCGATCTTTTCGGCGGCCCGCCGTGCGTCGTGAATATCAACCCCGGCGCAGCATGACTTTGCCTTGGCAACCGCGGCGCCATGGTCATAGAGCTGCAAGGTCACACCAATGACATCATAACCCTCGGCGTGCATGATTGCGGCAACGACGGAACTGTCCACGCCACCGGACATGGCAACGACCACGCGCGTGTCTTCGGGGCGGCCGGGAAGATCCAGACTGTTCAACATGTTCAAAGGCACTTTCAGAAAGTTCAGGGCCTGCCGGTCACAGGCGTTCAGTGTGCGCCGCGCCCGGTCAGCCGGGAAACGCTTGTTTCCTCGGGCCATTTCCAATTGGGGCGCACTATACAGATAAGCGTGCTGCTTGCCAATTGCACGCGGCGCGCACCCGGCATGCATTGCCGGAGCGGCAAAGCTTGCCGCGTTATGACCGGTCGGTGTCCGGTGTGCAGGGTTCAAACGCTATGGGATTCAATACCTTGATTGGGTTTCCAAAACTGGCCCGAGGTTTGCTTTCTTACCTCGTGACGCTGTCTGCCCAATTGCGGGCAAATTATATTGAGGTGCTCTTGTGCTGCCTTTTGGATTGATGACCGATATGACTGCCGCTTCTTCGCCTGCCAATCGTGGCGGTGCGAGTGTTGCTGGGCCCATGGGGAAAGCCGAAAGCGGGTTTCGGCAGTTTTCGGATGATCTTCAGGAGACCCTGCAGGCATTGGCGCCTGACAGCGTTGCGCAAAAAGGCGACGCTGTCTCTGACAGTCAGTCAGCATCGAACATTGATGCGCTGAAGGCCGATGCGGCGGAGCTTGCTGGTGACGCTGTTGTGAATGCAGAAGCCGCAGCGGGTGATGAAACGCTGGAGGCCGGTGCCATCCTTACCAACGACCCCGGTGCTGCCGTTCCCGGAAGCTTGGGAGAGATTTGGCAAGCTGCTGCTGGTGCAACTCCTGTTGTTAATGGTGCTGTACCTGTTCCTGCTGCCGAAGAGGGTCGATTTGTTGAAGATGCCAGCCTTCCGCTTGTTCGTCCCGTCGCTGACGGCGATCCAGCTGCTGCTGGACGCAACGGTGGTGATGTTCAGGGCGAGGCAATTTCTGCGAAGACAGGTGGTGCCGGCAAGCCCGGTATTGCGCCCGCATTCGGTTCTGCTGGAACAGGCGCCGCTGGTGCGCCATCTCCAGCCGGGATGTCCGAGGCGGCCCCTGCCAGCTCTTCAATGGATGTCGCAGATCTCCCGCCTCCGGTAAATCGTCAGCCGATCATCGCTCCGCAGCATGAGGGTGCTGCCGATGATGTGGCCGGGCAGGACGGAGAAGCGGCGGCAACGGTAGTTAAGACTGCCGATCCATCAAAACCGCTATCAACATCATATGCTGCTGAAGAAGGTCTCAGCCGGACAAATGATGCGCCGGTCATTGAGTCAAAGCAGCGGCGATGGCAGGTGAGTTTGCCGCCGGAGTTGCGCTCGCAGTCCGTCATGGTTCAAGCGGCATCGCAAAACGTACCTGTTACTCAGAATGATGCTTCCGGCGAAGTTCTCGATCCGCTTCAACAAGCGGCAAGGGGTCAAGCTGCTGCGCAGGCCGCCGGGTCCAAAGAGCCTGTTGCAAAGCCTCTGAACACGTCTACGCAGGCCGGTGCACAAATCAACGCACAGCAAGGGATTTCTTCTGCAGTCAATAGTCAGCCTGTAGTGGCTCCGCAGACCGCAGAGGTGTCGGTGACGCAGGATGAGGCAAGTGTCCGGAAACCAGCGGCGCTCGAGGTTGCAAGGCCTGCGCCGGTGACCCCGTCGATGCCTCAAGCGCAACCAGCCCCGGCAGCAAGCACACAACCTCCTGTGACGCCGGTTGCCGTTTCAAACCGGCCGGCGAATCCCACTGTTTCGCAGCCATCAACCGTAGGGCAGGATGCTGCGGATTTGAGTGTTGATGATTTTGCTGTTGATGTGGACGCGGAACCTCTGCGTTTGGAGCGCAGGCCGGCTGGAGAGGTGGCATTTGCAGGGGCGAAAGCACCTTCAGTGAATTCCGCGACGCAGCAGCTGCCGGGACTGAGCAGCGGCCAACCGCAAATGGTGGCCAAGCAGAATAGCGGCGGAGCTGGTCAGCTGAGTGCTATCCCTGCAGCTGCTCTCTCAAATGAAATCATCGCGGATGAAATTCTTCCTGCATCGGCTTTTGAAGCAGAGCTGGGTGCGGACCTTGATTTCACCGCGACCGTGCGCGGTGGTGAGATGCAAGGTGCTGCGCGAACCGAAGCCTTGCAGACACCAAATCAGGCTCAAAGCTCTCAATTGGCCTCTCAGGTCGCAGTTGAGATGGCGCGGAACCTGAAAAATGCGCAGACCCGGTTTCAGATGCGGTTTGATCCTCCCGAGCTCGGGAGAGTTGATGTCAACATGAAGGTTGCAGCCGATGGCAGTGTTCAGGCCCATCTGATTGTTGAGCGTCCCGAAACGCTCGACATGTTCCTGCGGGACCAGCGCGGTTTGGAGCGCGCGCTCGAGGCGGCCGGGCTGAGTGCCAATTCAAATGATCTGCAGTTTTCGCTGAAACAAGGGCCGGGACAACAGTTTGCATCCCAGGATGACCAAGGGCAGCAAAACGGACAATCCGGCACAGCCAATACTGACGCGGATGGCAGCGGGGATGCCTCCGCGGAAGAGGCCATGGACGGGCAACTTCTCAGGATGACGCTGGCAGAGCAGCGCGGCGGCCTGGATGTAAGGATTTAATGGGCACCTAGAGTGCCTGAGGAGAGTGTGATGACCTTTTTTTCACCGAGCACAAGCAGCACAAGTAGCACGAGCAGCACAAGTGGAGCGGCGCAATCGTCGAGCCAATCCAGCACGCAGGCTAGTGAAGCCGGATTGTCGGCGAACTATGAATTGTTTCTCAGCATGCTGACCACGCAAATCCAGAATCAGGATCCGTTGGATCCGCTGGATTCTGCTGAATACACCAACCAGCTGGTTCAGTATTCGAATGTTGAGCAGTCTATTCAAACGAACAAGAATCTCGAAGAGATGATCAGTCTTCTGTCGAGCAATCAGTCTTCGGCCTACGTGAATTACATCGGTACCGAAGTGACGGCGGCTGGCGGGACGGCAATGTTTGATAACGGTCAGGCGAGCTGGAAGTATGATGTCCTGGAGGATGCGACCGGGACTGTCGAAATCCTGAACGATGCAGGGCAGACGGTCTACTCCGGGGAAATTGAGCTCAAGGCGGGTGGTGGCACTTACACATGGGACGGGACCACCGATTTGGGCGGCACGGCATCCAAGGGCGCCTATACGATACAGTTGGATGTGAGTGACAGCGCCGGGAACGCCGAGCCCGCATCCATCGAGGTCTCGGGTGTCGTCGACGAAGTGGACTTTAGCGGAGCCGTTCCGTTCCTTAGGATTGGAGAGCTCTCAGTTCCGGTGAGCGCGGTGAAGTCCGTACGGTCTATCTAATCTCGTTGGCTAAGTAATTTGCTTGAAATTATGGGTTTTGCAGGGTGCCAGTGAAAACTGGCGCCCGTCATTTTTTGCATCTTGAGCGCGTTTCAGCGCATTGCATTGCAAATTGCATGGAGGCAGGCTTATGGTTAACAAAACATAATAAGTTTCACTTGTTTTTGAAGTAATGAATTCATCAATCCCTAAATATCATTCACAGATTCCAGATATTATAGTTAATAAAGGTCAAATATTGCTTTAGTCGTTTGTTAAGCGTCATTGTGTAGTCTCAAACTCAACCTTGGTCATGGTTAGTGTGAGAGTACAATGACCGAACAAATTCGTTCGCGTGTAAAATATGTCATCGGCCCGGATGGGAGCCCGCTCACGATTGCGGATCTTCCACCTACCTCTACCAAGCGCTGGGTTATCCGGCGGAAGGCGGAAGTGGTAGCAGCAGTGCGGGGCGGCCTATTATCCCTTGAGGAAGCCTGTCAGAGGTACACCCTGACAGTCGAAGAGTTCCTGTCCTGGCAGAGCTCGATCGAAAAACATGGATTGGCGGGGCTTCGGGCAACGCGGATCCAGCAATACCGAAACTGATGGCCTGACAGCCAGCGATAATAACGACCGCTATGGGCGGTGCGACGAGGTCGGCTTAGCCGGCCTTTTTTGTTGAGCGCTTTTTCGGTAGACTTATCCAAAGGTTAATGAGGTGGGCAGTTTTTCCCCACTTCAGTTGCAAAATGCCTTAGCGAATTTCGCAGAAATCAGCCAGCGCACCCGTATTGATAATGTTTTGTTAACTTCTTGTTAACCCTCTGGGCGGCAAATTTTGCCCATCAGAGGCATGGCGTGATTTGCCGACTCTGCCGATAAGGGCAAGTGGCAGGCGAAAGATGCGGGCGGGCATTCGTGAACGGACTTATTGAATTCATAAAAACACTGGGGCCAGCGCGGATCGCGGCGATGGGGGCCGTTGCAGCGATCCTGGTCGGTGTCTTTGCGTTTATCATCTTCCGGGTGACTGCGCCGCAGATGACGACGCTTTACAACGAGCTGACGCTTGAAGACTCCGCAGCGATCGTTTCCCAGCTGGAAAGCCAGGGGGTGCAGTTCAAGTTGGCCCGCGAAGGCGCGTCCATCATGGTGCCGCAGGAGCAAGTTGCGCGTTTGCGGATGCAACTCGCCGCTGAAGGCCTCCCGACAGGCGGATCAATCGGGTACGAGATTTTTGACCGATCTGATACACTCGGCGCGACCAGCTTCGTCCAGAACATCAATCACCTCCGCGCAATGGAAGGCGAGCTGTCGCGGACGATCAGCTCCCTCGACCGGATCCGTTCCGCGCGTGTTCATCTTGTGATCCCTGAGCGCCAGCTGTTCCAGCGTGATCGGCGTCCGCCGTCTGCTTCAATCGTTTTGAACGTGCGCGGGGGGCTGGGGCCCGGCGAAATCCGTGCGGTTCAGCACCTCGTGGCGACGGCCGTTGACGGGCTGGACCCGGACAAAGTGTCAATTGTCGATGAATCCGGGCGCTTGCTGGCGTCGGGCGCAAGCAGCGATGACGAGGGTATGGTATCTGCCCGGCTGCAGGAGCGGTCGACTGCCATCGAAAGCCGCCTGCGCAATCAGGTCGAGGAAATACTGAACTCTGTTGTCGGGCCCGGCCGTGCCCGGGTGCGCGTTAACGCCGATATCGATTTTAATCGTTTGACGGAGACGACTGAGACCTTCGATCCGGAAGGACAGGTCGTTCGCTCGACCCAGACGAAGGAAGAGGCGACGTCCAGCACACGTCAAGATGGGCAAGTCACGGTTGGAAACGAACTTCCAAATGCAGATGCCGGTCAGAACAACGATGCTGAAGAGCAAGATACGTCGTCGTTGACCGAAGAAATCGTCAACTACGAGATTTCTAGGTCTACGCGCACGGAGGTTGTTGAAGCAGGGCGCATTACACGCCTGTCTGTCGCAGTGCTTGTAGATGGCACTTACGAGACTGATGAAGACGGCAATTCCGTCTATACGCCGCGGTCCCAGGAAGCTCTCGACCGAATTGCTGTGCTGGTGCGCTCAGCTGTGGGGTTCGATGAAGCGCGCGGCGATGTTGTTGAAGTGATCAATCTTCAATTCGCCCTGCCGCCGGAACTCGACATTGCTGAGGCGGACGGGCTCTTTGAGTTTACGCGCTCTGATATCATGCGTTTTGCGGAACTCGGGGTTTTGTTTCTGATCGCAATTCTGCTCCTCCTCTTCGTCGTCCGCCCGCTTCTGCGCCGCATCGTGACACCGGAAGAGCGGCAACCGCAAGAGTTGGTGATTGGGCCAGATGGTACGTTGGTCGCTGACAGCGAAGTGCCGAAGGAAGAAGAAGAAGAAGATGAATTCGTAATCGAATGGTTGGAACAGGCGAAACAGGAAGGTGCACTCCAGGCCAGCTCGATCGCGAAGGTTGGGGAAATGATCTCTGATCATCCAACCGAGGCCGTGAACATTGTCCGTGGTTGGCTAGATGAGCAGGCGGCGTAATGGCAAGCGATCAGCTACAACAACACCTCACAGTCAGCGTTGATGAGGAAGAGCGCGAACTAAAGGGCGCCGAGCGGGCAGCGGTTTTGCTGCTGGCTCTCGGTGAATCTCACGGTGCACCCATCTGGGATAAACTGGACGAGATCGAGGTTCGGCAAGTGTCCGCTGCCATGGCGAACCTTGGACCTGTCACTCCGAACATGCTTGAGGATCTCTTCAAGGACTTCGTGCGCCGCATCAGCTCGAAAGGCGCGTTGACCGGCAACGTGGATGCGACGGAGCGGCTGCTTGCGACCTTCCTGCCAGGCGACAAGGTCTCTGTCATCATGGAGGAGATCCGGGGTCCTGCGGGCCGGAACATGTGGGAGAAGCTCTCCAACGTTCAGGAAAACGTCCTGGCGAACTATTTGAAGAACGAGTATCCGCAGACCGTCGCGGTCGTGCTCTCGAAAATCAACTCCGATCACGCGGCACGTGTCCTGGGTATTTTGCCGGAAGAACTTGCGCTTGAGGTCGTCAGCCGGATGCTGCGTATGGATGCGGTTCAGAAGGAGGTTCTGGAGAAGGTCGAGCAGACGCTGCGCGTGGAGTTCATGTCCAACCTGACGAACACGTCCCGGCGAGACAGCCATGAAATGATGGCGGACATCTTCAACAACTTCGACCGCCAAACCGAGGCCCGCTTCCTGGCAGCGCTGGAAGAGGATAATCGCGAAGCCGCAGATCGCATCAAGACCTTGATGTTCACCTTCGACGACCTGCTCAAGCTGGATGCGGCAAGTGCCCAGACCTTGTTGCGGCATGTTGAGAAGGATCAGTTGGCGATCGCCCTCAAGGGGTCAACGGACACAGCGCGCGAGTTCTTCTTCGGCAACATGTCTTCGCGTGCCGCGAAGCTGTTGCAAGACGACATGGAGGCCTTGGGGCCGGTCCGGCTGCGCGATGTAGACGATGCGCAAACAGGAATGGTCAATCAAGCCAAGGATTTGGCTGCCAAGGGTGAGATTATGATCTCGAAATCCAAGGGCGATGAAGAGATCATCTACTAATGCGGCACGAGGCTGGGACATATACGAGATTGGGCACGATGACGAACCCGTCTAAATTTCTGTTCAACACTGACTTCGCGGAGCCCGAAGAGCCCGAAGTTGTTGAGCCGCCGGAACCGGAAATTCCGATGATGCCGGTTGCCGACCACAAGGCCCAGCTTAAAAAGGCCAAGGCACAAGCATTTGAAGAAGGCCGGGTTCAGGCGCTCAAGGACTTGCAGACCAAACAAGAGACCTTGCTTACGGAAGAGGTCGGACATCTGGTGGGCGCCGTTGGCCGGGTACTGGAAACCATTGACGATTCCGTTGCCAATCAGGAAAAGGATGCTGTCGGCCTTGCATTTCTTGTGGCTAGACGCCTCTGCGCACATCTGATTGCCCGGCAGCCACTGGCAGAAACTGTTGCTTTGGTGTCAGAATGTTTGGGCCCCTTGCGGCGGGCACCCCATCTCGTCATTCGCGTGGCTGAGCGGGATGTGGAAGCGCTTAAGGCCAAGGTCGACCCCATCATTCATGAAAAGGGTTTCGAGGGGCGCCTGGTCATTCTTGGCGAGCCGGAGATTGCCAGAGGCGATTGCCACATCGAGTGGGCGGATGGCGGAATTCGGCGGGACCGCAAAGCTCTTGAAGCTGAAATTGATGGCAGCATCCGCGCGTATTTGAAAGCAGGGCGCACTCCGAAAACGGCCCCGAAAACCGGTGGAGCATCTGAGAAAGACACTGAGGCATGAGTGACGAACAAGACACAAACATCCCTCTGGATGAATTGGAAGCGCCGGACCGGGTTGGAGAGGCTGAGGAGATTCATAATCCTCAGTCAGCGGCCGACCTTGAAGCGGTTTTCGACGTTCCGGTCAGGATCTCGGCGGTCCTGGGTCATTCGAAAATGCATGTTTCGGATCTGCTGAAACTCGCGTCAGGAACGGTGTTGGAACTCGACCGGAAAGTCGGGGAAGCCATTGATATTTATGTGAATGATCGCCTAGTGGCACGTGGAGAGGTTGTTCTCGTGGAGGACAAACTCGGTGTGACCATGACGGAAATCATCAAGACCGATCGATAAAAGAGGGATCGTATGCGTCTGCTGATTGTCGGAACTCTGGGCGGCCAGCTCACTGCAGCGTCGAAGATCGCTATGCAGCGTGGTGCTCAGGTCACGCACGCCGATGACGTCGAAGGAGCACTGAAAGTCCTGCGGTCCGGCCGTGGCGCCGATCTTTTGATGGTTGAAGTTCACCTCGATATCGAAGGTCTGATCGCCAAGCTGCAGACGGAACGGGTTCATGTGCCTGTGGTTGCTTGCGGTGTCGAAACAGATGCTCAAGCCGCCGTCTCCGCAATTCGTGCCGGGGCGAAGGAATACATCCCGTTGCCTCCGGATCCGGAGCTGATCGCAGCTGTTCTTGCAGCCGTTGCCCAGGATCGCGGCGATCTGATTTACCGCGATGACGCGATGGCATCTGTTGTGAAACTTGCAGAACAGGTCGCACCATCCGAAGCGTCCGTCCTGATCACGGGGGAATCGGGGACGGGTAAAGAAGTGATCGCCCGCCACGTGCACAAATGCTCTAACCGGGCGTCAAAGCCATTCATATCGATCAACTGCGCGGCCATTCCAGAACATCTTCTTGAATCCGAATTGTTCGGACACGAGAAGGGGGCTTTCACCGGCGCGGTTGCCCGCCGGATCGGCAAATTCGAGGAAGCCGATGGTGGCACACTGCTTCTGGACGAAATCTCGGAAATGGATGTCCGGCTGCAGGCAAAATTGCTGCGTGCGATCCAGGAACGTGTGATCGACCGGGTTGGCGGCACGCGCCCTGTACCCGTGAACATTCGCATTCTGGCGACATCGAACCGCGATCTTGCCGAAAGTGTACGGTCTGGAAGCTTCCGGGAAGATCTGCTATTCCGTCTGAACGTCGTTAATCTAAAGCTGCCACCCTTGCGGGAGCGCCCTGCCGATATCATGGAGCTGGCGCAGTTCTTCATTGCCCACTATTCGGAAGCCAATGGCGTGCCGATCCGCCAGCTTTCTCTGGAAGCGCGGCAGGCCCTGATGTCCAATCAATGGCAGGGCAACGTTCGGGAATTGGAAAACACCATGCACCGGGCCATTCTTCTGGCAAGCGGCGCTGAGATCGGTGTCGAAGCCATTCGCATGCCGGACGGTACACCGCTAAGCCCTGCACGGGGACCAGCAGAACGGGCGGCGCAAACTGCTGAAGCTGTCACCCGGAGTTTTGTTGGGCGGACCGTTGCCGACGTGGAGCGGGATCTGATCCTGGACACGCTCGACCACTGTTTGGGAAACCGGACCCACGCAGCCAAAATCCTCGGGATCTCCATCCGGACACTTCGCAACAAACTGAATCAGTACACGGATGAGGGCGTTCAAGTGCCAAGCCCGGGCGAGGCACGGGGATAAAATGGTCGCGAGTTGACGGATAGCCAGCTGAATTCGCGTTAGTTTGGAATGGGGTCTAAGTCGTAAATGTCAGACACAGCAGCAGGTGGTGGCGGTCCAACGGGACCAAACACCGGGCAGGAGGGTGCTTCTGGAGCGCCATCCGGAGCTGCCGTTTCGGGTTTTCCGAGCGTTCAAGAAATCATTGATACGCTGCGCAAGGGCGATGTCGGCCTTGCGACCGGTATACTGGTGATCCTGACGCTGCTGATCCTGCCGATGCCACCGGTTATGCTGGACATGTTCCTGGCGGTGTCGATCATTTTCTCCGTCCTCGTCTTGATGACAGGCCTCTTCATTCAAAAACCGCTTGAGTTCTCGTCCTTCCCAACGGTTCTTCTGATCGCAACCATGTTGCGGCTTGGCCTGAACATTGCCTCGACCCGGCTGATCCTTGCAAACGGCCATGAGGGCACGGCTGCTGCGGGAAATGTTATTCAGTCGTTTGGCAATCTGGTGATGGGCGGCAACTTCGTCATCGGGATTATCGTTTTCGCGATCCTGGTGATCGTGAACTTCGTCGTCATCACCAAGGGTTCGGGCCGTATCGCGGAAGTCGCAGCCCGTTTCACATTGGACGCGATGCCGGGCAAGCAGATGGCGATCGACGCTGATCTGTCTGCCGGGCTTATTGATGAATCGGAGGCCAAAGCTCGCCGTAAGGCTCTGGAAGATGAAAGTTCGTTCTTCGGAGCAATGGACGGTGCTTCTAAGTTCGTCCGCGGTGACGCAATCGCCGGCCTTCTGATCACATTCATCAACATTCTGGGCGGCATCTTCATCGGTGTGGCGCAGATGGAACTGACCTTCTCGGAAGCGGCCAACAACTACACGCTCCTGACCATTGGTGACGGTCTCGTTTCCCAAATTCCGGCACTGATCGTCTCTACTGCCGCCGGCCTGCTTGTTTCCAAAGCCGGGGTTCATGGAGCCGCTGACAAGGCGCTCACAAGCCAGTTTACAGGCTACCCCAAGGCGCTGGGCATGTCGGCGGCTGTCATGGTGGTACTTGCCCTGTTGCCAGGCATGCCGATGATTCCATTTCTTGGCCTTGCAGCCGGCGCTGCGTATCTCGCTTTCAAAGTCGGTGCGAACAAGAAAAAAGAGGAAGTCCAGGCCGCCGTCGTCAAGGCCATCGAAGAAGCGCCGCAGCCGCCACCGGAGCCGCCAATCACAGATGCGCTGAAGATGGATGAACTGCGTATCGAGCTTGGCTATGCACTGTTGCCGTTGATCAATGGCAAGGCCAGCGGAGACTCCGATGTCCTGACCGAGCAGATCAAGGCCTTGCGGCGCCAAATTGCTGGGGATATGGGCGTGATCATGCCGCCGGTCCGCATCCTCGACAATATTCAGCTCGGCGCAAACGACTACGTGATCAAGGTGAAGGAAGTTGAGGCCGGGCGCGGCATTCTTTATCCAAACCACTTCATGGTCATGGACCCGGCGGGCGGGCAGGTCAAACTCCCGGGCACCCACACCACAGAACCGACCTTTGGACTGCCTGCGACCTGGGTCGAGGCGCAGTACCGCGAAGATGCTTCCTTGCGCGGTTACACCGTTGTGGATCCGGCGACCGTCTTGTCGACGCATCTGACAGAGACCATCAAGAACAACATCAGCGAATTGCTGACCTATGGGGATGTCCAGAAACTCCTGAAAGAACTCAAGGGCGAGCAGGCCAAACTGGTCGAAGACCTGATCCCGTCCCAAATCACCGTGTCCGGCGTTCAACGCGTGTTGCAGGCCCTGCTAAACGAGCGGATCTCCGTGCGCGATCTCGGCACGATCCTGGAAGGCGTTTCGGAAGCAACGGGCATGACACGCAATACGGATACGATTGCAGAACATGTCCGCACGCGGCTCGGCCGGCAGATTTGTGCAGCCAATCTTGCAGCCGGTGGGTACCTTCCGCTCATTGCCATGTCGCCTCAATGGGAACAGGCGTTCTTGGAGGCCATCATCGGTGAGGGGGACGACCGCCAGCTCGCGATGCAGCCGAGCAAGCTTCAGGAATTTGTTGGGGTGGTACGCGACGCCTTTGAAGAAGCGGCTCAGCAGGGTGAGGTTCCAGTTCTGTTAACCTCGCCGCAAACCCGGCCGTTCGTTCGCTCCATTGTGGAACGCTTCCGGGCGCATACAACGGTCATGAGCCAGGGCGAAGTCCATCCTCGGATCAAACTGAAGACGATTGGTTCAATCTGAAACCATCAAATGAGAACATTGACCCGTGCGGCCACGGCAGTCGGGCTAGCATAGGTTGATTGTGGTGCAGATGCGTTCTGGAGGAAGAACCTGGCTTGCTGTGTTCCCGAGGAGATCGTGATGTTCGTTATGGAAGTTGTGAGCTGCGTTCTCAAGGCCTGCGACTTCTGGAGGGAATTCGAACGCCTTTGTGACCAACCATCATTGTAACTCTTCCAACGCGACGTGCGCTTCGAGCTGAAGCGGCTGTGATAGTCCCGCTGAACATAGTTTCCGACCTTGGGCATTGCGCATCTCTCCTGGATACACATCGACCTTCACAAAACATGGTTAACAGCGTGTTAATTTCTGTCACGTTGCGATACACACGGACGCTGGAAAAAACAATTGCGCACAGCCAATTGTTTTTCCGGAAAACGCCGTTTTCAAAAGACAGTTGTTTCCGCAAATTCGCGGGAAATGATCTCTTGGCTCACATTTGATCCGCTGATACACGAGCTAAGACCATTGTTTCCCTTTGGAGCTCTAATGAACAACCCGATTCTGGACCTCAACGGATATACCGAAATCCCTGACACGAAAATTGCCGTTGTTGTCACCTACTTGGAAATGACCGCAAAGCCTTCAGCGCCGCTTGCTCCGGCGCGCTCAGACGTTGCATTGAAGACTTGGAAATCTCCGATGGCTTCAGAGTACAAGGCGCTGTTTCGGGAAGTCGGAGAGGAATGGATCTGGTTTGGCCGGCTGGTGAAGCCCGACGCCGACCTGGAAGCCCTTTTGTCGGAACCGGGCCGGGAAAATTTTCGTCCAGTGCGTGATGGCAAGGCGGTCGGCACACTGGAACTGAACTACGCGGATCCGGAAAATGTCGAGCTTGCCTATTTTGGTCTCGTGCCGAGTGCCATCGGAGGCGGCATCGGCCGGTGGCTGATGGCACAAGCGGTAGAGATGGCTTGGTCGCGGCCTGAAACAAAACGTCTGTGGTTGCACACTTGTACGGCGGACAGTCCCCAAGCGCTGAAGTTTTATCAGTCCTGTGGCTTTAAATCCTACAAACGGGCCATCGAAGTGGCGGATGACCCACGGGGCCTTGGATTATATGCCAGTAAAACAGCGCCGCATGTTCCTTGCCTGATGGGCTAGAACAGGTCGCTGCATCTTCGATCAAGCACTCTTTTTGACGCGCTCCGGAAACGCATGGGCGATCGCCTGCCGGTTTGCGTCCAGAACACCGCGTTCGGTGATCAGGCCGGTCACGAGATGGGCGGGGGTTACGTCGAAGGCTGGATTGCCTACTTCGGAGCCCTCGGCAACGATCTGGACGGTCTCCAACGCGCCGCTGGCCGTGCGGCCTGTAATCCAGCTGACTTCATTCCCATTGCGTTCTTCAATCGGGATCTCCTGAACGCCATCGGACAGGGAGAAATCGATGGTGGGTGAGGGGAGCGCAACGTAAAATGGTACGTTGTTGTCCTTGGCTGCCAACGCCTTCAAGTATGTACCGATTTTGTTGCAGACATCCCCGGTGGCTGTTGTCCGGTCTGTACCGGTAATAACAATGTCGACCTCTCCATGCTGCATCAGGTGACCGCCGGCATTGTCGGCAATGACCGTATGGGGGACACCATGGTGTCCGAGTTCCCAAGCCGTCAAGAAGGCCCCCTGGTTCCGTGGCCGGGTTTCATCCACCCAGACATGCACTGGTATACCGCCTTCATGGGCCATGTAGATGGGTGCTGTTGCGGTGCCCCAATCAACCGTCGCAAGCCATCCGGCATTGCAGTGGGTCAGAATGTTGATGGGCTCACCAGGCCGTTTGGTTTTGGCGAGAGCCGCGATCAACTCCATGCCGTGCATTCCGATTGAGAGGTTGATCGCGATATCCTCATCGCAGATCTCATTTGCCAGCGCGTAGGCGGCTTCCGCCCTGTTTTCAGGAAGAACCTTGATCAGGGATCTACGGCACCTCTCCAGCGCCCAGTTCAGATTGACTGCAGTTGGGCGTGTCTCCAAAAGGACGGTGCAAGCGGCCAGCAGGGACACGTCTGACGGGTCCTCGCGCATGGCAAGTGCCACGCCATATGCAGCCGTTGCGCCAATGAGCGGCGCGCCGCGCACTTGCATGACCCGAATCGCATGCGCTGCTTGGGCCATCGTGCGCAGTTGAACGGTCTCAAAGGCAAATGGAAACTTCGTTTGGTCGATGATCTCGACCGTGACACCGTCCTCTGCAAGCCAGATCGTCCGGTACTTCTTTCCGTCAACATTCATGCCGGCATCTCCCAAAAAACCGGAATTCCCTTTGAATAACGCAACATGTTGGCGCAAACCAGCCAGTGATCGCTGGTCACTAGGGTAAATATCGCTTAACCTTTGTTAACCATCTTTGCGCGATTGGCAGTGGATACACGGCAAAGAGGAATGGCGTCAAAGCCATACGCGGTTAAGACTCAATTAAGACTTGGTGCACCCGACGATAAAACTGGAGCTGGTACTCAATGGCTGAAATGCAGGACAATGTGGTTCCGCACACGCGCATGCGATCATTGCGCGATGCCATCCGCAAGGTGCAGCTGGGCGAAGTGGAGCGCTCGGATGTGGTTGTTGAGCTGCAAGATACCGAACGTGCCCGGCTCGACATGCTTGCGGACGAGTTGAAAGATGTTTTCCGGGAAATTCCGGAAGATGATGATCAGTTTTCCTTGCAGATCATTTCCGGCTCGACGCCGCGTCTATGGATTGATGCGACCAGCCATGTGGCTGTTGCCGGGGACCGCCGCACTTACCGTTTCCTGAAAGACACCCGCCTTGGCCGGGTTGTTATTCTGGAGACAGCCAATATCGACGACATGGCTGATTGCCTGACCGAGTATATCGCGGAACGCGTTCTTGAGCGCGAGAAGGCGCTGGAAGGCGACTGGCTGAACAACCGTTTGCGCCAAGTTGCGATGGAATCCAAAGTAGTCCGCGTGAAAGAGAGCCATACACCTTGGCTGCCGGTCGCCGGCGCATTTGGGATCGGTCTCGCGCTTGGTATCGTGGGTCTGATTGGCTTTGCCTGGTTCGCCAATCCTCTTTGAGATTTGTTTTGCAGGATCGTGCTTACAGCCTCACGAAATCCCGACGTCCCGTCGCGATAGTGGTTTTACAGGGCCGCCGGATTCTTCAAACCCGTGCTCTTCCATCTGGCAGGTCCAGCCGTCAGTTTGCCTGGCAATCGAGAATAAATTATAGCGGGCAGCCGGCTTGTGACCGCCCGGGGCGCTGGTCGCTGACGGCACGCCAATGACCGGCACGGGGCCGTTTGGGCCCTCGATACTTTCAAAACTGTCGATATGCGTATGGCCATGCAGGATCAGTTCAGCCCCGGCACGCTTGACGACGGTGCGCAGCCGCGAGGCATCGGAGAGGCGTTTGTGCCATTTCGTTGCGTTCTTGAATGGCGGGTGGTGAATGAGAACGACACGAAACAGCTTTTCTTCCGCGAGTTCCTCCAAAATTGCCCTTAAGCGGCGGCTTTGTTTTGTTCCAACGCGCCCGGAGGCGAACCAGGGTGCCGTTGCCCGGCCCGTGGTGACGCCGATGATCGCGACATCGCCGCGCTTGCGCACATAAGGAAAGGTTGCTTCTGAGCCGACTTTTTCGGACGGAACATCGTCACCGCCATCACCGCGCATAAAAGGCCACCATGCGGTTCTAGCCTTTTTGACCGCACCGCGGACGTAGGCATCGTGATTGCCCGGAACCACGGAGACCTGATCGGGCGGACCCAATTCGTCCAGCCATGCTCGGGCACCGCTAATTTCAAGGGGGAGCGCGATGTTGACGAGGTCACCGGTCACCGCGATGTGGTCCGGCGCTTGCGCCTTCATGTCCTCGACCAACTGTTCAAGGTGGTTGCCGCCCATGATTTTGGAACGGTTGCGCTGCCAGTTCAGATAACCGAGCAAACGCTTGGAAAACAATTGAAGGAGCTTGGGGTCTGGAAGGGGACCCAAATGGGGATCGGAAAGATGCGCAAGCCTGAACATGGAGGCGCATCATCAAAGCAAAACGCGCCGCGTCAAGGAAAAATGAGCGGCGCCAAGAGGATAGTCTGCGAAATGTGGATGGGAGGAAATTACTTCGCAGATTTTGTTTGTATTTTTGTCTGCCGAGGGGCTGAGCCCTGGGTCTGACCGGTCCGGGTACCTTCGCGGAGGCTGGCTCCGACTACATGCACAAATCCAAACATGGCACAGAATCCAACTTGGCCGACAACTGCTTGATCAGTTGGTCGGGAACGTGGTCAGAGATGCAGCGATCCGCGGATTGCTGGTGTCGATAGCCGGCTTCCACTGGTAGTTCCGGCGACGCTTCTGAAAAAGAGTCTTGAACATAACGCTGTCCTTTTAGTTGTTTGGGGTGAGCAATTTACTGCCCTAATCATCATCAATCTGCCTCTTATATAGGCGCGCAATGCACAAAGGAGGAGCGTTATTCCTTCGGGGCTGCCCTGCACGGATTGCATGGGTTAACGAAGCGTTCCCAAAGGCTTGCAAAATGCGGACAAAGGTTGGACGACCGTTGTGGCGCGTCGTCCTACCTATTTTGAAGTAAATGCTCGTTGAGCTGTTCTTCAGTTAAGCTGCCGCCTTGAACCGGTCCCTGTCATGCGGTGCCAGGAAATCGAGATCCGGCCCAACCGGCACAATCCGGTGCGGGTTAATCGTTTCGTGCGAGCCGAAATAGTGCTGTTTGATGGTCGCCATATCGACCGTCTCGGCAACACCCGGATGCTGATAGAGTTCTCGCAAGTAATTGAACAAGTGTGGATAATCGGCAATCCGCCGGATATTGCACTTGAAATGCGTCACGTAGACCGGGTCAAAGCGCACAAGCGTTGTAAACAGGCGCCAATCGGCTTCAGTCAGGACGTCACCTGCAAGATAGCGCTGTTTTGAGAGGCGGGCCTCCAGGTCGTCCAGCGTTTCGAAAAGCGCTGTAACTGCTTCCTCGTATGCCTCTTGTGTTGTGGCAAAGCCGGACTTGTAAACGCCGTTGTTCACGGTGTGATAGATGCGCTCGTTGACCGCGTCGATCTCAGGGCGCAGGGCTTGCGGATAATAGTCGATCGTTGAACCGGTTAGGTGATCGAACTCGGTGTTGAACATCCGAATGATTTCCGCCGACTCGTTGCTGACAATGGTCTGTTGCTGCTTATCCCAGAGGATCGGCACGGTGGCCCGGCCTGAATAGGTCGGGTCTGCCTTGACGTAGACCTGCCACGCGTAGTTTGCGCCTGTGAGTGGCTCTGTTTCTCCAAACTCCCAACCGTTTTCCAGCATGAGCGGCTGGACAGCGGAAACGGAAATGTAGTCGTTCAGGCCTTTCAGGGTCCGGAAGATCAAGGTCCGGTGTGCCCACGGGCAGGCATAGGAGACAAACAGGTGATACCGTCCAGCTTCGGCCTTGAAACCGCCGTCGCCCGTTGGGCCGGGGCTCCCGTCTTTCGTGATGAAATTCCGGAATGCGGCGTCCTTGCGCACGAACCGCCCGCCTGTTGATTTGGTGTCATACCACTGATCGTGCCACACGCCGTCGACGAGCGTTCCCATACCGGTCTCCTTGGAGTTTGTTCTGCGATATAGGTTGTGCCGTGATGGCAAATTTCAATCAACTGAATGGACTGTCCCTCTCCGGTGAACAATTGGATGTTCGCAAAAACATGGTCTTTCCCGTTAAAAAGTTCTGGACCGGCAGGAGCCATGCGTGGTACGCGCTAGCCTCTGTTTGAAACCGCACGCAGGTTCCACCTGCGCAGCGCGTAAGGAACTTCGGGATTGATGAGCACAGGTCACATGCTCCGACGACGAACCAGTCGACGAGGAAATTCTCGTCTGCACCGTCGCGGCTGACCTATTCCCGATAACTCCGACAAAAAGGGATACCGGCAGGCGCGCAATCGCCACATTTTGCCTGCTGGAACCAATCCTATGAAACAGACCTCTTGGGTCATTCGTCTCGAAGACGCCATCGACGACACCGCTATTGAAGACCTTCAAGCAGAAGCTTTCGGGCCTGGCCGGTTTGCACGGACCGCTTTCAGGATCCGTGAGAACGTCCCCCACAGGCAAGATCTTGCCTTTGTCGGCCTGTCCGGACCCAGGATTGCAGGGTCTGTCCGTTTGAGCCCCATCACGATCGGTCAGACCGACGCGTTGCTGTTAGGGCCGTTGACAGTGTCTCCTGATTTCAAGAACCGCGGTTTGGGCAAGGCGCTGATGTGGACAGCCCTTGAGGCTGCAAAGGCGGCTGGAGACGAATACGTGTTGCTGGTTGGGGATGCGCCATATTACAGCCCGTTTGGCTTTGAACAGGTGCCTTTCGGCAGCATTACCTTGCCGGGCCCGGTCGACCCGCAAAGGCTCTTGATTGCACGCTTGCAGGATGGACCGCTGCCGACCGGCGCAGTTCAGGGCAAGGCTGCATAGAGCACGTCGCGAATAAGCATCATTGCTCAACCTGCTCAAAGCAGTCGTTTTTGCCTCATATTCGGCCGGTAAGCCGGTGTCAGTTTGCCCAGAAACGCTCTAACGGCCTTCCCGATACCAGGTTGCCGAGACGGCGCCCAGAAGGATGGCAAGACCAAGCAGTCCGATGAGGAGCGGGAACCGGTCGACACCATTCAACAGGCTGGCTTCTGTTTGTTTGAGGCCGATCCAGCCGTTGCCTTCGTAACTTGCCGACTGGCGCATGGAGATCACGCGGGGGAGATCTAGATCACCGCCCACATCCCTCAGCCGTTGTACAGCCCCACCTGTCGCATCAGCCACCGGTGACAGCACGTCGGTATCAGAGAGAACGTTGGTGTACTCCCTCGGGTTTTGCGGGCCAACGTGAATAAGGGCATTCATCTCACCATCTGTAACTGAAAAAAGGCCAGTTTCCGTTACGGGGGAGGATCCGCGCCATAGACCAGGCTCTTGCTCGGTCATGGTAAGGTCAACGCTGTCGCCGGTGGGCGAAACGACGGTCACCTCATTGACCGTTTCTCCGAGTGTTTGCCGTTCGACGATCAGTTCAGGGCCACGCAAGGACACATTGAGGGCTTCTTCTTCAAGATCCGGTTCTTGCATCAGCCAATGGGCAAGACGCCTCAGCAGTGGCACATGCGGGCCGCCGCCCTCAAAGCCGCGGGCCCAAAGCCAAACATGATCTGAGAGCAACATGGCAACGCGGCCTTCACCTTCGCGGTTCAGAACCAGAAGCGGCGTTTCGCTTGGACCCGACATCAATGTCTGGCCGCCGTCCAACTCGGTATCGACTGCCCGGAACCATCGACTCCATCCTGGAGGATCCTGTTCGGCGCCCGGCAAGCCCCGGGTGACTGGATGCCGCTCGCCGAGGTTGGCAAGGGTCGCGTAAAAGGGTTCTTCCAAAATGGCTCCAGTTGGACGGGCCGGAAGAATTGGGGCAAGCGGCGTTCTATAAAGACTGCCGCCTTCCGCATAATCGGGTCCGCCGGCCAACAGGACGGCGCCGCCGTCGCGCACATACCGGGTGATGTTGTCGAAATAGAGCATCGGCAACACGCCGCGCCGGACATAGCGGTCGAAGATGATCAGATCGAACTCATCGATCTTGACCGAAAACAGCTCCCGGGTCGGAAAGGCGATCAGGGACAGCTGGTTGATCGGTGTGCCGTCCTGCTTTTCAGGCGGGCGCAAAATGGTGAAATGCACGAGATCAACAGAGGCGTCGGATTTCAGGAGGTTCCGCCAGGTACGTTCTCCGGCATGCGGAGAACCGGACACCAGCAGCACCCTCAGGTTCTCCCGGATCCCATCCACGGTTACGACAGCCCGATTGTTTAGCGTCGTGAGCTCGCCGGGCAGGGCCTCTGCCTCGATTTCGAAGATGTTGTCGCCGCCATGGGCGATCTCAACAGGAATATCGATCTTCTCCCCGGTCCGAGCGGTGCGCAGGGTTACGACATCACCATCCCGTTTGATTGTCAGGTTCACCTGATCTCCGGGGCCGGTTCCCAACCCCTGATCGACCACAGTGAGGCTGATGGTCTGTTCAGAACCGACCAGGCCGAAGCGCGGAGCCGTGTCCAGTACAATCCGGCGGTCGCGTTCATCCGCAGTCCCGGTGATGAGGCCGTGAACAGGGGCATCGAAGCCGAGCGCTTCTGCGTTTTCCGGGATATCATGGATCTGCCCGTCGGTGATGATGATTGCGCCGCCAACCCGTTCCGGTGGAACATCTGCAAGTCCGTTTGCGAGGGTCTGGAAGACTTCCGTACCGTCCCCTGAACCTGAGTTTCGGGCTTCGAGCAGTCGGAGGTCAAAGCCCTCCAGCTCCGTGATGCGTGACTGAATTTCTTCAGCAGCTGCAGATGTTGTTTCTTCTCGGTCAGCAAGCCTTTGGCTTTGGCTCCGATCGACCACAAGCGCCACGACGCTGGACAAGGGCTCTCTGTCTTCGCGTTCCACAGCCGGGTTGGCCAGAGCAAGCACAAGCAATGCCATGGCCAACGCACGTAGCACCCATCCGCGCAAGTTGATGATGCCGAGAAGGACGGCAACCACCACAGCTATCACACCGGTGGATATCAGAACCCATTGCGGCACGAGCGGGTCGAATGAAATAGACCAGTCCATCAAACCTCCTATTGCCCCAGCCGTTCCAGAAGAGCCGGAATATGGACCTGGTCAGCCTTGTAATTTCCAGTCAGGCTGTACATCACGATATTAACGCCAGATCGGAACGCGTAGTCGCGCTGGATCGGGTTGTTTGGCACAGTCGGGAACATGAACTCACCCGTCGGTGTTATCGCCCAAGCCGATGCGAAATCATTCCCGGTAATCATCAGCGGGGAAACACCGTCCCCGGCACGAACTGGCCGGTCACCGCGGGCATTTACTTCATCAAGACTTTCCACCCATAACGGGCTGGTTGAATAACGGCCCGGAAATGTGTCGAGCAGATAGAACGCTTTCGTGAGCACGTGATCCGGCGGGACAGGTTCCAATGGAGGAACATCAAGATCTTCCAGGATCTCCCGAAGTTTCAAAGTTGCAGGTGTCGATCCGAAACCGGTTGTCGACGCGTTGATATGATCCCGTGTGTCGAACAGGATCGTGCCGCCGTTCCGCATGAACGTGTCGATCCGTGCGATCGTCTGGTCACTCGGTTTGTCAGCTGAAGGATCTATCGGCCAGTAAAGCAGCGAATAGAAGGCCAGTTCGTCACGGGCAATGTCGATGGCGACCGGAGCGCCGGGTTCCAGCGCGGTGCGCTCTGACAAAAACTGCGTCAGGCCGGCAAGACCGGCGGCACTTGTATCATCGACCTCTGGGATGCCCGTCAAAACATAGGCCAGCCGGGTTTCGAGGGTGGATTCCAATGCTCTCAAGTCATCAGACGAAGACTGCGCATATGCATCTGGAATACCTGCTGTGCCGACGAGGGCTGCTGTCAACGCTAACGTACCGATGACACTTGCCATCCGGGTTTTCAGGCGTAGACGGTTCAGGCCGCCCGCAAGCACAAACACGGCAATTGCGTCTGCAATGATCAGCAAAAAGGCCAAAGTGAAGAAGATTGCTCTCAAGTCCAGTGGATCAGTCGCGGGATAAGGCGCTGTTTCCGCGTCTGGCCCTAGCGCCTCAATGTTCAGGGGGTGCAGCGTATTCTCAGCGCGCATCAGATTAAGTGCTCTGAACCCATCCTCGCTGCCGTATAGACCTGGCGGCGTGCGGCGGCTCGCAGAGGCCTCTCGAAAATTGGCGGCGCTCACTGGTGTGACATCGACAGGTGGCGCGCCGAAACGGCCATAGCCGTCAAGGAGCCGCAGAGGCGGCAGAACGCTGCGAGCCGGCTGGCCGTCTTCGGCTGTCTCTGATGCTTGAGCCACATTGGAGACTGACAGGATACGTCGCAACATGTTCAGGAAAACGCCGGAGAGTGGAAGGTTGGACCAAGAGGAATCTGCAGTTACATGGAACAAAACAATGCTGCCGTCACCAGATTGAGCTGCGGTAACCAACGGAGTGCCGTCTTCCAGCATTGCCCAGGTGCGTTTTGGCAGGTCCGATGTTGGCTCTGCAAGAACCTGTCGGTTCACCGTCACCTCAGCAGGGACCTTCAACCCTGAAAATGGAGAGGCATCCGGAAAGGGTGCCAAATGTTGAGGCTGTTTCCAGGAGAGTGATCCGCCGAGTGACCGGTCACCAGACCTCAGGCGGACAGGGATCAGCTCGTCCGTACCGCCTGCTGTTCTGGGGCCCGCAAAGCGGACAAGAGTGCCTCCGCTTTGGACCCACTCGCCGAGTTCGATCGCCGTTGTGTCTGGAAGTCTGCCGACATCCGCAAGGATGAGAACGGAAATTCCCTGGTCAATCAGTGAAGGCACGGCCGCTGCAATATCGCTGTCCCGCGGTCGGCGGATATCGGAAAACGGAGCGAGCGCCCGTTCAAGATAATAAAGAGGCGAGAGAAGCGGTTGATCAAGGTCACCGGATTGTCCGGAGATCAAGCCGACGGTTCGGCGGCGCCAGCTGTCGTCAACAAGCTGCACGGCTCCGGCCGCTTGTTCTCCAGCGATTTCGACACGGGCGATGTCATTGCGGAGCTCGCTTGGGAGTTCGAACCGGGCTTCGGTCTCAACATCACCGCTCGCAAACGTCGCAGTCGATTCCGCAAGCACCAGGCCTTTCAGATCGAGAGCCCGCACATTGATGACCGATGTCGTATTCTCAGGGTGACGGACCACATCGACGCTCAGCGCTTCAGTATCGTTGGCCAGACCCTTGAGCCCAAGCGGTGTCTGAAGTCCGGTCAACACGGTCACCGGGACGCCTTCTGTCAGGGACGCCAGAGTTTCCAAAAACGCATCATTGGTGGCTGTGCCATCTGAAAGCCATACGACGGTGCCCGGAGGTGTATCCTGTGCGGCCTTTCTGAGGCCAATGCCCAGCTCACTGCGCAGAGGCGGATAGGGGCGCGGTTCGAGTGCACGCAGAGTTTCAAGCGCGGCCGTGGGACTTTCGGGAACAAAGCTTTGGTTCGGACCTTCCGCGGTGGCGGCAAACATCACCGGCTGTCCGTTTTGCTCTGCCTCGGTCAGAATGTTTTCAGCGGTTCGAACCTGATCCTCCCAAGAGGTCGCTGAGGTCCAGCCGTTGTCGATCAGCAGCCACATAACGCCGTCCCGACTCGCAACTGGTTCTTGCGCGCGCCAGACTGGCCCGGCAAGCGCAAAAATCAGGATCGCCGCCAGGAGCAAGCGCAACAAGGTCAGCCACCAGGGACTGCGCTGTGGCGTTTCATCATGCTCATCAATGTCCAGCAAAAGCCGGGTCGGTGGGAACGCGATCTGTTGTGGCCGGGGTGGCGTCAGGCGCAACAGCCACCAAATCACGGGCAGCAAAGCCAGTGCGGTCAAAACCCACGGCGCGGTAAAGGTCAGTGGCAAACTGGCAAACACGGATCAGACGCCCCCCCGCGGCATTGTATCGAGGTTGCCAGAAAGCGCGCTATGCAAGACCAGCAAGGGCTCGGCGGCTGAATGGTCGGTGTGATGCAGGACATATGTCCAACCCGCGCGGCGCACCATGTCACGGATTTCAGCGCGATGCGCTTCGAGCCGTCTGTGATATTCCTCCCGCCAGGTTTCGGCGCGGCCTGCAGTTAAGCGGATGCCAGCTTCCGGATCGTTGAATTCAACCCGGCCGTCGAACGGAAAGGTCTCTTCGATCGGGTCCAGAACCTGCACGATATGCCCTTTGGCACCTGTTCCGGCAACTTGGCCGATCCAGGCTGCAATATCCTCAAGTGGATCCAGGAAATCGGAGATCAGGACAACGTCGGCAAAGCGCTTGACTGCAGTCGGGTCGGGCAAGGCAACCGGCTTGGACAGGTGCGTTAGGGCATCCGCAAGCCGTTCAGCGGCTCTGCGATCGGAAAATGGCCGTGTCACGCCGGTCAAACCAATGCGCTCACCGGTTTCCGCGAGCATATCCGCCAGTGCCAGCATCATGACCAGTGAGCGGTCCCGTTTGGTCACCTGAGACAGCCGGGATTGAAATTCCATGGATGAGGAAAGGTCGGCCCAGAGCCAAACGGTGTGGGCTGCCTCCCATTCCCGCTCACGGACATAAAGATGGTCATCCCTTGCTGAGCGCCGCCAGTCGATGCGTTTGGCCGGTTCACCCATATTGAAGGGGCGGAACTGCCAGAAGCTCTCGCCAGGTCCGGCCCGCCGGCGGCCATGCCATCCTGCGATAATCGAACTTGCTACATGGCTTGCTTCAACAAGAAGATCAGGGAGTGCATCGGCAACCGAACGGGCGTCACCGATAATGTTCGGCCAGTTTTCCTGGTCCAGTTTCACACTCTCCGTTGATGAGGCCATGATTTTGGGCAGCTCCCTCGCGATGGAATTTCGAACTATGCGATTGTTTCTTTCACCCGTTGGATCACATCCCTCACAGTATGCCCATCGGCTCGGGCAGCGAAGGTAAGCGCCATCCGGTGCTGGAGGATCGGTTCTGCCAGAGCCAAAACGTCATCCACTGACGGGGATAGCCGGCCATCAACGAGCGCTCGGGCCCGGACGGTCAACATCAAGGCTTGGCTGGCGCGGGGGCCCGGTCCCCATGCAATCAGCTTCGTGAGATCGGAATTTTCGTCCGAGCCGCCCGGTCGGGCCGAGCGGACAAGCTTCAAGATGCTCTCAACCACCGACTCACCCACCGGCATGCGGCGGACGAGTTGCTGGAATTCCATGAGTTCAGGAGCAGTAATCGCGCTGTGTGCGGTGGTCTGTTCTGCTCCGGTCGTTTCAAGGAGAATGCGGCGCTCGGCTTCCAGGTCCGGATAATGCACATCAATCTGCATCAAGAACCGGTCGAGCTGTGCCTCCGGCAATGGATATGTGCCTTCCTGTTCCAACGGGTTTTGTGTCGCGAGAACATGGAACGGGCGTGGGAGATCATGCGGATGACCTGCGACGGTCACATGATACTCCTGCATCGCCTGAAGGAGGGCTGATTGGGTTCGCGGGCTGGCGCGGTTGATTTCGTCGGCCATCAGCAACTGTGAGAAGACAGGGCCAGGAATAAATCTGAAAGATCGTCCGCCGCTGGTATCTTGCTCCATGACTTCTGCGCCAAGGATATCTGAAGGCATCAGGTCTGGCGTAAATTGGATCCGCCGGGCATCCAGTCCCAGAACTGTTCCCAGCGTTTCGACCAGTTTGGTCTTCGCAAGACCCGGCACACCGACGAGCAGCCCATGTCCGCCGGCGAGGATCGTCACAAGTGTTTGTTCAACGACGTTTTCCTGACCGAAGATGATCTTTGCGATATCGGCCTTAACCTCTGAAATGCGCTCAACGGCCCGTTCGGCGCTTTCGGCAACAGCAGCGAGATCTTCTTCAGAAGGGTTTGCGGGAGAAACGACGCTCATTGATCACCTGTCCTGTTGCTAATCTTGCTGATGCCTGCCGGGTAGTGCGGTGGGCGGCCAATTTTTTTTTAAGTTAACCCAGTCTGACACCATATAATTCAGTAGATAAGGCACAATTGTGCGCCATACAGTGGATAGGTCCAAGATTCTTTTCTTCGCTGCGTTATAAACGCAAAAAGTGCGATTGTTGTGCCAGTTGGGATTGGCGTTCGCTTAGACGCGGACTAGGTAGGATTCCGGATCACAGATTCGGACGTCTGTTGGGACGGGGAGTGAAATGACATCGCAAGCCAAACCAGAGGCTGCTTTACCGGATGGCCTCAAAGCCCTGATGAGCCGAGCTGGTTCGAAAGACAAGGCGCCGCCGCCCGTGGACAAGTGGAACCCGCCTTTTTGCGGCGATTTGGATATCCGGATTGCGCGCGACGGGACCTGGTTCTATCTCGGCTCACCAATTGGGCGGAAGCCACTGGTCGAGCTGTTTGCATCCGTCCTGCGCAAGGATGAAGATGGCAAACACTATCTTGTAACCCCCGTTGAAAAAATCGGTATCACGGTCGACGATGCTCCGCTGCTGGCTGTGGAAATGGTTGTGGAAAGTAAAGGCGCGGACCAGCAACTCACCGTGCGCACAAATCTCGGTGATCTGGTCCGCGTAGGATCGGATCGGCCATTGCGTTTTGAAAAGGAACCGGACAGCGGCGGGATAAAGCCTTATGTTGTTGTCCGCGGACGCATTGAAGCGCTGTTCACGCGCGCACTCATGTATCAGCTGGTTGACCACATGGTCGAACGTCAAGGAGAAGCCGGTTTAGAAACAGGAATTTGGAGCGGTGGTCAGTTTTTTGCCGTTGACCCTGACCTTCTGTAATCGCCCTTTTTCATCCAATTGCCGATTTGACGAAAGCACCCCATATCAAGCGCAATGACCGCTCCAACTGATACATCCGCAACCAAATTGACTGACTGGTCCCAGCATCTGGAAGAACGGCTTGCATTGGCCGCGGGCGTGCCCACTGAACGGGAAACAGGCGACCACATATTGAATCCGGATGTTGGGCCTTACGCCTTTTGGAAGGGACCTCCGAGGGAGGCTGCCGTCTTGATCGGTATCCGTAACACCGCAGCCGGCCCGAGCGTAGTTTTGACCCAGCGCACACCGCATCTCAAATCCCATGCCGGACAGGTGGCGTTTCCAGGCGGCAAAATTGATCCGGACGACAACGGACCGGTCGAGGCAGCTTTGAGAGAAGCGCAGGAAGAGATCGGTCTGGATCCCGCCCAGGCACAGCCGCTTGGACATTTGGCGCCGTATTTGACTGGGTCGGGATACCGGGTCACACCAATCGTTGCGGAGGTCCGGGATCCCGTTCAGTTCGTTCCGAACCCGGACGAAGTTGAAGATGTTTTCGAAGTTCCCTTCGAGTTTCTTATGAACCCGGCCAACCATCAAAAGCTGAGCCGCGAGTGGCAGGGGAAACGACGTTACTTCTATGCAATGCCTTTTGCCGGACGTCACATCTGGGGCGTTACAGCAGGCATTATCCGCTCATTATATGACACGGTGTACCGCTGATGCTTCGCATTATCCTGACACAACTCTTCCTGTTTTTGCTGCCGTTTGCTTGTTACGCGTGCTATCTCTGGCTGTCTAAAAAGGGTGATAATCCGGAAAGCTGGTCACGCGGACCGGTCGCCTGGTTGACCGTCGCAGGCCTCTTTTTAACGATTTCCGGGTTTGTTGCCGTGGCGCAATTCAATAGGGCTCCAGAAGGTACGCAGTATAGGCCGTCAGAATTCCGCGACGGCGTACTCATTCCGGGGCGGTTCGAATAAGTTCATGAAAGACAGAGCTGAAGACATTCTCGCTGCGGCCAATTGGTTGCGGTCGCCCGGCATTCAGGCTGTGTTTTCGGCACTTAATCGCGACAATGATAGCGCGCGTGTTGTGGGTGGCGCCATTCGCAACACGCTGTTGGGACATCCAGTACCCGACATCGATATCGCCACGACTGCCACGCCGCAGGCCGTCATGCAACGGGTGGCCGATGCAGGATTGAAACCCATCGGCACAGGGATTGATCACGGCACCATCACTGTGATCAGTGATGGGTTTCCTTACGAAGTCACCACGCTGCGCGAAGATGTTGAAACCTATGGCCGGCAGGCGAAAGTGGTGTTCGGGCGTGACTGGATAAAGGATGCCCTGCGGCGCGACTTCACAATGAACGCGCTTTATGTGGACAGCCTCGGGAAGTTGCACGACCCGCTGGGTGGTCTTGGAGACTGTCTTGCCCGGCGTGTCAGGTTCATCGGTGATCCTGATATGCGGCTGCGCGAAGATTATCTTCGTATTCTCCGCTTCTTCAGGATCTACGCGGCCTATGGCGATGGGGATATGGATGCCGAAGGCCTCGGTGCATGCCTGCGCCAGCGCGACGGTTTGCGTCACCTTTCCGCTGAACGCATTGGTCACGAAATGCGCCGTCTCGTCTCTGCTCCGAAGGCGGCGATTGCGGTGCGGATGATGAATGATTGCGGCCTTTGGGAAATCGCAACGGGCGGCCTTGCAAAGATCGAGGATTTTGAAGCGCTTCGCCAACTGGATGCGCTCGCGCCTGAAACACAGGACCCGGAGGTTGGCCTGACCGTGCTGTCAGGTTTTGTTCGCGAAGATGTCGATCGCGTTGCTGATCGGCTGCGGCTGTCCAATTCAGAACGCAAAAGAATGCAAATCTGTTGGGAGGCTTACAAAACGTTCCGGCATGCAGACCAGATGCCGGATCTCAAAACGTTGCTCTACACCCATGGCCGCCAAGGAGCTATTGATGGGCTGCTGGCTCACTGGGCAGCCTATGAGGCGCAAAAACGGTTGGGAGATCGGCCAGCTTTTGAAGACGCGCTTTTAGAACTGAAATCCCTTGAGGTGCCGGTGTTTCCTTTGAAAGGCGCGGACATGATTGCGCTCGGACATCGTCCGGGCCCGCAAGTTGGCAAGGTTCTCAAAACTCTGGAGAAGATCTGGTGCGAAAATGGTTTCGCGCTGAGCAAACAGGATCTGCTTAAGCGTTTGGAGAACCGCGCTTAGCGAATTGCTAAGAGTCCTTCGATACATTATCCTGATGAGTTCCCTGGGGTTATCACCCCTGCCGTGTGTTCTGTCGGGAAAGTGTGAATGCCGCATAGCGAAGTCATCTTGATCTCTGATGGGCCGCTGCCTCTGGATTCTCCGGTTCGGAAAATTCCGTTCTTCTTCCGAGCGCGCCTGATCGACATGGCCAAAGTCTCTGCTAAGACTGCGGGTGAAGCCTCCGTCGTGATTATCGAACTGCTAGGTTCCAGCAAACCTGGCATGTCGGCTCTGAAGTCATCTTGGGGCAGCATTGCGGAGATCCCGGTAATTGGTATCATCGACAAGTCTGATCGGCGGGAGGTAACCCAAGCGGCGGCGCTTGGTGAAATGGACCTTATAGATCGAGAGGCACCGCTGGCGTTGCTCCTTCATCAGGTTAAAAAATATCTGAAAACCGATATTTTACAGGACTTGCCAAAGGACACTCCAGAACGGACTGCAGAAGCTTTCTCCAAAGCCAATGCATTTCTGGAAACGCTTTGCATGTCTGCAGTCAGTGATGCGTCGATACAAATTCGAGCGATGGAAGACAGCGCCAAGGATGCGCTTTCGGCAATTGACCTTGAAGGTTTGTTGGCGTGGATGCAGGCGGTCGAAAGCCATCACAGCCCGACGTACAGCCATTCTTTGAAGGTTGCGGGTTTGGCGGGCGCATTTGCGCGGTACCTGAAATGGTCAGAAACTAATTGCCGGGAGATGGTCGCGGGCGGGCTGGTTCATGACATCGGCAAGATGCGCATCCCCTTGACCATTCTGGACAAGCCTGGACGCCTGACCGATGAGGAGCGCTCTCTGATCGCCAAGCATCCGGTGTTTGGCCAGGAAATACTGAAGCCGCGTCTTGAGGTGCCTTACGAAATCAAGCGCATGGCTATCCAGCATCATGAGTACTTGGACGGGAGCGGGTATCCAAATCACCTCAAAGCGGACCGCTTGTCTCAAAAAGTTCGCGTCATGACGATTTGTGACATCTTCACCGCCCTGACAGAAGAGCGCGCCTATAAGGAACCAATCCCTCCACGGCAGGCAATCGCCATGATGAAAAATATGGGGCCGAAGCTCGATCAGGACCTGCTGCGTCAGTTTTCAGACATGATCCTGGATCGCGTTTTTGCAGAACTGTCAAAACCCGTCTCTGCCGCAGGTGGGGACGCTGCTGCTTAAGCAGCGCAAGCACCATTTTCTCGAACTAGCTTTGCTTAGGGCCATTTCACAACCGGTGGCATCGAAGACAGGATTGAGGCGACATTGCCACCGGTCTTCAAGCCGAAGATTGTGCCGCGGTCATAGAGAAGATTGTACTCTACATACCGGCCCCTGCGGATCAGCTGCTCTTCGCGCTGGGCATCTGTCCAGGTGTTTTCATAGTTTTTGCGAACGAGCTCAGGGTAGATCTTCAAAAAAGACCGGCCGACATCCTTGGTGAACGCGAGATCCGCGTTCCAATCGCCACTGTGCAGATAGTCGTAGAAAATTCCGCCAATGCCGCGGGGTTCGTTCCGGTGTTTCAGGAAGAAATACTCATCACACCAATCCTTGTAAGCCGGATAGTCGGCAACGGCATGCGGTTCGCATGCTGCTTTCATGGCCTCATGGAAGGCAACCGTGTCAGGATCGTCCTGTGTCCGCCGGTCGTCCAACACGGGTGTGAGATCCGCGCCGCCGCCGAACCATTGGCGGGTTGTAACCACCATCCGCGTGTTCATGTGAACTGCCGGAACGTTTGGGTTCTGAGGGTGCGCAATCAGGCTGATGCCGGAAGCCCAGAACCTGGGATCTTCGCTGGCACCTGGAATTTGACCGCGGAACTCTGGAGAGAACTCGCCGTGGACGGTGGAAATATGGACGCCGACTTTTTCAAAGACACGGCCATGCATCATCGACATGACGCCGCCGCCGCCCTTTGCGCCTGAACTGTCGGTCCGTTCCCAAGGGGTGCGCTCGAACCGGCCCGCAGGCAAGTCACTCAGCGGTCCATTGAGTTCGCCAATGTCGTCTTCCAGTTTTTCAAATGCTGCACAAATCTGATCCCTGAGATCCTTGAACCACGCGGACGCTGTCAGCTTCTTGTCTTCAATTCCCTCAGGAATCGGACCGCCGCGTGATTCTGGAGAGGGTGCTGTCATCTGATTTGCCTCGACATGAAGAGCCCGCGCGGGAAATGCACAAGCGTTGGATTAGCCTGATGTTTTAGGAAATGCCCGGGTTTGCCGCAAGGCCTCTCCCAAAACCATGCCGCAGGACACAGCAACGTTGAGTGATCGCATGCCCTCGGCCATCGGGATGGTCAGTCGCGCATCTGCCAGTTGGTGGATTGCATCCGGCGCCCCGGTGCTTTCGCGGCCCAAGAGCAAGATGTCATCTGCTTCAAATTCAAAATCCGTGTAAGCAAGGTCTGTTTTTGTCGTCAACAGCACGAGGCGCCGTTTATGTGTCTGGCGCCAGTTGTCGAACGCCTCGAAATTGAGATGGCGTTTCAGGGCAGCCCGTTCCAGATAGTCCATCCCTGCACGTTTCAATGCGCTGTCGGACAGCGGAAAACCCGCAGGTTCGATCAAATGCACCGTTACACTCATGCAGGCCGCGAGCCTCAGCATGGTTCCGGTGTTCTGCGGGATATCTGGCTGGTAAAGGGCGATGTCGGGCATGTCTGCTTCTTGTCTTGAAGGTTCATTGCCTCCTAACAGGAGAAGGCCGTCCTGTCATGCGCCGTGGCCCATTGATCAGTTCCAAGCGTAGTATGAACGCAAGAATCGCCCGCGACCCATTTGGACATTTCAATGATTGCTTTGTTCCGGCTCTTTGAATCCTGGATTGATCCCTTTCGGCCTTTGCCGTCTGAAGCCATGCCCAAAGGTGGTGTTGCGTTTCTTCTGTTCTTTTTGAAGCAGGCCCGCTGGCCATTCTTCCTGATGCTGATTGTCGGCAGCCTGACAGCCTTTGTCGAAGTCACGTTGTTCAACTTCCTGGGCCATATTGTTGATTTGCTCGACAGCAGCGATCGGGAAACGTTTTTTGCCGAGCATGGCTGGACCCTGTTCGGCATGGCGTTCTTTGTTTTGGTGGTGCGGGCCGCCACCAATACGCTCATGGCGCTTTTGGAAGAGCAGACCATTGTTCCGGGGTTTTTCAATCTGGTCCGTTGGCAGGCACACCAGCAGGTGATGCGCCAAAGCATTGCGTTCTTTCAAGATGATCTTGCAGGTCGCTTGTCGCAGAAGGTGCTCCAATCCGGGATGTCCGCCGGTGACTTCATGGTGAACCTCCTTCAAGTCGCCTGGTTTATCGTGGTCTACGCCCTGACAACGTTGGTGCTGGTCGCAGATCTTGACTGGCGGCTTGGGGCGATTGTCGCTGTCTGGCTCGTCTTGTTTGCCATCACTGCACGGGTTTTCGTGCCGCGTGTGCGAAAGGCGGCAAAGGACACAGCCAATGCCTATTCCGGCGTCTCCGGACGCCTGGTCGACACTTACAGCAACATTCAGTCCGTCAAGCTGTTCGGTTCTCTGAAAGAAGAAAATCGGGGCTCCAGATCCGCCTTCATCCGCTTTATCGGTCAGCTCAAGACCTTCACCCGACTGCTCACCTCAATCCGCGTCGTGATGAGCCTTGTGAATGGGGCGATGATCGTCGCAATTGCCGGGATGGCGCTGGTGATCTGGCGCGATGGCGGCATCAGTACGGGGCATGTGGCCTTTACGCTGAGTCTGATCCTGCGCCTGAATATTCTGCTCAACAGGTTGTTCAATCAGCTGAATGGTCTGTTCCGGAATTTCGGAACCGTGCAGGACAGCATGGAGGCCATCGTCAAACCCGTGGCCGTTCAAGATAAGGACAATGCGCCATCGCTGACAGTGGACCAGGGCGCGGTCGCATTCAAAAACATTACCTTCCATTACGGAAAAGTGGGCGGTGTCATCGAGGATCTGAGCCTTTAGATCGCGCCCGGAGAGCGTGTCGGCGTGGTTGGGCCCTCGGGCGCGGGCAAGACAACGCTGACCAGTTTGCTGCTGCGCTTTTATGATGTTGAGGCAGGCCAAATCCTGATTGACGGACAAAATATTCGCTCGGTGAAACAGGAGACGCTCCGCCGCGCGATCGGGATGGTGACACAGGATCCATCCCTCCTGCACCGGTCCATCCGGGAGAACATTCTTTATGGGCGGCCTGAGGCGAGTGACGACGAGCTGCGCGATGCAGCGGAGCGCGCGCACGCACTTGAGTTCATTGAAAACCTTGAAGACAAGTCCGGGCGAAAAGGTTTTGACGCCTATGCCGGAGAGCGCGGTGTCAAACTGTCGGGTGGTCAACGTCAGCGAATTGCAATTGCTCGGGTTCTTTTGAAAAACGCACCAATTCTGGTGCTGGATGAAGCCACATCTGCGCTCGATTCGGAGGTGGAGGCTGCGATCCAGGAAAATTTGCAGCAATTGATGGCAGGCAAGACCGTGATCGCAATTGCGCACCGCCTGTCAACAATCGCTGCGCTGGACCGTCTGATTGTGATGGATGGCGGACAGATTGTCCAAGAGGGGACCCATGACAGTCTTTTGACGAACGAAGACGGATTGTATGCACAACTTTGGCGGCGACAGTCAGGTGGTTTCCTTCAGGCCGGACTGCCGGCCGATGAACGGGTTAATTCGAGCGCGTCTTGATCTGTATGAGCGCGGGGGACGTAGAAAGCCTGCCAACCGCCTGAGGATCTCATGGTTCATTTCATTACAGCGTATATCACCACCGCGATCGTGTTTCTCGCGATTGACTATGTCTGGCTCACCCAAGTCGCCACACGGTTTTATTTCGATCGCATTGGTCACTTGCTCATGGAACGCCCGAATATGGGTGCTGCGGCAGCCTTTTATCTGATCTACGTTGTTGGCATCGTTCTCTTCGCCGTTGGCCCGGCGCTCAAAAATGATAGCTTTGCATACGCTGTGATGTACGGTGCCATGTTCGGCTTCTTCACCTATGCGACATACGACGTTACCAACTATGCAACTCTGAGAGACTGGCCGATCATCGTTGCCGTTGTGGACATTGCCTGGGGCACAATTCTCGGCGCGGTTTCTGCTGGCGCGGGCTATCTGATTAGCCGTCAGATCCTCGGCTGAAGACTTGGCAAATCTGCGAAAAACCCAATCTCCATGAACATGACGCAGGACAGTTCATGCCTACTCTTAATTGTTGTAGTTACTGATTTTTTACAGCCTTGAGATACCAAGGGCCAACACAGATCACTTCGCGGGCTACCCGAGTGTACCCGCAGGATTGGGGTTGGAGCCTAGATTTAAGTGACGCTTTCGATAAACGGCCGTTTTGTCTCAATGGTGGTTACTGCCGCCGTCATTATGATGGGTGGAACAGCGTTCGCGTTTTACACGTTCCGCCAAGCAATGATAGCTCAGTTGGGAACCGCGGACAGTGCTCAGCAATTCCTTCAGGGAAACGTGGCGGAGAAACTTGACGGTCTGATTCTGGATCAAATGATCACCATTGGCCTTGTCGTGTCGCCGGTTGGCCTCGCGTTTCTTGGTCTTGCAGTTGTTTTGGCATTGGGCATTGCCCGTCCGCTCGCCCGCTTGCAGGGCGCTCTTGGCAAATTGTCTGCCGGTGATCTCGAAATAGAAATCGACGGCGTCGAGCGGCCCGATGAAATCGGCGCCATAGCAAGGTCTGTCACAAACTTTCGCGTGAACCTTGCCGAAAAAGCTGCCGAGCAAGCGCAGCAAGAACAGGCGCACCAGGATGCCTTGAACGCAGAACGCGTTGCGTTGATGCAGGATGTTGCAGACGATTTTGAGAAATCCGTGCTCGGCGTCGTTTCTTCGTTGCTTGAAAAGTCTGACAGCGTTGAGAGCAACTCCAATGATCTGACGCGTGCTGTGGAGTCCTCGCTCCGCGCCGTGTCTGAAGTCAGCACTGCGTCGGCGGACGCCAATCAGTCCGTTGAGACTGTGACCGGTGCTTCGCATCGCTTGTCAGAATCGCTGTCCCGCGTCCGTGAGGATGTGGATCAGGCAACTGACATTGCAGATGCTGCGGTCACCGAAGCACGCAAAACCGATGAAATTGTCGGGCGGCTTTCCGAGACGGGCCGAGCGATCGGCGAGATTGTCGAACTGATCAGCCAGATCGCAAGCCAAACCAATCTCCTTGCCTTGAACGCAACGATCGAGGCCGCCAGGGCTGGAGAAGCCGGACGCGGGTTTGCCGTTGTTGCGAGTGAGGTGAAGGCGCTGGCCGAGCAGACTACAAAGGCAACCGAGGATATTTCTGCGCAGGTTTCGGCAGTGCAGGATGTCGCGCAGCAATCCGGTGTCGCCATCGCTTCGATTGCCGATACGATCGAACGCGTGAGTGCGATTTCAGCCAAGATCCGGGATGCCGTGGAAGACCAGACTTCTGCAACTGGCGAAATCAATGGCAGCGCACAGACCGCCCTGCAAAGCTCTGAGCGGGTGACCGGCAACGTCGGGACTTTGAGCGATGCGATGGAAGCCAGCCGGACCGCGACAGATGGCATGCACAAGGCATCTGCAGAACTTGGAACCTTGTCGAACACACTTCAGGTACAGGTCTCACAATTCCTACAAAGCGTCCGCGCGGCATAAGTCTTTGACGCCGCTCTGCGGTGGCTTACTCAACTGTCTTACATGCCTTGGGTTTTGTGAATGGCTACAAACGTTCACCCACATGTCACACATGTGGCTGATTTGTCACATGTCTAGGCTAAGGTTACTTTCGGTTGAAATCAGTCTTCCCTTATTCCTGATTACAGAGTACCAAAAAGTCCTCAACCTTGACGGGTTGTTATTTCAATCCCTTTGGCCGCCCGGCCAAGCAACCAGGAGGGCTTACATGCTGATTCATTCGACGCATACAGCGGCGGCCGTCCTTTGGGTTCGCACGGGATCATCTGCGCGTTTCTCCTAAAGAAACGCGCCTGAGTTCCTAACACTTTTCCGACGCCCGGCTTAAGCCGTCCAACAGTTCTGGCTGCATGCGTGTCTTTGCGCATGTCTGCGGGCGTTACTCTCAATTTGTTCCGATTCGGAGACACATCATGTCTTTCGGTGATCCCTTTGATCCATTCCGACCCGGCATAGGTCCGGAAATCGTCAAGGAGCCGCCTGTCCAGCGGCCGGACGTTATCGTTGAGCCGCGTTTGTACCGGCGTCCTACAATCCGGCTGGGCATACGCAACTTTTTGAAAATCTTCGGTGTATTTGGTGGAGCGACAGTTGTTCTGACAGTTCTGTTTGCAGTACCGGTCTTTGTTACCGAATTTGCTGCGATCGAAACTGCTGGCGTCCATGGTAAAATCCTGACAGCGCCGCAGTTCGCTGACCGGCTTGAAAATCTTCTGATTGGTTCCTTTATCGTAGCCCTATCGCTGGTAAGTTTCTTTGCCTCGGCCGCGATTGCATCTCCGCGTATCGGCGTGCGTGATCATGAAAGGGAACCCTACAAATTCGAGTGCCGGGATGGTCATGCGACTGTCCAGCCCACTCATGCAAAGGTTCGTCATGTTTAAGTGGTTTGAAAACCTGATTGATCCGTTCGAGAACACGGATTTGGATGTCCCGCCGAAAGGGTTCTGGGCATTCTGTTGGTACTACACGAAACCGGTGTGGCCGATCCTCGTGGTCACATCGGTTCTCGGGGCCGCCATCGCCATTCTGGAGGTTTTCATCTTTACCTTCCTGGGAGATTTGGTGAATTGGCTTGGAACGGAGAACGCGCAAACATTCTTCGCAGACAACTGGCCCAGGCTTTTGTGGATGGGTTTTGTCATCATGATCCTCTTGCCTGTCGTATCGGGCATCTGGGAGATGGTGTTCCATCAGGGTTTGATGGGCACCTATCCAATGTCTGTGCGGTGGCGGGTTCACCGGTATCTTCTCCGGCAGAGTGTGGCGTTTTATCAAAACGACTTTGCCGGACGGATTGCGAACAAGCTGATGCAAACAGCGCTTGCGGTTCGCGAAGTGGTGACCCGGATCGCGGACATTTTGGTCTATGTGATCGTCTATTTTGTGGCCGCGCTGTTCATCGTTGCGGAGGCAAGCATCTACTTCGCCATTCCGTTCCTGGTCTGGCTTGGCGGGTATCTGTTGACGATGCGTGTCTTCATCCCGCGTTTGAAAAACGTGTCCCGGGATCAAGCCGATGCGCGATCCGTAATGACGGGACACGTCGTGGATGCCTACACCAACATCTCGACGGTGAAGCTCTTCTCTCACGCAGCGCGCGAAGAAGACTATGCGAAGAGGTCAATGTTTGATTTCCTGAAGACGGTCTTTCTTCAGATGCGGCTCGTCACGGGTATGAACATCACCCTGACAACGCTGAACATGGCGTTGCTCTTTGCGGTCTCGGCGATGTCCATAACTCTGTGGCAACAAGGGTTGGTGAGCACTGGCGAGATTGCCGTTGCAGTTGCCCTTGTCCTGCGCTTTCAAGGTATGTCGCAGTGGATCCTTTGGGAAGTGTCTGGCCTGTTTGAAAACATCGGCACGGTCCAGGACGGTATCAATACGATCTCCAGGGAACGGGATGTGGTAGATGTTCCAAATGCCAAGCCGCTGGTCGTCGATAAAGGCGAGATCGAGTTCGACCGGATCCGGTTCCACTACGGCAAGGAAACCGGCGTCATCGAGGACCTGTCCTTGAAGATCAAGGCTGGCGAGAAAATCGGGCTGATTGGCAGGTCCGGGGCAGGCAAGTCGACTTTGGTTAACCTGCTTCTTCGCTTCTATGATCTGGAAGGGGGCAGGGTGCTGATCGATGGTCATGACGTTGCAAAGGTCCTGCAGGACGACATCCGGGCCAATGTGGGCGTTGTTACCCAAGATACGTCGTTGTTGCACCGATCTATTTTCGAAAACGTTGCTTACGGAAAACCGGACGTCAGCCGAAAGGAAGTGGAGGCTGCTCTTGAAAAGGCGCATGCAATCGAGTTCGTCCGCGGTCTCGAAGATCAGGACGGGCGCGTCGGTCTGGATGCCCATGTCGGCGAGCGAGGTGTGAAACTCTCTGGTGGACAGCGGCAGAGGATCGCAATTGCGCGGGTGCTTTTGAAAGATGCTCCGATCCTGGCCTTGGATGAGGCGACATCGGCGCTGGATTCAGAAGTCGAGATCGCAATCCAGGAAAGCCTGTTCGATCTGATGGAAGGCAAAACGGTCATCGCGATTGCGCACCGGCTGTCCACGATTGCAGCAATGGACCGGCTCATTGTCATGGACCATGGTCGAATCATCGAGGAAGGATCGCATAAGGAGTTGTTGGACCTGAACGGTCTTTACGCTCAGCTCTGGCAGCATCAGTCCGGTGGTTTCCTGGCGCCAGGTCAGGCAGCTTGATTCCAGCAGTCACGCAGTGCAAGTCCGGGGGACATGATTTTTCCGGTCTTGCGATTTTCCGAAAAACGGCAGAAAAACGGCGCGGTCGCAGTTTCGGCTGCGACATATGCGTTCCAAGGCGTTTGTTGAACTGGACAAGCGCTTGGAACGGTGCAAAAAGACACTCGCTTTGCTAAGTGCGGAAATCTGCCGCACTCGGCAACCTTGAGCCCGGCACAAGTTGGCCTATCCTATAGAGGAAGATAGGCCGGCGCGTGAGCTGGACTTTCGGTACAGACTATATACGTTTCGAGAGGACGCGACCTTGGCAAATACGGATCAGGCGGAACCGACCCGCCGAGATTTCCTATATATTGCGACCGGCGCCATGGGTGTTGTCGGCGCTGGCGCGCTTGTATGGCCATTCATTGATCAGATGAACCCGGATGCTTCCGCATTGGCGTTGGCTTCTATTGAAGTCGACATTTCTGCCGTGGAAGAGGGGCAATCTATCAGCGTAAAATGGCGTGGTAAGCCGGTCTTCATCCGCAACCGTACGGAAGCGGAAGTTGAGGAAGCTCTCGCCGTGCCGCTTTCCGACCTTCCAGACCCGCTTGCGCGAAACGCCAACCTGCCCGCCGACGCTGAAGCGTCGGATGTGAACCGCGGCATCGAAGGCAATGAGAAGTTGCTGGTTCAGGTTGGTATCTGCACGCACCTTGGTTGCGTCCCTGTTGGCGATGCTGGTGAGTACGGCGGATGGTTCTGCCCGTGCCACGGCTCCCACTATGACACCGCCGGCCGGATTCGTAAGGGCCCGGCGCCCGAGAACCTGCTCATTCCGCCGCTTGAGATGGTCAGTGAGACCACCATCAAGATTGGCTAACGGCACGTGTAATCTGGAGGCAGCCATGGCTGGACATTCTGAATATGTACCGCAGAGCGCTGCGGCAAAGTGGCTTGAGAGCCGTTTGCCGGTTATTTCGCTCGTACGCGGATCTTTTGTCGACTTTCCGACCCCGAAGAACCTGAACTATTTCTGGACCTTTGGCGGGATCTTGTTCTTCGTGCTTATTGCACAGATCCTGACAGGGATTGTGCTTGTGATGCACTACACCGCAAGCACGACTGCTGCATTCGACAGCGTCGAGCACATCATGCGCGATGTGAACTTCGGCTGGATGCTGCGCTATCTGCACGCCAACGGCGCATCGATGTTCTTCATCGCCGTCTACATCCACATCTTCCGTGGTCTTTATTACGGGTCCTATAAGGCTCCGCGCGAGATTTCATGGATTTTGGGCGTAATCATCTTCCTTCTGATGATGGCAACAGCATTCATGGGTTACGTCCTGCCATGGGGGCAGATGTCCTTCTGGGGTGCGACGGTTATCACCAACCTGTTCTCGGCAATCCCGGTTGTCGGTGAGAGTGTTGTGATCTGGCTGTGGGGCGGCTTCGCAGTCGACAACCCGACGCTGACCCGTTTCTTCTCCCTGCACTATCTGCTGCCGTTCATGATCTTTGGGGTGGTTATGCTGCACGTGTGGGCTTTCCACACCACTGGCAATAACAACCCGACAGGCGTACAGCCGAAGACCAAGCAGGACACGATCCCGTTCCACCCGTACTACACGATCAAGGACCTGTTCGCGATTATCGTGTTCATGATCTTCTTCGCGTATTTCGTCTTCTATCTGCCGAACTACCTGGGTCACGCTGACAACTACATTGAAGCGAACCCGCTCGTCACGCCGGCGCACATCGTTCCGGAATGGTACTTCCTGCCGTTCTACGCGATCTTGCGCGCTGTTCCGGACAAACTCGGCGGTGTTGTGTTGATGTTTGGTGCGATTGCGGTGCTGTTCATCCTGCCATGGCTGGACACTTCCAAGGTGCGCTCCGGTGCTTACCGTCCGCTGTTCAAGCAGTTCTTTTGGATCTTTGCAGCAAACGCGGTGGTTTTGGGTTACCTCGGTGCCATGCCGGCGGAGGGGATCTACGTGATCATGTCCCAGATCTGCACCACCATCTACTTTGCCTACTTCCTTGTCGCCCTGCCGCTGTTGGGCTTCCTGGAAAAACCGAAGCCTCTTCCGGCATCAATTTCCGAGTCGGTCCTCAAGGGCGGATCCGGCATACCGGTCGGCGTAGCAGCCGCACCGGACACGAAGTAACGCGAAGTGGAACGGGAGTTATTTGAGACAATGAAAACCATGATCACAATGGTTCGTTCCCTCGCAGCGGTGGCGGCTCTCGCCATCGCTTCCCCGGCTTTTGCCGCCGGGGCGAAGGTTGAAATCGACTACCAGAATTGGTCCTTTGCCGGGCCGTTTGGTTACTACGACCGTGCGCAGTTGCAACGTGGCTTTAAAGTCTACGTCGAAAACTGTTCAGCCTGTCATGCTTTGAGCCGTGTTGCTTTCCGTAACCTTGCTGAAGATGGCGGTCCGAGCTTCACAGAAGATCAAGCCAAAGCGATTGCCGCCGACTACACTGTTGTCGACGGCCCGGATGATTTTGGAGACATGTACGACCGTCCAGCAATTCTGGCTGACCGTTTCCCGTCACCGTTCCCGAATGAAAACGCCGCACGTGCCTCAAACAACGGTGCGTATCCGCCGGACTTTTCGCTTCTTGCAAAAGCTCGTGCGCCTCAGCGGGGCTTCCCAGGGTTCGTTTTTGATATCTTCACCCAATATCAGGAAAACGGTCCGGACTATATCTATTCGCTGCTGACGGGTTATGTGGAACCACCTGAGGGTCTGGAAGTCCCAGATGGCCAATACTACAACCATTCGTTCATGGCTGGTCAGTTTATCTCCATGGCGCCCCCGTTGTATGAAGACAGCATCGAGTACACCGACGGCACACCGATGACGGTCGAAAATTATGCACGCGATGTTGCGGCGTTCATGATGTGGGCAGCTGAGCCTCATCTGGAAGAGCGCAAGAAGATCGGTTTCCGCGTAATGATCTTCCTTATTGTCTTCGCTGGCATGCTCTACTTCACCAAGAAGAAGATTTGGCGCGACGTTGAGCACTAAGCTCCAAGCGGAAAGAAGCAGTCGGAAAAGGCGGGCATCGAGCCCGCCTTTTTTCATTTGCCCGCTGTTCATTGCTGGCTTGGCTTGTTAAGCAAGCCTGTATTTCAGGGACTCATCCAACGAGGGCAAAATGAGCGACGCAGTTCTAGGGATCATCGGTGGATCCGGGATCTATGATCTTCCTGGTCTTGAAGATGCGCAATGGATCAGTGTCGAAAGCCCTTGGGGCACGCCGTCGGATCAGGTGCGGATCGGCACTATTGACGGGCTCAAGATCGTGTTCTTGCCGCGTCATGGCCGAGGGCATGTTTATTCGCCGACGACGATCAACTATCGCGCCAATATTGACGTCATGAAGCGGTGCGGTGTGACGGACCTCCTGTCCGTTTCTGCGTGCGGCTCTTTGAAGGAAGAGCATGAGCCAGGCATGTTCGTTCTGGTGGATCAATTCATCGATCGCACGATTGCACGGGAAAAGAGTTTCTTTGGGACCGGCTGTGTTGCCCATGTCTCCATGGCAACCCCAGTCAGCCCGAAACTAGTCGACGCCGTTGCAGCGGCTGCGGACGCGGAAGGCCTGAAGTACAGCAAGGGCGGAACGTACCTCGCCATGGAAGGACCGCAGTTTTCGTCGCTTGCGGAAAGTGAACTTTATCGGACTTGGAATTGCGATGTTATCGGTATGACGAACATGCCGGAGGCCAAGCTCGCACGGGAAGCCGAAATCTCCTATGCGACCGTCGCTATGGTGACCGACTATGACAGCTGGCATCCGGATCATGGTGAAGTCGACATTCAGGCGATTTTGAAGGTTTTGCATGACAATGCGGCCAACGCTCAGAGGCTGGTCTCGCGTGTTGCAAAAGACCTTCCCAGAGCGCACCAGTCCTGTCCCGCCGGGTCAGACACTGCCCTTGAATTCGCTCTGATGACAGCGCCGGAAAAACGCGATCCGGAATTGGTCGCCAAGCTCGATGCGGTTGCAGGGCGTGTCTTGAACCGCAGCTGATACCAACAACTTCATAACCATCAAAAGACTTCGACCGTCGCGGTAATCTTGATATAAGCGGCGGTCGGGGCTGTGCAGCGGTTTGTGTTGCGTGACATTGTTTTTGCAGGAAAGAGAGCAAAATGACCGATCAGACAATTCGTGATGAACTGGTCAGTGCCATTAGAACAATCAAGGATTACCCCAAAGAGGGCATCCTTTTTCGCGACATTACCACTCTGCTCGGCAACGCCCGGGCATTCAGGCGCGCCGTCGATGCGCTGGTTCAACCTTGGGCCGGATCCAAGGTCGACCAGATTGCTGGAATAGAAGCTCGCGGTTTCATCCTGGGTGGGGCGGTTGCCCACCAGCTGTCGGCAGGGTTTGTTCCGATCCGCAAGAAGGGCAAGCTGCCGCACGAAACCGTGCGCATTGCTTATTCCCTGGAATACGGGCTGGATGAAATGGAAATGCACAAGGATGCAATCCAGCCAGGCGACCGGGTGATCCTGGTCGACGATCTGATTGCCACCGGTGGCACTGCGGAAGCGGCCTGCAAACTCTTGAGATCGATGGGGGCAAACATTGAAGCTGCGTGTTTCATCGTTGATCTTCCCGATCTTGGCGGCCGGAAAAAGCTGGAAGACTTGAGCGTCCCCGTCCGGACACTGGTTGAGTTCCCAGGGCACTGATTGCGGATGGCAGCAAGCGGATCTGGAGAAACCTATAAACCTGCATTTTCGGACAAGTTTCGAACAGAGTTCGAAGGCCTGCTCAGATGGCGGAGGGATGTGCGCCGTTTTCGGAGGGATGCGGTCAAAGCCGATACGCTGAACCATCTTCTGGAGCTGGCAGATCTGGCGCCTTCAGTTGGAAACAGCCAACCTTGGCGTATCGTGGCTGTGGAAAGTGCGGCGAAGCGGGCGAGCGTCGTTTCGAGTTTCGAGGCGGAAAATGCTGCCGCTGCATCTGCATACGATGATGAAAAGGCAGCACAATACCGCCAGCTCAAATTGGCTGGATTGAAAGAGGCACCCGTCCATCTGGCGGTCTTCAGTGAGCCTAATCCGAACCAGGGGCACGGACTTGGGCGGATGACTATGCCCGAGACACTGGCCTATTCCACCGTGAGTATGATCCACACATTCTGGCTTGCAGCTCGCACCGAGGGTATCGGAGTTGGTTGGGTGTCAATTCTGGATCCAGAGAAGATCGGCGAAATTCTCGAAGTTGACCCCAAATGGCAGTTCGTGGCGTATCTGTGCGTTGGATACCCGGAAGAAGAACACATTGACCCAGAACTTGAGCGCGCCCGTTGGCAGTCCAGAAGCCCATTGGACGCGCGCTTGTTTCGCCGCTAGCATGCCTGCCGCTTTGAGGGACTGCCACTGAGCGCGTGTTGTTTGTAGTTAGGAACCATCATGTCTGTAACTATTCATGAAACGACAGCCGAAGATCATGCAGATGTCCTGCAGCTGTTGAACGATCGTTGGACATCGCCGGATATGATCATCGAAAACGAAACCATCGATGCGTCACGGCTGCCCGGCTACACCGCCCGCGCTGACGGCCAGCTTGTCGGTCTGGTGACGTTGATCAAGCGGCCGGAGGAGTGGGAAATCCTCACGCTCGACTCTTTAAACCGCTGGGACGGTGTTGGCAGCCGTTTGCTTCAGGCCGTGGTGGAAGAAGCGAAAGCCAGCCACATCCGCCGTTTGACTGTCCGGACCTCCAACGACAATCTTGATGCGTTTCGGTTCTACCAGCGCCGCGGGTTTCGTTTTGAGCGCATAGGGTTCGGTGTGATCGATGCCGAGCGTGAGAAGAATCCCGGTATTCCGTTGACCGGCGACTACGGCATAGAAATCCACGACGAAGTGTTTTTTGCCCGAAGCTTGTAAAACACGGATCTAAGCAACTGTCAGGACCGTGGGATCAGTCCTTGCGCCGCTCAACGAAGACGTTCGCCTTGAAGGAAAACACCGGTTCGTCCTTCTGGTTGCGCGCGATCATGTCAGAGTGGACAATACCCCACTCCGGCCGGCTGCGGCTTTCAGTCTTGCCAGTTACGACGCGTTGATAGGTCAGTGTATCACCTGCAAAAACCGGTTTGATCCACTTCAATTTTTCAAAACCCGGAGATGGACCCACACGGGCAGGCACACGCCCTTCACTTTGAACCGCTTCGATCAAACGTTTGTTGGTTGCCACGAGCAGCTTCATGAAGACGGAAGCCGTATGCCAGCCGGAGGCGCACAATCGTCCGAAATGGGTTTTAGCAGCCCCTTCTTCGCTGAGGTGAAACGGTTGGGGATCGTAATTTTCGGCAAACCGGATGATGTCGTCGGCCATAAATGTGTGCGTGCCCAACTCGATCGTTTCGCCGACTTCAATTTCTTCGAAATACTTGGTCATTGGGCGGCCCCCCGTTTCAGGAACAGAATGGGATTTTCCCAAAACATCACCTGTTTCTGATCTTGATTGGTCGCCGTGATGCGAAATGTCACGATCCCCAGGTCGGGCTTGGATCGTAGTTCCTTGCTCGCCAAAACCTCAGCTTTTGCCGTAAGTGTGTCTCCTGGATAGACCGGGCTTTGCCACTTCAGTTCATCTATGCCAGGCGAGCCTTGCCCGGTGGAGTTGTTCAAGAGGTTGGTGGCGAGCAAACGCATCACCATGGACCCGGTGTGCCAGCCAGATGCTGCCAACCCGCCAAGCATCGAGGCTTTCCCGGCCTCTTCATCGAGATGAAACGGTTGCGGGTCGAACTCTTCGGCGAACTCGATAATCTCGTCTTTGCTTGCTGTAACGGTGCCCAGTTCAAAAACCTGTCCGGGCTCGAAGTCTTCAAAATGATATATGTCTGGCATCAATAGCTATGTGATTAGAGAGGCATAGCGCGGCAGGCCGCGCTATGAGGACGCGCAATCTTACCGATTGTTCAGTCGTAGTAAATCTCATTGTCATCGAGATAGACATTGCTGGCTGCACAAATGTCGATGGCAATCGGTTCGTCGAGCACTTCGCTGTCGTCAGCGCCCAGCCATCCGATTTGGAAAACCTGGTCGCAATTGCCGGTGTCAGCATTGAACGCTGCTTGGGCGTTTTGACCGGGCATCAAAGCGTCGCCCAACCAGTTGTCGCTCCAGCCGTCACCGCCATTTGTGTAGAAGCCGACGACAACATTGCCCTCAGTGTTGTTGTAAACTTGGAAATAGCCTTCCGAGCCCGTGCCTTGCGCAAAAGCAAAACTCGCGGCCAATAAAAAGCCCATTCCTGCCGCAGCAGATAAGAAATTCTTCATGGTGTCCCCCCTGATATTCCAGTCATTTTTAGCATGACGCATGCATAACACGTTACTTTTGGCGGGGGCTCAAGAGAAAAGGGGATTTTTGCTGACAGGCAGGACACCCTTCCTGAGCTGTCAATGACCATGCTGTTGCAACCTTGCAATCATCTCCTTGACGAAAAGAACCTCCCCGCACACTGTGGGACATAACCGGTCTCCGATTTTTGAGAACAGCCGGATTGGTAACACTTCAAGTGGTCAGGCCCTCCATTCTGATCACGCTCCCACGTACTCCTGCCAAGAGGTTTACTCAGACCGATATGACCACACAGACTAAGCAAAGCCGTGGCCGGTCCATTTTGGCCGCGGCCAGCGGAAATGTTCTGGAGTGGTACGACTTCACTGTTTACGGCTTCATGGCCTCCACAATTGCTGTTCTGTTCTTTCCTTCCGAGGACAAAGTCGCTTCGCTCTTGTCAGCATTTGCGGTGTTGGCAGTCGGATATGCAGCGCGGCCGGTAGGCAGTTTGCTGTTTGGGCATATCGGTGACCGGTACGGCCGCAAACCCGTGCTGATCGCCTCGGTGATGACGATGGGTTTGGGGTCAGTCGCCATTGCAGCCCTGCCGACTTATGACCAGATTGGCATCACGGCCGCAGTGCTTCTCGTCCTGATCCGGATCGCCCAGGGAATATCGGTCGCGGGCGAATACACGACATCTGGCGTACTCATCGTCGAACAAGCTCCTGCAGACCGCCGGGCTTTGACCGGCTCCTGGATTGCGTTTGCGATGATGTGGGGCTGTGTTCTGGGGTCTGCCGTGCCGACGCTGATGAGCAACCTTTTGACCGATGAACAGATGCACAGCTGGGGCTGGCGGATCCCGTTCGTTTTTGGCGGCTTGATTGCTTTCTTGAGCACTATCCTCCGGCGGCATCTGAGCGAAGCCACTCCCAAAGCCCAAGAGTGGGAATTGGGTTCACCGGTGCTGCACACCTTGAAGCGGTTTCCCGGCCTCATCTTCGAGATGATGGTGCTCGTGATCCCGGTGTCCGTGATCTATTTTGTGATTTTCGTCTATGCTGTGACCTACATCGGCAGTGAACCCGGCTTCACATCCGCAGAGGCGCTGGACATCACCACCGCAAATCTCGTCATCATGGCCTTTTTTGTGCCGGTCTGCGGGTACATTGCAGACAAAGTTGGCCTCAGAGCCGCTTTGATGGGTGCAGCTATCAGCGCAATAGTGCTGGCCTTGCCCTGCTGGTGGCTGATGCTGTCAAGCAAGCTGGAACTGGTCTTTATCGGTCAGTTGGGATTGACGCTTGCCAGTACGGCCGGATGGGCCTTGTCGATTACCGCTTTGACACAAATGGCGCCACAGCACCTGCGATGCAGTACAGTCGCTATCGGATACAATATCTGCTTGGCGGTTTTCGGGGGCACAACGCCTTTTGTGGCAACCTACCTTGTGCAAGAAACCGGTGACACGTTCGCACCTGCCTACTACATCGTGCTCGTTTCGATCCTGTCTGCAATCGTGATCTGGCGGATCCCGAAACACATTGCGCGGGCAGGGCCCATGTCTGTTGCGTCAGAGTAAGTGCTGCCTGCTCTAAAGCGGCCAGAACACAAGGATCGCCGGAATGCCGACAGCCAGAACCAGCACTTCCAGCGGAAGGCCGATGCGCCAATAATCGCCGAAGCGGTATCCGCCGGGACCCATGATGATGGTGTTGTTCTTGTGTCCGATTGGGGTCAGAAAGGCACAGGACCCTGCAACGGCAACCGCCATCAAAAACGGGTCGGGATTGACACCGAGACTGTTTGCGATCTGAACCGAGATAGGGGCTGCGATCAGACACGTCGCGACGTTGTTCAGGAAATCGGACAAGGTCATGGTGACAGCCATCAAAACCGCCAAGGTGACCCAGGCCGGCGCTCCGGCCGTCAGAGCCAGAATGCCATCAGCGATGATCTGAGCATTGCCAGCCGCCTCAAAGGCTTGTCCGAGTGGGATCAGCGAGCCGAGCAGGACGATCACTTTCCATTCCACGGCTGTGTAGACGTCAGACCCGCTGACGAGGCCGGTTGCCGCATAAAGGACAACGCAGGCAGCAAGAGCGACCGGAAGGTATGCGAACCCTGCAACAGCTGTTGCGATCGCAAGAACGAAGCCCAATATGGCCAACCGTGCCTTGTTGCGCTGGATCATCCCCGTGGTTCTGCCTTCCAGCGGAAACACGCCCAGCCATTGAACCGCCATCTCCAATCGGTCGGATGAACCAAGCAGCAAGAGAACATCACCTGGCCGGATCGTTTCATGCCGGACACGGTTCTGGATCCGGCGCCCCGCACGGGAAATTCCGAGCAGCGTCACGCCGTGACCGTAGAGAAGCCTGAGCTGAAAGGCAGACGAGCCATTGATGCGCGCCGTGTCTGGAACAATGGCTTCGGTGAGGCTCAAGGCTCCGCCCGTCAAACCGCCCTTGTGGCGTTCGGAGCCGGCGAACTCCAGTTTTGCCGCTCCCATGAAGGCTTCGATGGCCTTCGGATCGCCTTCCACGAGAATGAAGTCGTTCTCCTTGATCAGTTCCCGTCGGGCAAACCCTCTGATGCGGCTGCCATGGCGCACCAGTCCGATGATCGCGACGTCCTTTTCATCAGCGACCGGATAAAGATCGCCAAGCGTGAGGTCCTTTTCGTCGGGAAGCTTCCCGACCTTCAGTTCTGCGCTGTAGAGCCCCTCAGCCATGCTGTCGGTTTCGGGCGCTTGCCGGAACCGTGCCGGCAACAGCCGCCAGCCGATCAGTGTTACAAAGGCAATGCCGCTGATCGCGACAACAAGGCCGACCGGGGCGAAATCGAACATGGAAAACGGCGAGCCGAGCGCGTCTGACCGGTATTCGGCAATCACGATGTTGGGCGGTGTTCCGATCAATGTGATCATGCCGCCGAGGATCGTTGCGAAGGAAAGCGGCATCAAGGATAGACCGGGAGACCGGGCTGCCTTCTTGGCAGCTTCCAGATCCAGCGGCATCAGGAGCGCGAGGGCTGCCACATTGTTGATAATGCCGGACAATCCGGCACCAACGATGGCCATGATGCCAATATGACCAGACAGGCTGCGGGATGCGGAAAACAGGTACTTGGCAACCAGTTCGACAGCCCCGGAATTCATCAGTCCGCGGGATACGATCAACACAAGGGCGATGATGATGACCGCCGGGTGACCGAATCCGGAAAAGATCTCATTCGAGGGGACAAGGTCCAGGAAGGCAGCAAGGATCAGGGCGGCAAAGGCGACCAGATCGAAGCGGATTTTGCCCCAAATCAGCAGGGCGAAGACGACTGCGAAGAGTGAAAACAGCAAAACCTGATCGAGCGTCACCTTGGAATTCTCCGATCCATTCGCCTCGCCTAGAAGATGCTGAAACTTAGGCCGGATTGACGTTCAGCGTCGAGTGATTTCTCGGAAAGCTCCATATGGCACGTAGACCAATATGCTGGGGGCGGAATTTAGGAACCCGTAATGTTCTGAACATCCATCGGACACAATCAAACACCACATGCTTTTCCAGGCAGGAACAGACCAACTGGAAAGGAAAACAGAAATGAGCAAAGTGTCAAAAACAACCATCCGCTGCGAAGCCAACGACCACTACGACCGCGTTGAATATTACGCAAAGTCCCGGCACCATCGTTTGGTGCCCCGGAAGTGGCGCGATGAAGCCGGTCCGAACCCCTTGGTAATGCAGGGCTTGAATGTAAGTTAAGAGATCCCCCGGGCTCAGGATGTTCCGGGGGATCTTTTTGTCGGGACTTTAGCAGGCGCTATCTGTCCTAAATTACAGTGACTTCCAGGGGAGGCAAACCCTCCACTGACCCGACCAGCTTGTCTCCGCGCACAACAGGCCCAACGCCAGCAGGCGTGCCGGTTTGGATGACATCTCCCGGCGCCAGTTCGAAATACTCCGAAAGATAGGAAATCATTTCCGGCACCTTCCAGATCATTTGGTTGAGATCGCCCTCTTGGCGCAGATCGCCGTTTACCGTGAGTTGGATCCTGCCTTCGGAGAGGTGTCCGCAATCGGCTGCCCGCACAAATGGCGTGATGGGGGCGGACTGCTCAAACGCCTTTCCGATCTCCCAGGGGCGGCCCATCTTCTTTGCGTTTCCTTGAAGATCGCGCCGTGTCATGTCGAGCGAAACGGCATACCCGAACACATGATCCAGGGCTTCGCCCACCAAAATGTTGCGCCCGCCTGATTTCAGTGCGACGGCCAGTTCGATCTCATGATGTACGTCGTCAGATTTCGGCGGATAAGGAAAGGCGCCGGATGTGTTGAGATTGTCCGGGTTCTTCTGAAAGAAGAAGGGCGGCTCCTTGTCCGGGTCGTGCCCCATCTCCACGGCGTGGGCGGCGTAGTTCCGGCCTATGCAATAGACACGGCGGACTGGGAACAGGTCTCCGGTGCCGTCAACGGGTACTGCGGTCACGGCAGGAGGAGCAAAAACAAAAGTCGGCATGATGAAAGGCTCTGCCTGGAGTGTCGAGTTTGGGTGATTGCGCTAAGTGAAGTCTTACAGCCGCCGAGAAAAAAGCCCGGGCAGGGGCCCGGGCTGTGACTTCAAATCAAGTGTTAAACTTGAAGAGGAGAACGTCACCGTCCTTGACGATGTACTCCTTGCCTTCGTCTCGGGCCTTGCCGGCTTCCTTGGCTGCGCTCTCGCCACCCAGCGATGTGTAATCATCGTAGGCAATGGTCTGTGCGCGAATGAAGCCACGTTCAAAGTCCGTGTGAATGACGCCGGCAGCGCCTGGCGCCTTGGTGCCGTTTGTGATGGTCCAGGCGCGGGTTTCCTTTGGACCAGCGGTGAAATACGTGATCAGGCCGAGAAGCTCGTATCCGGCCCGGATCATCCGGTCGAGACCTGGTTCTTCCAGTCCGATGGTCTCCAGGAACTCATCCTGTTCCTCTTTGTCCAGTTGAGAAATCTCAGCTTCGATCGCAGCGGAAATCACTACAGCAACAGCACCTTCCGCTGCAGCCTTCTCTGCGACCTTCCGGGACAGCTCGTTGCCTTCGCCAGCGGACGCTTCATCAACGTTGCAGACATAAAGAACAGGCTTGGACGTCAGAAGGTTGAGACCCTTGAGGATCTTGGCTTCTTCCGCGTCCGCTGTTTCCAGCATACGGGCAGGTTTGCCGTCTTGAAGGAGCGCCAGCGCACCTTCCATGATTGGCAGCACCGCCTTGGCTTCCTTGTCGCCACCGGTTGCTTTTTTCTTCAAAGGCGCGATGCGTTTTTCCAGGCTTTCCATGTCGGCGACCATGAGCTCGGTCTCGACGGTATCGGCATCGGCGATCGGGTCAATGGCGCCGTCTACGTGGGTGATGTCATCGTCTTCAAAACACCGCAAGACGTGGGCTATGGCATCGACTTCGCGGATGTTCGCGAGAAACTGGTTGCCGAGACCCTCACCCTTGGAGGCACCACGTACAAGGCCGGCAATGTCCACAAAAGTGATCCGCGTCGGGATTACTTCTTTGGATTGCGCAATATCGCGAATTGCATAGAGGCGTGGATCCGGTACGGCAACTTCGCCGGTGTTCGGCTCGATGGTGCAGAACGGATAGTTTGCGGCCTGTGCCGCAGCTGTCTTCGTCAGCGCATTAAAAAGCGTGGACTTGCCGACATTCGGCAGTCCGACAATGCCGCACTGGAAACCCATAGGAGTTCGCTTTCGGTTTGTGTCTGAAACTGTTGCCGCGCTTCATGCCCGAGGGGACCGGCAAGGTCAAGGGTTTGGCGGTTCCAAGCTGCTTTCGAACATCGTGGAAGTGCTCAACAAGAGATCAGCTTGGAGTGCGTATGATGGATTTGTTCTCTCGGGTCTGCTCTGACCCCGCCGGACGGAGGCCTTATTTGCTTATTGCAACCCGGATGGGTCGATCAGTCCGCCAGTGCAGCCTATCCCGGTTTCATTTGCGGCGAGCATCAGCTCGCCCAGATCGGAAGTTGGGGTGATCTGGCCTTTCAGGCTGAGCCAAATCTCGTTGATCAAGGTCCGGCCGCCATCGTTGGTACACTTGATCAGGACCCGTGCGCCTGTGCCTACGCCGAAGGCGTCATCAAAGGCGGCCCGAATTTGGTCGCCGGAAACCTCGCGGCCGACATTGTTGAAGAACACGTCGCCGACGGCTGAGTCGTTTACGAGGCCAGTCAGATAGAGAGTGTCGTCGTAGTACTCGTCCGCGCCGCCGTCACCGAAGTAGCAGGTGCCGTGTTTGATCCACTCATGATAATGCAGGAAGCTTGCAAAACCGGGCATGGCCGCGGCGAGTGCGTCGGCCGTTTCGGTGTCAATCTCAGGCGCTGGGAGGAGGTGCCAGTTGCCCGGTTTGTCGAGGTTTCGAACAGAGGCAGGCACACCGCAATAGTCATTGCCTTTCGGTTGCGGCCAGAGCCCATGAATGGACAGTTGACGCGTTGTGTGCGGTAGATTTCCTGAATTTAAATCCTGGCACTCCTGCTTGCCGGGCCGGATTTCACAAAAGGCAGGCTGCCAGCTGAGCGTCAGCAGATTGTCTGTGGATTCCTGTCCACTTGTAACAGGCGTGAGGCCAGGGTCGACGACTGGATCAACGGTTACCGTGCCGGCGTCCACCACATGCACCCCGCAAGATGTGCTGACCCAGCGGAGCTGTGTCACCGGGGCATCATCAACCAGGATCTGAAAATAATCGCCGCCTTGTTTGTTGATGCCCTTGATGTCGTAGGCAATCCGCGGCGACGTCAAGACATTGCCGGGGTTGGTCTGCCTGTTCTTGCTTTGGTAAGCTTCGCAGACTTGTTCGGCGATAAAGTAGCCTTCAAGTTTCTTGAAGGCAGCAGCAGGCGTGAGTGTGAGCCCCAGAACAACGCTTGCAAGAACAACCTGGCGCATGATTTCCCCTTTTATCGAGCTTGGGGCCATTATCATGATGCAGGTTACCACAATATGACGTGCGGTTTCGTGATCTAAAATTTCTAATTGTGCTCTATGTTTTGTCGCCACCACCCAGAAGCTTTTTCAGCATGTCCGCCATCGGGCCTGACTTGGGCAAGTTCGCGGCGGGTTTGTTCTGGCGGGCCTGACGAATATGGCTCTGCTCTTTGGGCTTGGGGGCCTTTTCCGGCTTCTGGGAGGCCGTCTTGTTGCCACGCTGAGCTTTTTCTGGTTCGAGCGCCAAAGTCATCTTGTTAGCAAACTGGCTGTCGTTGGCTTCCGCCAAAAGGCCAGCCTGATCCGCAATTTCCGCAAGCAGCGGGTCCAACCAGTCTTGGTCCGCCTTGGAGAAGTCGCCCAGGACATAGTTGGAGACGAGTTTTTTGTCGCCCGGATGGCCGATTCCAAGCCGCAAACGTCGGTACTCCTGACCAATATGCGCCGATATTGATCTCAGACCGTTGTGACCGCCATGACCACCGCCCTTCTTCATCCGGAATTTGGCAGGTGGGAGATCCAATTCATCGTAGATGACGACAATGTCTTCCGGCTCAATCTTGAAGAAGCGCATGGCTTCGCCGACAGAGCGGCCGGATTCATTCATATAGGTGGAGGGCTTGAGCAACAGCACCTTTTCGCTGCCCAACTGCCCTTCGGAGACCTGACCCTGAAAACGGGCGCGCCAGGGTTGGAAACCGGAATTGCGGCGGTGGATCTCATCAAGCGCCATGAAGCCAATGTTGTGGCGGTTATGGGCGTATTTTCCGCCGGGATTTCCAAGGCCGACAATCAGTTTCATGATCTGTCTCTGTGCGTTCTTTGAAAATCAGGGTGCTGAAACGAAAAGGCAGCCTAAAGCGGCTGCCTTAAGTGCAGAAGACGATGCCGCCTTCTGCAAATTTATCGAAGGATCAAGCTTATTCGCTTGTCTCTTCTTCACCACCTTCGGCTTCTTCTTCGTCGTCCTGTACACCGCCGCCAGGAGCAGCAAGTGTTGCGACGGTGAAGTCACGGTCGGTAATGGTCGGCTGCGCGCCTTCCGGCAGGGTGGTTGCCGAGATGTGCAGCGTGTCGCCGATTTCGACTTTCGCAAGGTCGAAGACCAGTGTTTCCGGGATGGCATTCGCCGGAACGATCAGCTCGACAGTGTGACGAACCACGTTCAGCATGCCGCCTTTTTTCAGGCCTGGGCAGGTCTCTTCGTTGATGAAGGTTACCGGGATATCGACCGTCAGGGTCGTGTTGCCGGATACGCGCAGGAAATCAACGTGAAGAACATCGTCGCGCACTGGGTGCAGCTGGAAGTCCTTGGCGATGACCTGGTGCTTTTCACCGTCGATGTCGATGGTTCCGATGTTTATCAGGAAACCGCCCTTGTGCAGGGTGAGGGTGGTTTCTTTCACCGGAATGGTGATCGGCAGAGCCGGTTTTTTATCGCCGTAGATCACGGCAGGTAGAAGGCCTTCGCGACGCAGTGCTCGTGCGGCCCCCTTGCCCACACGGTCCCGTGCCGACGCCTTCAGCTCATAGCTGGCAGCCATGGCAAACTCCTATAGGTATATGTAACGGACCGGCGAACAGGGTCACCGAGTGTTCGATCAGTTGTCCGGGATCGGTCCTACGAGCGCCTCCTCCAGGGGTGCAGGCGCGTGCGCGATATAGCTGAAACCCTTTGGAAAAGCAAGCGGCCCCGATAGGTGCACAACTATCGTCAATTCTGCTAGTTCTCAAAAGTAAAGATGATCAACCATCGAGTGTTATTCGAGTTGTTTAGATTATTGGTTTCGCAATGCAACTCAAAGGATGAATATAATTTTAATTCAATCAGTAAATATAAGCGACTATACATATGTGATTAAGATCTGCTGCGTTGAATATCGTAAAGGAACTCAACGGAGAGCGATCCATGAAAACGTTTTTGAAGTCCGCGGTATTTGTACTCCTTGCAACCGGTGCCGCCAACGCGAATGAGTTTAAGGCCGAGCTGGAAGAGTTGGCAAACGGCCAAATCGCCGAAATCGCGTCCTCTTCTGAAGTGATTGCGGCTGTAAAGGCACAGAACACACAAACTGCCGGCCATGATCAGGCCAAGATCGATGAGCTCGACAAAACCTGGCGCGCTGAAGCAGAAGCAGTTGATCAGCCGATGATCGATGCCGTGCTTGAAAACGATCTGTCCGGATATCTGGCCGATCTGCAAGATGGCAGCGATGGTCTCTTTACCGAAATATTCGTGATGGATGCCAAGGGCCTCAACGTTGGTCAGAGCGATGTGACCTCTGACTTCTGGCAGGGCGATGAAGCGAAGTGGCAAGAGACCTATGGCGCGGGTTCGGGCTCTGTGCACATCAGTGATCTGGAAGAAGATGAGAGCACTCAGCTTCTGCAGAGCCAGGTCAGTGTGCCGGTTGTTGATCCGGATAGTGGTGAGCCAATCGGTGCCGTCACGTTCGGCGTGAACGTCGAAAATCTGTAATATTCCAACGGGTAAGGCGTGAGCCTTGCCCACGTCTTTGCGGAGCAAAGCCTTTGAAAGTCTCTCAGAAACTTCCCGCCATTATGGTCGGGATTGCGTTGTTCTGTTCAGCAGGTGTCGGAATCGCGAGCTATATGTCGGGTGCTCAGTCTGTCCGGGACCTGGCTGAAGAAAAGCTCATGGGCCTTGCTGAAAGTCGCAAGGATGCTCTGACTGATTATTTGTCCTCCAAGAGAGCCCTTGTGACGGGTCACGCAGCCGGCAAAGGACTGAGGGCGGCCTATTCCGACTTTGACAAGAACTGGGCCAAATACGGGGACAAGGCGCAGGCAACCCTCACCAAGGTTTACGTTACCGAAAATCCACACCCTGCGGATCAACGTGCAGATCTTGTGAAGGCTGGCCGCAAGCCATACGACCGGGCGCACACCAAGCATCATCCAGTCTTGCGCGATTTTGCCGAGTCCAACAGCTTGGATGAAATCCTTTTGGTCAACTTGGGCGGCGACGTTGTGTATTCCGTCCAAAAGAACGCGGATTTTGCTCAGAATCTGACATCATCTGATTGGAGTGGAACTGCGGCTTCCAAAGCATATCAAGCAGCTTTGGCTGGTGCGCCTGATCAGGTGCACATTTTCGATACGGAACGTTATCCTGGACCCAACGACAAGCCTGTTGGTTTTATGTCAGTACCGATTTCGGTCGGGTCAAAAGTCATCGGTGTCGCCATTTATGAGACCGCTGTCTCCCGCGTGAGCAACATGCTCGGCAAATATGCCGGCCTTGGCGAAACCGGAAATGTGTTTTTGGTCAATGCTGACGGTATCATACAAAACGACAGCGTCCGGACGCCAGATGTCGACGAAGTGACGAGCAATCTGCTTCAAGGCAGTCCAATTCTCAATGCGCTGGGCGGTGCACCGGAGTTCCAGGTTCTGGACGACCTGCAGGGACAGGAATCATTCGCGGCGGCAGTGCCGTTTGAATATCTCGAAAAAAACTACGCTCTTGTCGTCGTGCAGAGCGCGGCTGAAGTCCTCGCTCCGCTGGCGAAGCTGCGGAACTGGACGGTGGCGATCGCAGTGATCTGCGCACTTGGTGCCGGGGTGCTCGGCCTTTGGGTGTCTGTTCAGTTGTCCCGCCGTATCAATGGGTTGGCGGGTGTCATGGGCGCACTGGCCAAAGGCGATACGGCGGTAAATGTCCCCAAGCAGACCTCCGATGATGAGATCAAGGAAATTGCCGATACAGTCGCAGTTTTCCGGGAGAACGCTTTGGAGCGTGAGCGGTTGGAGGCAGAGCAGAACGCCAACCAGCAAGCGCAACAAGAACAAGCTCATCGGGTCAGTTCCTTGATCGAAACCTTCCGCGATGAAGTTGAACAAATGCTGGATACGGTTGTTCACAACAACAATCAGATGCAGGCGGCCGCCGAGGGCTTGAACGGCATTGCGGATGAAACATCCGGTGAGGCAACGAACGCATCAGCTGCTTCTGAGCAGGCGTCTGCAAATGTTCAGACCGTGGCCTCTGCCTCCGAAGAGCTTTCAGCGTCCATTCAGGAGATTGGTCGGCAAGTTGACAGTACCACGGAGATTATCCGAGCAGCACTTGGTTCAGCTCAGGAAACCAATGAGCGGATTGGCGGGCTGGCGCAGCTTGCCCAGAACATCGGCGACGTTGTGAACCTGATCTCTGATATCGCCGAGCAAACCAACCTTCTGGCCCTTAATGCAACGATTGAGGCCGCACGCGCTGGAGAGGCTGGCCGCGGCTTTGCGGTTGTTGCGTCCGAAGTCAAGGAATTGGCGACACAGACGGCCAAGGCAACCGAACAGATTGAGGCACAGGTGTCTGAGGTCCAGGCGGCAACGAAGGAGGCCGTTTCGGCGATCGGCACGATCGCGGAAACCATGGCAACGGTGGACAATTACACCGGAAACATTGCATCAGCGGTTCAGGAGCAGGGACAGGCGACAACCGAGATCTCGGCGAATGTCCAGGAAGCTGCTCAGGGAACGCGGTCGGTCGCGGGATCCATGGTGGCGATCAGCGAGAAGTCGCAGATGACCAGCTCGTCCGCTGGCGACGTCTTGCGCGCGTCCAATGATGTTGCGGACAAAACCGAAGACCTTCGCGGAACGGTGGACCGGTTCCTCAAAGCCGTTGAAGCTGCTTAGCGTTCGCTTGCTCGATACCGTCTAGCTTCCTGGTAGCCGCCGTGATGTATCTTCCACAAAATCCGGGTCGACCTTCTTTGCGAAGGCGGCCCGCCATGGCTCGGCGAGTATGGCCAAGTTGGCAAGTGCGGAAGCCGTGCTGCTCTCAAGCTTTGGGTTGAACCGGGCAAAGATCACGTTTCTCAGGTTCCAATCCGGGCAGGGCCGGTCAATCAAGGTCATACTGTCGCCTGCTTTGAAAACGCCGGTTTCCAGAACCCGGTAGTACCAACCCGTTTTGCCGGTTTTCTGAAAATGGGCCGCGAGGGCGGGGTTCTGCGTGTGCATGTTTAGCTTCCAGCACGGCTGCCGGCCCTGGCATATTTGAAGACGGGCGGTACCGGCCGCAAAGACATCGCCAATGCAGAGGTCTTCTTCGGTGAAGCCGGAAGACGAGATGTTTTCGCCAAATGTTCCGGGTTCGTATGCGAACGGGGAAGTGCCAAAGAGCTCTGCCCAATCGGCGTAGTGCTCCGAAGGATAGTGGTGCAGCGCTTTCTCAGGACCGCCGTGGACGGCAAGATCGGCCTGCTGGTCTTCCACGATCCCGGTTTCTGTAAGCTGGACCGCTCCCAGTATTAGGGATTTACGGATGGCAGACGGTGCTTTCCCGTCCCATCTGTCCTCAGGTTTTCCGGCATATACGCCCAAGATATGTGCGGTTGTCATCTTTAAGAATCATCCTGTGGTGGTGGGGCTCATGGCAAATCTGTTTGGCTTTGAAAACCAGGTGCTTCCAGTAGTTTAAACCTACACACAATACTCAATCGATCCGAGATGTTTTCGCCCAAACAAAAAAGCGCCGGCAAAACCGGCGCTTTCAAAAAGTCTATCAGACCAATCAGTTGAACAGGCTGGAAACTGATTTTTCCAAGGCTGTCCGGTTGATTGCTTCGCCCATCAGCGGCGCAATCGAGATCGCGCGAATGTTGGGCGCGGCAGTGATTGCAGCCGTCGGCTCGATGGAGTTGGTGATCACCAGTTCCTTCAGCTTGGAGGAGGTCACGCGTGCAACAGCACCGCCGGACAAAACGCCGTGGGTGATATAGGCGGTGACTGACTTCGCGCCCTTGGCAAGCAGCGCATCCGCTGCATTGCAGAGTGTGCCACCGCTGTCGACGATGTCATCGACCAAGATACAGTCATAGCCATTCACATCACCAATGATGTTCATGACTTCAGATTCTCCAGGCTTGTCGCGGCGTTTGTCGACGATGGACAGCGGAGCTTCGATGCGCTTTGCAAGGGCACGGGCACGAACAACGCCACCGACATCCGGCGAGACGACCATGACATTGTCGGTCGCATAGCGTTCCTTGATGTCGCGGGTCATGACCGGTGCGGCGAACAGGTTGTCCGTCGGAATATCGAAGAAACCCTGGATTTGGCCGGCGTGCAGATCCAGCGTCAGCACGCGGTCAGCACCGGCTTCCGTGATCAGATTTGCAACAAGCTTGGCTGAGACGGGTGTCCGGCCGGAGGCGCGGCGGTCCTGGCGGGCATATCCGAAGTAAGGAATAACGGCAGTGATTCTGCGAGCGGATGACCGGCGCAGCGCATCGATGATGATGAGCAACTCCATCAAGTGGTCATTGGCCGGGTAGCTGGTCGGCTGGACGACAAAGACGTCCTCGCCGCGCACGTTTTCCTGTATTTCTACGAAGATTTCCTGGTCGGCGAAGCGCCGGACCTGGCATTTGGCCAGCGGGACGTCCAAATACTTGGAAATTTCCTCGGCCAGGGCTCGGTTGGAATTGCCCGCGACGATCTTCATAAGCCGCAAGTCCTTCTGGTGCGGAGCCGGGTTTGGAGGGCCAAGACGGGCCTAGCAAACACGCGGTTGGGGCGTTAGGTCGTTCAATGTGCCGATTGCCCAAAGCCTTCGTGGGTGAAAACCTTCGGCAGGCGGCGGCGTTGTAACAACCAACCGGACAGACGACAACCGCGCTGAGGGTGTCAGATGCAGTTTTTTTAGTTTTTATGACGCCGGTTTTGATTTATCCGCTTAAAGTTGACCTTACCGGTTGAGCCAAGCCTTGATCTCAACCACGGACCGTTCGGCGATTCGGGTTAGAACCGTAGATGTTGCTCCGGTCCAGGGGTCGCCGGTAGAGCCGCCGGTTTCTTCCGCGCCGGAAATACGCTTCAGACGTCGCCCTGAACGATCCACAACATCAAAAACATAAAAAATGGTGCCTTTTCCGGGCTGACCCGTCGCCGCCAAATATCCGTTTACGCGGTAAGTTGCATCCGCACCAACGCGCCGAACAAGATTTAGTCCTTGAATGGCGGCCTGAGCACCGATTTCGTTAGAGAGTTCATCGGCAATGTTGCCGGGAGCACCGGTAAACGGCTCAAAGGCAAAGGTCGTGCCCTGTTGTTCATCAATGGGTTGGATGAAACTCGGCGCGACCGGCGTCGTGTTGATCGCAGCTGGCGGAGGATTTGCGCCCTGACAGGCAGCAAGGCCACCTGCCAGAAGCAGCCCCCCAATGATTTTGAGGATCCGGAGAATCGGGAATTCGGTTCTATGGGGCATTTAGATGGCTGGCCTGAATTCTCTCACATGGCGTTTGGGCCAGATTCCGGCACTTGCCGGACCCCACCCCGATTTGGTTTCTGGTTTAGCCCGACTTGTCCGGTAGGTCGAGAGGCTTGGTGCAGAACCGGTGCAGCTAACCACTGTTCCGGCCTTATTCGTAGCGATTTGGGCAGGTCACTCCATTGTTTTTGATCTAGAACGGCTCGCTGCCAACCTCACGTGTCCTTACGCGCCGATCATGATGGCACTGATTTGGCGCCCGTAATCCGGTTCCTTGCGATGCGTTGTCCGCCGATAGGAGAAAAAACGGTCCTCGTCCACATAGGTACAGACATCAATTGATGCGACTTTTGCAAGGCCGAGGTCTTTGAGGCGGTTCGTAATGAAGACAGGCAGATCGAACATGTAATGTCCTGCGCGCGACGAAGGTATGAAATATCTCTCATTCGCCTGCGACGTATCTGCAAACCGTTCGAAGAACTCCTGTCCGACCTCATAGGAATTCTGTGAGATCGTCGGTCCGAGTACAGCGCGGATGTTCTGTTTGTTCGCGCCGAGCTTTTCCATGGCCTCAACGGTGTTTTCCATGACACCTGAGATCGCCCCCTTCCAACCGGAATGGGCTGCACCAATAACCTTGGCCTCCGCATCGGCAAACAGAATCGGTCCGCAGTCCGCTGTCGCCACCCCGAGCGCCACGTTCGGGGTTTTTGTTACCAGTGCATCAGCTTTACGACCGACACCGTCGGCCCAAGGTCCTTCAACGGTGATAACATTCGGAGAATGGATCTGGTACGGCGAGACAAGGTATTCCGGCGCTATGCCGAATGTCTCGGCAACCCGCTTGCGGTTTTCAAGAACCAGAGGCCGTTCGTCATCAGAGCCCAGCCCGATGTTCAAGCTTTCGTAAAAGCCAACCGACACACCGCCGTTGCGCGTGAAGAAACCGTGCTTGATGCCATCGCAATTGAGCTCGTTCGCCTCGATTTTCATTCGGTCTCCATCGTGTATCACCGCAATGTCTTGCGGGCGCTTCTATCTCGGCGGTTCGAATGGGGCAAAGACGTGTCCCTCAGGCGCAATCGCGAGAACCTTAAAAAGGTCGCCCATCTGGTCCGGAGCGGCAAGCCGTTCGACCGCATCCCGGATCGCATCCTGGTTTGCTGGTGTTTTTCCAGCACCAAGGGCGCCGGCGCGTTCCAAAAGCCCTGACTGAAGCAAAAAAGTGCCTTGAGTGATGAGGGGGAGCGGTACTGCACCCGCTCTCCTTGCAGCAGTTGCGAGTGCTTCGAAATTCACATGTGCGGTGAGATCTGCCTCGCCCGGATTGGCCAGCACATTATCGTAAGCATGCCGGTAGAGGGCTTGCAGGGTATCGCCCGGCGCCGTCTGAGCGTAGCCATAGTCAATGAACAGCGCAAAACCGCCGTGTTCCGCAATACGCGTGGCAATTTCTTCAGCGGCTCCGTTAGCCGCTGGTTGCGTCTCCAAAATGCTCCCCACCGGAGCTTTCTTTGCTGCAGCGGGAATAGCGTCAGCTGGCAACTGTGCAGGGCCTAAGCCAAACTCCAGTTGCCCAGACGCATCAAGCCCGACCATGCGTTCGTTCCAACCATTCGGCGTCTTGACGAACTGATGGATCGGGAGCGCATCAAAAAACTCGTTTGCAATCACGATTACGGGGCCGTCCGGTACATCCTGAAACGTGTTCCGGAAATTGGGCTGAAGCTGTGTGTTTTGAAGTGTCTGCGATTGAACCCGCCGCAATCTCGGACTCATCTCAACGAGATTGAGTGTGGCGGCTTCCAGGAACTCCGGCCGATGAGATGCCACACGGAGAAAGTCGGCCATGAGCGTGCCGCGGCCCGGGCCGAGCTCCACCAGCTGGAAGTCGCTCAGAGCGCCTAGCGTTTCATAAGCTTTCAGGCAGACTGCACCGATGAGTTCGCCAAACATTTGGCTAACTTCCGGAGCCGTTATGAAGTCGCCTGATCGTCCAAACGGCTCCCGGGTGGTGTAATACCCGTGCTCCGGATCACCGAGGCAGCGCGCCATGTAGGTTGCAACAGAAATAGGACCTTCGGCTGCGATCTGTTGGCGAAGCTTCTCTTTGAGTGCGCTCACTGATCAGCTGCCTGCGGAGTTCGTTTGGCGGACCAGACCATCAACGCGATCCCGGCAAGGATCATCGGGAGTGACAAGAGCATTCCCATCGTCAGGAACCCGCTCAAATATCCGATGTGGGCATCGGGGACCCGATAGAGCTCGACGATGGATCGTCCCACGCCGTAGCCGCAGGCGAAAGCGCCGGCAAGAAAGCCCGGCCGCTGCAGCAATTTGAAGCGATGGCTCAAAAGGCGCAGCACCAGAAACAGGATTACGCCTTCCAGGGCGGCTTCATAAAGCTGGCTCGGGTGCCGCGGTTCAGGTCCGGCGTTTGGAAAGACAACAGCCCATGGGACATCTGTTGGCCGTCCCCATAGCTCGCTGTTGATGAAATTCGCCATCCGGCCGAAGAATATGCCGATGGGTGCCGCGCAGCCGGCAAGGTCGAACAGGGTCCACAATGACAGCCCGCGTTTCCATGCAAAGAGCATCATGGCAATAACCGTCCCGGCAAAGCCGCCATGAAACGACATGCCACCTGACCAGATTGCCAGAATTTCTCCCGGGTTCGCGAGGTAATAGGCGGGATTGTAGAAAAGGACATATCCAAGACGTCCGCCCAGTATAATGCCGAGTGTCCCCCAAAGGACAAAGTCATCCAGATCGATCGGGGTCGGACGGTTTCGTGGTCCCCAGAGAGTATCGTTGAGCACAAGGGCTCTCATATACCGCCACGCCAAAACAATGCCGACGATGTAGGCCAACGCGTACCAGCGAAGGGCAAATGGTCCTATCTCGACGATAACGGGATCAATCGCAGGAAACGGAATGGCGAGAAGCGGTGGCAAGCTGGGACCCTCAGGTTCGGAGTAAATGCCGATGTGGGCAACGCATGCGCGATCTCGCATCGGGCGTCAAGCCACCGCGCATCACGTCTTCGGGGTGCGAACTGTTTTATCGTTCGAACTAGAGAATGTTCTCTTATCTAAGCGCTTGAAGTTCGCCTTAAACCCTCATACCTGTCGGATAGACATTGAATGCTTGAAAGGAGCGAGGCATGACCCAAGGCCCAAATCGCCTGCTGGATGATTTCGCAAAGTTGATGACCGATGCTGCCGGTGTTGCGCAAGGCGCGCGCCGCGAGGTCGAGACTGCATTTCGCGCTCAGGCGGAGCGCTTTTTGTCCGACATGGATCTTGTTTCGCGTGAAGAGCATGAAGCTGTGAAGGAAATGGCCGTCCGCGCTCTTGATCGCCTTGATGAAGTGGAAGAAAGACTCGCTGCACTCGAAGGCAGCGGTGAAAAGGCTTCCGGTAAGAGCTAAGCGGTCGCTTTGCGAGTGTTCTCGGCCGATTTCTGTTAATCAATGATGTCAGTGATGTAACAGTCAAACCCGGCGGAATTGCAGTGTTTTTGGGCAGGAAGGCTAAACTTTCTGCTCACTCGTCCACAAGTTTCGGCTTTCTGTTCGAAATTGGTAGGTAGGCCTTAAGTCCTTCCTGCACCTATACTCAAGGACAACAGGGATTCGTCGGAGCAAGGCGGAACCGGTCTAACGATTGGGCCAGATAAGGATGCGCGTTGCTCCTCGGCTTGGGACTTACCCCGGCGGCCCACCCGGTTATCCTAATCGGGTATTCGGCCCCGGCTGGAAGGGGAGAAGGCATATGAGCCTCATCGAGATCGACTTCGAGCGACCTGAGAATCCCGTGGATACCATCGAAACTGTTGCAGCCTTGAACGACTGGACGTTTGAGCGCTCAGATGATGATGAGATCACGATTTCCATTGCCGGAAACTGGTGTGATTACCACGTCTCCTTTTCCTGGATGGAAGATGTTGAGGCGCTCCATCTGGCGTGTGCCTTCGATTTGAAGGTAACAGAGATCAGAAAGACCGAGGTTGTCCGGTTGTTGGCACTGGTCAACGAACAGCTGTGGGCTGGCCACTTTGATCTCTGGAGCAAGGAAGGGGTGGTCATGTTCCGCCAATCCCTGCTGCTCGCAGGCGGGGCGGAGCCGACTTCAGCACAAATCGAGGCCATGCTGGCCAATGCGCTAGATAACTGCGAGCGGTTCTATCAAGCATTCCAGTTTGTGGTCTGGGCTGGCCACTCCGCGTCGGAGGCTCTGAGTACAGCCCTTTTTGAAACCGCAGGAGAAGCATGACGTTTTCCAAAGAGCGCCCCTTTGTTCTTGTCGGCGCTGGCAAGATAGGTGGCGCGATGTTGTCTGGATGGATGGCGGAGGGAATTGATCCGGCATCCATTCTTGTTGTTGATCCCTTTTTATCGCCGGAAATTGGTGCGCTTTTGAAAAAACATGGCATTGGCCATGCCGCGCAGATGCCGAATAATGTGATCGCCGGTATCATCTTGGTGGCCGTTAAACCCCAGATGATGGATGATGTGCTGCCGGGTTTGGTGTCCGCCTGTGACGCCAGTACGCTTATTCTCTCCGTCGCCGCCGGAACGCCTGTGCGCAAGTTTCAGCAGTTTTTCGGAGACATCCCAACCGCGCGGTGCATGCCGAACACGCCTGCCATGGTGAAACGCGGCATTACCGCAGTTTACCCCACCGAAAGAGTTACGGACGAGCAAAAGAATACGATCTCCCAGCTTCTATCCGCCGTTGGCAAGGTCGTTTGGCTGGATATTGAAGACCAGATCGATCTGGTAACAGGCGTCAGCGGTTCCGGGCCCGCCTATGTTTTCTACATGACAGAAGCGCTGAAAGAAGCCGGCAAAGCTGCGGGCTTGCCAGAAGATCTTGCGGAGCAGCTGGCCATAGCCACGGTCTGTGGAGCCGGTGAATTGATGCACCAGTCTGGCGAGGACCCGGCGATTTTACGTCAAAACGTTACCAGCCCGAACGGGACGACTGCGGCCGCTTTGGATGTTCTGATGTCTGAAAGTGGAATCCAGCCCATCATGACCGAAGCGGTCGCTGCGGCTGTGAAACGGGCAAAAGAACTGGCGGGCTAGAACTGCAACGGGTGCGGCGAGATACCCCTTTTCGCCGCATTGCTGGTCTCCTATCTTCCGGTTAGGAAACAGGAGACCAGAGCATGGCGACCGCCAAGACGAAGCAGAAGATCCTCAGCATTTTTCTGGAGTTGCTTGAAAAGCATCCCTACGAGGATGTTTCGCTTCAGCTGATTGCCGAGACCGCCAAGGTCAAATTGTCGGACCTGCGGCGGGCATACCCGTCTAAACTTGCTCTGGTCGAAGCATTTGCGGAGAGCATTGACGCTGCGGTTTTGGACGAGCGCGATGAGGGTATGGATGACCAGCCTGCGCGGGATCGAATGTTCGATATCCTCATGACCCGCATCGATGCTCTGGCGGAGCATAAGGAGGCCGTCCAGGCCCTCAAAACCGCAGCCGATGACGACCCGGGCCTGGCACTTGAATTCAATCGCATCGCCATACGCTCACAGAAATGGATGCTTGTGGCCGCGGGGATCGATCTGGCTGGAGCGAAGGGCACAGTGGTTGCCCAAGGGCTTGTAATGGCGTTTTCCAAGGTCGTAGACACCTGGTTGGACGAGCCGGATGAGGGCATGCCGCGTACCATGGCGCGCCTAGATAAAGAACTCGACAATGGCGTGTCCTTTATGAAGCGTTTGAACCGGTTGGAAGGAATGGCGAAGGGTTTGCGCAAATTCATAAAGTCCGCGTCCAGGCGCGGCCGGAGCCGCAGCAGATCTCGGGATGATGATGATTTTGCGGCCGACGTTGAAACGCCGATGCCGTCAGAGCAGGGCGCGTAATTTCCGGGGTTTACTCCTGCTGGTTTAGCAATCATGGTCGCTCAAAAATGGAGTGAACCGTGAGTGATCAAATCAGTTTTGAAGACTTTTTGAAAGTTGACGTCCGGGTTGGCCGCGTTGTTGAGGCCGAGGAGTTTCCCGAAGCGCGCAAACCCGCCTACAAACTGCGCATCGATTTCGGACCAGAGATCGGGATCAAGAAAACCTCTGCCCAGATCACGAAACACTACACGCCGGAAACGCTTGTTGGCCGCTTGGTCATGGCGGTGGTCAACTTCCCACCGCGCCAGATTGGACCTGTCAGGTCTGAGGTCCTGACACTCGGTGTCCCAGACGCCGATGGGGAGGTTGTCCTGATGACCCCCGACAAGGACGTGCCGATCGGCGGGCGGCTCTATTAGGTCTTCTGGTTCTAACTATCCCATTGTTCCTTAGGCAGGGATCCTGAGGCGGGCGCGCAGCCCGCCAAGCGGGCTGTCTTCCAGGTAGAGATCGCCGCCATGAGACCGCGTGATATCGCGCGCAATTGCAAGGCCGAGTCCGCTTCCGGTCTTGTCCTGATTGCGGGCCAAATCAAGGCGGTGAAAAGCACGAAACGCCATATCGCGCTGATCCTCGGGAATGCCCGGGCCGTCATCATCGACGGTGATAATCAACCAGTCGTTCTCAATGGTACCGTTGAGTTCGACGCGCTGCCCGTATTTACAGCCGTTTGTTACAAGGTTTGAGAGGCACCGTTTCATCGAGTTTCGGCGGAGCAGAACTTCCGAGGGGCCGTCGAAACTGACTTTGACGTTATTACCGGAAATCTCGCTTTCTTCTTCAAGCTCTTCGAACAAAAGCGCCACATCGGTCTCTTGCGGCTCTTCATCGCCATCGCCTTTGGCAAAGGCCAGATAGTCCTCCAGCATATTGCTCATTTCATCCACGTCCTTGCGCATGGCTTCGCTTTCCGGCGTGTCGCCAAGAAACGCAAGCTGCAACCGCATGCGGGTCAGGATGGTACGCAGGTCATGGCTCACACCTGCCAGCATTGTTGTGCGCTGGTCGATCTGCCGTTCGATCCGCCGGCGCATGTCCGCAAAGGCGACCCCGGCGCGCCGGACTTCCAAGGCTCCGCTTGCCTTGTAATCGCCGACCGGCCGGCCCTTGCCGAACGCCTCCGCCGCATTTGCAAGGCGAATGATGGGGCGCATCTGATTGCGTAAAAACAAGAGCGCGATGATGATCAGGACTAGGGCCGTCGAAAACATCCAGACAAGGAAAATGTGAGAGTTTGACGCAAATGTCTGGCTGCGGCGCGTAAAGACCCGCAAGACTTCATTTTGCAGCTGAATACGGATTTCGACGAACCGCGACCGGCCGACGGTATCGATCCAGAATGGCCGGCCGATCCGTTGGCTGATCGCCTTACTGAGCTCCTGGTCAATGACATCGAAAAACGGCTTTGGTGCGGGCGGTGGCAGCGGCTCCAGCGGCAGGATCGACATGGACATACCGAGCGCCCGCGCGCCCAGTTCTTCAATCTTTGTATGCTCCGGATCTTGCGGGTAGTTCTCAAGAACATAGACAACAGCCGCGATCTCACGGACCACGGCTTCAGACATGCGCCGCGACACAAGTTGATAGTGCCGCTCCATGAAAACGAAGGCGATCACCGATTGCAGTATGACAACCGGGATCACGATGATCAGAAAGGTTCGGGTGTAGAGCCCCTTCGGCATGACCCGGTAGAGAAACCGGGAGACGCGGCGATAGCCACGATGGGCAGCCTTGACGGGCAGAAAAGCTGCATACCGCTGAAGAAAGCTTTCAATACTCGCCATTCAACAGGCCCTAGTCACACGCAAGCCGGTAGCCGATGCCCCGAACGGTTTGCAGGTAGACAGGGTTGCCCGGATCGTCTTCAATTTTCCGGCGTAACCTGTTGATCTGGACGTCGACCGTCCGTTCACCGAGGCCACTGTCATCGCCGACAATCTTGTGCCGCGGAACGGTGGCGCCGGGTTGTTCCGCGAAAATCGACAGGATCTGTTTCTCGCGGTCGGTGAGGCGGATCGAGCTGTCGCCGTTCTTGAGTTCACCCCGGGACGTGTTGTAGCAAAACGGCCCGAAGCGGATTTCAGTCACCGTTGTTGGCGGCTGGTATTGGCCTCGGCGCAGAATGGCACCGATGCGCAGCAACAGTTCCTTCGGTTCAAACGGCTTGCCGAGGTAATCGTCGACGCCCGCCTCCAGGCCGGCGATCCTGTCGGGGGCATCAGTCCGTGCTGTCAGCATCAGGATTGGAACCTGTGACGTTTCCCGAAGTGACGTTGCCAGCTCCGTTCCGGTCTCACCCGGCATCATCACATCGAGAATGATCAGATCAAACTCCAACCCCGACAGGCAAACCCGGGCTTCGGCCGCATTGGCCGCGGCGGACACGCGATATCCGTTATCTTTCAGGAGGCGTCCAAGAAGTTCCCGGATCCGGCTGTCGTCATCGACCAGTAACAGATGTGGAGCGTTGTCATCAGGAGCCGTCACTGTCATCGGCGCATTTGTCCTTCCCAACGATGATCCTGGCGAAAGCCAGATCAGTCTTTCAATTCGTATGAACTGCGGATCAGCCCGACAATGTCGTTCCTGGCTTCAGGATCAATGACTTGCAACAAGAATTGCCGGACAATCACGTCGGCGCCATCTGGCAGTCCAATTAGGGCGCGTTCAAGGCGCTTTTGCTGCAGGCGGGCAAGATCATCTGCAAGCACCTGGCCACTCTCAGTCGTATACAAGAGGCGCTGGCGGCGGTCATGCGGGCCCTCACGCTGCTCGATGATGTCTGCGTCGACCAGCTGTTTCAGCACCCGCCCGAGGCTTTGTTTGGTGATCCTCAAAATCCCAAGCAGGTCGGTGACCATGATCCCGGGATTGCGCTCAACAAAATGTAGAACGCGGTGATGGGCACGGCCGAAATCATACTCAGCCAGAACATCATCCGGATCGCCGGTAAAATCGCGATAGGCAAAAAACAAAAGTTCGATCAGATCGTAAGGAACTGCGTTTGCGGTTCCGTCATTGTCACCTCCCGGTTCGGACAGGCTCACAGGCTTGGATTCGGTGGGCAGGGACGATTTGAAATTTATGTCAGTCATATTGACTTATTTAGGACCGATTGTTACTTGTTGACCACGGTGTGCGAAATGATTGGTCGTTTTGTTGCTTTTTTCAGCATTTAACGACAAACGAATCCAATCAGAAACGGCGCGCTTCTCAAGATACCGATAGTTGGCGTGCTGTGCAAAAGATACAGCCATTCAATGGCCCGTTGTACGCCTGAGCCGATTGAAAACGCGACTGAAAAATGAAAACACGCTCAGGAGAGCGGGCGGGAGTTTAAGACATGGCTGCACAGCCCTTTGATCAGCTGACGGGTGATATTTGGTATGACGGGACTTTTGTGCCCTGGTCCGATGCCAAGCTGCATGTGTTGAGCCACGGGTTGCACTACGGAAGTAGCGTGTTTGAAGGTGAACGTGCCTATGGCGGACGAATTTTCAAGTCCGAAGAGCATACCGAGCGTCTGCTGGCATCTGCCCGCGAGCTCGGGTTTGAAATTCCGTGGACGGCGGAGCAGATCAATGCTGCCAAGGAAGAAACCCTTGCGCGCATGAACCTGACGGATGCCTATATTCGCCCGGTCGCTTGGCGCGGCAGTGAGATGATGGGCATTTCCGCCCAGAAGAACACCATTCACCTTGCGATCGCTGCGTGGGAATGGCCGAGCTATTTTGCGCCGGAAGAGCGTCTGAAGGGTATTCGGCTTGATATGGCGGACTATCGCCGTCCGGATCCGAGAACGGCTCCGTTCAAGGCCAAGGCTGCCGGTCTTTACATGATCTGCACGATCTCCAAACATGCCGCCGAAGCGAAGGGCTATACGGATGCTCTCATGCTCGACTGGCGCGGCCAGGTTGCCGAGGCGACTGGTGCGAACGTGTTTTTCGTAAAAGACGGCAAGATCCATACACCGACGCCGGACTGTTTCCTGAACGGAATTACCCGCCAGACGGTGATCGGTCTTGCCAGGGACCGCGGCATTGAGGTGGTTGAACGGGTCATCATGCCGGAAGAGCTTGCCAGCTTTGAGCAGTGCTTTGTCACCGGGACAGCTGCCGAAGTGACGCCGGTTTCTGAAATCGCCGGAAACAGCTATGTCGTTGGTGACATCATCAAGACGTTGATGGAAGACTATGACGCTGCCGTCCGCCCGCAAGTTGACGAGATGAAAACAGCAGCGACTGGCTGATTGCTTCCAAAAAGATAAAGTTCGGCGAGTTCAGCCGCTGAACGTGCGACAAAGAAAACCCGGCGTGCTTTCGCCGGGTTTTCTTTTTGAGTTTGTCTGAATTTCAAGCTTAGAACTTGTAGGCAATACCGGCCCGGACCTGGTGGTCATTGAACTTGGTGCTGACACCGGTTCCCCCGAGGTTAAAGTCCTGATCGCCAAAATCCTGGTAGCTGTAGTCGAAGCGGGCAACGACATTGGACGTAATTGCGGCTTCAGCACCAGCGCCCAATGTCCAGCCGAGAGCAGTTTTGCTGTCGGAGACACCATTGGCTGTTGCTTCCAGGTCGGCGATAGCCAAACCACCCGCACCATAGATCATGTAGCGGTCAAACGCGTAGCCGAGACGGCCGCGAAAGTTTGCGTTCCAGTCAGAGCTGGATTTGAGGGAAAGACCGTTGACGGTCCCACTCTTTTCCAGATCGGTCAGGCTGAAATCGGATTCCAGACCGACGACAACATTCGGGGTGACCTGAAAATTGTATCCGGCATAAGCCCCGCCAGCGACACCATTGTCATTGAAACCACGGCTTGCGCCACCGGTGCTGTTGTCGAAGTTGCCAAAGGCCCAGCCAAGCTGCGTCCCGATGTAAAAGCCGGTCCAGTCGATGCTTTGCTGACCTGCCGGAACAGCATCATATGCTGGTGCCGGTGCAGGTGACTGCGGCAGGTCGGCAGCGAGCGCTCCTGCAGCGCTGGCAGTGAGGGCAAAACCTGCAAGTGCAAGACGGTTCATTGAAAATACTCCAGATCCACACTAACTCATTCAATTCAAGACGCGCTCGAAGTCGCGTCCACACCTTCCCCCTGATTGAAGATATGGAGATCGTTTGTGGCGGATCGGGTCAGAGATTATGGAGTTTTGATGACTAATGGCGGCAAATTTCTGTCAGTGTGAACCAGAGATTAAGACCGTTGCGATTTGCAGTGACTGGACAAGAAAGATCCTTGTTCCCCGCTTTCCCCGCACCAATCTATTGCGTATAACGCGCCCAGTCGAAAGAACGGCGATCCCAAATCTGCCGTATTTCAACCCTCAGACCCGAACCGGAACTCAGAATGCTGTTTGACTATTTAAGCCTGGCAGGTGGACTGGTTGCACTCATCATTGCCGGCGATGTCTTGGTCAGAGGCTCTGTCGGGGTCGCTCAGAGGCTTGGCATTCCGAACCTCGTCATCGGTTTGACGATCGTTGCGTTCGGCACATCAGCGCCAGAACTTGTCATCTCGCTCAAGGCAGCGCTGGATAATGCCAGCGGGATTGCAATCGGTAATGTTGTTGGGTCCAACATTGCGAATGTGTTGCTCGTGCTCGGTATGCCGGCGTTGATCGCTGCTACACCTTGCGGCGAACAGGGCGCCACCCGGACCGCGCTCTTCATGGTTGGCGTCACTCTTGTTTTCATTGCGCTCTGTTTCTTCTCGCCGATCGGTCTGTGGTCGGGCATTCTTCTTTTGGCGTTGTTGGCCGTGTTTCTTGGTGGTTCCACAATTGCCGCACGGCGCCATCGGAAGGATCTAAAAGCCGCTGCAGCTGGTGCGGATGTCTCCGCAGAGGCCATGGATAACGATGATGAACTGGAAGACGTCGATGACGTTCCTGATTCCATTTGGGTCGCGCTCATCTACATCGGCCTGGGTCTCGTCGGTCTTCCGCTTGGCGCGCATTTCACCATCAGCGGTGCAACGACCATCGCAACGGCCTGGGGTGTGAGCGATGCAGTGATTGGTTTGACGGTGATCGCGCTTGGAACCTCCCTTCCGGAACTTGCAACGACTGTTATGGCCGCAATCCGGCAGCATGGCGCCGTGGCGATCGGCAACGTCATCGGATCGAATATCTTCAACCTTCTTGCAATCATCGGCATCACGGCCGTCGTTGTTCCAATCGATGTCCCGCAAGAGGTTCTGAAGCTCGACATCTGGGTGATGCTCGCCTGTGCGGTACTGCTGACGGCGCTGGCGGGGTTCAAGGTCTGTCTTGGCCGGATTTCAGGGTTTGTCATGACAGCCGCCTACGGCCTTTACATCGCCAGCGTTTACGTGCTGGGCTATGCTGGCTGAGTGAGGCGAACCACGCCTTTCAGGCGACTTCAGACCAATACTCCACGATCCTCACAAAAGGACCAGCATGGGCGACGTGTCCGAAACCGAAACTTCAACAGAAAACACGAAAGGCGCTGAGGATGCGCCGGTTCTGAAGGGGGTTGAAGTCATCGCCCGCGAGGTCAAGCGTCTGCCCAACGGGCCTGGCGTTTACCGCATGCTTGATGAGAACGGAGAGGTTCTCTACGTCGGCAAGGCGCGAAGTTTGAAGAAACGGGTGACCAGCTACACCCGCCTGCAGGGGCAATCGAACCGGATCATGCGCATGATCCTTGCGACGGCCGCAATGGAATTTGTCGTCACCAATACCGAACCGGAAGCCCTGCTGCTTGAAGCCAATCTGATCAAGCGGTTCAGGCCGCGCTTCAATGTGCTGTTGCGGGACGACAAATCATTTCCCTATATTCTGGTCACCGGTGATCATGAATCTGCTGCCATTGTCAAACACCGGGGAGCCCGGAAGCGTAAGGGCGATTATTTCGGCCCATTCGCGTCGGCTGGGGCCGTCGACCGGACGATCAATGCGCTGCAAAAGGCCTTTTTGATCCGGACCTGTTCGGACAGCTATTATGAAAACCGGACACGGCCTTGCCTCCAATACCAGATCAAGCGGTGTGCTGGACCGTGTACGGGGGAAATCGCTCCGGAAGACTATGAGGGTCTTGTTTCTGAAGCCAAAGCGTTTTTGTCAGGGCGCAGCCAACTGATCAAGGAACAGTTGGCTGCACAGATGGAAACCGCTTCTGCGGACCTCGAATTCGAGCGGGCGGCGATCTATCGGGATCGTTTGGCAGCACTTTCCCATGTGCAGGCGCATCAGGGCATCAATCCTCAGACGGTGGATGAGGCAGACGTCTTTGCAATCCATCAGGAGGGTGGGCAATCCTGTGTTCAGGTGTTCTTTTTCCGAACGGGACAGAACTGGGGCAACCGCGCCTATTTTCCTAAGGCCGACAAGTCCTGGGACGAGGCTGACATTCTGGAAAGCTTCCTGGCCCAGTTTTACGACGACAAGCCGGCGCCCAAACAGATCTTGTTGTCCCATCCGCTCGGAGAGCAAGAGCTTTTGGGAGAAGCCTTGACTGAGCGTATGAGCCGCAAGGTCGAGGTGACGGTTCCCAAGCGCGGCGAGAAAAAAGAACTTGTCCTGCACGCCATGACGAATGCGCGCGAAGCATTGGGGCGGCGGCTTGCGGAAACCTCAAGTCAGGCAAGGTTGCTAAAAGGCGTGGCGGAAGCCTTCGACCTGGAGACCCCTCCGCGCCGCATCGAGGTTTATGATAATTCGCACATCATGGGCACCAATGCTGTCGGCGGCATGATCGTCGCAGGCCCTGAAGGATATGCAAAGGCGCACTACCGGAAGTTCAACATCAAGTCGGAAGATCTGGTTCCCGGCGATGACTACGGCATGATGCGGGAAGTCCTGACGCGCCGGTTCTCACGGCTTATGAAAGAGCACGCCCGGCCGGAGGGCGGTGAAACATCCAACCCTAAAGCCACCCAGGAATCAGAAGAGGCCGATGCACCGGTCAACACGGATGTGCCAGCGTGGCCGGACCTGGTCTTGATAGATGGCGGGCAGGGACAGCTCACGGCTGCGCGCGAGACACTGGAAGAGCTTGGCCTGACCGATGTGCCGCTGGTCGGTATCGCAAAGGGGCCGGACCGGGACGCGGGCAGGGAGAAGTTCTTCATCACCGGCAAACCGTCGTTTATGCTGCCGGAGCGGGATCCGGTCCTTTATTTCGTTCAGCGCCTCCGGGATGAAGCGCACCGGTTCGCGATCGGCTCTCACAGAGCCCGCCGGAAAAAGGACATCGCCAAGAATCCGTTGGACGAGATTGCTGGTGTTGGACCCACCCGAAAGAAGGCGTTGCTCTCTCATTTCGGGACCGCAAAAGCGGTCTCCAAAGCCGGGGTCGATGATCTTGCTGCCGTGCCAGGGATCTCCGAAGCCATTGCCCGTCTGGTCTACGACCACTTTCATGAGTAAATTATCCGCCACATGGCATATAAGTCCCGGCGCAGTGGTTCGGCAAAACGGTTGAACTGGCTGGTGCTTTGAAGGTGAAGTCTGTAAACGGCAATGGCACGCTTCATTCTTGAGAAGGCATAACCATATTGCGCGTCCCGCAGAACCAACACAGCTCAAAAAGCCGGGTCACTGATGTTTGAGAAGTTGGTGAAATTCGGCCGCCCATTCCTCGTTCTGGCGGCTTGGTGCTGCGGTCTGGGCGCGGTGGTCGCCGCGTCTCTTGGCTTGTCGTCATTTCTTGCGCCGGACTACTGGTTGTCCGACAACATGAGTTTTTTCCTCTGGCAGTTTCTGTATGGAGGGATTGGCGGTACGCTCATTGCGACTGTCGGATTCTGGTTTGTCCGGAGTTTGCGTGGGGCCTATCGGTTGCTGGTCGTGATTGCGGCCACGGCTGTGATCGCGCTTGCTGTGCTGACAGGTCTGCGGACCATAGAAAACACGGTGCCGCCGGTCGCTTCTTCCACAGATGCCAGGGAAATCAAGATTGTCTCCATCAACTTGGAGGCCTTGTTTCTTGGGGACCCGGTGCTCACCAGTTATCTGACGGAAGTCGATCCCGACATCATCGTGTTTCAGGAAACGCTCTGGAATCTACAAAAGTGGCGGTGGCATCAGCGTGGTTTGCCGGTTGGCGGACCGGATACCAGTGTTTACCCAGAAAACTTGCTTGTCGGTGACCTTGGCGAACTGGTGATCTTTTCCCGCTTTCCAATTGAAGCGACCTCTTCGCTAATCATTCCGGGTGTGACGCCACCAGGCGCGAGCGTCCATTACAACGCCGATCGCGAAATCCTGTCATTCTCGATAAACGTTGAAGGTCAAACTGTAGATCTGGTTTCTGTTCATTCGGACAGTCCCCGTACGGCCCGTCGCTGGCAAAACAAGCGCGCTTACTTTGACAAGATGGACATGGTGATTGCCGAACTGCGCCAAGAAGATGCCTCGCCGCTGATCGCCATCGGTGATTGGAACAGTGCTCCGTGGTCGGCGAGGTTCCAAAGGTCACTGGAAGCCAATGACCTTTTCACGGCCTATCCAGACGGTATCCCGCAGGTGACGCGGTACTTCTTTGACTATCGCCTACGCTGGATCCTGGGCTCTCCGGTTGATCAGGTGGCTGTCTCAAAAGACATCGGGATCGTCGATGTGTCCCTAGGTCCACACATTGGATCGGATCACCGGCCGCTTCTGGTGACGCTTCAACTCCCTGAGCGGGCTAAAAACTAATCCACGCACAACAGGGCGGGGATAGCCTGCGCGGCGGGCCAGAAAACAATTGAGCTCTCGCATCGGATTGGAAAGACTGCGGCAACCTTTCGACCGATTCCTGAAGAAAGCCCGATGGCCAAACTCTATTTCAACTATTCGTCCATGAACGCGGGCAAATCCACGTCCTTGCTGCAAGCTGCTTACAACTATGAAGAACGCGGCATGAACACGCTGTTGCTGACCGCGGCCTTGGATGACAGGGCAGGCAAGGGGCGGATCGCATCCAGGATCGGCTTGGCCGCCGACGCGGACATTTTTTCGTCTGCCGATGATGTCTACGCGCATGTGGATGCTGTTCGGAAAGAGCGCGAAATCCACGCGGTACTGGTCGATGAAGCCCAGTTCTTGACCGAGGAGCAGGTTTGGCAACTGGCACGCGTTGCAGATAGCCTGCGCATACCGGTGATGTGTTTCGGTTTGCGGACTGATTTTCAGGGCAAACTGTTTCCGGGAAGTGCTGCTTTGCTGGCGATCTCCGACAATCTCAAGGAGATCAAGACGATCTGCTGGTGTGGCCGCAAGGCGACGATGGTTGCCCGGCTGGACGGTGACGGCAAAATCGTTGAGGAAGGGGATCAGGTTGTCATTGGCGGAAATGATAAATACATCTCCCTTTGCCGCCGTCATTGGTCGGGCCGTGACCTTGGAAACAAGCAATAGGTTTCACATTCCTGAGCGAACTCTACCTATCCGCACCTTGAAGGTCCCGCGTGACCGGCCTAAAAGAACGGCATCTACTTCTTGAGAAGGATGGCCAAATGTTTGGCAAGGTGTTGAAGTCATTGTTCGGCGGGTCAGATGCTCCGCAAAAGCCCGGCAACAGCGTGTCGGTCGAGTATGACAGCTACACAATCATCGCTGAGCCTCAGCAAAGTGGGGGGCAGTGGCAGGTCCGCGGACGGATCGAAAAACAGGACGGTGAAGAGCTGAAAAGCCATGTGTTCATCCGGGCGGACACCTTGCCGGGAGAAACAGAAGCCGCGAATGAAATGATCCGGAAAGCCAAGATGATGATCGACCAGCAGGGCGACAGCATTTTCAGCTGATCCTTCCATTTGACCGCTTGACGAGATATGGCCTTGTAGACCAGCGTTGGGTCAACATCCTCGTGGGCTTCAGGCGTTCAGAGGTCTGGGCCATGCGCCGCATCTGCCGGATACAGACGGTGATTTAGAAAGCCAATATGAAAAACAACGTCGCCTTCAGTCTGCCGAATATCCTGACCTACGGCCGGATCCTGGCCGTACCTGCTGTCGCGTTTTGTTTTTATTTCGAGGGAACGACGCCGCGCTGGATTGCGGTGGGACTGTTTGTCCTCGCAGCGATCACCGATTTCTTTGATGGGTATCTGGCGCGTGCCTGGCAGCAGCAGTCTGCTATTGGCCGCATGCTTGACCCGATTGCCGATAAGCTGCTGGTTTCTGTATGTCTTTTGATGCTTGCCGCGGATGGGACGATCGGCGGCTGGTCCATCATTGCTGCGATCATCATCTTGTGCCGCGAAATTCTGGTGTCAGGTTTGCGCGAGTTTCTCGCAGAGCTGCAGGTCAGTGTGCCGGTGACACAACTGGCGAAATGGAAAACCACGGTCCAGATGGTGGCAATTGGCCTTCTTCTCGCGGGGCCGGCCGGTGATCTGATCTTCCCGTACACGTCTTTGCTTGGTTTGACCGCGCTCTGGGTGGCGGCCACTTTGACCCTATATACAGGGTACGATTATTTCCGTGCAGGGATCGGGCACCTCATCACGGAATAATGGTATGAACCGGTAAACGGTCGAGGGAAAAATGAACATTCGTTACTTTGCTTGGGTGCGCGAGCGTGTTGGGGTTGAAGAAGAGGCGATTGAATTGCCGTCAAGTGTCGTGACCGTTGCGGACCTGATCGGTCATCTCAAGAACATTGATGACAATCACGCATTTGCATTTGAAGACGAGGAAACCATCCGCGTCGCCCTGGATCAGATGCATGTGGAAGCTGACGCGGAGCTCGGTGATGCCAAGGAAGCGGCCTTTTTTCCGCCGATGACAGGGGGCTAAGCCGTGGTGGTGGAGGCAACGGTCCGGGTTCAGGCCGAGGATTTCAGTGCGCAATCCGAAATGGACACCCTGACAGCTGGGCGCCAGGATGTCGGCGCCCTTGTTTCCTTCACAGGGTTATGCCGCGATGAGGCCGGAACGCTTGCGGCGCTGGAACTCGAGCATTATCCTGGCATGGCCGAAGCCGAATTGGAACGGATCGCCAGCGACGCCCTGAAACGGTGGCCGCTGACCGGCCTGACAGTCGTGCATCGGTATGGGAAGATACGACCGGGCGAGCAGATTGTATTGGTCGTTGCTGCGTCTGCCCACCGCCGTGCCGCCTTTGAGGCGGCTGACTTTTTGATGGATTTTCTAAAGACCCGCGCACCGTTCTGGAAAAAAGAACACTTCGTGTCCGGGAAAGCTGAAACTTGGGTGGCGGCTAAAGCCGATGACGATGCGGATGCCGAGAGGTGGATCGCATCCTAACGGTTTGCTACCTCTGAGGTGGCCCGCCAGATTATTATGCTCTTCCGGTCAATAGGTCGGGAGAGCCCTTTGCGTTTGATCGGAATACCTAGTGAAAGAAAACGACACGTCCGCTGATTACGGCTCTCCGGCCGGCAGAGCGCAGCCTTCAGCCCAAGCTGCAAGAGCCGAGATCCTTCGGGACCCGGGCATTCCATTTGCCGAGTTTGTAACAATCATTGCTCTGCTTATGGCGTTAAATGCGCTTGCAATTGACGTCATGCTGCCCGCTCTACCGGCAATTGGCGAGGCGCTTGATATTCAGGAAGAGAACAACCGGCAGACCGTCTTGCTTCTCTATCTGGTGGGCTTTGGCGGAGGCCAGTTGTTCTTTGGCCCGATTGCAGATTCCCTTGGCCGGCGCAAGGTCCTGATCGGCGGTTTGGTGCTTTACAGCCTTGCCAGCATTGCGGCGATAATCACGAATGACCTTACGCAGTTTCTGGCGGCACGAGTGCTGCAGGGGATTGGCTGCGCCGCCGCGCGGGTGACGGCCCTTTCAATCGTCCGAGATTGCTTTACCGGTCGGCGTATGGCGAAGGTCATGTCTCTTGTCATGATGGTGTTCATGGCGGTGCCGATCATCGCGCCCTCAGTCGGGCAGGCAATCCTGTTCGTCGCCGGCTGGCACTGGATCTTCACCATGTTGTTGGCCGCTGGTGTCGGGATGCTGGTCTGGACCTGGATGCGCTTGCCGGAAACCCTGGCTCCGGAACGCCGCCGGCCAATGGTCATGTCAAACATCGCAGGAGCCTATTGGAAGGCGCTCACGACCCGTGTAACGCTCGGCTATACGATCGGGCTGTCCTTCATTTTCGGCGGACTGTTCGCGTTTCTTGCCATGTCGCAGCAGATTTTTGTCGATGTCTTTGGGCTGGGTGCTTACTTCCCTGTGGTTTTTGCCGGGATTGCGATAGCGATGGCCATCTCGTCCTTCATGAATTCACGTCTGGTGGAAGCCATCGGTATGCGGCGCCTGTCTCATACCGCTGCCCTGATCTTCACGGGGTTGGGAGTGCTTTTGGCGGCCGTTGCTGCGTTGGGATTTGAAAGCCTGTGGCTCTTCCTCATCCTGACAACCCTGATCATGACGACGTTTGGGTTTTTGGGTGCGAACTTCAACACTATGGCGATGGAACCACTCGGCGATATCGCGGGCACTGCATCGTCAGTGATCGGGTTTGTGAGCACGCTGGGCGGCGCAATTTTGGGCTATGTGATGGGCCAGCTATTCGACGGGTCGACGATGCCGCTGGGGCTTGCATTTGCCTGTTATGGCTTAAGTGCAATTGCCTGCATCTTGTTTGCTGAGGGCGGCCGGATGTTCCACGCATTGGAGCGTGGCGACCAATAATACACTGAAAGAAAAAAAGCCGGGCGGGTGCCCGGCTTCTTGCATCAGCGCAGGGGTGCCGGATCATTTTCCGGGACCGGAGCTGCAGGCATTTTGGTGTCCGCAAAGGCAGGGACGGCTGATTCAAAAGCGTCCAGCCAGGCCACCAGTTTTGGATGATCAGATCGCCAGTCGCCATTGTAGCGAATGTCCAAATATCCGAGAGCGCACGCCAGTGTGAGCGTACCCGCATCAATATCGTCAGCCGATTTTGGAGCAGCTGGAGCATTGGCTTCGAAATGTGCGAGGGCGCGGTCCATTTTCGCAGCCTGATAGGTGTCCCAGGCCGGGTCGCGGAACTTGGGCTCCTTGAACCGCTTCTCATAGACCCTCAGGATCGCCGCATCCATCATTCCGTTGGCGAGGGCCTGATCCCGAAGTACTGGAAATCGTGCTTCGCCTTGTGGAAACAGCTTGCCGCCGCCCGCCAGGAAATCGAGATACTCCAGGATAACCGAACTGTCGTAGATGACGTCGCCGTTTTCCAAAACGAGCGCCGGGATCTTTCCGAGCGGGTTTTGGCTGCGCAGATCATCTGAGGGATCTGCCGTGTTCGCTTCAACAATTTCGATCCGGTCTTTGAGACCCAGAATTGCCATGGCCAGTTTGACTTTGCGTCCAAACGGTGACGGCGGGGACGAGCGCAATTTCATCATGGTGAAACTCCTTACATGAAGACGAAAATGTGTGATGCTATCGGGCGAGTGGTGGCACGACGGTAAGCGTGCCGGAGCGGCAGCCGTTTCGATCGACAGAAGGGCAGGAGCGGAATTCCAGATCCTTCGACATGCAGATACGAACTTCTTGAAGCTCGCCGCGGTCGCAAACAATCGCGATGCCGTCCTTGGAAAGCCCCGGATTGACGCTTGAGAATGCCGCTTCGATCTTGGATGGGGCGGCCTGTCCGCGTTTGTTGATCGTCCGGAATGCTTTGGGGATCTGGACCTTCTCGAACGCATCCCGGGTCAGATCAAAATAATCCTCAGGCGTCAGGCCGGAGCAAGTGCCGTGTTTGCGCCATTGATGAAAAATCAGGCCGTGGCTCGGCATGATGTCGTCCATATCAAAGGCGATCTGCCGATCAATGCGGCGTCGGCTTGCATCGCAGCTTTCCGGATAGCCGCGGTCGTATTGCGGCCAAAGACCATGAACAATAAAGCGGAACGGTGTCCGCACATCACATTGGTGCGGACTGGCATCCGGTCCAGCTTCCCGGCAATAAGCGGGGGACCACGAGAGTGCCAGAACATAATAGTCGAAATCACCGGGTTTGTCGGCTTGGACAGTTGGCGAAAATCCGAAGGCAACGGTGGCCGCCACAGCAAAGCGCTGCAGAAATTTCGCCAATCTCATGATGTGATATGTCCAAGTGTGAGTTATTGCGCAGTCAGCGTACGGCAGGAGCCGCCATAAACATACCACTTGTCGCGCTGGTTCAGACAGGTTTCGACATTCCAGCTGATCCCGAATACGCCCGCGTGCGCCTCCAGCAGATATTTGACCGCAACCCTGCTGCCGTCAGACAGGCTAGCAGTGCCACTGCAATAGCGGCGGGTCACAGCGCTGGAGACGTTGGCGCGAAAGGTGGTGTCGCGGATTTTATCAAGCTCGACGATGCGGACCCCATTGAAGTAGCTGGGAGCGCGGCTCACGGTATTCTGCACGGCGCGTTGAACGGAGGTGGCGTCGCAGCCGGGTAACTGATTTGACCGCTCACTGGAGAAATAGAGCCGGTGATCGTCAGCTGCAGCGGTGGCCGTCATTATCCCCGAGAGGGCCAGCACAGGAAGGGCAAAGCGGGCAACACGAAACAAACTCATAGCCGAACCTCCGAAAAATGCTTGGCTCTGACGATGGGGGACACCCGGGAGCAGGTCAAGCAGGGATCGTTAAAATCGGCTCATGTAGTCATTCGCCGACAATCTGATGAATATTCCAATCGGCTCCCGGCCCTTGCCGAACCGTTTCACAAAGCCACGGAAGCACTACATTCATTTCGCTTGAAAGGGTAAAGGGCGGGTTAACCATAGTCATGCCTGAACCCAACATCCGGGTATCCGGGCCGCTTTTGCCCGCATTTAGTTCCAGTGCCAGGATATCGCGCAGCCCAGCCTCCTCAAAATCCCTATGCATGCGCGAAATGGCTCGTGCATCTTTCATCGGATACCAAAGAGCAAAGGTGCCGGTCTGCCATTTCCGCCAGCTTTTGATGACCGCTGCGGTCATGTCGCTGAATTCGCTTGTTTTTTCAAAGGCCGGATCAATCAGGACAAGCCCTCGCTTTTCTTTGGGCGGAAGAAAACTGCCGAGCGCCAGCCAGCCGTCCAGGTGGATCGTTTTCACCTGATGATCGCCTGCGAACAGGTGTGAAAGTGTTTCAAAATCCGCCGGATGAAGCTCTGTGAGGGTCAATCTGTCCTGTTTCCGCAGCATGTGCTGGGCAAGCAGGGGAGAGCCCGGGTATGTTTTCAGGGTGCCTTCGCCATTTTCGCCGCGCACAACATCAAGCCAGGGTGCCAGAAGCTCCGAAACACGCTCCGGCATATCGCTCGCAAGTACCTTGCCGATGCCTTGTTGCCATTCTCCCGTCTTTTGGGTTTCTTCCGACATCAGATCGTAGCGCCCGATCCCCGCATGGGTATCGATGATCCGGAAACCCTTTTCCTTGCGCTGGAAATATGTGATTAGACGCGCCAAAACGGCATGCTTCAGAACGTCACCAATGTTGCCGGCGTGGTAGGCGTGGCGATAGTTCATTCCGCAGTGCCCAGTGGGTCTTTACGTAAGAAAACAACGGCTTTTTCGCCATGGTCCGCCGTGCCGATTTCTTCAAAGCCGAGCCGCTGATGAAACCGTAAAGAGCCTGGATTTGGTGGCCTTGAGTTCACCTCGCAGACGAAGCTGCGGCCAGTGTCTTTCAGCTGATCGAACAGGGCGTTGTAGAGTTTCTCGCCAATCTTCAAACCGCGCCGAGTTTCGTCGACACAAATGCGATCCGTATAGGAGAAGTTGGAGACGTTTTGGCTCAGCCAGCGGTAATTCGCGCTGGCATAATCCGCGCCGTCGCTGATTGACAATAGAAAACCAACGGGCTCCTCGTCGATCTCCGCAACCAGGCAAACAAGCGATTGGCCGATCAGATCCAGAAGTTCTTCTGCAGACAACTCGTTCACAGCCGGCACGGCAGCGTTGTTCAGGGGCAGCAAGTGGCTCAAATCCCCTGGACGGAACGGCCGGACAGTTGTGGTCGGATTTGAAGTTGTCGTCATCTGCTGCCTTTCTCATGCGCATTCTGGCAGCCTTATAGTGCGTGGCGTGCGGCAATAAAAGCAGGCCGTCTGCCTAAAACAACGGGCGCACCAGTGGTGCGCCCGAAATTGCTTGTTGCAGAGCTTCCTGCAGAGGCCGGAGCCGAGCAGCTTATTTGTAATCCGGCTGCTCGCCTGTGCCGTCGTTGACCGGTTGTTCGTCAGAACCGCCGCCCGTGCCGTCTTCCTCGAGCATTTGCAGGTTCACCGCTTTCGGACCTTTGCCCCGGCGGTCCGGTTCGGTCTCGAAAGAAATGCGCTGCCCGCTGTCCAGGGAAGCAAGTCCGGACCGCTCAACCGCAGAAATGTGGACGAAAACATCTGTCTCGCCATCGTCAGGGGTAATAAAGCCGAAGCCTTTGTCAGACTTGAAGAATTTCACAACGCCGGATTGGCGTGGCCCACGTTCGACCGGCGGATAATCCCGCCGTGGAGGACGATCTCCCCCTTCACGGTTTCCGCCGCCGTATCCGCCCCGGCCGCCACCGTAACCACCGCGGTCTCCGCCGCCATAGCCGCCATCACGACCACCGCCGCCGCCGTAGCCACCACGGCCACCACCGCCGTATCCGCCGCCATCACGGCCACCACCGCCGCCGCCGTAACCACCGCGGTCTCCGCCGCCATAGCCACCATCACGACCACCGCCGCCGCCATAGCCGCCGTCACGACCGCCGCCGTATCCGCCGCGGCCGCCGCCGCCACCATAACCACCACGGCCACCACCGCCGCCAAAGTCATTATCGCGCCCACCCCGGTGACCGCTATCACGGCCGCCGCCATAATCGCCGCCGAAGTCGCTTCCGCCAAAGTCACTGCCGAAGTCTTGCGGACCGCCAAACTCGCGCTTGCCGCCACGCCGACCACGCGACCGCCGGTCCGAATCCCCATCGTGCATTACGTAATCACCTTAATTTCCGTGCCGTTACGGCACTAACACCAATTCTCACCCGCCTTTTCGGCCGAGCCTACATCGGGGAGCACATCGCGATGCACTCACCAAACTCAAGGATCGGGGTGAAGTAGAGCTGCCGCACCCCATTCCATCCGCTGCGGAAGCATCATAAGGGCGCGTTTGTGAAAATCGCAAGAAAATCCTTAGGGGAAAGGTTATTTAGACGCGTTTTTTAGAGGCCAAGTGTTTGACCAATTGGACAAGTCCGGTTCCGTATTATCACACGTTTTGCGCGAAGCTTCCTCAAGTAACACCAATCCGGTGCCATTCCAGACCCATCTGTTCCACAGTCCGCATTCGCCGACGCCGGACCCTTTAAAGTAGCTGATCAACTGACGATCGGCTGGCACCCAACGGGCATTGTAAATCAAATCGGTAGCAATTGGACCGCTTTCAGACATTCTGGCGACATGGACCTGACGTGCAGCCCCATCCTTGCCCGCATAAATCGCAACATAAGGGCTGTTATAGGCCGTAGGAGCACCGCACGGCACGATATAAAGAGATGCGCCGTCCTCCAGCGGAACACGGACAGCATTCAGGCTGGCAAAAATGGTTGGGTCGATGGATGAACAGAGGCGGTTTGCGTGCCAGATCGCGGAAACTTCGGCTGGGAGCTCCTCCGGAGCCAAAATTGGAAGCGCATGCGGTGCGTTGACCGGGGGCTCAGCTCCGGGCGAGACAATGGCTGACGCCGTTCCTGTCCGGTTTTGCCGGTTGTCCAGCCAGAGAAGGCCCGACTTTAGTCCTTGCAGAGGTATGGAAACGGATACTGTTTCCGCGCTGCCTTCCCTGGGCATGTGTACGGTCAGTTCTTGCCCTGTTTGCAGAGCCGTAAGCAGCGTGGAGGTGACTGCACCTGTTGGGTACCAAAAGCCTTCGCCGCCAAGCGGCCGGAACCCGGCTGGCGATGTAACTCCCGCCTGTATTTCCCTGAGTTGTTCGATGGGCAGGGATTCTATCGTTGTCCCGTCTACATCGAAGCGGAGTGTGCCGGTCTGGGGGAGAACAGTGTTGGTGGTCAGCCGCAGCAGCGGTTGGGCATCCGCGCGCCAATCCCGGACAATCCGCAAATCAACCCAGACGGACTGATTCCGGGTAAATGATGAAGAGAAGCACGCTCCCGTGCTCGCGCAATCGACAAGCCAAGTATCGAACAGCGGCGCTGTGCGGCCTGGCTGAGCTTGGGCGCTTCCGGCAATCCCTAGGGCCAGAAGAGTTGCCGTGACAGCGCTGAACAGTCGTAACGTCATTCGGTGCCGAACCTGATTTCTTTAGCTCTTCCAACAAGAGCTTCTCACCTTTTACGAAATCAACGCCGCAAGGTGAACCCATGGACCATTACAAACATGCACCTCTGGCGATTTGTCCCGCATTTGTTACAAGGGGCAGGATAACATTCATCCAGGAGATAACAGTGGCGCAAGACATGTCGAATTCGGATGCCGGGGCAGGAGAGACTGGCCAGGGTGAGGAGATGCCACCGATCCAGATCATGATTGTGCCTGTCACCGGGTTCCAGCAGAACTGCTCTGTGATCTGGAATCCGGCGACCATGGTGGGCGCTGTCGTTGATCCGGGCGGCGATGTCGACACCATCATGGCCGCAGTTAAAGAAAAAGGCGTGCAAGTCGAGAAGATTGTTCTGACCCACGGCCACATAGATCACATCGGCGGCGCTGCTGATCTTGCCGAACGCCTTTCAGTTCCTGTCGAGGGACCGCATGAGGCCGATCAGCCCTTGATCGACCGGGTTGCCGATCAGGCGGCCCAGTTTGGAATGGGCGAAGCCCAGCCGGTGTCACCCGACAAGTGGATGGATGAAGGAGACGTCTTAACAATGGCGGGACGGGAGTTCGACGTCCTCCACTGCCCAGGCCATTCACCAGGCCATCTGGTTTTCATTGACAAGGAGTTGCGGCTGGCGATCTCAGGCGATGTTCTCTTTGCCGGATCAATCGGGCGGACCGATTTGCCTGGGGGAAGTCACGAGACGCTGATCAAGTCGATCACTGAAAAGCTTCTTCCGCTTGGAGACGATATCTCGTTCTTGCCCGGGCATGGGCCTGCATCGACATTCGGCCACGAACGCCAGACCAATCCATTCTTGACCTGAGCATCCGGCCGGATCGATCAGAGCAATGATTCCAGCTCCTCGATCCGGTCATTCACCAGCCAGCCGTAATAGTTTTCGCGTGGCCAGGAGTTGCCGCTGCGGCGGAATTTGGCCGCGCGGCTCCAGGGGTCCCCAAGATTGTAGAGCGTTGCAGTCAAACCGGGGTTTTTTGAAATGTCCACTTTGCCGACAGACTTGTAGGCGTCGATTGCGTCCCGGATGATTGCGGCCATGTAGTGCAGTGACTGGTTTGGATCCATCGTTGCCTTGTAGACGGCTTCCGGATTTGTGGACTTCAACTTGCGGAAATTGCTGGTGCGTGCCACCCGATCGGTCATCTTCAGAACCGTCAGCGGGCTCAGCTGTCCGAGACCGAAGCTCTGGCCGGCATAGAGCGGTTGAAAGAACGCCTCGTTGAAGTTCTTCCGGGGATAGCGGACGCCATCGACGCTTTTGCCGCGAAAGCGGCTGTTCCAGACCTGTTCATAACAGGACCAGCGCCGGTCGCTCGCTTTTTGTACGTGCTCCTTGCGGCACCGGTCAAATTGCGGTCGCTCCACAAAGGTTTCAACCTGCTCGCCATTGAGCTCAAAGTCAAACCGGATGCCGGCGTAAGCAAGGGCCTTTACGTAATAGGACTGTGCGCTGTCGAGAGTGTCATAGTTGTAGGTGTGTTCGCCGACGATCGCCCCGACAATATGGATCGGATCAATGCCGTACCGGCTCGCGACGCGCTTGATGGATGACATCAGCCGCCTGTCACGCCGCAAAACGCTCAGCACCTTTTCGAATTTGGCATCGTATGATGAATTGGAGGCCGAGGTCCTGCGGGATGAGGCGAAGGGGATTTTCGGTTGAGAGCGGTATCTGTTGCCTTCTGGGACAACTCGCACCGATTGGGCATATGCGGCACTTGTGAAACCGTCGCCGCTACTGATCGGTAGCAAATTCCCGAGGCAGAAAAACATTGCGAACATGGCAACGGGAGCGATGACCCTATGGACGACAGTAATGCGTTTCATGTTCTTGCTCGGGGCCAACGCTCTTAATGTATCGCACCCTCGAATTTCGGGTGGTGGATTTCAATGGTCCGTAACCGTGTATATTACGCAACGTTACAATGCGGCATATTATTTTGTTTTATGGCTGCGAAAAAAACACTCTTACCGGCGTGATGCAACTCTGCGAACCTCATACATCCAAGCCATCAACAAGGAAGTGATACAAATCACAAAGGCTTGTCTGACCACGCGTCTAATGCATGCGCCGCTGGCTCAGGACCCTTTGCGAATGTTGGGTCCCATGTGTAACCGGACATCACGCGGAACACGCAGTTCGTCATAATAGGCCCTGCTGTTCCTCAATCCACACATTTCCCGTTGTATCGAGACAAACCAAAGCGCCTCGCACGCTTCGGCAAGGTGGGGAGAGATAGTTTCCTCAGTGGCTTCTGTGTCCGCCCTTGCCGCGTCGAGTTTTCGCAAAGCAGTCTCGAGCCGCTTCTGCAGCCGGAACAGCGTTGACGCTTTCTCGTTAAAAATCTCATTCTGTAAGGCCTTGGACAGCGGATCTTCATCTTGTTTCGGTTTGTGAAGGATCTGCGGTGGCCGTACGGACATGTTTCAATCCTGAGAGCAAGGGCAAGGAACGGTTTAAGACATAACGGACTTGTTTTTTGTCAATATCCCCTGTGCCCAAATCAAACATCCTAGGGCCGCCAGTTTCAAGGCGCAGGGGAGGGCGGCATATGTAAGACTTAGTACCCAATCCAGTCTTGGCGTCATGTCTCCCCCCGGTACATAGCCTAAAACACCAAGGATTGGCAGGGCCAACCCTGTCGCAGCCGCAAGGGACGTCTTGGAAAGCAGCGCCATCAGTGAAAAGAGGCGCGATGCATCAGTCTGGCGGTCATCAGCGTCGATATGGTCTGCAAGAATGGCAGGCGGCAAGGCCAGGTCTGCCCCGAGAGCCAAGCCCGACAAGGTGCACACAACCGCATAGGCAGCAATATCTCCGCGGCCAAGAAAAACGGCCCATATGAACGTAACGATCGCGAGCCCGAGCGAGAGTTGCCAAGCCCGGATTTTACCGAACTTCGATGCCAGTTTAATCCAAAGCGGCATGGATGCAGTGCCGGCTAGGAAATAGATCAGCAAAAACAGTCCTGTATACGGTTCCGCACCGAGCCGGTCCCGCACATAAAAGAGAACAAGAACTGCGGGAATAGCGCTGGCAAACGTATTCAGAAGAACGAGGGAAAAGAATACCGAGCGCCAGCGGTCCTTGAGCAGGCTCAACCAGTTTTGCCGGTGATGCGCTTGTTTGGGGGCGGAGAGCTCAGCCGTCTTCATCCATGAAAGTAGAAGCACCAAGCCGACAACGAGAAGCGGCAAGTAAGCGATTGTTAGGTAGTTAAACGCCTGTTCCTGACCGGCCCATTGTGTCAGCAGGGTTGGCGTGATGGCGGCTGCAAGCAATCCAAGAAGACCAAGGGCCTCGCGCCCACCGGTAATCCGGGTGCGGTCTTGGGGGGCCGATTTCCATAAGCCGCCCAGAGTTTGGAGGTTTATCGTGACGATCGAAAAGCCTGTGGTGCAGATGAGAACCGATAGCGCAAACCATGCGAGAGGTGCTGAGGCCAGCGGATGAAACAGCATCCAGAAGCCTGCGCCCAGCATAAGAGTCCCCACGGCCAGGATTTTTGGCCGGTGCAAGTGGAACCGGTCACTTACGCTGCCGATGAACGGATCTTGAAACGCGTCAATCAACCGAAGCGCGAGGAGGACGACACCCAGGCTTGCAAGGGATTGCCCCAAAGTGACGGCATAGAAGTCAGGCGCATGCAGATAGATCGGCAGGCCGGCGAAGGACAGAGGGAATGCCAATGCGCCGTATACGAGAATGGACCGCGTGGTAATCCGGCCAGAGGTCAGTCCGCTGGTTTCCTGATCCAAAGTTTGCCCAGCCTCAGTCGCAGTCTGCTCGGAGATCGTCAAGAGCCGGCGCCGACAAGTTTCGCTCGCAAGCGCGGGTTTTGTGTGTTGTTGCCAAGCCAGATGTCAAAGAAATGTTTTGTAAAAGCAGGGTCCGCGACTGTCCCGATCTTTTTGTTGCCGAGATAGAAAACACTGCTTCCAGACGCAGTACGGACACCAGTTATGGACTGACCGGAAGAAACATTCGGAAAAATCGCAATCATCTGCTTGGTCCAGCCGTCCAGTTGAGCTTTGGAAACCCCCTGTTTGGCCATTTCTTCTGCCGACTTTTCGGCAATTGCCTTACCTTTAAAATTCCGGAGGTAGGTCAGCCGCAGAGCAAACGGATTGGATGAGGAGTACACACCATTTGGAGCGTAGAGCTGAGCGTCAAATACGTTGAAGCCAAGGAACTTCATGCGCCCTTCTCCAACAAGGCTTGCCGAAGGGACAGACTTTACAGCAGCGTCCAAATCTGCCTGCGCTGGATTCGAACCGACGGAAAATATGATCGCGGCACACAAAGCCACCGCAATAACGAGACGTTTGGTCCAGGGATGTCTTTTCTGAATTTGCACACCGGCCTCCTTAATGGATCATTCGGTGTACGAAGTATGCGGGATTATGGATTGCCGCGGCTGCCGGCTCTTCGCTGAAACCGGCTGGCTGATTGCTAAGGTGTCCGCAGTCCTGAACGGTTAGCTTTTTCTTTAGAACAATACAATGTCCACCATTACCCTTGCATATATTCCCAATATTCGTGGGAATTTTGTCTTGTTGAAGGAGGGTTTGCCTGCTTTCGATTAAGAGAAAATTTGCAGTCTACCGTTATATCTTTTCCGAACCTTATGGGGGAAGATTATGAAGTTCTGGCAATCTGTGAAATTCACCACGACTGTGCCAATCGTGGCCGTGGTAGCGGTGGCGTTTATCGCCTTCGCCTATATCACATCCTCTCAACGTGTTGCGGCTGTGCAGCAAGCGTTTGAGCAGCAAATCAGCATGAGTGCCAACCTGACGAACCAGGCCCTGGGGAATGCTATTTGGGATTTTGATCAGGACCTTGCAAATACACTTCTTTCGCCCTTCCTCGATAATCCGAATTTTTCCTGGGCCATTGTGCAGGAAAAGAATGGCGACGTTTTTGCTTCACTGATCCGAGATGAGGAGGCGGTCAATGAAGAACTGATTGGTCTCATCCCTGAGGAACTGCGTGGTGAAGACGCGGCAGCAACGACAACTTTCTTCTCCGACTACAACTATGAAATAGGTATCAAGCCGATTACGCGCGGAGAAGGTGATTCTGCCGAAAAGCTCGGAATGATGTATGTGGCGTTTGACATCTCCGCGATCAACACTGCGCGCAGCGAAGCGTTGATGACGGCGCTGGTTATTACAGTGATCGCGATCCTTGCTGTGTCCTTGGTACTGGTTGCATTGATCCGCCGGATTACTGGTCAGATCGGTACTCTATCCGACACTATGGGAACTCTGTCGAGCGGCAACTACGATATTGCCATCCCGTATGTCGAGCGGGTCGATGAAATGGGCCAGATGGCCCGTACGGTCGAGATTTTCCGCGACAACGGCCTTCGCCAGCGTGAGCTGGAACAGGAGCAGCAGCTGAACATCGAGAATGAGCGCCGCCGCCAGACCGCGCTTGAAGAGATGATTTCCAGCTTCCGTGACGATAGTCAGCGCCTGTTGGAGCCCGTCTCGCATTCCACCGACAGCATGGCCAATATTTCAGGCATTTTGATGGATCTTTCGACCACCAATACCGAACGGACAGCATCCGTCGCTGCGGCAACCGAACAGGCTTACGCGAGTGTTCAAACGGTCGCTTCGGCTTCCGAAGAACTGTCGGCGTCCATCAGTGAGATCTCCCGCCAGATCGGCGAGACGAGCGAAGTGGTCTCGACGGCCAATGACAAAGCGACCTCCGCAAACGAACAGGTTGCAAGTCTCGCTGCGTCAGCGCAAAAGATCGGCGCCGTTCTGCAGTTGATCCAAGAGATTGCTGAACAGACAAACCTCTTGGCTTTGAATGCCACCATTGAGGCAGCGCGCGCAGGTGAAGCTGGCAAGGGCTTCGCAGTCGTTGCGGCCGAAGTCAAGGAGCTGGCAACGCAGACCTCGAAAGCGACGGAAGAAATCTCCGCTCAGATCAACGCCATCCAGGGCGCATCGGCAGACTCGGTGGCGGCAATTGAGGAGATTGCGACCATCATGGAACGTGTAAACGAGTTCACAAACTCCATCACCGAAGCCTTGGAGCAGCAAGGAGCTGCGACTGAGGAAATCAGCAGCTCGATCCAGGAAGTTGCTTCCGGTACCCGGGAAATAAGTGAAAACATGACCGGCGTGAAAGCTGCTGTTGACGACACGAGCGCGTCGGCGTCTGAAGTGTCCGTTACATCTTCGGAAGTTGCTGATAACACGCGTCAATTGGCGACGCGGATCGACGACTTCCTGAAAACAGTGGCAGCCGCCTAAAGGCAATCAGCCAAAGCAGAGACAAGGGTCCCACGTGGTTCGTGTGGGACCCTTTTTCTTTGGTGGCCGGATTGCTGGTTTGGCTTCACAATTGTTTTTTGCAAGTACTGTTCTATAGTGATTGCACAGCAAAAATCGTGACGGGTGACAATTTTTGGGATGCGGTGTGTTTGGCACGCAGCATTTACAGTTTGCGGTTCTCCGTGGACATGGCCGAGATCATGCCCTCTGCCAAGACCGGTCTGAATGTCAATTGATACGGCGGCGGACACCATCCAACAAAGGTGATTTCATGAGTGACTCTGATGTGAAATTACGCCTTAGCAAGCGAACCAAAACAGAGAAGCCGAAGCTCTACAAAGTGGTCCTGCTGAATGACGACTACACTCCCCGTGAGTTTGTCGTGCTTATCTTGAAAGGGGAATTCCGGTTGGACAGCGCCCAGGCGGAAGTTGTCATGCTTACAGCGCATCAAAAAGGCGCGTGTGTCGTTTCAGTTTATCCAAAAGACGTGGCCGAAACAAAAGCCAATCGCGCGATCGACGCTGCTGGCCGTCTTGGATATCCCTTACAGTTCAACGTTGAACCCGAGTAAGGTACTTCGGCAATATCGACTGAAGTCATCGACAAAAAACCCGGCTCACTGCCGGGTTTTTCGATGGTATTCTTTTGTTTATCAGTCCCGTAGCTTGACGACCTTATCATTGCCACCGCTCGGGCCGCCGTCATCTGGGTTGCCATCGTCCGGTTTTTCAGCACTTTCAAGGAGGTCATCGTCGTCATCCGCGACGGGAAGCGGGTCGGTAATGCCAAGGTCGGCTGCAGGGTCAAAACTCTCGGTCAAGCCAAGCTCTTCAGCTGGCCCGCGACCCTCCATTGCCATCTGGTAGTTGGCGATGACGGTTTTCAGTTGCGCGATCTGTTCATTGGCCGTGTCGACCTGAATTTTGTACCGCTGCAGCCGTTTGTTTTCATCGACCAGATCTTCCAGATTGTCGGCAAATTTCTGGTTCTGGTTCCGTTGATGGTTCAAATCGGTTAGAGCGGAGTTGTAGCGCAGGTTGACTTCACGCAGCTTGGCTGTTGTTGCCATCAGCTCGTTGCGGTCTTTTTCGTGGTTTTTCTGAGCACTGTCGAGGAGGTGTTCGATCTCCTGCATCCGCTTGACCAGTTCGCGGTTCCGCTCCTTGATCGTGGAGTTTTCGCGAGCCATCTCCTGTAGTGACTGGGCGCCGATCCGGCGCTGTGAGGAGAGGTTCTCGATCTCTGCGTTCAGTGCGTAGACTTCATTGTCATGTTTGCGCTGTTCTTCTTCCAACCGTGACTTGGCGTAGACAAGCTCCTGATTGGCGACATCAAGATGCGACTTCAGGTCGATGTTGTCGTTGCGGAAATCGATCAGCTCGCGCTTGGCAGCTTCAAGTTCGCTGGATGCCTGATTGTTTTTGCGGACTTCTTCTTCCAACAGCTTGGCGCTCTCGGAGAGGTTCTGCTGCAGTTCCTTTTCGCGGTGTTTTACGGCCTCAAGATCTGAGCTCAGGCTTTCAGCGTGTTTTTCCAGCGTCTCAAACTTGGCTTTGAGATCGTTCAGCTTGCCGGTCAAATCCGCAATTTGCGCATTGGCATCCACCAGCTTTGCGCTCTGCTGGCGGTACTCTTCGTTAATTTTTTTGTTGTTGTCCCGGATCGTGACAATGTCGTTGCGAGCCGTTTCCAGTGCAGTGCGGGTCTCCGTCGAGCGCTTGCGCAGCGAGTGGACCTCCGCCTGTGCGTCCTCCAGCTGGGTCGTGAGCGTTTTCACCTTGTGCTCTGCGTCCAGCAGGTCGGTTGAGATTTTGGCGTTTTCCGATTTCAGCCGAACCTCGGTCTCAACGCTGGCGCGCGAGCTCTCAATGTACTCGGCCATCATGCGGATGCTGGTCTGGCTCTCGGCAGCGAATGCGGCCATTTGGTCAAAGGTCTGGGTGAGCCCGCCGACGCGGCCTTTCAGACCATCCAGCTGGTTCATCTTTTCCTGCATTCTCAAGGCGAACGGAGACAACTGTTCCACGTTGGAAGACGTGTCCTGGTCTGGTGCCTGTTCCGTTACGGTCTCGATCTTCTGGTCCAGGCCGTCGCCGGGGCGCGAGGATTTCGAGAAAATGCCCATTCCGTGCTCCTGAAGTGCCGCGAACGTCATTGGTCTCGCGGGATACGCAATACATTAAGCCTTTTTTAACCCAATTGGAGGGGCCGTACAACGACTCAGACGGTACCAATCACATTACACTGGGCAATGTTACTGCAAAAAGTACCACATCCCCCGCATTTGAGGCAAAATGTCCGGATGGTTAACACACGCAGCTCTACGGTCTTAATTTCCTAGGCCGTGTCAATGTAGTAAGCTATGCCTTCGTAAGTTAGGAGGCCTACCGTCTGCAATTCGGTCCTCTCTGCTTCAGAAGCTGTGTAGAAGTGTGTGCCAGTTGTACTGTTGAAGAAGCGGTAAAGCGCGGTATTGCTTCCATTGTCACTCGAATAGGCATTGTATGCGACGCCTTCGTAGTTGAAGTCGGGGGAGTTGTTGGTGAGATTGGCACGCTCATCTTCGCTCGTGGTGTAGAGGTGCGTGCCTGTCGCCGTGTTGTACAAACGATAGACACTGACCAGATCAGATAGGCTTGCAGTTACGCCGGCTGATTTGAAGGCAATCCCCTCGTAATTCATTGAACCAGACGAAGCGATAATTGTGTCACGCTCGTTCGAGCTGGCGGTATAGAAATGCGTTCCGGTATCTGTGTTGTAAAACCTGTAAATCGCATTCTCGACCGTTGTCACGACCGGCGTCGTTGTCGTCGTGGTGTCCATGTACACGTCGTTGCTGGCAATGTTAGATGTCAGCCACGATTCATGTCCGGCGACCGAAGCCGCCGCCGCGCTGGTCGAGACAATGCCGACCACACTGACGTCATTGCCGCTGCCGGTGAAGATCGGACCGCCGCTGTTGCCTGAATTGATTTCCAGGAAACTGGTGTCGACATAATTGTCGACGGCATCCTTGTAGGCATAGCCGCTGTCGAAGGTCAGATTGTTTCCGTAGCGCCCCGGGAAGCCGAGCACGCTGACATTTCCGCCCGTGTAGCTGTAATTGATCCCGAACCAGCCATAAATGTCGCCGGCAGCCTCGCTGAGAGAGAGAAGGGCGATATCTTTTTCCGCACCGCCAAGCGTAAAGGCCCTGTTGTCGCCGCTGTAGATCAGACCGTCATTATCGGGATCAAAGTCGGTGTAATAGTTGTAGTAGGCGGGCGTGTAGAAGGTCGGATTGGAATCGTCCGGGTCGTAGGAGAAGTAGATTTTTACCTCATCAGCCAATCCGCCGAGCGCCGTGTCGTAGATGGAATGGCTGGCGGTGAGAACGTCATTCCGCCCCACAAGAACACCGGAGCTGACGAAAGACTGGCTGCCCCAGGTCGCGACGATAAAGGCAACTGCCTGTCCTGGATAACTGTCGTCGTTCGCTTCGTATGACATGTCTTGGTCCGATTAAGTCTGATGATGGTGCGGAGTGTACCGTTCTATGAACCCGGCAGGGCGTGTTTTCTTCCCGTTGAGGTCGTTATATCCGCGTCAGTGCGTTTCTTTCACAGATAATAGCGTGGGTGTTAACAATCGCTGTAACCTGAAACACAGTTTTTACGGTGCGGGATCTGTCAGCGGACGTTTTTTGGCCGTTTGCTTGCCCCCCAACCGTCAATTGAGATGGATATGCGCCAGACCGTGTCCCCAGAGCATGTCTCCCCCAGACAGCCCGGCCTGATGCAAATAGTTGAAGTGCACACTGTTTTTGCCTTTATTAAACCTTAATTTTCCGCTATGGCATGGTCATCGATATTGCTGACGAACTTTGTATCTGCGCAGGCGACTGCGAACTGAACGATCTTCCCTCTCAACGTCGACTTCACGCATGGATCGCAAACCGCGGACCTTGCATCACTCTATGACCGATTGAAAGGACATCGTTATGACCATCGGTACCGTTAAATTCTTCAACACCACCAAAGGCTACGGCTTCATTCAGCCGGAAGACGGCGGCAACGACGTGTTTGTCCACATCTCCGCTGTTGAGCGCGCTGGCATGGCAACTTTGAACGAAGGTGACAAGGTCAGCTTCGAAGTTGTTCAGGACCGCCGTTCCGGCAAGTCCGCAGCCGACAACCTGTCCGCTGCCTGATAAGTTTTGATTGGGTGGCGCGGCCACGGATCCCGCGGCGCGACCCTGATTAAGACCATTTAAGGCCGGAGCTTTGTTGCTCCGGCCCTTTTTTGTATGCCGATCGCTCAAGGTGAATGTCGCTTTGGGGCTCCGGGTTTTTCCGGGAATGCCATCCTGCCGACAGCGCTGCTGCCCCAGACCCGACCCGGAGCCTTCATGGACGTGAGACCGGTCCCGGCGCGAAGGCCGGGACGCCACACATCAGAAAACGCCAGCACAAAAGCCGCCGCGAGGGTTCCCTCCGGCGTTTTGACTTGAATGCCTCCCGTTGGTCACAGGAGTGGCGGGGCGCGTCAGGCCTTGCCTGCGCAGCAGATGTAAAAATAGTTTCTTCGGCAAAGGCTGGTACGCCCCGCCCGGGCCTCCAAAAGGATCCGGCTTGCTCTTCAACGGACCAGCGGGAGATTTGTCTCGTGTTCCCGTGTCAGGGGAGCACCCGCCCTCCACAGTCGCTGGCGTTTTTGAGGCGCGGCGGCAACTGCCTGCCGCCGTCTCGCCCGGATCCTTGTCCGGCGCGCGGATCGTTACCCCGCCGCCCCAGACCAGCCCGGCCTGCTCCCTTCCAAGGGACGGTCCCCCGGAAAGCCCATGTGAGCAGGCACGCAAGAAGTATACGGGCAGGGGACGAGGGCGTGGATAAGATTTCCTTATGTAAGCGGAAATTCGAGCGAATTAGCTAGTGTGAAAAAGGCGATATTGGCTGTTCGTACTAATGGAGCGTTTTTGCGCACTGGCAATAACTGACATAGTTATTCAATTTTATCATTGGCCTCTTGTCTCGATGTCGGCACTGGCCATAAAATGACCGCGTTATGAGAATCAGAATGTAACTCGTTAATAACTTTCTCTTATACAAAACTCTACAAAAGCTCAGAAAGGTGACCCAAATGTCAGCTGTCCCAAAGCGTACAGACGCTTCGCCAGTGTTCGCCGCTGCTAGGCGAGGGATATGGCAAGAATTTGAATCGGTGCGCAATGCTGCTATTGCACGTGGGGGTAGTGGGGGCTATCAAGAGTCTGACGCAAAGAGTGAGCAAAAGAGCGCAGACCGTAATGACCACGATTCAAGAAGCGGCCGAAAAGAAAAATAAATCAGCACTTTATAACGACGCAGATTTTTCCCGCAGTGCTACCATCCCCAAGGAGATCGACGAAAGCCACTTCCGCACAGAGTTTAGGCGCGATACGGCACGTTTGATACATTGCCCAGCATTTCGCCGCTTACAAGGAAAGACACAAGTTTTTCCTGAAGGCGATTCTGATTTCTTTCGAAATCGTTTGAGCCACTCGATGGAAGTCGCTCAAATTGCTAAATCTTTTGCTCTTCGCCTCAATGCTACATCAGACTTCTTCAAAGGCCCCGACCTCGAAATCAATCCTGATCTTGTCGAGTTTGCAGCTCTTGCTCATGATTTAGGCCATCCTCCATTCGGTCACAACGGCGAAGAGGCTTTGGACAAGCAAATGGAGGACCATGGTGGGTTTGAAGGCAACGCCCAAACACTCCATATCCTCTCACGTCTCGAGAAGAAGGAGCTTATGGACCCTTTAGATGCAAGGGTAATAGTGAACGGTGATAACACGATAGATAATCGTGCAGGTCTCAACCTCACTTATCGGTCTTTAGCTTCAATAATTAAGTATGATAATTGTATTCCGCAAAGACGCGAAGAACGTGGAAGTTCTGGGGTTCAAAAAGGCTACTATCAGGAACAGTCAGAATTGGTTGCGAGTGTTAAGCAGGCTGTACTGGGTGCTGAGTACGACGGGCCGTTTAAGACTATTGAATGTTCAATAATGGATATCTCGGACGATATTGCATATTCGACATACGATCTGGAAGACTGTTTTAAAGCAGGTATTTTGGATCCACTGTCTATGTTTAGTCTTCCAGATGAAATATATGATGAAGTCGAGAAAACTATAAATAAGAGAATTAGTAAATACTATAGTGATTTGCCAGAATATAAGGAGTATTTTGTTGATAAGGATAAAATACAACAAATACTATTTGAGATATTTAATGAATTATTTCGCATAGATGTTGATGAGGCGACATTCCTAGCGAGAAGAGGGGTCTCTCGGGAGAGTAAAAAGCAGCATTCAGCGTTGCTGGTTCATAAATTTTCGAAAAACATGTCAGTAGACGGTTATATGCGCACTGCATTAACATCTAACTTAGTGCAGCGATTTATGGACGGCATTGATATTGTTCCGAATTCTGACTTTCCTCAATTGCATAGAGCTCGGTTGAAATTAAAAACATTCATTGAAGTAGAGGTTTTGAAGAACATTACTTTTGAATACGTAATTATGTCGCCGTCTATGCAAACAATAGAGTATCGAGGAAAGGATATAGTTTCACAGATTTTCGAATCTCTTGATGATGACGAAAAGAGTAAGCTTTTGTTACCTGAGGATTTTCGTGACTTGTACGAGTGTACACGCGGCCCAGCCCGAAAGAGGGTGATTTGTGACTTCATCGCTGGTATGACCGATAGGTATGCGTGGGAATTTTTTAACAGAATTCGCGGTTCAAATGCTGGATCCATTTTCCGTAAACTTTAGTTTCGAACAGTTTTGATGTTTGCCTAACACCCGCAGCCGAACAGATTTCTTCGGCGAGCGCGGCGTTTTTCTATCTTCCATCGGATTCTATATGAGCCTGCGCCGGTCTTGCCGCGGAGTGTGAGATGCGGGGTATCGTCGGCCTGGACGATTGGGGCTGGTTCATAAAGCAATAGGCTCTTGGTCAGCGGCACTTTTTTGCGACCGGTCGTCATCCCGCACCTGATGCGGGACACATTGGCTGCCGAGGGCTCGAAAAGGAGCACAGCGTGGCGGTTCGGCCGCGCCCTCAAACAGGTCTCTGGCCAAATGCCGAGCGGTGGATTGGATCCCCGCACAAGGCGGGGATGACATCTGGGGGAGGGGCTACTGCCCCGGCCGTCCGCTCTTCTTCGGCCGGCCGCGGCGTTTTTTCTCGTCCACCGGATCCTCGTAGGACCCGACGCCGATCTTGCCACGAGGGGTGTGGTGCGGGGCATCTTCGGCCTGGATGATGGGCGATGGTTTCTGCGGCAGCGGGCCTTTGGGCATCGGCACTTCGGTCCGCGCGTTGGTCATTTCGTCCAGGGTTGGCTTGCGGGCTTTTGATCGTGCGGCCCGGTCCTTTGCCGTTTCCTTCTTCTTGCCGCTCGCGCCTTCCTTGGTGCCGCCGGCGCCGAATTTCTTGTCGCCCTTGTAGCCGCCGGTCGCCCCGGCCACGTCCGATTGCCGGGCCATGGCGTCGTCTGCGACCGCCAGTTCGGTTTCCTGCAGGCGCTTGATCTCGTCGCGCAGGCGGGCGGCGGTCTCGAAGTCGAGATCGGCGGCGGCATCGCGCATTTGTTTTTCCAGATCGGAGATGTGGGCCGCCAGATTGTGGCCGACCAGCGAGCCTTCCTCGGCAAAGCCGGCATCCACCGTGACGTGGTCCTGCTCGTAGACGCTTTCCAGAATGTCGCCGATGGAACGCTTGACGCTCTCCGGCGTGATGCCGTGCTCGGCATTGTAGGCCAGCTGCTTGTCGCGGCGGCGGTTGGTCTCCGCAATCGCCCGCTCCATGGACCCGGTCATCTGGTCGGCGTAGAGGATCACCTTGCCGTCGACATTCCGGGCCGCGCGGCCGATGGTCTGGATCAGCGAGGTTTCGGAGCGCAGGAAGCCTTCCTTGTCCGCATCGAGGATCGCGACCAGCGCACATTCGGGAATGTCGAGGCCTTCGCGCAAGAGGTTGATGCCGACCAGCACGTCGAACGCGCCGAGGCGCAGGTCGCGCAGGATCTCGATGCGCTCCAGCGTGTCGATGTCGGAGTGCATGTAGCGCACGCGCACGCCGTTCTCATGCAGGTATTCGGTGAGATCCTCGGCCATGCGCTTGGTCAAGGTGGTGACCAGCGTGCGGTAGCCTTTTTGGGCGACGTCGCGGACTTCGCCCAGCAAATCATCGACCTGGGACGTTGCCGGGCGGATCTCCACCGGCGGGTCGATCAGACCGGTCGGGCGGATGACCTGTTCGGCAAAGACGCCGCCGGCCTCTTCCATTTCCCATGAGCCGGGCGTCGCCGAGACCGCGACGGACTGCGGCCGCATGGCGTTCCATTCCTCAAAGCGCAGCGGCCGGTTGTCCATGCAGGAGGGCAGGCGGAAGCCGTATTCGGCCAGCGTTGCCTTGCGGCGGAAGTCGCCCCGGTACATGGCGCCGATCTGCGGAATGGTCACGTGGCTCTCGTCGGCGAAGACGAGGGCGTTGTCGGGCAGATATTCAAACAGGGTGGGGGGCGGCTCGCCCGGCTTGCGGCCGGTGAGATAGCGCGAATAGTTCTCGATCCCGGCGCAGGAGCCGGTCGCCTCCAGCATTTCCAGATCGAACATGGTGCGCTGTTCCAGCCGCTGGGCTTCTAGCAGGCGGCCGTGGGCGTTGAGCTCTTCCAGACGGCCCTTCAGCTCAGTCTTGATGGACTTGATGGCCTGCTGAAGGGTGGGTTTCGGCGTCACATAGTGCGAGTTGGCGTAGATCTTCACCGACTTCATGTCGCCGGACTTCCTGCCCGTCAGCGGATCGAACTCGGTGATCTGCTCGATCTCGTCGCCGAACAGGGAAATCCGCCACGCCCGGTCCTCATAGTGCGCCGGAAAGAGTTCGATGGTGTCGCCGCGGACCCGGAACGTGCCGCGCTGGAAGGCGGCGTCGTTGCGCTTGTATTGCAGGGCCACCAGATCGGCGATCAGCTGGCGCTGGTCGATGCGCTCGCCGACCTCGATGGCGAAAGTCATCGCCGTATAGGTTTCGACCGAGCCGATACCGTAGATGCAGGACACCGAGGCGATGATGATGACGTCGTCGCGCTCCAGAAGCGCGCGGGTCGCCGAGTGGCGCATCCGGTCGATCTGCTCGTTGATCGAGCTTTCCTTCTCGATGTAGGTGTCAGTCCGCGGGACGTAGGCCTCCGGCTGGTAATAGTCGTAGTAGGAGACGAAATACTCGACCGCGTTGTCCGGGAAGAAGCTCTTGAACTCGCCGTAGAGCTGGGCCGCCAGCGTCTTGTTCGGAGCCAGGATCAGCGCCGGGCGCTGGGTGCGCTGGATGACCTGCGCCATGGTGTAGGTCTTGCCCGAGCCGGTGACGCCGAGCAGAACCTGGGTCTGCTCGCCGCCGTCAACACCCTCGACCAGTTCGGCAATGGCGGTCGGCTGGTCGCCCTTCGGCTCGTATTCCGAGGCCAGATTGATGGCCACCCCACCTTCGGATTTCGCCGGACGCTCCGGCCGGTGCGGCACCCACAATTCGCCGTTCTTGTGCAGCGGGTTGCCGCTTTCGATCAATGCCGACAGGGCCTCGACGGTTGCGGTCGCGCCCTGATTGCCGCCCAGCTCGCCATAGCGGCCATCGGCAGCGGATTTCTTCTTGTTGTCCTTCTTGTGCTGTTTGAGCTTGGCTTCGAGTTCCTCGGCCTCCTCCAGCGACATGTCCATGCCCGCGACAGGATTGAGACCTCCGGCGGCGCGTTCGCGCGCCGTGTCCGCCTTGCCCATCGACGTCCCGCGTGCGGATTTCGCCGGTTTCTCCTTTTTTGCGCTCGCGGTCGCACCGGCCTTGCGGCCTGACCTCCGCGGGGGCGTCGCATCAGCTCCGGCGCCCGCTTGGGCTTGCGGGCCGTTGGCCCGGTCTTCTGCTTCCCCACTTGATGTTTCGCCGTAGGTGCCCTTCGCCTTCGCGCCCTTGGGCGACAGCTTGGCCTTGCGGCCTTCCTCGACATTGGCGGCAACTGAGCCGTCGCCTCCGGCCCGCTCGCGCTCCTTCGAGGAGGTCCGGGCCGTGCGTTTGGAAGAGCCGGGCGCGCCCGGAGCCAGCTCTGCAAGCTTCGACGGATCCTTGATCTTGGATTTGGAGGGTGTCTTTGTGCTCACGGGCGTTCGCGCTGGCGCGCTGCCCTCCGCAGGGGCGGCCTGACCGGCCGGCGCGCGGTCGCGCTTGCCTCCGCTTTGCTCCGGAGAATCCGGCTTCTCCGCTTCTTCGGCGATTTCCGCGGCCCAGTCGGATATGGAGCCGGAGAGGGGCGCGCCAGACAGAGGTTCTTGGGGCGCTTCTCCGAAACCGTCCGTTGTTTGCGGGGCAGGCGTTTTCGGATCTTCAGCGGAGGATTTCGGGGGGCGTTTGCTCATGGGCTGCAATATGGTCCGACTCCCCGCCCGAGAAAACCCCTCCGTTGCGGCTTTGTTCCAGTTTCTCAGACTTCTTGCCAGTCTCCTGACAGTAGGGTGTCAGGAGGTCATGCTTTGAATTTGTTTTTGCGGTGCCAATTCAAATAATGAGGGTGCGGTCGATACATCGGATTCTCTGGAATCCGCGCTTTCATGTCTGGGTGCAGCAAATGTGAAACATCATAATTCAGCTGGCGAGATGCCAAAATCTCGTAGTCGTCAGATAATGAGAGCAATCCGCGATCGAACATCCAATGAACTGTGCCGGATAATGCAATCCCATTCTGAACGGAGTCATTCCCGCCGTCTTCGACTGGGATAATGTGGCACGCTTCGACTTCCGGGCGGCCTCCACCATTGATCAGGCGGAGCCCGGTAAACGCACAGGTTCGATCATAAAGCTCGCGGATGTGTTTTCTGAACTTAGCGTCTCGGAAAGGGCGGTTTATTAATTGACTAACGATATCTCGCCCGGATTCCGGCCCAATAAATGGTGATTGATTTTCTTCTGAAAATCCAACAGTTAGTGCTTGGTCCGACGTCGCGTCCATTCTTGGAGGCCACTCCTCGGGTGCCGAGAGGCCGGCGTTAATCAGTGAAACAAACTCATGTTTTTCCAGAATTCGAACTGCCTGTACTGTATATCCGCCATTCGGTTTCCCATCCGGCTTGAAAAGCTTTTTCTCGTATCCGCCATCTTCTGAGTACTCTAGAGGGCGATCAAAGCCCAAATATGTACATGCTTGCATGTTGGCGTAGTAGTGATTATCTCTCTCGTTGTCTTTTGAAATACTTTCAATAAGCGCGATCGCCGAGTAATACCTGCTTGGCATACCTTTCACTGGCCCGTAGTATACAATCCAGTCACCAACTGTTTGTTGAACTCGCGATAGATACTGCTTAGGAAAGTGATATTTTGTGGCTGGATCGTCGTCGTAAATACTGTTGTGTTTATGATAAAATACTGCGTTGACCATAGTTCGATATATCTTTGAGTTATCTGCATTTTCAAACTATACAAGCCTAGGTGGATATCAATCTGAAAGTGCACCACCTCACTCGCCCCTTGGATAGCGCTGGCCTTCTTCGACTTCGTTGAGGTCCATGTGGTTGCGCATGTAGCGTTCTGAGGCTTTTTGCAGGGGCTGGTAGTCCCAGGGGAAATAGGCGCCGTTGCGCAGGGCTTCATAGACGATCCAGCGGCGGGCCTGGGATTGGCGGACTTCGGCGTCAAAGGCGGACATGTCCCATGTTTCCGAGACCTGTTTGGCATAAGCCGTGGCCGTTTCGGAATGGGCGGGATCGTTTGCAAGATTGGTCAGTTCTTTCGGATCGTCCGCAAGGTTGAACAGCTGGGGCGGATCGAGTTCGCAATGGATGTATTTCCAGTCCCCCTCCCGGATGCCGACCAGAGGCGCGTAAGAGGCTTCTGCGGCATATTCCATGAGAACCGGTTCGGCCCGGGTCGCGCCCTTGGCCAGCGGGACGAGGCTGGCGCCGTCCGTCCAGGGCATGATCTCGCTCATATCGATACCGGCCAGATCGCAAACGGTCGGCAGGACATCGAGGGTGCTGACCGGTGCCGTTTCCAGATGGGGCGACAGGTCCTTGTCGCAGATCATCAAGGGCACGCGGGATGAGCCTTCGAAGAAGGTCATCTTGAACCACAGACCGCGCTCGCCGAGCATGTCACCGTGATCAGAGACAAAAAGGATCGTGGTGTCGTCCGCCAGATCCATGGCCTCAAGGGCAGCCAGGATTTCGCCGATCTTGTCATCGAGATAAGAGATGTTGGCGAAATAGGCGCGGCGCGAGCGGCGGATGTCGTCTTCGGTGATGTCAAAGCTGCGCCAGTCATTGGCATCGAAGATCCGTTTGGAATGGGGATCGTGATCCTCATAAGCCTTTGCCGGTACCTCCGGCAGCAGATGCTCACAGTCCTCGTAAAGATCCCAGTATTTCTTGCGGGCGACATAAGGGTCATGCGGATGGGTGAAACTGACCGTCAGACAGAAGGGCCGGTCGTATTTGCCGCGGCCGTAGTCATAGATCTTGCGGACTGCCTGGAAGGCAACGTCGTCGTCATATTCCATCTGGTTGGAGATTTCCGCAACGCCGGCCCCGGTGACGGAGCCCATGTTGTGATACCACCAGTCGATCCGCTCTCCGGGCTTGCGGTAGTCCGGTGTCCAGCCGAAATCGGCCGGGTAGATGTCGGTGGTCAGGCGCTCCTCGAAGCCGTGCATCTGATCCGGTCCGACGAAGTGCATCTTGCCCGACAGGCACGTGGTGTAGCCCGCCCGCCGCAGATGATGCGCGTAGGTCGGAATGTCGGATGCAAACTCCGCAGCATTGTCATAAACGCCGGTTCTGCGCGGCAGCTGACCGGACATGAAACTGGCCCGCCCCGGGGCGCACAGTGGAGAGGCCGTGTAGCTGTTTTGAAACCGGACAGAGCGCCCGGCGAGTGCCTTCAGGTTTGGGGCGTGAAGGAAATCCGCCGGGCCGTCGGGAAACAAGGTGCCGTTCAGCTGATCGACCATCAATATCAGGATGTTTTTCTGTCCGGCCATATTGTTTCTCCGCGCTTACGAAAGGTCATGGAAGAAACTTGTCCGTTATTTTGATTGAGTGATCAATCAAAACCGACCGGTGTTTGTGTCATTTGGACTCAGCGCAGCGAGAACCGGCATCTGATGCAAGAGCGGTGCCCGCTCAGAATTGATAGAATTGCATGTCGGAACGGAGGATGTTTTTGCCACCTCTCCTACTGCTTGCGCGATTTGTAGCGCGGTGCGCGTCCGGCGATGCGGGCGTTGCAGTTGTTTTAGCGCAGGCTATCAGGCCGCGGCGACGTCTTTCAGGAACCTGTCGATCCGTTGGGTGACACCATCCAGTTCCCGTGTGGCCTCATCTGCGATGGATTCAACCTGTGCGGCGGACTGGCTGGTTTCACCGGAGCCGCGGGAGAGATCTCCGATTGTTTCCGAAACGCTGGCAGTCTGACCGGCTGCCTGTGTCACACCGGCGGAGATCTCGGAGGTGGCACCAGCCTGCTGCTCGACGGATGCGGCCATGGCAGCTGCGGTTTCGTTGACCTCGTCCATCATGGTCATGATTTCTGTAATCGCTGCCACAACAGCTTCGGTGGACCCTTGGATTTCCGCGACCTGACCGGAAATCTCATCGGTTGCCTTCGACGTCTGCGTCGCCAGTTCTTTGACTTCCGCCGCGACAACAGCAAAACCCTTGCCCGCATCGCCGGCGCGTGCAGCTTCGATCGTTGCGTTGAGAGCCAGGAGGTTGGTTTGTTCGGCAATGTCCTGAATGAGCTGGATCACGGCACCAATCCGTTCAGCTGCCGCCGACAGTCCCTTGATTTGATCATTGGACGTCCGGGTCGCCCGTGTCACGTCATCAACGCGGCCGAGTGTGGCGTTGACTTGCCGCCCGGCTTCCTGGACGGAGGCTGAAAGTTCCTCCGTTGCAGCCGCAATCGTCTGGACGTTGTCGCTTGCCTGGCTTGAGGCATGGCTGACGTTTTCGCTTTTGTCGGTTGTCGAGCGGGCAATACCAGTAAGATGTTCGGCAGTGTCTTCAAGCTGCCGCATATTGCCGTTGACGGAGGTGAGGGCAGCTTCAATATCAGCTCTGAAATCGGCAACCAGCGCATCGACAGCCTGCTGGCGTTTGAGCGCGGTTTCCGCATCGCGTTGGGTCTGTTGCTCCAGTTCGACACGCTCCACTTCGCGATCCCGGAATGTGCCGACTGCGCGGGCCATATCTCCGATTTCGTCCTTACGGCTATCTGCGGTTAGGTCGAGGTCGGTTTGGCCCTCTTGCAGCTGGCGCATGGCGTTGGTGAGGGATCGGAGCGGACGAATGATCGCGCCTGACAAGAGAACGACAAAACCAACGCCAATGACCAATGCGACCAGCAGGGCGATAGAAATCTGCGTTCGGGCCGTGGCAGCGGAGGAGACGGCCGTCAGACCCGCGGCCCGGCTGATGGTGCTTGCCTGTTCGCTCAATGCCGAAGCTGCGGTTGCAAATTGGGCTTGCCCGGCCTTCTGTGCATCGCTGTTCGTAACGACATCCGCAAAGGTTGCGCGCAGGACCGGCAGCGCTTCAGCACCGGCCGTGATAAGCGTGTTCAAAGGACCGTTCAAAAGATCCAGAAAGGCCTTGTCAGACGTGGATTGAAGGGATGACTGGCGAATGCCTTCCAGAGCGTCCAGCTGGGTTTCGGTTTCGCCGAGATAAGTCTGAAAGGCGGCACTCGAAACGTCTGAGGACGTGGTCAGGTACTCTGCATAGGCGCTGCGCACGCCAAGGACATTGCGGGCCACGCCTTGTGTAAAGTTGGACAGGAGCGCGATGTCTGCGGTCGCTTTGTCGAACCCGCGCAATTCCGCCGTCAGCTCCTCAATTGGCGCCTCGGCTTCAGCAATGATCGTTGTCGTTAGGCCGACGAGCTGTTCAACGGCTGGCTGGAAGGTTTCGGACCAAACCGCAGCGGCCGCTTCGCTGGCACCGGCCTTCAAGTGCGCCTTGATTTGTTTTTCAAACGCTTTGCCCGCCTTGGTGAGATCCTTGACAGAGGCTCTGAGCGTTTTTGTCTTCACGGTACGGCGGACAGCCTTTGCGTCCTTGTCCAGCGCCTTGACACGCTCAGACAGGGCTTTGGCGTTTGCCTTGTCCGGTGCGTTGACAAAGGCTTTGGTTTCCTGCTCCAGAACGATCGCGGCGATCCGCATGTTTGCAAGACGCGGGGCGACCTTGGAAAGGTTGTTCATCTTGCCTTCGTTGTTGAGGGCAAGACCAAGGCGGTAGGCTTCCAGGGCCTTGTACTGTTCAAACACCTCGTTGGTCGTTTCAACCAGGCCGGATGTCAAACCATCAAGATCTGAAATCGCTGCATCCCGGGCACTTCGTGTGTTTTTCAGATTGCGGAAACTTACTTCCAGCTCGCTCACGGCAAGGGTCAGCTGCTGTGCCGCCTCAGGTTTGTTCCGGGCCAGTTCGTCGCTGCTTGCAGATAATGTGCTGATGCTTGCCTCGACAGCATCCGCTGTCTGATCAGATCCTTCGCGTCCGAAGGCTTCTGCGCCGGCGAGTAGAGCCGGGATATCTCCCAAAAGATCGCTGGCCGCTTTGGAGGTTGTAACGGAGTCCTGAACCTGGCTCGCAGCCAGGTATCCACCAGCACCGACACCGACAGAGCACAAAAGCATTGCACCAAAGCCGATCTGAAGTTGTGTTTTGATCGGCCAGTTCAAGAACCACACATTTGGCAAGCGCATAAGTTGGACCCCAGTCCAGTCTGAAAACGCCAGTAAGTGTGCCGGAATGGATTTAACAAGATCCGAATTTTAGACAAATTTTCGTCCAATTTGATGGATTTGGCAGATTTAGGGGTTTCTGCCTAGGATAGAACTTCCTACGTGCGTTTTTTGGGCGTATCTGAATGCCCAAGGTCCTTTTCCGGCCACAGCAGGTCGCGAAGCCGTTGTTTCAGTATTTTGGCTTCCGGAAAGCCGCCGTCGGTTTTTCTATCCCAGACCGGATTGCCATCACATGTGATGGTGAAAACCCCTCCGGAGCCGGGAACGAGGGTGACAGCACCGGTCTCTTCCGAAAAGGTTGAAAGGATCTCCTGCGCCATCCAGGCAGAGCGCAGCAACCAATTGCATTGGCGGCAATAGGTGATGATGATATGGGGCGCGGGGATATCCTGCATGGGTCCTCGTTCAGTTTAGCAGTTAGACGTCAAAGGCTCTTCTTGCCACATTCCTCCACAATGACACCAGCCGGCCAATCAGCGGTCCTGGATAAGGTTCTGCAAAACAATTCAGATCTCCGTGCCGTGCTTGGAAATGTTCTGGCGGCGGAACGGAAGGACGGTCTGAGCAATCAGGTGCTGCGGATCACGGCAGAGAAGGGCGTGTTCTTTCTGCGTGTCGGGCAGGCTGGGTCCGAAGCACTGGTCGACCGGTTTGCAGAAGCCCACAATTTGCAACTGGCCGCCGATCTGGGTGTTGCCGTTCCACCCGTGTTCATGAACCCAGACAGCGGGCTATTGCTGACACGGGCCCTTGAAACCAGCCAAGCCGGGAGCGCAGACTTTCCGGACAAGCTGGGACAAGAGCTTGCCCGGCTCCATGGTTCAAAGCTGCGGTTTGAGGGAGAGATCAATCCGCAAACGACTTATGCGGCGCTTCGGAGCCGGATCCCAGAGACGCTTGACAGCTGTCCGGATCTGGCGCGTCAGCTGCCGGGTGATTTTTCAGCAATGCTCCCGGAGCTTGACCGGCTGATGGCGGATGCGGGGTCGCAAAACCAATCGGTTATGGTGCCGAGCCATGGGGATTTATCTGAGGGCAACTGCCTGCTGGCTGAAGACCGTCTCTGGCTGATCGATTGGGAATTCTCCGGCATGGCGGACCCTTGCTGGGATCTTGCTTATGCCATTCAGGAAATCGGATTTGACTTGGAAGCTGAGCGGCGGTTTTTGACTGCCTATGAAGCCGGGCAACAAAAGCACATTGACCGCACCACTTTGGACATCATGAAAGCGCGGTGTGATGCCATTTCTGCGCTTTGGGCGGTTGTTCAGCTTCTGGACGGGCGCGATCCGGAGGCGTTCGCACCTTTTGCTCTTCAACGCGCGGCCCGGGCCCTAAAACAGAAACCGGTATAGCAGAGGTATAGAACGCCGCAGTACCGTCTAATCGATCGTATCAGTTCCAGGAGCTGCGAGGCAGGCAGTGTAGAGCTGGTTCATGCGCGTTTGCAAGTTCGGGTCCTGGGGGCTGGTGAGCAGCGGTTCCCAGATGTTTTCCGACTTCAAGCCATCAAGCGTGCAGCGGCATGCGGCAGCACAAAGTGCCTGATCTCCGATACTTGCTGCGCAGCTTTCCGCGCAATTGGTCTGAAAGCTGCGGCTGGTCCGGTCCATATTTGGTCCCAACAGCGTCACACTCCAAACCAGACCATAGAGAAGTGGTTGATGGAGCAGATAGATCGGCAGGGAATGGCGGCCCATCCATCTAAGCGCCCGTCCTGCGAGACCGCCGAACTCCATCTGTTTGAGGGAGGGCATGAAAGCGGACCGGCGCATGGCCTTTGACAGTGCCACACCCAAGAGTGATGCCCCGGTCCATGGCGCGAGCGGGACATAATCGACGCTGGGCATTGCCGGGGTGCCAAGGCCGGTCCAGAGCCAAATCTCACCATCAAACATACTGGAGGATGCCCATTGCGGCAGGGTGAGAATGGTTGCGCTGGCAACCAGAGCGTAGAGCAGCGGAAGTCGGGTGAACGGCAGTGCGATCAGGCTGGAGATAGCGATGCAATGCAGAATGCCGAACCGGACAAAGCTGTCTCCAAAGGCAAAGTGGGTGCCGATCGACACACAAGCTGCGGAAGCAGCGATAAGCGCAAAGCGTTTCCAGAAGGGGCGCCAGCGGATTTCCTCGTAATGCGCAAGATCCAGGCTGACCCCGACCAGGATCAGGAAGCTGGCGGCGATCGAGACGGCAAATGTGCGCCAACCAGGAGCCCCTCCGACATCCCAGTCAACGAAGGCGAACCACGAGAGGTCCCATGAAAAATGGTAGATCGCCATGGCAACGATCGCCGCGCCGCGGGCCAGATCAAGAGCGGCGAGACGGCCTGCATTAGTCGGGGGCACACCGCTGGAAGAACTGTTTATGGAGGTTTGTGTCATGGCTTCCGGTCAACGTTTGTCCATGACCAATAATCTGAAAGGCTGGAGATGCAAGCCACTCGGTGTGTTCGACCGGGACAACCCTAACTGTTGAATGCCATGATCAAAGTCGTGACCAATGCGGCCGCCCCGAAAATAGCCCCAACGAACGGCCAGGGTGACGGTCTTTGTGTCGCAAAGATTTCCTGATTGACCGGATCACGCAGCATTCACACCACCCCTTCGATCACCACAACTGTGCCCGAGGTTGCTGCATAATTTCCGCGGCGAAAAGATGGTAAACGAGATCTAAAGATGTTTTCCCAAGGAAAACGCCAAGCTGTGGACTGCGCGAAAAGGATCAGGAAAACGGATTGACTCAAGCCAAGCCGCTGAGCCGCCAAAAGATTTTTTGGCTGGGAATGCTTACAGGGAGAGGGAATCCAAGCCGGCTTCCAAGTGATCTGCAAGCATCGGCATGCCAAGCAGGTAGGAAGCGGTTGAGCCGACAGCCCGATCCTTGGCTTCCTGAATTGCTTGCGAGAAGTCTTCCGCCTCGAAATCTCCCCGGCCGATCCAGGTGATGGCGACCAGCTCCGCAGCTTCGTCGACGTTCAGATCTTCCAAGAGTTCGCGCAATTCCTCATCGGAGAGATTGTCGCTTTCTTCTTCTGCCAGACCGTCGTGGCCATGAGCTTCTTCCAGGGTGTCGGCGTCAAACTCGACGTCCCCTTCATGACCATCTTCGAACGTATCGGCAGTGGTTTCTGCAACCGCGCGGGCCTTTTGTGCCAGCATCCGTACAGTGTCAGCCGAGAGAGAAAGATCGATGTCCATGGCAGCCTCCGAAGAACTGACTTCTTTATCGATCCACTTTTGTCCGTTGGCAATGGCCATGGCCTAATTTCCTGTTTCTCAAACATTCCGACAGGAGGCCCGTTTGGCATTGTGCTTGGAACCTCCAGATCAGATGACTGTATCTGGAGGTCCTGTTCATGGCCTTGATCGGTATCAACGTGCTGGTGGTGTCCGCCTGGCCCTCAAGACCTCATTTGCCAAATTCGGAGTGCAGCGGCTGTGTCAGGGCAGGTATGGTGGTGCCCGGTGTTGTTGCGTCCTTTGCCTCAGATCCCGCAATAGCGGCGGCTGCGGTCAGGATTGCCGCCAAAAATATACCGAGGCAAATAGCCTGCAACAGAGGCCGGGCGTCCTGCAGGTCCCTGGACCTGTTGCGATTTACCGTCTGGGTTTCGGCGGTCTGGGTTTGAATATCAGCTGATTTTGCGTGTGTGTCTGTCATGACAGCCTGTCTTTTTCTTTGGAATTGGGGGCTGCAAATCGTGAGCGCGGTTAGTCCGTTAAATCGTGGAAAAGGCGGGTGCCGAGCATTCGGGTCAGTTGCGCCATCAAGATCAGCGCCAAAAACGGCAATGCGGCAGCGGGTTCCGGAACAACGACCAGCAATGTCAAAAGCACTGCTGCTGTCCCGAATAATATCGCCAGTATGGCGACATGGCGGTCTTCGCTATGGCGTTCAGACTTCTTGGTGCGTTCCAACATTCTGGCCTCCGCAGTTTCAACGGATGCACTTTCCAATCAAATTACGCCGGGAGACCGTCTGCTCTTGGGCTTTGCTGGTGCCATTTCGTGGCATTTGTGGGGCGCTGCAAAACATCGGTTTCTTGCGGTTGAAAGACCCAAAATAAGTGAGCAATAAAAATGCAGTGCTTTCAAAGCAATCGCTGCATAAATTACTGAGGTATTTAAATAAAGTTAGACTTTATGCGTTCCATTTTATGGTTTGTTTGCACTTTTTTTCGATACTGCGGGGAGGGTAGGTCATTGGTAGAAAGTGCAGACGGCAATGGTAGTCAAAGCAGCGCAGAAGGCGTTGGCACAAAGCAAGGAAGACAAGCCAGCAGACCAAGAACTTGAAACGAAAGTTTCAGAGGAAACACCTGCGCTTTCCTTGGCGGGGCTCCATTTTTTCGTTGCCGATATCTCCCAGAAAACAATCCTTTGGCATGAGATTGGCAGTCAGAGCTTCCATAGCGAGGTCAAGGACCTGCAGGAAGCGCCGTCGAACCTCGCCTTGCGCAAATTGTCACCGGAAGACAGGAAAACGATCTTGCGCCTGATACAGGGCGCCATCCGCGATGGGGTTGCCGGGCCGTTTGATGTTGGCGGCGGACCTGATCACCGGATCCCGGGTATACCCATCGTTGCACACCGCTATGAGCTGGTTGACGGACGGATCGTTGTCATCTGTTTTCCATCGATTGGCGAGGACGAAAACCCGGGCCGCATCGTTCTGGGGCTTGCGCCGATCCTTCAGCATTTTGTTGCTTCGTCAAACCGGGTGGTGCTGTTGGTCGACAATTTCGGCTATGTGCGCTTTGCCAGCGATGGCTTTGTCAAAACCTTTCAGATCGAAGATGCCCGGTTGATCATTGGCCGCAACATCGCGCACATTCAAAAGCGCGTTGGCCGGACCATCGTGTCCCTGGCGCTGGGCGCATTGACGCGCCGCGCGAGTGCATCCGGGCGCGGCAAGTTCCTGCTGGCCTCCAACGATGCCATCGAGCTGACCTATGAAGCGATGCACTTTCGGATCGGGGGAACGGTTGGAGGCGTTCTGTTTTCCGCCGGCCGGATCGGCGGTGATGTTGATTTTCTAAAAGTCTTTGAAATCTGCAGCGCGCCGATGCTGGTGATCAACACGAAGTCGAAGATGATTATTGCTGCCAACAAGGCTGCGATGAAGACCTACCACCTGACCAACGAAATCATGGACAGCAAGCCGGTCACGGACATTCTGCTTCATCCGAACAATTATTCTTCCCTGCTTGGCGCTGCACAGTCGGAGACCGAGGTCCCGATGTCGATTCCGGTCAATATCCTGAACGGCCAGACAAAGAAGAAACGCTTCCGCGCAATGCTCATCGACAAGGACAGCAAGGAACCGAAGCTCGTTTTGGAAACCCGCAGCTGATCCCTCCCGGTCAGCGATCGCAACAATGGCAGGCGCAATCACGGGCGATCGCCTTTATTTTTGCCAAACCTAGCCTTCATGCCCTTGTCATGATGGCCCAGCGGATCTAGGGTCCGCGCGCTAACTTTCCCGTTTCCCCCTGGAGGACATTATGGGCTTTCTTGCTGACGCATTGGCGCGAGTTCAACCATCTGCGACCATCGCCGTCACCAACAAGGCACGCGAGCTGAAAGCCGCAGGCCGCGATGTGATCGGTCTCGGTGCTGGCGAGCCGGATTTCGACACCCCGGACAACATCAAGTCGGCTGCCATCAAGGCCATCAACGACGGCAAGACCAAGTACACCGCTGTCGATGGTATTCCGGAGCTGAAGGCAGCCATCGCCGAGAAGTTCAAGCGGGAAAACGGGCTCACCTACGAAACCAACCAGATCACGGTCGGCACCGGCGGCAAGCAGGTGCTCTACAACGCTCTGGTCGCAACCATCAATCCGGGCGATGAGGTCATCATTCCGACGCCGTACTGGGTCAGCTATCCGGACATGGTTCTTCTGGCTGGCGGCGAACCGGTCATCGTCGAAGCCGACAAGTCCACCTTCAAGATCACACCGGAAGCGCTCGATGCTGCCATCACATCGCGCACCAAGTGGCTGATCTTCAACTCGCCATCCAACCCGTCAGGTGCCGCTTACACGGAAGCTGAACTGAAGGCGCTGTGCAACGTGCTGGTCAAGCATCCGCAGGTCTGGATCATGACCGACGACATGTATGAGCACCTGGTCTACGACGACTTCAAGTTCACGACGCCGGCCCAGGTCGAGCCGTCGCTTTATGAGCGCACGCTGACCGTGAACGGTGTATCGAAAGCCTATTCCATGACAGGTTGGCGGATTGGCTACGCCGGCGGTCCGGCCGACTTGATCAAGGCCATGGCGAAGGTTCAGTCCCAGTCGACCTCCAACCCGAACTCGATCGCCCAATGGGCCGCGGTTGAAGCAATTTCTGGCACGCAGGATTTCATTCCGAAAAACAATGAAATCTTCAAGGCACGCCGCGATTTGGTGGTCTCCATGCTGAACCAGGCAAACGGCATCACCTGTCCGGTTCCGGAAGGCGCGTTCTATGTCTTCCCGTCCTGCGCTGGAACAATCGGCAAGACCGCTCCGTCCGGCAAGGTCATCGAGAACGACGAAGACTTTGTGACCGAACTCCTGGAGACAGAAGGCGTTGCGGTTGTCCACGGGTCAGCCTTTGGCCTCGGTCCGAACTTCCGGATTTCCTACGCAACCTCGACGGAAGCCTTGGAAGAAGCCTGCACCCGCATTCAGCGCTTCTGCGGCAATCTGAAATAAGTTCGGTTGTTTTTCGACATCTAAGGGCGGCTCCGGCCGCCCTTTTTATTGTCACGATAGCGCCGCGAATTTGACGTGTTGGCCGACCATACAAAGCGTATCGGCGTTGCGTGATTTGCAGCGCCTTGCCTACACGGAGATTTTGATATGCGTATTCTGGGCCCGGCGTTTGTGGCCATGTTTGTTGCTTCAACCGGAGCTGCTCTGGCTTCCGAGAACACCCCAAAGGTGGAGATTGGTACGCTTAAGTGTCTGGTGGAGGGAGAACACAGTTTCATTGTTGGCTCTTCGGCCCAGCTGGGATGCAGTTTTGCACCCGTTGACGGCGGAAAAGTCGAATACTACAGCGGAAATGTTCGCGATTACGGGCTTGATATCGGCAACACCCAGTCCGCCACTCTTGTCTGGGGTGTGCTTGCGCCGTCTGCCGATCGCAAACCCGGTCTTTTGTCCGGTACGTATGGCGGCTTGACAGCTGGTGCAAGCCTTGGTGCCGGCATCAAGGCGAATGCCTTGATCGGCGGTTTGGACCGCTCGGTCGCGCTGAATCCGTTTAGCCTGGAAAGCCAAACCGGCACCAATCTGACCCTCGGTGTCAGCAAACTGACCCTTGAACCGATCAATTGATCTGCCGGTTCTGACCTGCATTTTTCCGTCTACACGCCTCTGCCCAAGAGGTGTGTAGACGGTTCGAATGTCTCCAGAAATCACCTTTTGAACCTGCTTTCTTTTTGAAGGCTGGGGCGGTACCGTGCTCGTATCAAAGGGTTCTGATTTGAGGTGATTTGCGTGGCAGTACTTCTTCCACTTTGGCAACGTCTGCTGATCACGGTGGCTGCCATGCTCGCGGTGAGTTTTGTTGTCAGCCTGCTCTGGTCGTCTTTGCTCGGTTGGGCCATACCCGGCTATGTGTCTGGCGTGGTCGGAGGTGTGACGGCTCTGCCGGTCTGGGAATTCTTGAAGCGGATCCGCCCGGGTCACTAGCCGGCCCACTCAGCACAGCGTTTGCGAAAAGTCTTTGTAGCTGGTCTTGATTGTAGTCCTGCGTATTTACGATCAAAAATTGCGCCGTTAAGCTGGTGGCCTCACAAGCGAGGAACACGCATGCAAACCCAACAGAAACGATGGCTGACCGACTTGATGGAAGGCGTGCCGTCAATCGTATTCATTCTTTTGTGGCGCCAATCGGGAGATTTGGAATTCGCCGGTTGGGTTGGTTCTGTACTGTGCCTTGTCGTTTTGAGTGCTCTGATCGGCATGAAAGTCCGGATGCATCCAATCCTGATGGGCGTCAACATTCACATTCTATTGGCAACGCCGTTGATTGTTGGGCTGTTTCGCCTCGGGTTTAATGGCTTGGGAGGCGTTCTTGCCGAATATGCTTATGGCGGCGTTCTGGTGACCGTTTTTGCGGTCGGCCTTGCCCAGATGCTGTTGTCGCGGTCCCGGTTCGCTGCATTGGAGAATGTCACCGACCGTGCGCAACTCGTCTTTTCCACTATTTTGCTTGCGATCTGCGCGAGCGGGGCTGTTTGGGCGCTGCTGACCCCAGGCAGTCGTTTTGTGCCGGTGGTGGCCACAATTGCAGCTTTGATAATCGGCCGGAATTTCCTCCAGGCGCGCTTGTCAGACAAAAGTGCGGGCGCGGGAGTTTTGGTTACAGGTTCTGCGTCAGCGCCAGGTACATCCCAGGATGTTCAGGTCTGAACCCTAATTCTGACAGGCCGAATTTGCGCCGGGACAAGACGAGAGTGTGTTTGTCTGGGTGTTGTTGCGGTTGATCTGCTGTGTCCGGTTCAGCCGATTGTTGCTGTCGATCCGTTGCTGGGTCGAGAAATTGTTCTGCTGACGATTGAGGTTCTGATTGAGCTGTTGTTGCGCGGACGGACCGAGCGTTGTGCCGGGTTGGATAACGCCGCGCGGCTGAACTGTTTGCGCCTGCGCGAGACTGCCGCCAGAACACACCAGGCCCGCTGACACAATCGCAGCACCAAACACCGATAAGACAGTCTTGGCCATCAGCAACATGTTTATACCTTCCATTCCATCTCGTACCCGCGGATCAGTATGGTTGGAGCCGCGCGCAACACCAAATTAATTCGCGAATTGAAGCATTTCGGTGACCGGACGAGCGAAATGTTCCAGTTGATAGTGCCGAATGCACTGCCTGTTTGCTGCGGTGCAGGGTAAGATTTCCTTGCGTTTACCCCGTTTCGGGCGCGACGATAGTTTCCCGCCCTTGATTGAAGGGCCATGACGAACATCACGCCCGGCGCTTTCCGGGTTGTTGGCCTTCGATCCCATCCGGGCGAGACGCGGCGGGCCCGCGTCCTGAACCGCCGGCCGTGCCGCGTTTTAACGAGGATATCCTCGGGCAAACGGGAGGCTCAGTATGGCAAACACCAACAATGGACAGGCAAACTCCAGCGGCAGGGAACCGCGCTGCGTGGCCTTGGTCGGCCCCTTTGGAAGCGGCAAGACCAGCCTGCTGGAGGCAATTCTGGCGCGCACCAACAAAGTGGACCGCCAGGGCAAGATCTCGGACGGCAACACGATTGGAGACAGTTCGGCAGAAGCCCGGGCTCATGGGATGAGCGTGGAGCTCAACTTCGCGGATGTGGAGTATCTGGGCGACCGGTTCAATTTCATCGATTGCCCGGGCTCGGTCGAGTTTTTGGGGGAAATGGACAGCGCCTTGTCCGGTGCCGACTTGGCCGTGGTTGTGGCTGAGGATGATGAGCGCAAGGTCCCAGCCTTGCAGCTCATCCTGAAAGCCCTTGAAGCCCGCGCCATTCCGCGGGTTTTGTTTTTGAACAAGATCGACAAGAGCACACGGCGTGTCCGTGATGTATTGAACCTTCTGCAACCTGCTTCAAGCGTCCCGCTTGTTTTGCGCCAAATACCGATCTGGGAAGACGGTCAGGCGACGGGCTTCATCGATCTGGCTCTGGAGCGGGCGCACGTTTATCACGAAAAAGAGCCGAGTACCGAAATCGACATGTCGGATGAGGACCGGGCCCGCGAACATGAAGCCCGTTTCACAATGCTGGAGCATCTTGCCGATCACGATGATGAGTTGATGGAAGCGCTGCTTGAGGACATTGCGCCGGACCGGGAGACGGTGTTCGCTGATCTCGTTGCGGAAATGCAGGACGGCCTGATTTGCCCGGTCTTCTTCGGCTCTGGAGAGCATGGCAATGGCGTCACCCGCCTCTTAAAAGCCCTTCGCCATGAGGTGCCTTCTGTTGACCGCCTCCAAGCACGTCTTCTTGATGCAGCGGCCGAAAGCGCAATTCAAGTAATCAAGACGCTTCACACACAACACGGCGGCAAAGTCTCGGTGGCGCGCGTGTTGAGTGGCGCTCTGGCGGACAATGACAGCCTCTATGTGAATGGAACCACCGAAGCGAAGGTATCGGGGCTGTTTTCCTTGTTTGGACAGCAATTGAACAAGATCTCCAAAGCGTCTGAAGGGGATCTCGTCGGCCTGGGACGTTTGGAAGATGTTCAAACCGGTGATGTTCTGAGCCTTCAGGGCAGCAAACTCCCAGCTTTGGACACTGCGGATACCCGGCAGCCGGTTTTGGCGACGGCGATTGAAGCCGGTCAACGCAAGGATGAGGTTCGCTTGTCAGCTGCCCTTTCCAAGCTTGCGGAAGAAGACGGTTCCCTGACAGTCGCGCAGAACCAGATAACGGCTGAAACCTTGTTATGCGGGCAGGGTGAAATGCATCTGCGTGTCGCACAGGAGCGCTTGTCTGGAAAATATGGTCTGGATGTCGCTGTCCACACACCGCATGTGCCTTATTCGGAAACAATTCGCGGCAGCACGACAGCCCGCGGGCGTCACAAGAAGCAGTCCGGTGGTCACGGGCAATTTGGTGACGTGGTTCTCGAGATATCGCCTCTGCCACGCGGGGAGGGCATCCAGTTTACAGACCGTATCACCGGAGGTGTGGTTCCCAAGCAATACATAGCGTCTGTCAAGGAGGGCGTCCTTGAAGCCCTGGGCCAGGGGCCCCTTGGATTTCCTGTGGTCGATCTTTCGGTCTGTCTCGTCGATGGATCGTATCACTCGGTAGACAGTTCCGATCAGGCGTTCAAGATGGCAGGGATCCTGGCGATCCGGGAAGGCCTGCCCGAGTGCAAACCTGTGTTGCTGGAGCCTATCCACAAGGTGGTCGTTGCGTGTCCCAGCGATGCGACTGCCCGGATCAATGCCATTGTTTCCGCCCGCCGCGGGCAGTTGCTTGGATTTGATGCCCGTCCGGGCTGGAGCGGCTGGGATGAGGTTCAGGCCCTGATGCCGGAGGCCGAGATCGGCGACTTGATCGTCGAACTCAGATCGGCAACTGCCGGGGTTGCGAGTTACACGGCGGAGTTCGATCATATGGCAGAGCTGTCAGGCAAAGCAGCGGACCAGGCGCTCCAGCGTTCGGGAAAACAAGCGGCGTAGAGAGCCGTGCAAGTGCGAAGTGTTGATCTGTCTCATTTGATTGTGTGTCTGTTCCCTTATCCTCAATATGGGAAGAGGCGCTGCCATAGGAGATGTTCAATGCTTGCGATTGAAAAACAGGAAGAGGACCGCGTCTTTGTTCATCTGCGCGGTCCTCTCAATGCTGACTTGATGCAGGCCGGGTTGGAGGACCTCATCGGAGCTGCAGAGGATCTGACCAACGGCACGATGCTCTATGTCATTGATGATTTCGAATGGCCAACCGCAGGCGCGTTGGCCGTCGAATTCAAAATGATGCCGGACCTTCTGAAGCTTCTGGGAAAATTCCGAAAGTGCGCGGTCCTGTGTGATGCAGGCTGGATTCGCAAGGTCGCGGAAATCGAAGGGATGCTGATACCGGGGCTTGAGATCAAAAGCTTCGTTTCGAAAGACCGGGAAGCTGCTGAAAACTGGCTGAAACAAGCCTGACGCAGGCCTGACCCTGGGCATCGGTCACTCGGGCGTTATTTGCGTTTGAACACACAATCCGGTCTTTCTACGTCCAGATTGGGAGTTTGACGATGAATATCTTGACCAAACGCAGCTGGGAATTGCCCGAGCGCGAAGCCACTCCAGAGCATGTCTTCTTGAACAGACGTCAGATCCTGGCGGGGCTCGCAGGGGGAGGTGCCTTGCTCGGAAGCGGGTTAGGGATGAGACCGGCCTTTGCCGAGGCAGACCCGAGCGCGGGACTCTACCCGGTTCCACGCAATTCTGCCTTCACATTGGACCGGCCAGTGACCGATGAAGACGTGGCGTCGAAGTACAACAATTTCTACGAGTTTGGCTCTCACAAGCAGATCTGGCCGGCGGCCCAAAACCTTGAGATCCGTCCATGGACTGTGATGCTGGACGGTCTCATCGACAATCCGCAGACGATTGATATCGACGCGCTTCTCGCCAAGATGCCTCTGGAGGAGCGGCTTTATCGCCACCGGTGTGTTGAGGCTTGGTCCATGGCGGTGCCGTGGTCGGGCTTCCCGCTCGCAGAATTGGTCAAGCTGGCGGGACCGCAAACAGGTGCCAAATACCTTCGGTTCGAAACATTCCTCAATCCGGAAGTTGCCAGCGGTCAGAAACAATCCTGGTATCCGTGGCCTTATGTTGAAGGCTTGACCCTTGCAGAGGCGACCAATGAACTGGCGTTCATGGCGACCGGGATCTATGGAAAACCGCTTGCCAAGCAGTTCGGTGCGCCGATCCGGTTGGTAACACCTTGGAAATACGGATTTAAATGCATCAAATCCGTGGTTCGGATTTCGTTCACCGACAAGCGTCCAGTGAGCTTCTGGGAAGAAATCCAGCCGAAGGAATACGGCTTTTGGGCGAATGTGAACCCGTCGGTCCCACATCGGCGCTGGCCCCAGGCAACCGAGAAATTGTTGGGAACCGATCAACGCCGGAACACACTGCTCTACAATGGCTACGAGGAGCAGGTCGCCGGTCTGTATAAAGACATGACAGGCGAGCTTCTGTTTATGTAAAACGATGCTACGTCTGTTGTTTTTGCATCGAGAATATTAACAATATTCTCGATGCTTGTAGGTATTGCTGTGTATTGAAGTTGTTAGTATTTTTGAAATAGTCTGCCCATCAATGCTTAATCTCTAAGTGTGCTTTTGTGCGCTCAGAAAGGCTTGGATGGTAGTCGAGTGGATCGCAAATATTGGCGCTCTTTCGCTGGGAGCGCTCGCGTTCTATTTCTTTGCGCGGCGGGACACTTTGATCGCGCCCCGATCGCTTAGCACCGCTTTTCTTGGCGCCCTTTTTGGTCTTCTGTCAGCTCTGGTCATGATGATGCCGGTCCAATTTGGAGACGGCGCAACATTTGACACGAGCGCAGCACCCGCGATCCTCAGCGGTTACTTCCTTGGCCCCTTGGGAGGGATCATAACAGCAGCCATTGCCGGGACCACGCGCTACCTGGTTGGCGGCCCATTTGTGATCGGCGCAAGCTTGAGCCCGCTTTTTTACGCGGCTTTTGGGGCCATCGTTGGCGCGTGTTGCCGTCATCGGGATCTTGGCCCGGGCCCCTTGCGGCTTTTGTCGATTGCAATCGTGGGCACGGGTTTTGTCCTGCCATGTTTCTTTGTCGATCAAGGCGTTGAAGTGGGGCTTGGTATTCTCACAAATGCTTGGTACCTGGTGCTTGCTGGCAACGTGATCGGTGTCGTCATACTTGGTTTGATGATCGGTGAAGCCAAGAAGTTCTCGGTCGAACACAAGGCCCTCAAATCGACACTCTTTATCACGGACCTTGCCCGGTCATCTGCCGGTATCGCGGTCTGGCGTTTCGATATGGCTGCCAATCGCCTTACCTGGGACGATGCGATGTTCCGGTTGTTTGATGTCGATCCGGTGACCTTCAGCGGTGAGTTCAAAGACTGGGAGGATACGGTTCATCCCGATGACATCGATGCCGCCCGTCAGCAATTCATGGAGGCGTACGCGAAGAAGTCCTGGTTCGCCACCGATTTTCGGATCGTGCGCCGGGATGGCAGCGTCCGCTGGCTGGCTGCTCATTGTAATTTTCTTGAAGACGATGCCGGCAACGTTACTGAAGCCGTCGGAGTGAATTGGGACATCACAGACCGCAAGAAAATGGCGGACAGCCTCTCTGAGAGAGAAAAGGAAGCCCGCCTCCGTTCAGAAGAGCTGGAGGTCACCTTGGCATCGGTCGTACAGGGCGTCAGTGCGTTTGATAAGGATGGCAGACTGCGTTTTTGCAATGACCGTGCCGGGGATTTTACGGGGCTTCCGCCAGAAATGCTTGTGCCGGGAACGTCCTACCACGCTTACAACCAGTATCGGCTAGGCGCTTTTGTGACCGGATTTCCGGGAGAGGCTACAAAAGCTGTTCCTGAGAGTGCCCAGCCTACCTCACACATACGCTCGTTAATCCACCTGTCCAACGGCCGGATTCTGTCTTATTCCGCGGCTCCAATGCCGGACGGCGGATGGGTAGAGACGTATGAAGATGTCACCGAGAAAGTTGTTGCGGATGAGCGCGTCAAAAAGGCAGCTGAAACGGATAACCTGACCGAACTGGCCAATCGATTGTCCTTCAGGGAGACTTTGGATCACGTCGTTGAAAATGCCGGAAATGTCGATGGGGGGTCGCCATCGCTTTTGCTCATTGACCTAAACGACTTCAAGGCAGTGAACGACAGTCATGGCCATGTCGTCGGCGATCGTTTGCTGCAACACGTTGGCAACACCTTAAAAGCGGTAATCGAAGGTGGGGATCTTGCTGCCCGTTTGGGCGGCGATGAGTTTGCACTTGTGCTCAAGCCGCGCACGGAGGAAGACATCTGCGAGATTGCCAACGGTTTGTGTGCGGCATTCGATCTGCCCGTGAATCTCGACGGGCTCATGGTTCAGAGCGGACTGAGCGTTGGTGTGGCACTCATCACCGTGGATGGTGCCGGCTCTGAAGAAACACTCTCACGTGCTGATCTGGCGCTTTATAAGGCCAAGCAGGAGAAAAGATCCGCATACCGGGTCTTTGACGCCGATATTGCGCGGGAAGATGCAGAGCGGAAGCGCACAAAGAACGCTCTGATCCGCGTGGTGGAAAATCAGGGACTTGATGTTTTTTGCCAGCCGATCGTGAACCTGGAAACACATCGGGTTGATCACTTCGAGGCTTTGGTTCGCTGGCGTCAGGGCGAAGCAAGTTATATACCCCCTTCAAATTTCATCCCGCTGGCCGAAGAGATTGGCCTGATCGCGAAGGTTGGCGATTTTGTTCTGTCTGAAGTTTTGCGCTCCCTGGCAAGCTGGCCGGACGATTACCGCGCCTGCGTGAACGTGTCTGTTTTGCAGCTTGGCGATGGACGATTTGTCGAACGAGTTCTTGGCGGTCTAAAAGCTGCTGGAATTTCCCCGCATCGCCTGGAACTGGAGTTGACCGAAAGTGTCTTGATGTCCGCAGGCTCAGCTGCTCATGAGGATCTCAGAACATTGCGAGATGCTGGTCTGAACCTTGCCTTGGACGATTTCGGCATCGGTTTCTCGTCATTTGGCTATCTGCAGGAACTGCCATTCAACAAGCTCAAGATTGACCGAAGGTTCGTTTCGGAAGTTGAAAAAGACGAGGGCAGTGCAGCGATCTTGAGAACGATCGCGGCGCTTGCTGACAATCTGGAGATGAAGTCGACGGCCGAAGGCGTCGAAACGGCTCAGCAGTTGGGCGTGGTCAGAGCTTGCGGATGCCACTACGGTCAAGGCTACTTCATCGGTCAGCCAATCCCGCTTGAGGATGTGCAACAGGCGTACTTTGAGATTCCTAAAATTGCCAAGGCTGCGCTTAGAGCGGGTCGCGTTTAATCGGTTTCATTTGACCGAGACGATTTTTGTTTCTGGCGAGACGTGGTCCGCGCGGTGGTGCGGGGTACCATAAGCGGACCACAACAAAGCCAGAGGCAAAAATTGTCCGGCCCGAAGGGTGAACTTACTGAGCCCATCGGCCGCGTTGCGACGTTTGCCCGGCCAACCAGGCCGCGCTTCACAACGCGCCTTGCCGAATGAACTCAGTAAGCTCATCAAATGAACCCGATTAAACGCGACCCGCTCTAACGCTTGAGTACATTCCTGTAGGCAAAAAAAAGCCGGGTCTTAAAAGACCCGGCAGTTTGAATTGATTCACTGTAACCAGTGGAATCACCTTCCAGAGGGGAACAGCTGGTCGAGGCATCACTGGGAGGAGGACGTGATGCCTGTGTGACCAACAGTGATGCTTATATGCAGTGCACAAGCTGCTTAAACAAGAGGCAGCGACGCAGATCTGCTATGCAAATCGCGCAGGGCTTTGATCGTCCACGGATTTATCAGTTTTTTGAGTGGGTTAGAGGATTAGGGTCACACCAGGCACCCGCGCACGAGCGTCCGGTGGGTGGATATCTTGTTACGACTATAGCTGCGGTTGCCTTCAATATTACATGATCTGAAGCCGCAATGCTCATCACAACAGCATGCTGCAGAGAGCTGCCCGAAGGAACCAGAACTTCAGGAAAGACAGCTGCGGCGTCGCCGTTTCGAGTGATTCTCAGTGTGAACGATGCTGGTCGCTCGGGGGAATTCTTCTAGTACACCCAGTTTTGGGCGTTCTTCAAAAGGAACTCCCGGAATGCCGTGACCCGCGCTGTGTTCTTCAGCTCCGACGGATAGACGAAATAAGTGTCGAAGGACGGCACCTTGTCTTCCTGGTCTTCAAGCACGGGAACCAAGTTCCGGCCATTGTCGATGATGTAGTCTGGCAACATCGCAATGCCGGCGCCTGTCTGAACAGCGCGCTTGATCGCGATGATGTTGTTGACCTGGAGCACTGACTGCCGCGGTTTGCCGTCCACGCGGCCTGCCGTAACCAGCCAGTTCATCGAGCGCAGATAGGCAGGCGCCTGCTCGCCGAATGTGATGATGCGATGATCATCAATATCTTCGATCGAAGAAGGTGCGCCAAAGCGCTGGATGTATTCAGGTGAGGCGAACACATGAAAGTGCACGGTGAAGAGTTTGCGCTGAATGAGATCCGGCTGGGTCGGCTGGCGCAACCGGATCGCCACATCGGCTTCGCGCATGCTGAGGTCGAGTTCGTCGTCATCGAAAATCAGCTGCAATTCGACATCCGGATAAAGATCCGTAAAGCTTCTGATCCTTGATGCCAGCCAGGTTGACCCCAAGCCAACCGTGGTTGTGACTTTTAAAACACCAGATGGCTTGTCCTTGCTGTCCTTGAGCCTGGATTGCACGGCCTCCAGCTTCATCAGGACATCACCGGCAGTCCGATAGAGAAGTTCGCCTTGTTCCGTGAGCAGCAGGCCGCGGGCATGCCGGTGGAACAGGGGAACCCCCAGATCATGCTCAAGCGCACTGACCTGGCGGCTCACCGCAGATTGGCTCATATGAAGCGTATCGCCCGCATGGGTGAAGCTGCCGGCTTGCGCGGCGGCGTGGAAGATACGCAATTTGTCCCAATCCATGGCATTCCCCAATCCGTCCAGCCGGGAAACTGCGTTACTCAGCAGCCTGTTGTGAACCGACAGCATCCTGTTCGGCGAGGTACTTTTCCGCTTCAAGGGCAGCCATACAGCCCATTCCGGCTGCAGTGACCGCCTGGCGGTAAATATCGTCAGTAACGTCACCGGCTGCGAAAACGCCGGGGATCGAAGTCTTGGTGGAGTCCGGTGCGGTTTCCAGATAGCCGTTCGGTTTCAAGGTCAGTTGATCCTTGAACAGTTCAACGGATGGCGCGTGGCCGATCGCGATGAACACCCCATCGGTGGAGATTTCCTGAAGCTCGCCGGTCTTGGTACTTTTCAGGCGCACACCCGTGACCGCTTTCGGCTCGCCGCCGCCGAGAATCTCGTCAACCTGATGGTCCCAGATCACCTCGATTTTCTCGTGTGAGAACAGCCGGTCCTGGAGGATTTTTTCCGCCCGCAGGCTGTCGCGGCGGTGAACGAGCGTCACCTTGGAGGCAAGGTTCGCCAGGTAGAGTGCTTCTTCGACGGCTGTGTTGCCGCCGCCGACCACGACGACTTCGCGGTTCCGATAGAAGAACCCGTCACATGTTGCACAAGCCGAAACACCGGCACCCATGTAATCCTGTTCAGAGGACAGGCCGAGCCAACGGGCCTGGGCACCGGTCGCGATCACCAAAGTGTCTGCCGTGAACACGGTGCCGCTATCTGCTTCCAGACGGAACGGGCGTACCGACAAGTCGGCTTTGATGATCGTGTCGTAGATGATTTCCGTGCCGACATTTTCAGCCTGCTTTTGCATCTGCTCCATAAGCCATGGGCCCATGACCGGGTCTGCAAAGCCGGGATAGTTTTCGACATCGGTGGTGATGGTCAGCTGACCGCCCGGCTGAATTCCGGCAACCAAGGTCGGTTGGATCATGGCGCGGGCCGCATAGATGGCGGCGGTATAACCGGCCGGGCCGGAGCCGACGATCAACAGCTTGCTGTGCTTAGTACTCATGGGCGTAGTATAATCCGTGTTTCTTGTCTCAACCGTGACTGCCAGATGTCAGTCACCTTGCGATATTTGACCGGTTTGGTGAAGCGCCCTGTAGTCTGCCAGAATACGTTCTGCGATCACAGGTGTTGCGTCAATCGGATCGTAGGTAGTGGTTTTAAGTGGCCCTGGGAAGGGGTGAACACATCCCATACCTTCCAAAGTCCCCAAAAACCGGGTGATCTTTGCGTGACCACCGCTTGGATGAAAGACGTGGATGGGCTTGCCCGTGGCTGTGGCCTCGCCAATCATGTTGGTCGAATCTGCAGTTGCGATGATGGCGTCGGATTTTGCTAGAAAATGGCCGTAAGGATTGGCGCCTGTCCCTTCCCAGAAAAAATGATCGTCATCTTGGGAAAGGGCCTTGATCCCGTCGACCAGCAACTCGGGGGTCCGCCGCGAAGCTGTGATCAGAAAATGCGCCCTGTTTCGTTCCGCTGTCTCGCGCAGTCCGTCCAGAAATCGGGTTTGATCATTTTCAGTGAAGGTGTGGTGCCGGCTGTTGCCACCTACAAGTACAGCCACTCTCGGCTGAGGGAGATTGTCGATCTGCGGCACCGGTTCTCCCTTCAGCTCAGCAAGCCGCGCTTCAGAAAATTTGTGGGGAGATGTCGGGGTGACCAGGACATTGTGGCCGCGCAGCGGATCATGCTCGGGAACCCAAATGAGATCAGCAGTCTTTGTGCCGGACCTTGGGTCTTTCAGGAACACCGTAAAAGTCTTGCCGTTGGACGCTTTCTTGAGTCGGCGCAGGTAAGCTGCAGCCCGGCGGCCGGAGGCCACTGCAATGTCAGGGAACGGCGGCGCGAGCGGGCTTCCTGGTCGGTCTTCCCGGTCGGCCGGCGGGAACGGGCCAAACGGCATCCACCAGGAATAGGGCGGTTTGGGAGAAACGGTCCGCATTTCGTAGGGAAGGTTGAGAGTATCAGCGACGCCGACGCATTGCGCGACGTCGCCCGCCTTTCCGTCCGTCAAAATCCATAGGGAACGGGGCGATGCCGTTGCGTTCAACATAAACTCCGGGATTTCCCTGTCGGAATCTTTCAAGATTGTGCGCAAATTTGTTATAGTCTTGCACAAACGCGCAAAAAGTCATAACTCGGCACCGTAGAAACACGTTTGTGCATGAAACTCAAGTTTTTGCGGAACCTCACGTCAGCCCCAGTTCCGGGCCGTGTGACGGCACCGTCCCAGAAATCATAGGAGAGCGGTGTGAAAGCGCGCCTTGATGCCATTGACTGGCAAATCCTGAAGGAATTGCAAGATGATGGCCGGATGACCAATGTTGAATTGGCTCGCCGGGTCGGAATTTCCGCGCCGCCGTGTCTAAGGCGTGTGCGTGCGCTTGAGGAAGCTGGTCTTATCCACGGTTATCGGACCCTTCTGGATGAAAAGCAGCTCGGGTATGATGTCACTGCGTTTGCCATGGTTGGCCTTCATAGCCAAACCGAAGCAGACCTGATTGCCTTTGAGCAGACGGTTGAAAAATGGCCGCTGGTTCGCGAGAGTTATATGCTTTCAGGAGAAGTGGATTTCCTTCTGAAATGCGTCTCGCCGGATTTGCAAACATTCCAGAATTTTGTGATCCGTGAACTTACAGCCGCGCCGAACGTGGACAGTGTCCGCACAGCACTCACCATCCGCCGGACCAAGGATGAGCCGGTCGTGCCGATCGACGGTTGAACTGAATTCCTCAAGTCATTTTGAATGTGTGATGGCCTGCCTGTTTCCAAAAAAGCAGCTTTGGCCTTCGCGTTTCAAGCTTTCGGCGCCGTTTTCATTGCCTGAGGGACATTCTTCAAGCGTTTGCGCAGCCGATTGAGGAGCGAGATGTCGCGGAGCGCCGTTGCAACAAGTGTGAAGCTGATGCTGAGCAATGCACAGGTCGTCAGGATCGCGATTGGCAGCCACTGATCATAGTGGAATGTGTCGAGGGCCTGGTCCACCGGGTCAACTCCTGAATAGAGGCGGCTGCGAATAACTTCCCGGTAACTGCCGATCTGTGTGGATCCATGCTTTATGTAGCCGAGACCGGCAACCATCGCCAAAACAGCTGCGCTCAAGGCGACCAAAAAACCAAATAGCTTTAACGCGAAAAAGTATGCCTTCTCCTCTGCGTAATCCAACAAACGCCGGAAGATCTTTTTCTCGCGATAAGCAAGCCGAGACGACAGAAAAAAACGATACCCCCACAAGGGAATGGACAGCATCAGCAGCCAAAAACCAATTGCTTGAAAAACCATTTTGGATCTCCGAATCCCACCGCCTTAGACCTTAAATCCTTTCACGATCAGAATAAAAGGTGCTCGGCGGTGAAAATCGAAAACTTGGCAAAATTATGTATTGGGCTTCTGCCGGATTGGACAGTCTGGCAGCGTCAGATGAACTGCACTTCCACGATCTCGTAGGAGCGGGCACCGCCTGGTGCGGCGACTTCCACGCTGTCGCCTACCGACTTTCCAATGAGCGCACGAGCGATCGGAGAAGAGATAGAAACCTTGCTTTGTTTCACATCGGACTCAACGTCGCCGACGATCATATATTTCTTTTCTTCTTCCGTGTCTTCATCAACCAAGCTCACGGTCGCGCCGAACTTGACAACATCGCCCGACAGCTTGCTCACGTCGATGATTTCGGCACGGGACAGTTTATCTTCCAATTCCGCGATCCGGCCTTCGTTCAGGCTCTGTGCTTCCTTGGCTGCGTGGTATTCAGCATTTTCCGACAGGTCGCCATGCGCGCGGGCCTCTGAAATGGCATCAACAATGCGCGGGCGCTCGACACCGGTCCGTTCCTTCAGCTCGTTTTGGAGCATGGTGTAACCGGCGGAGGTCATCGGAACTTTTTCCATGGGTCTAAGACCTTCAGCTTATTGGGTCCTCTCGAAGAAGACCACGCTTCACAAAAACAAACCCAGCCGGGAAAGGGCGCTTTCCCGGCCGGTATCAACTCATATTAGCCTTAGGCGAAGTAGGATTGCAAAGGCCTAACTTCAAGACTCCCCGCTTTATGCGCGCAGATGCCCTTCGCAGCAGCAATCGAGCCTGCAAGCGTGGTGTAATACGGAACCTTGTTCAAAAGGGCTGCACGGCGCATCGAGCGGCTGTCGGCAATTGCCTGAACACCTTCGGTCGTGTTGAAGACAAGCTGCACTTCGCCATTCTTGACCGCGTCGACAATATGTGGACGGCCTTCCATGACCTTGTTGATCTTCTCAGCCTTGATGCCTTGCTCTTTCAGGAACGTCTGGGTTCCCGCTGTTGCGATAATTTTGAACCCGGCATCTTCCAGGCTGCGGACGGCGTCAACGACGGACGCCTTGTCGTGATCCCGCATGGAGACAAACACCGTGCCTTCCGATGGAACGCCCGTACCGGCCCCGATCTGGGACTTTGCGAAGGCGGTTCCAAAGTGGTTGTCGAGGCCCATGACCTCACCGGTGGAGCGCATCTCCGGCCCAAGAATTGTGTCAACGCCCGGGAACCTTGCAAACGGGAAGACGGCTTCCTTGACGGCGATGTGGTCGAATTTTTTCTCCGCAAGGCCGAAGGACGCCAGGCTTTCCCCAGCCATCACACGGCTGGCGATCTTGGCAATCGGTTCGCCGACGGTTTTGGCAACGAACGGTACAGTCCGTGATGCCCGCGGGTTCACTTCAAGAACGTAGATTTCGCCGTCCTTGATTGCGTATTGCACGTTCATCAGGCCGCCAACTTCAAGGGCGAGCGCCATTTCCGTTGTCTGGCGCTTCAGTTCCTCGATAAGGTCTTCTGACAGCGAAAATGGTGGCAGAGAACAGGCACTGTCACCGGAGTGAATGCCGGCTTCTTCAATGTGTTCCATGATGCCGCAGACGAAGACGTCCTTGCCATCGCACAGGGCGTCAACATCAACCTCGATGGCGCCTTCCAGATACCGGTCGAACAGCAGCGGGTTTGTGCCCAGAACCGTGTTGATCTGACCGGTTTTGTCGTTCGGATATTTCGCGCGCACTTCGGCGGGAACCAGCTCCGGCAGAGTGCCAAGCAGATAGGAGTTGAGGCTTTCCTCATCCCGAATGATCTGCATGGCGCGGCCGCCCAAAACATAAGACGGGCGGACCACCAGCGGCAGACCGAGCTGGCTTGCGATCAAGCGGCCCTGTTCAACGGAATAGGCGATGCCGTTTTCCGGCTGCTTCAGGCCAAGCTTGATGAGCAGCTTTTGGAACCGGTCACGGTCTTCCGCCAAGTCGATCATGTCCGGCGACGTGCCAAGGATCGGCACGTTGGCCTTGACCAGTGACTGGGCCAGCTTCAGAGGCGTCTGGCCGCCGAACTGGACTATAACCCCGTGAAGCGTTCCGTTTTCCTGTTCCTTGCGGATGATTTCCAGAACATCTTCCGGTGTCAGCGGTTCGAAGTAGAGCCGGTCTGACGTGTCGTAGTCCGTGGACACGGTCTCCGGGTTGCAGTTGACCATGATGGTCTCATAGCCGGCGTCTTCCAGCGCAAAGGCTGCATGACAGCAGCAATAGTCGAACTCGATGCCTTGGCCGATCCGGTTTGGACCGCCACCGAGGATAACGACTTTCTTGCGGTCCGACGGGTTGGCTTCACAGGCCGGAGCGCCCATGAAGGGAGCTTCATAAGTGGAATACATGTACGCGGTCGGAGACGCGAACTCGGCTGCGCAGGTGTCGATGCGTTTGAAAACCGGGTGAACGTTCAGCTCATTTCGCAGCTTGACCACATCGTCTGTGTCCGCACCGGCAAGGCTTGCAAGCCGCGCATCGGAAAAACCCATGCCTTTGAGTTTGCGCAGATTGGCAGCATCCTTGGGCAGGCCAATGTTCCGGATCTTGGCTTCCATGGCTAGAATGTCGGCCATTTGTTCCAGGAACCAGGTGTTGATGCCATTGGCCTGATTGACTTCTTCAACCGTCATGCCGAGGCGCATGGCCTGCGCAACCGACAGCAACCGGGTTGGGGTTGCTGTTGAAACGGCAGCCCGCAATGCGTTCTTGTCGTCGCCCTGGTCGAGGCCGGGAATATCGATTTCATCGAGGCCATTGAGGCCGGTTTCCAGACCGCGCAACGCCTTTTGAAGGCTTTCGTTGAAGGTCCGGCCAATGGCCATGACTTCCCCAACCGACTTCATCGCGGTTGTCAGATATGGCTCGGAGCCCGGGAATTTTTCGAAGGCAAAGCGCGGGATCTTGGTGACCACGTAGTCGATGCTCGGCTCGAAAGAGGCTGGCGTTGCACCGCCCGTGATATCGTTTTCCAGCTCGTCCAGTGTGTAGCCGACCGCAAGTTTTGCTGCGATCTTTGCGATCGGGAAGCCGGTTGCCTTGGAAGCAAGGGCAGATGAGCGGGAAACGCGCGGGTTCATCTCAATGACCACAAGGCGCCCATTCTCTGGGTTGACGGCGAACTGGACGTTCGAGCCGCCGGTTTCGACGCCGATTTCGCGCAGGACCGCGATCGAAGCGTCCCGCATGATCTGGTATTCTTTGTCGGTCAGCGTGAGGGCTGGGGCGACGGTTATGGAGTCGCCGGTATGGACGCCCATCGGATCAACGTTTTCGATTGAGCAGATAATGATGCAGTTGTCCGCCTTGTCGCGAACGACCTCCATTTCATACTCTTTCCAGCCGAGCAGGCTCTCATCGATCAGGACCTGGCCAACCGGAGACGCGTCGATGCCCGAACGCACGATCGTCTCATATTCTTCGCGGTTATAGGCGACACCGCCGCCTGTGCCTCCGAGCGTGAAAGCGGGGCGAATAATGGCTGGCAGGCCAATTTCATCCAGAGCACGCATGGCCTCCAGATAACCGGTGTTCCGGTCGTATCCGGTGATCTTACCATCTTCACCGCGAATGGCCGGGGAGGAGGCAATAGCCGCTCGCGGGTTCTCAAGACCGATGACGTCCATGGCCGCGCGGAACTTTTCGCGGTCTTCCGCCTTGTCAATCACGTCGGCCCGGGCGCCGATCATCTCAACGCCGTATTTTTCCAGAACGCCCATCTGTTCCAGATCCAGCGCACAGTTCAGCGCGGTTTGCCCGCCCATCGTTGGCAAAAGTGCGTCCGGGCGTTCCTTTTCGATAATTTTGGCGACCAGCTCCGGCGTGATCGGCTCAATGTATGTCGCATCGGCCAAATCTGGATCCGTCATGATCGTCGCCGGGTTCGAATTGACCAGGATAATTCGATAGCCTTCTTCGCGCAGGGCCTTGCACGCCTGTGTTCCCGAGTAGTCAAACTCGCATGCCTGGCCGATGACAATCGGGCCGGCACCAATGATCAGGATGGAGGAAATATCTGTGCGTTTGGGCATCTCGGCTCGCAGCTCGAAGCGAGCGGTCCGGGAGAGCGCGTGTTTGCTTCCGGTCTGCTCGGTCGTTAAGTGAATGACGATGTTGGCTGAGCGCGTCTTATAGGGAAAACCGTGCCGCGTGGGAACCCCGGATCGCGCTAAACATGATGATTATATCAAGGAAAATCGATCAGTTGTCGGGTTTGTCCTTGGGGGGCGGTGCATCTGTCGTTGTAACACCGTCAAAGTCGGCGATCCCTTGCGATAGGGCGTAACAGGCCAAGCGGATTGATTTCGGGATTTCAACCGGCCGCCCGTCTCGGTTTCCCTTCTCGTAGTATTGGATCATACGTTTTTTGAGGCCGAGTTGCTCGGCAGCGTCTTTTTGCTTCAATCCGAGTGTTCGTCGCCAGCTCCGAAATTGTTCCGGTGTCATGATGGGGGGCGGGTTCTTTGATTTTGAGTCTGGCATCTTCAAATAAAGCGTGTGTTGAAACCAACGCCTTGATCGGCAGTCAGTAATTGTTTCCTGACACAAATATCTTGCGGCGGAAAATGTCAATCCGGAAGTGCACATAGTGCGACTATGATCGCTGGTTATTTGTTGTCCTTCTAAGGAAGACATCATGCGTTTAGGGCGGGCGCCGAGGTTGTTACGGGGCCGCTCGATGACGCGAATCGCGATTTGTTCGGACTGAATTCTCCGCTTGGGTCATTTCGAGCGCGCTTTTCCTCTGAATATTTTCGACGTTTTTGCCGTTTCGGAATAAAGTTAACAATGCGCCGGGGCTCGGGCTGTGGCTCTTTATTGCGAGTATTTTTTCCTTCAATAAATTCTGCAGCTTTTGAGCATTGGAAGCTGAAGTGGTATTCTCACAGGGTCAATTATCGATAATATCAGCGCATAGTGTAATATTTACCACGTCGATTAGGAAGTTTACCTTATAATTAGACTTACGAACTTGTCGTCGCGTGAGTGTATAATTTTCAACGTTCTTTGTAATGTTACTGTTATATTAGATTATCGATAATTCATATTTCTTGAGTTAATAGAATTCGCGAAAAAATTTTATCTAAAAAATACATGTATACATCGCAAACTGCCGTATGTTTACGGTAATTTTCGGGCGCATACTCTGCGAAAAAAAGCCTGTATCCGTGATTTAGTCTAGATTTTTTCTATGGAATAGGTGTAAGGCTTGGCGTGCTTAATCTCGGACGTCCGTAGGTGAGCTTACATTGTTCAACACACCTAGGTGTGTTTTGGAGCTCGTCTGAAACGTGTTTATAGCCAGCGCCCGGTTGGTGGGATCCGGTGCCTCTGGTGCGTTTCAGAGCCTGTCATGCGGCTGAGGAAAATAAAAAGATCGGGCAAGAGACTATGAATAAGATAGCTACGAATATGGTGGTTGTTCCGGATATTGCGGGTCCGGATACGGAAATTCCGCATGATGACCGTCCGCTGGCCATTTCCGAAATGTCGGAAAAATTCGGCGTAACGCTCCGCACGCTCCGCTTCTACGAAGAAAAAGGGCTGTTACATCCGGTTCGCAAGGGTGCTCGCCGGTTTTACGGAGCGCGTGACGTCTCCCGCATGCGTGTCATCCTGCAAGCCAAGAAAATTGGCTTGACCCTTGTTGAAATTCGCCGCGTGATAGCCCTGGTTGAAGGCGGAACGCCGCGCCCGGAGCAGTTCGCTGAACTTCAAAGCATTTGCCTCGCGCAGCAAGAAATTTTGCTGGAGCAGAAGCAGATGCTGGACGAGCAGATTGCAGAAGTCGATCAGATCTTGGGCTCCTTCGCTCAGTTGCGTGGCTAACACCGATCTATCGCGCGCCCAATTAAAAACGGCAGCCGATTTGGCTGCCGTTTTTGTTTTTTCGAGACATTATGTTTGAGCCGATTAGGCTTAAGCGGCCTTGGCGGTTTCCATAAGGTCGGTAAAGCGTTTAAACAGGTAGCGGCTGTCCCGCGGGCCGGGAGAGGCTTCCGGGTGGTATTGAACAGAAAAGACCGGCTTGTCTTTCATCGCCAAACCGCAGTTGGAGCCGTCGAACAGCGATACATGGGTTTGTTGCACGTTGTCCGGCAGGCTTTCCGCATCCACTGCGAAGCCGTGGTTCATGGATGTGATTTCCACTTTACCGGATGTTTGATCCAGTACCGGATGGTTCGCGCCATGGTGACCCTGGTGCATCTTGATCGTCTTGCCGCCAAGTGCCAGTGCGAGCATCTGATGGCCAAGGCAAATTCCGAAAACCGGCAGCCCGGCGTCGATCACGGATTTGATCGCACCCACGGCATACTCACCAGTTGCGGCTGGATCGCCCGGACCATTGGAAAGGAAGACACCGTCAGGCTTGTGAGCCAGGATATCTTCTGACGTCGCGTTGGCCGGAAGAACAGTCACGTCACATCCTGCGTCGGTCAGAAGGCGGAGTATGTTCCGCTTGATACCGAAATCGAGAGCAACCACCTTGAACTTGCCGCCGTCCGCATCCAGATACCCTTCGTCCCAAGCCCATGTCTTTTGTGACCATTGGTGTGTTTGGGTGGTGGATACGTCTTTGGCGAGGTCCATGCCGACGAGGCCGGGCCAGTTGGCGGCGGCCAATTTCAAGTTATCCAGATCAAAGTTTCCGTCCGGATCATGGGCAATGACGCCGTTCGGGACGCCTTTTTCGCGGATCAACGCTGTGAGCGCGCGGGTATCGACACCGCTGATGCCGATGACGTTGCGGCTTTTCAGCCAGGCATCGAGGTGCTGCGCTGCGCGGTAATTTGCTGGATCTGTGATTGAGGCGGCAAGGACAGTGCCGCGGATGCCGCTGTCTGCGGCCATATTTACGGTTTCAATGTCTTCACCATTGGTGCCGACATTGCCAATGTGAGGAAATGTGAACGTGATGATCTGTCCGGAATAGGACGGGTCCGTGAGGATCTCCTGATAACCGGTCATGGCGGTGTTAAAGCAAATTTCTCCAACCGCTTGGCCGGTTGCGCCAAGGCCGTATCCTTCGATAACGCTGCCGTCGGAGAGCACAAGCAGGGCGGTCGCCGGGGTGTCAGACCATGCGTCTGCAGTCGTCATGTCTTGTATCCAGAGTTTGATGGTGACATCATGCACTGCAGGAAAGGCGATCGGATCTAAGGAATTCCTTGCATCTGGCCGTCTGCATTAAGCGCGGGACTCTATGGGAAGCGGGCAGGATCGTCAACATTGATCCTATGAAAAAAGACCTTTGAAATTCAATTGCTTGGCTTAAGTGAACTGATGAGTGTAAAGCACACTGACCGGTTTATACGGCAGGGGTGGGGCAAACCATGCGCGATGTGATGCGAGACAGAATCAACTCGGCCCTAAGGGCTGCTCAAGATGCCGGCGACAAACGCCGCTGCGCCACTCTTCGGCTCGTTCAGACTGCTGTCAAAGACCGGGAGAGTGCTGCCCGGGAAAACGGCAAAGACGGGATAAACGAGGATGAAGTGATTGACATCCTTCAGAAAATGGTCCGCCAGCGTGACGAATCCGCTGCTGATTTTGAAAACAGCGGCAAGTTGGACCTTGCGGAGCAAGAACGCACCGAGCAGGCAATCATTCGTGAGTTCTTGCCGGAGCAGTTAAGCGAAGATGAAGTGCGGTCGGCATGCGAAGAAACTGTGCGGGAAATTGAAGCCCATGGGCTGCGGGACATCGGCAGATGTATGAGCGAGCTCAAATCCCGCTATCCCGGCCAGATGGACTTCGTGCAGGCCTCTTGTGTCATGCGGGACATGCTGCGCAACGGCAACAACGATAACGCCAGCAGTGAACCAGCAGGCGAAGTGGACGGCAAAAGCGCAAACTAAGGGGGAGGCCCTCCGCCCGACTATGTAGAGACAGCTGGTGTAGTTTCGCACAAGTCATCCCCAGATCGCTTTGGCCCTTACAATACGGTAGCGAAGGCGGCCAATAAGCCCTATTTTTAATCAAGCAGTTTGGTGGTTTGAGATCACCTTGCTTGCTGCAATTTATTCACACGGATACCGTCCCTTTCATGCGATTTGAGCCGCGCCTACTTGATGAAATTCGAGCCCGATTGCCGCTTTCGGAAATCGTGGCACGGCGGGTGACGTGGGATCGCCGGAAGACCCAGCCTGGAAAGGGGGACTACTGGGCATGCTGTCCGTTTCACCAGGAAACAACCCCTAGCTTTCACGTTGACGATCGCCGTAATCGGTACAAGTGCTTCGGCTGTGGGGCTTCTGGCGATCATTTCAAATTCGTCATCGAAACCGAAGGCCTGAGTTTTCCAGAAGCCGTTGAGCGTTTGGCTGATCAGGCAGGCGTGGCCTTGCCGGCCCCGGACCCGCAAGCTGCCCGCCGGGAGCAGAAGCGGGCCAGTCTTGCGGATATCTGCGAAATGGCCGCCCAGTTTTTTGAGACTCAATTCAAGGGGCCGCGCGGCGAGGGCGCGCGGGCCTATGTTCAAAAACGTGGGCTAACGCCGGATACCTTGCGCGAGTTCCGGTTCGGCTTTGCACCCGACAGCCGGGACGCCTTGAAGTCACACCTTAAAGGCCGCGGGGTTGAAGAACCTGCAATGATCGAGGCGGGTTTGTTGATCAAGCCCGATGATGCGCGCCCATCCTATGACCGTTTTCGCGGACGGCTTATGATCCCGATCCAGGATGACCGCGGCCGGGTGGTGGCTTTTGGCGGCAGAACCATGTTGCCGGATGGGCAACCCAAGTACCTCAATTCGCCGGAAACACCGCTCTTTCATAAAGGGACAATGCTGTTCAACGCTCACAGGGCGCGGGAACCTGCGTTCAAATCCGGCCAGGCACTTGTTGTTGAGGGCTACATGGATGCGATTGCCCTGTACCAAGCAGGCATTCGTCATGTAGTCGCTTCGCTTGGAACGGCCTTTACAGAAGACCAGATCCTGCGTCTGTGGCGGTTTGCGCCCGAACCCATGGTGTGTTTTGACGGGGATGCCGCCGGGATATCAGCAGCGCACCGCGCGATTGATCGGATCTTTCCGGTTCTCAAAAGCGGTTACTCGTTCCAGTTCAACTTCCTGCCGGACGGTATGGACCCGGATGATTTGGTCAAACAGCGCGGAGTTGAAGGCTTCTGGGCCGAGGCTGAAAAGTCTCGTAACCTCTTTGATGTTGTTTGGGATCGAGAGATCTCCGTTGCAAGGTTGGATACGCCGGAGCGCAAGGCGGCTTTGGAAAAGCGGTTTGATGACCTGATTGGCACCATTCGAGATGATCGGGTCAAACGGCGTTACCAGCTCGATCTGAAGTTCAAGCTCTCAAATCTCTTTTTCGAGCTGTCCCGCAAGGATCGGAAAGGCGGAAAGAAGCCGGGCGTAGATCCGGCCGCAAACGTTATCGGTCTTGCCCGCGAACGCGTTGCGGTCAGCGATGACTTTGGAACCGAGCGACTTGTTTTGGGCTTATGTATGCGGTTCCCGTATTTGCTTGATCGCAACTTCGAGCGTGTCTCTGGCCTGCCTCTGGTCAATGAACTGCACATTGGTGTCCGCGATGCACTTTGCCGCATCGTCGATGATCTAGAAACAGCTGCCATTTCCGATTTGATCGCGTCTTTTGATGATCCACTGCGTGATGTGATGCACGAGATGGTGCTTGAAACCATTGGCCTTCAAGAACAGAAACAGGCCGAGTTTTATGCACTCAATCACCGTTTCCCCTTGCTGAAAGCCAACCCGCCCGAGGATTTTGTCGAGGCGGCGTTCCTGCACTTCCTTGACGTCTTGGAATTGAATGCCCTCGAGGAAGAGCTGCAATCAGAACTTAATGCTGCGGATGATCAGATCGACGAGCTTGCGTGGCAGCGGATACAGGCATTGACACAGGACCTCAACCGGCGCCGGGAAGAGTGCGCCCGGGAGGAAGGGGAACTGGCCGAAAGGGCTAAGAAAATCCGGTCAAACGGCGACGCTGGGGGAGGAAGCCAAGTCGCAGCGGGATAACGTTTTTTCATTTGTCTGCCATTGGCTCCGGCGTTTGGTCCGGAAAAGCGCACAAAATGCAGCGGAAAATACCGAAAACTTATTGACCACTGCCGAATCACACTTGCGAATCGTGCGCGTCGAGCTAAATAGAGGTTTTGCAGCCTTCGCGAGCCTCAGCCTTCAAGCTGCTGACGGCCAATAGTCAGATCAAAGCTGCAAGCCGCTGAAACAGAAAAACGCGAACGCACGTGCGATCGCGAAACCGGGTACTGCGTGCATTGTCGATGCAATTAATGACATTGTCGATAAGTGAGCAGTTAATTGGGACTTAAGGGACACGGCTTACAACCTGCAGAACAAGATGATTCGTCTGGCAGCCGCCGCAGCAATGCTGGCGCGCCGGAAATGCGGGTTTGAGCCAAACAGGGCGCGGCGCGGCCGATCCAAGGCCGCGAATTGGAGCACGATATGGTAGCCAAAGCGACACAAGCTGAAGACAATCAAGAACAGGGCGCGGAAAACGCCGATGGCCCGTTGCTGGATTTGTCGGATGCTGCTGTCAAAAAGATGATCAAGGCCGCGAAAAAACGCGGCTACGTGACATACGATGAACTCAACGAGGTTCTTCCTTCCGATCAAAACTCTTCGGAAAAAATCGAAGATATAATGTCCATGTTCTCGGACATGGGCATCAACGTGATCGAAGCGGAAGAAGCCGAAGATGGCCCGGAAGAAGTCGACGGCGGCGAACTGGTCGCTGCAAAGTCTTCTGCGGTAGCCAAAACCACGACAGGCAAGGAACCTGCGGACCGGACAGATGACCCGGTTCGAATGTACCTGCGCGAAATGGGCTCCGTTGAGCTTTTGTCCCGCGAAGGCGAGATCGCGATCGCCAAGCGGATTGAAGCTGGCCGCGAGGCGATGATCGCGGGCCTCTGCGAGAGCCCGCTGACGTTCCAGGCAATTATCATCTGGCGCGACGAACTCAATGAAGCGCAAGTTCTCCTGCGCGACATCATCGATCTGGAAGCCACATACGCTGGCCCGGATGCCAAAGCCGGGCCGACCGGCGACAATGATGATGATCCGGATGCGGAAGACAGCGAAGGTGGTTCTGAGAACCAGGCTGGCGGCCCATCCGAAAACACTGAAAACGAAGATGGCGAAGGCGACGGTGAGGACGACGACGATGAGTTCGAGTCCAACGTTTCGCTTTCTGCGATGGAAGCTGAGCTGAAGCCGCAGGTCCTCGAAACCTTCGACCGCATCGCTGATGACTACAAAAAGCTGCGCCGTTTGCAGGACCAACTTGTAGAGAACAAGCTGGCCAACAAGACGCTGTCTCCAAGCCAGGAGCGCCGCTACAAAAAGCTAAAAGAAGACATCGTTGTCGACGTGAAGAGCCTGTCGCTCAACCAGAACCGTATCGATGCTCTGGTTGCTCAGCTCTATGACATCAACAAGCGCTTGATGGGCTATGAGGGCCGTCTTCTGCGTCTGGCGGACAGCTACAATGTCGACCGTCAGGACTTCCTGAAGCAATACCAGGGCGCGGAGCTTGATCCGAACTGGCTGCGCAAGGTTGCGAACCTGTCGACCCGCGGCTGGAAGAACTTTATCGCCAAGGAAAAGGAAAACGTGCGCGAGTTGCGTCACGAAATCCAGACGCTGGCAACCGAGACGGGCCTTGAGATCACCGAATTCCGTCGCATTGTTGCCATGGTGCAAAAGGGTGAGCGCGAAGCGCGGATCGCCAAGAAGGAAATGGTTGAAGCGAACCTGCGCCTCGTTATTTCCATTGCGAAGAAATACACCAACCGTGGTCTGCAGTTCCTGGATCTTATCCAGGAAGGCAACATTGGCTTGATGAAGGCGGTCGACAAGTTCGAATATCGCCGCGGTTACAAGTTCTCGACCTATGCGACCTGGTGGATCCGGCAGGCAATCACGCGTTCGATTGCTGACCAGGCCCGGACGATCCGTATTCCGGTGCATATGATCGAGACGATCAACAAGATCGTTCGGACATCGCGCCAGATGCTCCACGAGATCGGTCGTGAGCCGACCCCGGAAGAGCTGGCTGAAAAGCTTCAGATGCCGCTAGAAAAAGTCCGGAAGGTTCTGAAGATTGCCAAGGAGCCGATCTCGCTCGAAACACCGATTGGTGACGAGGAAGATTCGCATCTCGGCGATTTCATCGAGGACAAGAATGCAGTCCTGCCGATCGATGCGGCCATCCAGTCGAACCTGCGTGAAACCACGACCCGCGTTCTGGCGTCGCTCACGCCGCGTGAAGAACGCGTCCTCCGGATGCGGTTCGGCATCGGCATGAACACCGACCACACGCTGGAAGAGGTCGGGCAGCAGTTCTCGGTGACCCGTGAACGTATCCGTCAGATCGAGGCCAAGGCGCTTCGGAAGCTCAAGCACCCAAGCCGGTCGCGTAAGCTGCGGTCGTTCCTCGACAGCTGATCGGCCTTCGCGATAACTTGATAAAAACCCGGCACATTTCTGCCGGGTTTTTTGATAAGAAGCGAAAGATTGAGCGCGCCCGTTTGCCGGGCAGGGCAAGGCGAACCGTTTGACCATTGTCGACATTCCGGAAAAGCGTCCCGAAACGCCCGCAGTTGCCCCCCGCATCGGGTTTGCAACCGGCGTCGTCGTGTCCCTGATCCTGCACGGTTTGGCGGCGCTGCTCCTGGTTGGCGGATTTCAAGGGCACCGGCCACCTGAGGGAGTGGAGTCGGTTGAGGTGGAGCTGGTGACACTTCCAGAGCCTGTTTCGCCGGAGCCCGTGCCGTTGGAGGAAGAGGAGGCTCCAGAAGAAGAACCTGCCGAGGAGGAGCCGCCGGTCGAGGAAGAGGAGCCGGCACCTGAAGAGCCTCAAGAAGAAGAGGCAGAGCCGGAGCCAGAAGAAGCAGCACAGCCTGAGGGACCGGAGGAAAACCCGGAACTCCCGGAGATCCCTGTTTTACAGCCGGTTATTGAGTTTGGCGATGAAGATACAGCGCCGGAAGGCAGCGAGTTGGGAGAGCCGCAACAGGCGGAAACCAACCTGGAAGAGCCGATTTTAGAAGACACGCCGATTGAAACGGCAGATGCTTCAGAGCCAGAGCCAGAGCCAGAGCCAGAGCCAGAGCCAGAGCCAGAGCCAGAGCCAGAAACTCCAGTTGAAGACGCCGAAGTCGATGAGGCCGCGCTCGACGAGCGGGAGTTGGACGCGCCCGAGATCGAAACGCCTCTGCCTGTCGAGACCGGGGAGACTGCTGAACCTGTTGGGGAACCGGAAGACGCTGCTCCCGAACAGGCCGAACCTGGCCCCGAGCAACCTGAAGCCTTGGACGAAGACGAGACCGCTGAGCCCGTTGAGGCCGGTGCAACAGACGAGCCGGAGGAACTGCCGACGCCTCCTGAGGCAACACCTGAGACGACACTAGAGGAACCGGTTGAAGATGAGCCGGAGGGTGCGGAAGCACAAACAGTTGTTGCCGCGATCCCGCGCACGAAACCACCTGTGCCAGCGGGTGTGGCGTCTTCTGCTCCGCGTGGTGAAGCGCTGCGACCGGCCCGCAGACTGTTGTCAGGCGACTTGCTCGCAGATGGGCGTGTGCGGACAGCCATGCGTGGCATGTCGGACAGTGAGCGCTTGAACCTTTTGTGCGCAACGGAGCTGCGGGCGCAACTACAGGCGCAAAATCCACCAATCCTGCCGGATCTCCTGCCGACGTTTCAAACGCCTCCGGGTCTAACGGTGTTAAGGCCAAGCGGTGCGGCGTTCCGAACGTTCGGTACGTGGCACAATGTCGATTTCCGCTGCCAGGTGGATCGCGCGATTACGCGTGTTGAAAGCTTCAGCCTGCGGGTGGGGCCCCCCGTGCCGCGATCGCAATGGCGCAGCCGCGGATTTCCGATCTTCTGATTTTTGGCGAAACGATTTTGAGGTGTCAGTTGATCAGATAATACTCTTCAAGGATGGCATCAAAAACGCCGGTCTCTTTGACCATTTCCAGCCCGCGCTGAAATTCTTCGACAAGCTTTGGATCCGTGTCTTTCTGAAAAGCCATATAGGCATATCCGCTCAGTTCTTGAATTGGCAGCGCACGGCGAATTTTGCTTGGGTCCACATCCTCAAGTTCGATGAGTTCTTTGATGACAGCGTCATCAATGATCATCAGGTCTATGCGTTTTAGCATCAATTTACGGAGGTTTAGCCTGTCGTTTTCAACGGAAGACAGATTGGTGAAACCGTTGGCTTGAAGAAATTCGCCTTTCGCATCGCCGAAATAGACACCGATCCTGAGTGGCCGCGCATCTTCCAGGGATGTGAGCTTGGGGGCATTGTCATGGACAAGTTGATAGAGAGAAACCCCGTACGGTGCGATCTGGCCAACCCAGGCAAATTTGTCCTCACGATCCGGAGTTCTTAGGATCGAGTAGATTAAAGTGCCAGGCGTTTGCAATGCCATTTGATAACTGCGCGCCCAAGGCAAGAACTGGATCGGAGCAGCGCGGCCCGTTTCGTCCAAGACGGCCTGGACCACTTCTGTCCCAATCCCCTTCGGAACGCCATCATCCTGGTAATTGAACGGCGGCAGATGCTCTGTGACGATTTCCAGCGTTTCCGCTTTTGCGGTAACCGTGAATGAGATGCACAGCGAAGCTAGGAATGCCAGTTTCAAGATACGCTCCGAGTGGTTCTACAGCTTTAAAGAATACACGAGGAAGTCCAACACGCCACAATAAGTGCAGGCAAGAGAGATTGCACAGCCGGTTGAAAGTCACCGAGGCAATACCGCTAGCATAAGTGTACGAACCGAGTATTGCCGGTCGCCAGAAATTTGGCCGACCCGAGCGAGCTTAATTGATCAGAAGGTATCGGTTCAGAATCTGTTCGAACTGTCCGTTTTCCTTAATGAGCTCAAGGCCGCGCTGCACAGACATCACAAGATCAGGATCTGTTTCCTTATGGAAGGCCATGAAGAGGTGTCCGCTGACTTCGTCGATACCCAAAGTCCGGCGGACTTTGTTTGCGGCAACGCCTTCTTTCGCGAGAAGGGGGCCAATCACACTGTCATCGATCGCGATAAGATCGATGCGCCCAAGCATCAGTTTGCGCAGGTTGAGATGATCATCTTCTGTTGTCTGCAGGTTTTGAAAGCCGTTTTTTCGCAAAACGGCCTCTTTGGCATCGCCCCGATAGACACCAACCTGTAACAATCTGGCATCACTTAGCTGGTTTAACTTGATCACCGGTTGGTCCGCACGTTGATACAAAGACGCCCCGAACGGCGCGATTTCTCCGACCCAGGCAAACAACGCCTCGCGTTCCGTCGTTCTTGCGATGGAATAGACCAGTGTGTTGGGTTTCGTTAGAGCGATCTGGTAGGCCCTGGCCCAAGGCATGAACCTGATTTCGTACGTATGTCCGGCAGCATCCAAGGCAGCTTGCACGACCTCTGTCGACATGCCGCGCGCTTCGCCGTCTTCCAAGTAGTTATAAGGGGGCAGGTGTTCGGTAACGATTGTGATGTGCTCTGCCTTTGCCGGCAGTGTGATGAACGCCAACAGAAGCGATAAAGCAAAATTTCTCAACGCTTTAATTGTCATGGTGTTTATCTTTTTGTCTCACCTCTCCTTTCCTAGGGTAAATTGGATTTATAATCAAATACTAAAAAGTAATTGAAAATATATTGCTTGCATTTTGTTTGTTCGCAACTTTTGAATTGTAATATTTTGCGAAACAGGTCGGCGCAGCTTTTCCGAGGGCTATCGCGTTGAAAGATCGATCGCAGCTTTAGACTGATTGTCATGATTTTGGTGAGGTTCCGTACACCAGGGCCGCGATGCGGTCTTGTCCCCGGCAACGTTGGGCGGCACACTCCATGCAACCAAACAACATCAACCTGTTGAGTTCCAATGCCAAACAAGCAATCGCGTTTTCTGATCGACACGTATTTCGCTGCATTCAATGCCGGTGACACCAAGAAGATGGAGAGCTTGGTCGCCGAGGATCTGATCCATGATGTCAATCAGGGTGAGCGGCGGCTGGGCAAGGACGCCTTTTGGTCGTTCAACGTTCACATGACCCGCTGCTACAAAGAGCGTCTCACCGACATCGTTCTGTTTGTGAACGAGGAGGGCACGCGAGCGGCCGCAGAATTCATTGTTCACGGGACATATATTGCGACCGATGAAGGACTGCCGGAGGCCGACGGCCAGACCTACGCTCTTCCTGCCGGAAGCTTTTTTGAAATCCGCGACGGACAGATCGCCCGCATCACCACCTACTACAATCTCCAGGACTGGATTGCCCAAGTCGGCGGTGAGGCAAAGGAAGCCTAACCAAATCAACTGTCTATGTCTCCGGACCTGCGGCCCATTTGCAGGAAGGCATCTGGTGTCTCCGCCCGTTGGCAAGATGTCGGCCGCTTGCCAGCGTTGTACTTGACACACCAATTAAAACTATATAACTAGAAATATAGTTATATTAAGTTCGCCGGTGCGGAAGAGGTGTGTCGTGGTTTTGGAAGAAGCAGCACAAGGGTTTGCAGCGCTGGGCTCTGAGGCCCGGCTGCAGGTTTTGTTGACCTTGGTCCGTGCGGGCCGGGACGGGTTGAGTGTCGGTGACATTCAAACGCGCACCGGTATGGCCGCCTCCACATTGGCGCATCATCTGAAGTTTCTCGCATCTGCAGATCTGGTGGTTCAGGAAAAAGACGGCCGGTCGGTGATCAACCGTGCCGCTTTCGAGCGGCTGGAACTGCTGGCTGGATACATCTTGAAAGAATGCTGCGCGGAAGAGGGCAAGTCCTTCGGTCTTGGCGTTGAAAGGAAAGCGGCAAATGACTGAGACCGTAGACGTGGCGGAGAACGCAAGCTGCTGCGCATCTGGCTCAGATGGCCAAGGCGCATCGAAGCAAAAGTGGTCGTTCAAGAGGTTTCCGGGACGCGAGTATATCCTGTCGCCCTGGGCAATCGTCGTGACCGTTCCAGTTCTGGTCTTGCTGCTCGATCAGGTTCAGTTCGTGCCGTTCGTGAGCTTTGCCATTCAGGCCTTCTTTGGCACCTTGCCCTATATCGCGTTCGCAGTCCTGTTGATTGCGTGGCTGAAAGCAGCCGGGGCAGAATCCTATGTGGGCAAAGCCTTTGAAGGGCGCGAAACGCAGGCAATCGTTCTGGCGGCTTTGTTTGGCGGGCTGGCACCTTTCTGTTCCTGTGAAGTGATCCCGTTCATTGCCGGTCTTCTGGCGGTCGGTGCTCCGCTGTCTGCAATCATGGCATTCTGGCTGTCGTCGCCGCTGATTGATCCGCCAACGCTGTTGATTACGGCAGGTGCACTCGGTTGGGAGTTTGCCATCGGGAAGGCGGTCTTCGCGGTGGCACTCGGTTTGTTTGGCGGGGCCCTGGTGGCATTTGCCATCCGCTCGGGCCTGTTTTCGGATCCTGTGCGTGTCGGATCGTCCGTCTCTGGCTGTGGCTGTGGCACATCGCCAAAGACAGGCCGGCCAGTCTGGCAATTCTGGAAAGAGAGTGAGCGCACAAGCACGTTCGGGACCGAGCTCAAGGCAAATGCCCTGTTCCTCGTGAAGTGGCTGGCCCTGGCTTATGTGCTCGAGGCATTGCTGGTCACCTATGTGCCAGCGGACATGATTGCGCGTGTTGTTGGTGGTGAAGGTGTCGGTACCATTGTCATTTCCGCTTTGGTCGGAATGCCGGCCTACCTCAACAGCTATGTGGCTCCGCCGCTGCTTGCAGGTCTGATGGACCAGGGCATGGGTGCTGGCGCTGCGATGGCCTTCATGATTGCAGGTGCTGTCAGCTCCATTCCGGCAATGGCTGCCGTGTGGTCACTGGTCAAGCCGCCAGTGTTCGCAACATACCTCGGACTTGGTTTCACCGGTGCGGTTCTGTCGGGACTTTTGTTCCAGATGGTCGTCTAATCAGATTTCGGACTTGAGGGGGCACCATGTCCATCTTTGTGAATGTAATTGTTCAACCTGACCAGGAACACGGCCGGAAACTGTTGGTTCCGACCGGAATTCCCACCCCGCACCAGACACCCGTTTCTTTCAAGGTGGAGGGTGGCGCTGTTGAACTGAGCGGAGAAGTCTCAACGGGGCTGATGGCCGCCCTGATTTCACCGGAAGCGGGCAAGGCGGTCACACTGTCTTACGCCTACACAGATGGTGGCTCTAGCTATCCGCAGGCAATGTTCAAACCGCGGTTGAACCGGTTCACACGCGCGGCCAATGCGCTTGTCGACGATGTGCGAGCACTTGTGGATGGTGCAAAAGACGGTCATGCGGCCATTGAGGCGATCGTCAATGCGGTAGCAGAGAAGTTTCACTACGGTCATCCGGAGGTGCGCTTCAATGATGGCCTCGACGAAGTGCCATACATCTCCTGCGGTCTGACAGAAGGGTCCTGCGTCGACATCAACACGTACCTGATTGCGTGTCTCCGGGCCGCAGGACTCGAGGCCGGATATGTCTACGGCTACTTCTTCCCGGAAGAAAAGAACGGGACCTGCGTTGATGGTCACTGCTGGGTTGTGACCCGGCATGAGGGCGTGGTTCTGGAGTGGGACATTGCACACCATTTGAAACTTGGGACACGTGAGATCTGCTGTGGTCTCAATCCCAAGCCGGGCCATCGGGTGGCGACCGCGCATTCCATGGGGCTCTGTTTCCCAACGCTCGGCATCCATGAGACCAAGCTTCTCGGTGAACCAGCCTGGGTTTCCTCAGACGGCAAGCTGGCAAGCGCAGATCTCGATATTCGATGTTCAATTGCTGATGAAGCTGTTGCGGCTTAACCGGTAAATCCGGCCAAGGTCCCGGATCAAGTCCGGGACGGCAAGGTGGGAGGCGGTGCGCTATTGTTGATGGGCACGCCGCCCTCGCTGATTAGCTGCGCTTCCGGCTGAAAACCATCTTCTGACCTGCCAGCTTGTCCTGCGGGCCGGTCCAGGCGTAAGCCAAAAGGGCCGGTTCTGTTTTGGACACCGTTATGCGGTGGGCGTGTTCGGGCGGGTTGAAGATCATGGATCCAGGCGCATAAACGCCCTGATGGTTTTCAGAAACGGCGCCGGAAAGGCAGATGTAACTCTCTGAAATTCCGTCATGTGAATGCGCCGGATAGGTGCAATTCGGGGCAAAGAGAACCAGCCCCAGGATCACCTCAGTCGTCAGGATTGGGCCGTTGGGACCGCAGAGCTCGGCATAAGCGTATTTCTTGTCGAGCCCACGCGGGACCTTCTCGTAACCGTATTGCCACGTCAGCTGGTCCTGCACGGATTCAATGGAGCGGATCAAAGTGGCTGTGCGTTCCAGGCGTCCTTCGTCCAAAGCCCGCTTCAGATGGGCGGTCACCGGTTTGCGGGCCGGGGCATCGAAACGAAGTTCGGCATTTGATTTTATCACGCGGGAAATCGACTCGCGGACAGCACGCTGATGTGCCCGGATGCGGTCACTGCCGCCGGAGGACAAAAAGCGATAGACCTCATAATATTCCCGGAGGAGGTAACCCCAGTCGGGATAATCCGACAGCCGGCGGTGTGCCAAGGTCTCCGGTTCGCTCTTTTCAATTTCCAGCAAGGTGCGATCTCCTCTCGCCAAAATGGAGGCGCTGCAGTGTGTCCGCGTGGCAAAGTAGAGGCTTTTGTCACGGCGGCAATCACAAACACATATGCGGCATGCACGAATTCCGGAAAATCACATATTGCGCTTGGCGTATGGCCAGCTAACCTGCGCGCCGCATATCTTGGGAAGTCTTCATGTCTGTCATTATTGTCGGGGCCGGAATATCCGGTCTGTCTACCGCCTGGGCCCTCACCAAACGCGGCGTGTCCGTCACGCTGATTGAACAGGGCCCAATCCCAAATCCTTTGTCGGCTTCCGGCGATCAGCACAGGATCATCCGCCGGGCTTACGGTGGGCATGGCGGCTATCAGCGCCGGATCGGTGACGCTTACGCGGCCTGGGACGAAATGTGGGCCGACATTGGTCAAAAACATTTGGTGGAAACCGGCTTTCTGCTGCTTTCTCAAATCGAAGGGGACGGCGGCGATGAGTACCGTACCGGCCTGATCGACGGTGGTTACCCGTTCGATGACATGAGTGCCAAGGAAACTGCCGCGCGCTTTCCGTTCATTGATGCAGATACGATCCGCTGGGGCGCTTACAGCGATGAGGGCGGTGTTCTGCTGTGCCAGAAAACTGCCAGTGATCTGCGAGATTGGCTTCAGGACAAAGGGGCTGACATCCGCGAGAACACGCGTGTTATGTCGGTCGATCCGGAAGCTGGATCCGTGACGCTCGCAGATGGATCTGTGCTTCGTGCAGATCATGTGATTGTGACAGCCGGTGCCTGGACGCTTGGCCTGTTTCCGAAATTCACGGCCAATCTCACAACCTACCGGACGGCCGTTGTTTATCTGACACCGCCTGAGGATCTGAAGGCGGCCTGGGCTGAAGGTCCGGCGATCCTCGATCCCGGAGGAACCATCGACGGCTATGTTCTCCCGCCAGTCCCGGGAACGGGCCTCAAGTTCGGAGCAGGTATTCACAAATACACCGCAGAACCCGATCAGGACCGGGTTGCCAAGGCCGGTGAAGGCGAAACTTTGCGTGACTACTTCTCGCCGCCGTTCGGCCGGATCAAGGAATACAAGGTCGACGATGTCGTTACCTGCGCTTACACCTTCACATCAGACGAGCATTTCTTCTGCGCAACAGAGGGCAAGGTGACGGTGGTTTCCGCATGCTCCGGGCACGGCTACAAGTTCGGGGCCGTTGTCGGGCAAAAACTTGCAGATGGGTTTCAATCAAGAGACATGGACACGGCCCGTATCTGGCTGGAAGCCAGGGATTGATCGTTCGCGCAAAGGCGTGAGCACTCAATGAAACAAACCGGGAGAGCATCAAGTGCTCTGCCCGGTGTTTGTTTCAGCCCTTAAAGCAGATGTCCGGAGTGCAGCAGATAGCGTTCTGCAGTTGCCTTTTCTGGCCGGTTTCCGGCCTTTGGATGGTCTGAAAACAGCGACTTGAACCAAGTCTGCTGGTTGTTCATTGCCTGGATCATCAGATCCTGGGCGTTGGGTTGGATGTGTTTCTTGCTCATCTCTATCACTCCCTTTCAAGGTTACGGCGAATGTGCCGTTTCTTGTTAGGTGTTGAGCAAAAATGAGAAGCGCATGTCCAAACCGTGAACGTCTTGTTATGTAGAGAGATTTCCGGCTGCAAAGCAAAAAAGCGGGCTTCAAGCCCGCTTCTTTGAGGATCAGCGCAACAAATAGAAGCGACTTAAGCTTTTGCCCGGCCTTCTTCGACCGCATCGAGGATAAACTTTGGAAGTGCGAAAGAGGCAGCATGGACATCGGGCGTGTAATACCGGGTGTCGAAGCGTGCCGCCTTGAAACGCTCCTCAAGGATCGAAGCTGCTTGTTTGCGTAGGTCCACATTGTCGCTTGCCCAGCCAAGGGTCATGTGACCGCCGAAATAGGTCGGAATGGCCGCAATGTAGGCCGCTGCGTCTTTGAAGATCCGGGAGAAGCGCTCAACACTCGTAACCAGCTCGTCTCGCTGCAAAAACGGTACACCGTTTTGCGTCACCAGGACCCCGCCTGGCGTCAGGATGCGGTGGATGTCGCGGTAAAACTCTTCTGAGAAAAGCACTGCGCCCGGGCCGTGCGGATCGGTGCTGTCGACGATCACAACATCAAAGCGCCGGTCTGTTTCAGCGGCAAATTTCAGGCCGTCTTCAATCACCAGCTCAAACCGCGGGTTCTCAAGAACGCCCTTGTTGAAGTCAGCGAAATGCTCTTTTGAAAAATCGACGACCGACTTGTCGATCTCGACCTGAACAAGGCTTTCCACGCTTGCGTGCTTCAGAACTTCTTCGGCCAAGCCGCAATCACCGCCGCCAACGATCAGGACGGATTTCGCTGCGCCGTGGGCGACGATCGGGACGTGGGACATCATCTCATGGTAGATGAATTCGTCCCGCGTGGTGACCTGCGTCACCCCATCGAGCATCAGGATCTTTCCAAACACAGGATTGGAAAAGAGCACCAGATCCTGGTGCTCTGTCTTTTCCTGATAGAGGATCTCTTCGCAGGTGTAGCTGACCTGCACGCCCGGATGGAGCGTCTCGTTGAAGACCAGACCGTTGCTCATTCGGCAGCATCCAGCGCATGCGGTTTGGACAGCTGGTTCGCCACCTCGCGGCCGCGCAGCAGCTCGGAGACAGCGGTCTTGCCGGGTTTGAAGGCCTTGCGCAGCACTTCAACACATTTTTCCGGCTGCGCGTCTCCACACATGAAGACGTCAAATGCGGCATAGCCGGCTTCCGGCCAGGTGTGGACGGAGATGTGGCTTTCCGCCAGCACCGCAACGCCCGACACACCTGTCGGCTCGAAAGGATGCAGGTGAATGTGCAAAAGGGTTGCCCCGGCCTCTTCGACGCATGTCCGCATGGTCTCCTCCATATAGGCGAGATCATCAATGCGTTCAGCATCGTAAAGGTCGATGATCAAATGCGCACCAGCGCAGTGGACCCCTTCTTTTTCAATGAAGTGATCCAGTCGGTCGTCTGAATACACAGAGGCCGCAGTCGAAACGTTTTCTTCCTTCTGGGTGGTGCTTCTTGGCTCGGCAACGCCTGTCGCGTCTTCTGCTACTCGAGCCTCCAAGTCCATCCCCAGTTCGAAGAGGGCGTTGCTTTCCATATCGCTCTCCCAAACCAGCAGATGTACCCGGGTTTTCTCCGGAGCAGGCTTCTTACAGATAAAGTTTTTTAATCTCAATGGGGTGATTGCAAAAAAACACTGCAGTTTGAGAAGGTCTGCTATGTGATGGACCACGATGTTTCCGGTAAGCGCAAAAACATTCCGCGATTTGAGGGCGTTAGCGATGGCAATTGAGATCCGGCGATTAACTGGTGAAGAATTGAAAAAAACCTTGGGCGCGCTGGCACAGTTGCGCATATCGGTTTTTCGGGCCTGGCCGTATCTTTATGAGGGCTCGCTGGACTACGAAGAAAAGTATCTGGGCCGGTACGCAGAGACCGAAGGCGCAGTGATTGTCGGCGCCTATAATGGCGATCACTTGGTCGGGGCTGCAACGGGTGAGCCACTCGGCAGTGAATATGAGGCGTTTCAAGCCCCGTTGCGCGCAAGGGGTTTTGATCCGGACAAGCTGTTCTACATGGCAGAGTCCGTCCTCGATCCAGCGTATCGCGGCCGGGGAATTGGCCATCTGTTTTTTGACGAGCGCGAAGTCCATGCCAGAGAGTTGGGTTTTGAGGAAGCGGTCTTTTGTGCGGTTGTGCGCCCTGAAGATCATCCGCAGAAGCCTGTTGAATACCAGCCTCTTGATCCTTTCTGGAAAAAGCGCGGTTATGCCAAGCTGGAGGGTGTGATGGTGACTTTCCCTTGGCAGGACGTCGGTGAAAGCAAAGAGACCGACAAGCCAATGCAGGTTTGGTACCGGCGGTTCTGACGTTTGGCCGCTCCGGCAATTGCCAAGGGCTGCCATCGACATATGTCAGTGATTGACCAGGCGAGCTTCTGGTTTTGATGCAGTCTCACTCCTAAGCCGCGCTTGGCTTGATGACTGGGGAGGGCCTTTTGTGGGCAACATGGTGGACGCAGCTAGAGCATTGACATGGGACCCGCGTGAGATCCGAGACTGGCTGTTGGAGAAGGGGCGTTTCGAAAAGGATCCCCACAGCTTGCTTCAAAGCCTGGGCGACCGGCTTCTGGAGGCTGGGGCGCCGGTCTGGCGGCTGCGGCTGGTGATGCGCACCCTGCATCCACTCACGACCGCTGTCGGGTCGGCGTGGGAACGGGAGCCCGGCGGTTCACGGCGGGTCGAATCCGCCTACGGACTTGAGCAGCGGCCCGCCTATATCGGCAGCCCCATGCAGATAGTTTCACAGACGCGAACACCGTACCGGCGGCGTTTGAGCGAAGCCCTTGGAGATCAGGACCATAACGTCTTGCATGAGCTGAAAGCCCGCGGCGCGACGGATTACCTTGCACTGCCGCTGCGCTTTTCTGACGATGGGGGCGCGATTTTTGTCGTTACCACCGATACCAGCGGCGGTCTGTCGGACGCCGATGTTGTGGCTTTTACAAGGATTGGGGCCGCTTTGGCCCCGATTGTCGAGGTCTATCGGTTCCGAGATACTTCGGCAGCCATTGCGGAAGCGTATCTCGGGCGGCGTACCGGTCAAATGGTGCTCGATGGCCGGATACGGCGGGGCGATATCGAACGTATTCATGCCGCCATTATGGTCAGCGATATCCGCGACTGGACCGGTTTGAACATGCGTCTGTCCGCGGAAGAGGCGTTGGGCCGCGCCAACCGGTACTTTGAAATTATCGCCGAGGCGGTGGAAGGCAAGGGCGGTGAAATCCTGAAGTTCATCGGAGATGGTGTTCTTGCGATCTTCCCAACTGAGGATGGTCAAGCCGATGATCGTGCCGTGTGTGCCAACGCTCTGGACGCGGCCCAAACCGCGCTGCGGAGCGCTCATGAGACAGAGCCGCCACTTGATCTCACATTCGGCATCGGTCTTCATTTCGGGGAAGTGCTTTACGGCAATATCGGATCATCAAGCCGGATAGACTTTACGGTGCTTGGTTCCGCCGTAAATCTGGCGTCCCGTCTGGAAGGACTGTGCCGTCAATGGGATCGGCAGGTCTTGTTCTCGGAAGATGTAGCAGGCCGCCTCAATGTGGAGATGGAAAAACTGGGTTCCGCAGAATTGAAAGGAGTGAACGAGAAAGTTGGTGTTTTTGGCGCCCTTAATACAAGTGACAATTAGAGAGCGTTAATATATCCGCCCCTTATTGCGATATATTTCAATGTAATATTTACATTTATTGGTATTCTATTCATTTAATACTGTGGTCATTGTTTGTCACTATCCTCGCCACTTCCATGTTGAGGCCGTTCCAATACGGAATTTCCGCCTCCATGACGTGTTGGAGGACTTAGAAGATGATCAGTTGGAAGTCGATTGTCGGAGCCGGTGTTGTTGTGTTCAGCATGGGGGCGCATGCGGTCGCGGTTGAGTGCCCGCGTGGCGGGACCTTGATCGCCGGCGCCAGTGATTACCGGCCGTATCAGAAGGTTGAGGGCAACGATGTCAGCGGGATGGACTTCGAGGTCATCGCCGTTGTTCTGAATAAGCTCGGGTGCGGACTGGAAACCCAGGCTCTCCCTTGGGCCCGCCATCTGAAAGGGTTGGAAGACGGCAATGTCGATATTGCTTCTCCGGTCTCAAAAACGGCCGAACGGGAGGCCTTCGCACATTTCAGCAGTCCCTATGTTGATGCACAGGAAGTCCTGTTCGTTCCCGCCGGCAAAGAGGGGGAGTACAGCTCCCTTGCCGATTTCTTCGAGAACGGTGGCAAGCTCGGGACGATCCGCGAGTACGCGTATGGTGGCGATTTCAATAACCTGAAGGACAAATTTGCCAGTCAGATCGACGAGACCGACAGCCAGGAATCCAACCTGAAGAAGCTTGCAGCTGGACGCATCAATGCGACCCTCGGGGAAGTGTTCGTGGTGTCGGAGGATATCAAGCGGTTGGGGTTTGGTGACAAAGTCGTCGCGTCAAATGTCATTATCTCTTCGGATGCATCCTACATCATGTTCAGCAAGAAGAGCGTGCCGGAAGAGTTCGTAACGGCTTTCAGCGAGCAAATGCAGGCGCTAAAAAACTCCGGAGAGTTCGATACGATCACGGCGAAATACAAGTAGCTTTTGTTTGCGCCCGGCGGGCCTCGCAACTCCGCCGCCGGTTTTCGCAGTCATTTGCGCAGGGATGCGATGTCGTACTTGGCTTTTTGCCGCGCTGTGTTGGCATTTGATTCAGAAATCGATGCGACGGTGAGGATTGGGCTTGGTGCTGATCGGCTCTTTCTGACGTTTGGCGAGCCGTAAGGAGTGGTTGAGTGCGTAGTATCCTATTTGCCGTTCTGTTGATCCTATCGGGGGGGATCTCTCTGGGGAAGGCGCAGGAACTCCGGCTTATCACGTCCCCCTGGCCTCCAGCGGCGTCGCTCGGTGCCAATGGCGAACCGGTCGGGCTCGGTGTTTCCATTGTTGAGGCACTGAAAGAACATCTGGGTGTGAATACTCCGATTGAGGTGCTTCCTTGGGCGCGGGGGTACCGGTTGGCCAAGGCCAATCCGAATATCATGCTGTTCACGGGCGGGATGACACAGGAACGCATCGATATGGGGTTCTCGTTTATCGGTCCTGCCATCATGTGGACCCATGTCCTGATGGCGGTGCCTGGCCGTGATCTTGACGTTCAGGGTCTTGCCGATGCCAAGCAGCAGAACCTGGTCGTTGCCGGAGTGCGGGATTCCTGGCAACTCAATCTGATGGCTGAAGCCGGGTTGACCACCGTCGAAACGGCCGATCATCAGACTGGAGCCCGGATGCTGTTGGCGAGGCGGGTTGATCTTTGGATCACGTCCAAACTTCAAGCATCCGTGGTCCTGGACGGAATTGGCGTTTCCGCCAGTTCTGTTACGCCCGTTTATACGATCCGCAGAGCACCCTCCTACCTAATGATCTCAAATGGTACGGACCCTGAATTGATCTCCAAATGGCGCCAAGCCTATGAGCTCATGGCGTCGAACGGCGTGCTGCAGAAGACAGCACAGGATTGGAGCGCAAGGCTCGGCATCCCACTCATTCACGATTCTGACGCAGGATTTGCCGCAAGTGATTCAGCAGCCGCTTCAAAAAAGGCGTCCGGCCCGAGCTGACGCCGATTGTGCCCGGTATACCCTGCTGAACCATCCTCAGTTTTCTGGACAGGATCATTGCGGCGCAATATGCCATTGAATGGTGACGGAGGCGGAAATGGTTTCTTCCCCCGCCTCGATCGGCACGGCATCGGCCTTGGCCATCATCATGCCTTCTGCGCGCATCATGACCGGCCGGGGCATCTGAATACCGGTTTCTGAAATAGAGACAATGCCGCCAAGCTCAACACCGGCTGCTTCTGCAAAAATGCCTGCTTTGTGTTTTGCTTCCTGGACCGCACGCTTGCGAGCCTCGTCGAGTTTCTCGTCCGGGTCGCTCACCTGAAAGCGGATGCCGTCGACCGAGTTCGCGCCGCTGTCGACGACACCCGTTAGAAGGTCGCCAAGCTTGGTCAGGTCGCGGACATTGATTTCCACCCCGTTACGCACCTCATAACCGGTGATGTCTGGTTGGCGGTTGGAGTTGTCCGTGATGCGCTCATATCGCGGATAGATCGCAAAGCCGCTTGTCTGGATATCCTTGGCCTCAATTCCGGCGGCTTTGATCTTCTCGATCACCTTGGCGAGATCCGCCGTGTTTCCGGACAGAGCGTCGGCTGCCGTCTTGGAGATCGTGACCACCCGCGCGGTAATCACCGCCATGTCCGGCGCAACGGAAACTGTTCCGCGGCCGTCCATTGTGATTGTCCCGGTAAGGGTAACGGTCTCGTCAGCATAAGCTGGAGCGGCGGCGAGTGATGCAATTGTGAATGCCGCGGCGATGACGGCATTTCTGGAAACCCTTGGCAGCTTGCCAATGCTGGAGGAAATGAACTGGTGCATGGATCTTATTCCTTTGAACGACATTCAAAAACTGGTGCAGAGGTGAACCGCCAATGGGGCAGGGGTAAGGCCGCTTGGTTCAGCTGGCATTCATCTAGTCCATGCGCTTTGAACAAGGGATCAGCTGCCCGGCTGAGTGGCGGCGGGCAGATCGCCGATCTCGCCGTTTTCGGAAAGCAGCACCGCTACAGGCCTTGCTGCCTCGATTTTGGAACAGACAATCACGATCATCACCGTCAACGGCACACACAGCACCATCCCGACGACGCCCCAGATCGCGCCCCAAAGCGCCAGCGACAGCATGATCACCAGGCCGGAAAGGTTCAGGTTTGCCCCCATCAGCCGGGGTTCGATCAAATTGCCGACTGAAAACTGGATCAGACCCAGGCCGGTGGCGATGATGAAGAACGGGCCGAGTGTGTCGTAATAGACGATCGCCAGAAGGCTCGGGAAAATCACGCCGATCAATGACCCGATGGTCGGGATGTAATTTAAGACAAAGGCAATGAAGCCGAAAAGGGCCGCATAGGGCAGGCCGATTGCAATAAGAACCAGGCTTGTAAGAACGCCGGTTGCGACAGACACAGCGGTCTTGATGGTGAAGTAGTGCATCAGGGAGGAGTTGATTTCCGCGCGGATCGCAAAGGCCGCTTTCGCCCGCTCCGGTGTCGCAAACAGCTTCTCGAACTTCCGGTCAAAGGTGGACTGCTCAAGCAGCAGGAACAGAACATAGATGAAGACAAGGCTGGCGGATCCCGCAATCGTGGTCACAACACTTGCCCCGGCCGTCACCATTCTGGGCACCACGGAATCCGGGAAAAGGTCCCGCAATTCCACCGGATCATTGAGGTGGAACAGGTCCGCTGCCTGTGTGAACAGCTCTTCCAGCCGGCGTTGATAGGTCGGCGCATCCAGGGCAAGCTGGGTGAGGTTGACGGTGACAATGTCCAGAACAAATGTGCTGACGCTAAAGATTGTCAGAAGGGCGAGCGGAAACGCCACAAACCCGGGAAGATGAAAATTCCGGTAGCCGATCCGCCGGTAAACGTTCGACAGCGCGTTGATCATGTACCAGACGATGATCGCGATGATGAATGGCAAAAGCAGGGACCGCCCGACCACCAAAAGCCAGCCAACCATGGAAATCAGGAAGACGGTGAGGGTCAGGGTCAACAGGGGTGAGCGCATGCGAAGGTCCCGCCAAATTGATTGGCATTGCAGATTCTTTCGCCCGACCGTACCCCGCTCGGAGGGCCATTGAAAGTCCGGTTCTGATGGGCGAATATGGATGCCTTCGGGAGAGGATCCAACCGCGGAAATGAGCAGTTTCCCGTTCTTGCGCGCGCAGTCAGGACGTGACATTGTGCGGCGCTTTTTGCTTCCCCTCTCCGGAGGCACAATATCAAGAGGTCGTCGATGAATTCCAAAGCTGTTCGCCGCTTGCTGCGTGTGATCATTCCACTGGCCATTTTGTTTTGGCTCGTGCCGTGGATTGCGGGCATCTTCATTGTGTGCGGCTTGATCGACTTTGCCCGCCACAAGCGGTTCGACAGTGCGCTGATCGCCAAGTATTTCTCCGGCAACGGCCTCCTGACCTGGGTGTTGTCACCGGTCAACCTGCTGTTTGATCTGATCTCCAAGCGCCATCACTACCGCATGCAACTGAGCGAGTTTCCGGATGAGGAGCGCGCTGAAATCGAAGAAATGCTTCAAGTCTTCAAGGACCGGCAGGATGAGATCCTCACCGACTTGAAGGCCCGCATGGGCGACAAGCGCCGGGGCATGGTTTTTTATCGCTGGTATGACGAACAGGGCGATCAGTCGATCCCGGAGTTCAACCGCGACTTCAAATACATCAAGACGATCGGTGTGTCATTGTTCAACGGTCAGGAGAAGACGTCTCTCCATTTCGGGCCGCTCCGCCTGACCATCCGTCTCCTCTACAACATGACCACCCGCCAGAGCGATGAGGTGTTCATCGAGGTGAACGGCGAGAAGCATTTCTGGCACGACGATCCGCTGTTCATCTTCGACGACACGATCCAGCACCGCTCTGTCAACGGCGAAGACGGCTTGCGCGCCTGTGTGTTTGTCGATGTCTTGCGCCCGAGCGCGTTCACCGGTCTTCAAAATGTCTGCGTGAAGATCTTCAACGTGCTTCTGTCGGGCATCAACCGGGTTTTCTACAAGAACTGGGACATGCTGAACAAGAAACAGGACGGCGCGGCACCCGCTGCTGGAGAGTAACTTCCTGAGGTCAAATCAGGAAGGGCCGCGCCGGTTTTCTGCCGGGGCGGCCTTTCCTATTTGAAGAGCGGCTGTTGAGCGCCAGCCCTGCGCAGTCAGAATGAAGTTTTCCGCCTGATAAGTGTGCGGGGTCAGGTGCAAAGAGGCGGCGCTTTAGGTCAGGAAAACACTGCGCTGTTGAGGAAGCTGGAAACCGCTTGAGAGGCCGGGGCCTTTCGTGTAGGTAGCAAATCAGGGCGTGCGCCAAATCATCTTTGGCTGCCCTCGTGGGCCTGTAGCTCAACTGGTTAGAGCCGTCCGCTCATAACGGATTGGTTGGGGGTTCGAGTCCCTCCGGGCCCACCATTTTTCTTCTTGTCCAGCCCGAAGACATAGGTAACAGTTTGTACCGGAGACATGGGTTACAACCTCGTGCCGAACGGGTTGTCGATTGTCTGTAATGTTCTTTGCTCCAGGTCAATGTATCCCAGATCA